>Ga0210054_1002070_pt1 | contig 16044 bp, 10 predicted proteins | sample CryGeymeta201516_FD_185470 | JGI IMG/M metagenome (GOLD analysis project Ga0210054, IMG submission 185470) | Groundwater microbial communities from Crystal Geyser aquifers in Utah, USA - Crystal Geyser metaG 2015-16 (SPAdes) (version 2) | ecosystem: Environmental > Aquatic > Deep subsurface >... | reverse complement strand
AAAGATGAGGTCGTGGAGCCGGAAGGCAAGAACGGCGTGGGCACGATTCCCAACCAAATTGTGGCTAAAAAAGAAATGACCGCTTATGGCATGATTCAGCCCCAGCCGATTAACGACGAAATGCGCAAGTCGTATTTGGATTATGCCATGAGCGTGATTGTTTCCCGCGCTTTGCCCGATGTCCGCGACGGCCTTAAGCCGGTGCACCGCCGGATTTTATATGCCATGTGGAGTATCGGCTTGCGCGCCGGCGCCAAATTCAGAAAATCCGCCACCGTGGTGGGCGAGGTTTTGGGCAAATACCATCCGCACGGCGACACCGCGGTTTACGATTCCATGGTCAGGATGGCCCAGGATTTTTCCATGCGCTACCCGTTAGTGCGCGGCCAGGGTAATTTCGGCTCCATGGACGGCGACAATGCCGCGGCCATGAGATATTGTGTTACCGGCGACTCTTTGGTTTTAACGGATAAGGGTATTTTGCCGATTGAAAAAATTTCCGGCGGCAATAAAGAAAAAATTAGTCTAAAAATTCTAAACTATCAGAGTAAGCTTAAGCCGGCCAGCAAATTTTTCAATTCCGGCAAACATAAAGTAATCAAACTGGTTACTCAAGAAGGCTATGAAATAACCGGTTCATATAATCATCCCTTAATGGTCTGGCGGCTTAACGCCTTCGGACAGCCTGATTTTAGCTGGAAATTATTATCCGACATAATCACGGATGATTATGTCATTATCAACAGGCGCGCCGCCTTATTTAGCCGAAGTAATCCCGGATTAAAGCAGTATTGGCCCAAATTGAATTTAAAATTTAAAAATGTCGGCTTACCCGAAAAAATGAATCGGGAGCTGGCCTTTCTGCTTGGCGCGCTGGTTGCTGAAGGCGGTTTTCACCAAAGCCAGATATTATTTAACAATCAAGACAGAGAATTTTATGAAAAAGTAAAAAAAATCATCAAATCGCTTTTTGCCGGCATTGAATTATATGAAAGAGATATCCGCGGCGGCTGCAAAGAATTAAGCATCTATCATCAAAAAGTGGTGAAGTTTCTGAATAATCTCGGTTTGACGCAGGTCAGATCGGCAGACAAAGAAATTCCTTTCGTCATTATGCAGTCAAAAAAGGAGATCATTAGGGAATTTTTAATTGCTCTTTTCGAGGGCGACGGCTCGGTGATTTATAAAAAAGATAAAAGGCACGGCGGTGAATCAATTGAATTAACCTATAATTCCCAAAGCCGAACATTAATAAGGCAGCTAAAAATTATTTTATTGAATTTTGGCATAACAACCACCTCTCCCTACCAAGACCGAAGAAATAATTGTTTTAAGTTGATTATTTCCGGACAGGACAGCATAAAAAATTTTTCAGAAGAAATTGGTTTTTTTTCTGATAGAAAATCCGGCATTTTAAAGCGCGTCAAGTTAATCAATGGCGGAAGGATGAGCAAATCGGACTGGATCCCTTATTTAAATAATTATTTAAGAGAGAATTATAAAAATGAATTTATTTTAAAGCATAATTTTGACCGTTATAATAATTTGGAAAAAAATTATAGACGGCTGTCGCGACTGTTAAATAAAAGGGATTTTAAAATGCTAAGCTGGTTGGCGGAAAATAAATTTTTCTTTAATAAGGTTAAGTCAGTAGACAGGCTAGCTGGTAAATTATTTGTTTATTCTTTAAAAGTAGAGAGTAATTGCCATTCTTTCATCGCTAATGGTTTTATTAATCACAACACGGAGGCAAAATTATCCGCTATCTCCGAGGAACTTTTATTTGACATAGAAAAAAATACGGTTAATTTCGCGCCCAACTTTGACGGCTCGCAATTTGAGCCGCTGGTAATGCCGGCCAAACTGCCCAATCTTTTGTTAAACGGCACCATGGGCATTGCCGTGGGCATGGCCACCAATATTCCGCCGCACAATTTAAGCGAATTGGTGGCCGCGATTGAACATTTGCTTGATAATCCCGAAGCCACGGTGGAGGACTTGCTGCAGTTTGTTCAAGGGCCGGACTTTCCGACCGGCGGCCTGATTTTTAATAGAAACGATATTATTCAGGCTTACGCCACGGGCAAGGGCGGCATTGTCATGCGCGGCATCGCCGAAGTGGTGGAAAATAAAAGCGGCAATTTTCAGATTGTGATTTCCGAGATACCTTATCAGGTTAATAAAGCCGCTTTGGTGGAAAAAATCGCCGAGCTGGTCAAGGATAAAAAATTGGAAGGCATTAAAGATTTGCGCGACGAATCGGACAAGGACGGCGTGCGCGTGGTGATTGATTTGAAGAAAGACGCTTACCCCAAAAAGATTTTAAATAGCCTATTCAAGATGACCCAACTGCAGGAGACTTTTCACGTCAACATGCTGGCTTTAGTGGACGGCATTCAGCCCAAGGTGCTTACTTTAAAAATGGTTTTGGAAGAATATATTAAACACCGAATCGAAGTAGTGAAGCGCCGGACTCAGTATGATTTGGACAAAGCACGGGAGCGGGCGCATATTTTGGAAGGCCTGGTCATCGCCCTGAACAATATTGACGCGGTGATTAAAGTGATTAAAGCTTCCAAAGACCGCGAGGTGGCCAAAGTTAATTTAATGAAGAAATTCAAGTTGACCGAACGGCAGGCGGCGGCGATTTTGGAGATGAAGCTGGCCACTTTGGCCAATCTGGAAAGATTAAAAATTGAAAACGAATTGAAAGAAAAGCGCGTTTTAATTAAGGAGTTAGAAGCCATTTTAAAATCCGCCGTTAAAGTTAAAAGTATTATTAAAAAAGAAATTGCCGACTTGGCGGCCAAGTTCGGCGACGAGCGCCAGACCAAAGTGATGGCGCACGGGGTTAAAGAATTTTCCGTGGAAGATTTGGTGCCTAACGAAGAGGCGGTGGTGATGATGACGCGCGACGGTTATATTAAGCGCCTGGCGCCGGATACTTTCAAGGTGCAGGGCCGCGGCGGCAAGGGCGTCATCGGCCTGACCACCAAAGAAGAAGATATGGTGGATTTCATGTTCACTATTTTAACTCATAACGACATTCTGTTTTTTACCACCAAGGGCCGGGTATTCCAGCTTAAGGCTTATGAAATTCCCCAGGCGGTCAGAACGGCCAAAGGCACGCCGATTGTTAATTTCTTACAGCTGGCCGGCGGAGAAAAAATCACTTCAACTTTGCCGCTGGATAAATTGAGCAAAAGCCAGTATTTGTTTTTTGCCACGGAAAAAGGCTTGGTGAAAAAAGTGGAAATCGGCGCCTTCGCCAACGTTCGGCGCTCCGGCCTGATTGCCATTAAAATCAAAGATGATGATAAGCTAATCTGGGCCAAGCCCACCGTGGGCGACGACCATATTGAATTGGTAACGGCCATGGGCCAGGCCATCAGGTTTAAGGAAACCAACGTGCGCGACATGGGGCGAAACGCGGCCGGCGTGCACGGCATCAGGTTAAAAAAACAGGGCGACGCGGTGGTTGGCATGGGTATTATTAAAAGCGATAAAGAAAAAATTAAAAAATATCAGGTTTTGGCCATTACCGAAAACGGCTTTGGCAAACGCACGCCCATTGGTTTGTATAAAGTGCAGGGACGCGGCGGTTCGGGCATTAAAACCGCCAAAGTGACCAGTAAAACCGGAAAACTGATTAACGCTTTTATAGTCAGCGCCGAAAGCATGGCGGAAAAAGATTTGATTATTATTTCGGAAAAGGGGCAAGTCATTCGTTTGCCGTTTAAGAGCGTTTCCCAATTGGGCCGCGATACGCAGGGCGTTCGCCTCATGAGATTTAAGGAAGAGGCGGATAAAGTGGCTTGCGTTACCTGGGTATAAGAAATAAAATTAATTATATGCCCAAAATTTTAATCGTGGAGGACGAGGAGTTTTTATCCGACATGTACAGAATGAGGTTTGAACAGGAGGGGTATGCTGTTGTCGTCGCCAGCGATGGCGAAACGGGTTTGGAGTTGGTTAAAAGAGAAAGGCCAGACTTGGTGCTTTTGGATTTGGTTTTGCCCGGGCTGGACGGTTTCCAAGTTTTGGCAAAAATAAGAAAAGAGCCGAACATTAACAAAACAAAAGTTTTTATTTTGTCCAATTTGGGACAAACTGATGAAGTTGATAAGGGTCTGGCCGGCGGCGCGGATGGTTATTTCGTCAAAGCCAACCTGACCCCGACCCAGCTGGCGGAGAAAGTTAACGCGATTTTTAATAACCAGGCCGCGGCCGGGAAAAAACCGAGCCAAAACAAGCCGTCGGACCAGGTAGCGACCGAAACGCCCTTACCGGAAAATTCAGCGAAAATTTTATTAATTGAAGACGAGGAAGCCATCGTCAACATGTATAAGCTGCGTTTTCAGAAAAGCGGCTTCGCGATTGAAGCGGCCAGAAACGGCGCCTGGGGGTTGAAATTAGCCAGAGAGAAAAAATTTGACGCGATTATTTTGGATATGGTGATGCCGGCCATGAACGGCTTTGCGGCTCTTAAGATTTTAAAAGCCGACGCCGGCACCAAAGCCGTGCCGGTGATAATCTTATCCAATAGCGCCCAAGACAAAGACATTGCCAAGGCCAAAGAATTGGGCGCGGTTGCTTGCCTGTTAAAATCCGCCATTACGCCGGCCCAACTGGTCAAAGAGGTGGAAAAAATAATAGACAAATAAATTTGACATAACATGTCCATAAAAGTAAATAACGATTTATGCATTGGCTGCGGCACCTGCGAAGCTTTATGCCCGGCCGTATTTAAGATGAACGCCGAGGGCAAGGCCGAAGTGATTAGTCAGACAGACGAAGCTTGCGCTAAAACGGCGGTCGAAAGCTGTCCGACGCAGGCGATTGAAGTTCACCCCGTTAAATAGCGCTTCGCGCTAATTTCGCCGAAGGCAAAATTATTTAACAGGGTTAAATAAAAAGTTAGGATATTAAACTCTATGGAACTATTTCACCGCGAAAACAGCAGTAATTTAGTGGTAATTAATTTTATCCGAGTATTTTTTGTCGGACTTTTTATCTTTGAACTATTGAATTTTTTGAAGATTTTGCAGTTCAATCTGGAATATACTTGGCTCGGGCTAGTTATTACTTCAGCCGTATCTTTTGCTATTCTTGAAATTACCGCTTATAAATATAAAAAGATAAAAGGATACCAGCTGCACTGGTTAATGTGGCTGATTGTTGTGGCCGGGCTTTCGTTGGACGCGGCCGGCGATTTTTTTCATCTTTATGGTAAATTTATGTGGTGGGACCAGTTAGTACATTTTTTCGTCAGCGCGGTGGTTTGCTTTACTTTATTTATCGTTATTAACGCTTTTTGGATAGATAAGTTTAAATTTAGCCTGCTTTTTAGCGCCGGCCGTCTTAAGCTGTCTCTTTTTTTAGCGGCGACAACCACCTTGTCGCTATCGGCTCTTTACGAGATTGAAGAATACTCCGAGGATGTTTTGCTTCAGACTAATCGTCTGGGCCCTGGCGCAGACACGGCCAACGATTTGTTTTTCAATTTGACGGGCGTTTTAGCGACAGGGTTGTTTATTTTAATTTATTATTCATTAACTCGTAAAAGAGAGGTTTTTGAGTAGACCTAAATTTATAAGAGGCGCGTCCTTCAAGACCCTGATCAAAGAGACAAGCGGGGTTGTTTTTTATCGGTTGAAATGCTAAATTTTTTTATATGAATTTAGCAGATATAAAAAATCTTAACCTGCCAATCGCCCCCGGCAGTTACCAGTTTTATAACGCGACGGGTAAAATCGTCTATATCGGCAAAGCGGCCAATCTGGCAAGCCGGGTTTTGTCGTATTGGCAGAAAAGCGCGAGCCTAACTTCGGCTAAATATTCCATGCTAAAGCGGATAGTTAGAATCAAATGGATAGAAACCGAGAGCGAAATTGAGGCCTTGCTGCTAGAAGCCAACTTGGTGAAAAAATATCAGCCGGATTACAACGTGCTGTTGCGTGACGACAAAAGGTTCGCTTATATCAAAATATCTTTGGATGATGAAATACCCGGAGTGTTTATTACCAGAATTATTGATAAGTCTGGCAAATATTTCGGTCCGTTCACCAGCGCTTTGGCGGTTAGAGAGACTTTGCGGGCTTTAAGAAAAATATTTCCTTATTGTTTGGAGCGAAAAATAAAAGAGCGCCCCTGCTTTTATTATCAGCTGGGGCGTTGCCTAGGAATTTGCGCCGGTAAAATCAGTCGGGAGGATTATGTCAGACAAGTGATTAGGCCGCTGGTTATGTTTTTAGAAGGCAAAAAAGGGAGAATAATTAAAAATTACGAATTACGAATTAGAAATTTAGAGAAAGTTAATAAAAAATTGGATTCAGAAGGTGCGACATATTTGGAAAATCAAAAAGAAATTGGGGAGTTAAAATACCAACTAGCCAATATGAAGCAAGTTCTAGAGGGCGCAAAGGTTATTGGCGTGGCAGATAAATATGCCAATGACGTGGTGGAGCTGGCTAAGATATTGGGCTTGCCAAAAATACCAGAGAGAATCGAGGGTTATGATATCGCCAATATTTTCGGGAAAGAGGCGGCCGGATCGATGGTTGTTTTTAGCGGCGGCGAATCGAACAAAAATGAATATCGTAAATTTAAAATTAAAATCGGGCAGGGACAGGCCAACGATATTGGCATGTTAAAAGAAGTTCTGGAGAGAAGATTTAAGCATACCTCACCCCAACCCTCTCCTTATAAAGGAGAGGGAGGAAATTGGCCATTGCCGGATTTAATCGTGATTGACGGCGGCAAGGCGCAATTAAACGCGGCCGTAAGAATATTAAAAAAGCGGAGGCTGGAAATTCCGCTGGTCGCCATTAGTAAAGGCTTGGGTTTGCGCTCCTCTGTTGCCCCGGATAAATTATTTTTCCCCGGCGAAACCAAGCCGCTGGAGTTGCCCTTAGCTTCGCCGGCTTTGCATTTAATCAAGCGAGTGCGCGACGAAGCGCACCGGTTTGCCATCGGGTATCACCGGAAACTGAGAAGTCGGGCGGAGTTTGGTTAAAATAAAAAAGCCCCCAATCGGTCCGAAGACGGATTGGGGGGGTAAAAGCGAACGATATTTCTAACCACTTGGCGTTTTTTTATCGACCCTTTGTACTTTATAGGCAAATTTGGAAAATTCGCTGCCGGTAAAAAAGGTGATAACAATTCCGATGATGGTCGCCAGTTCGGCGCTGGGGGCGCATTGGAAAGTTTTTGGGAATATGCTGGCCAGAGGCCAAAGTACTAAGCCGGTTGCCAGCCAGACATAAACCCAGAGTTCCCCCCAAATCCGGCGGTAGTTTTTATCAAGCGACCAGCGAGTTAACTCTTTCTGCCCGGTATAGGCAGTAAGAAAGGTGATGTAAACCCCGATCATTCCGGCATGCAAGACTACTTCGCCGTTGGTCAGGAACTGCGCCACCATCAGCGCCCACACCGCAAATGTATAGGCGTAAAACCAACCCAAGTAGGCGCCCATCTTCTCATTTAGAACTGAAAGGTACGGAATCTCCCTACTACCATTATTTTCTGTTTTCATGGCTTCCTCCTTATTTTTTCCGTTATTTTTTCTCCTTTAAAACCTTTGAGTATTTCATATAATTTTTATTTTGTCAAGGAGTCTGATATAATGAAGATAGCTAATTTAAGGGTAATTTTATGCAAAATCGGACATTATTTTTCGGCGATAACCTGGAAATTTTAAGAAAAAAGATTGCCAGCGATTTTTTTGATTTAATATATCTTGACCCGCCGTTCAATTCCAACCGCAATTACAACGTGCTGTTTAAAGAGGGCTTGCAGGACAGTCCGGCGCAGGTGCACGCCTTTGAAGACTCCTGGCATTGGACCAACGAATCAAAACACACTTTTGATTATTTGGTGACTAAGACTAACGAGAATATTTCCAATCTAACGCTGGCTTTGGAAAAAATGATCGGCCATAATGATATGCTGGCCTATTTGACAATGATGACCGTGCGCTTGATTGAATTGCATCGGGTTTTAAAAAAGACCGGCAGTTTGTATCTGCATTGCGACCCAACCGCCAGCCATTATTTAAAAATTGTTTTGGATGTGATTTTTGGAAAACAAAATTTTAGAAATGAAATAATTTGGACATATAGGCGTTGGCCGTCCAAATCAAAATTATTTCAGACAATGCACGATACGATCTTTTTTTATGTGAAGGATGCTAATAAAGGTTATGTTTTTAATACCATATACCAACCATTAGCTGATATAACTTTAAAGATACATAAAGGGAAAAAACAGCAGGCAACCTTTATTGATGGTAAAAGATTGTCTAGGGATCAAGAGGAAAAATCTATCGGCACGCCCATACCCGACTATTGGTATATACCAGCGATTGCGGGTAATGCAAAAGAACGATTGGGTTATCCGACTCAAAAACCAGAAGAGCTGTTAGAAAGAATTATTCAAGTTAGCTCAAAGGAAGGGGGCTGGATTTTAGATCCTTTTTGCGGTTGCGGCACAACCGTGGCAGTAGCGGAAAAATTAAAAAGAAATTGGGTAGGAATTGACATAACTATGTTAGCTGTAAATTTAATAAAGCATAGATTGCATCATAGTTTCGGTTTAGGTTCTAAAGAGATCTATGTTGACGGCTCACCGGCGGACTTGAGGGGCGCTAAAGAATTATTTAAAAAAGATCCGTTTGAGTTTGAATATTGGGCACTGGATTTAATTAACGCCATGCCGGCGCAGAGCAAAACAAAAGAGAATATGCGAGGAGCAGATAAGGGCATAGACGGCGTAATCACTTTTCATAAAAATATCATTAACGGCAACGGAAATGGCGTCAGCAAAAATGGCAACGGCAAATGGGAATATGGCAAGGTGATAGTCCAAGTAAAGGGCGGCGGCGTGCAAAGAAACCAAATCGCCACTTTAAAAAGCGACGTAGAACGAGAAAAGGCGGACGCGGGAATTTTTGTAACTTTAGAAAAACCGACCAAGCCGATGATAGGCGAAGCGATTGACGCGGGGATATTTACCACGCCGCTAACCAATAAATTTGAATTTCCTAAAATTCAGATTTTAACGGTTGAAGAGTTGTTAAGAGGCGTGATTCCTAAATTGCCGCAGGCCATGGTAAAAAATTATTATAAAGAAGCCAAATCAATTGAAACCGAAAAAGCTGGGAAGCAGGCGGGGCTGGGAGTGTAATCTCAATAATGCTGGATTCCCGCTTTCGCTCGCCTCGCTGGAGCTATGGCGAAGCGGGCGGGAATGACAAACCTCACCCCAACCCTCTCCTTGGCAAGGAGAGGGAACTATAAAATACTTTCGTGCATTTTGGCTTCAATCGGGCGCGGCGTGATGCCGTGCTTTTTATTGTAGAGTTCCTGGGTATGGCGGCGGCGGTTGGTTTCGTTAATGGCGTAGCGCATGGCTGGCGTGATTTTATCGCCGTACATAATGACTTTGCCTTCCAGGTGGCGTGCCGCCCGGCCCATGGTCTGGATTAAAGAAGTTTCATTACGCAGAAAGCCGGACATGTCCGCGTCTAAAATGGCGACCAAGGAGACTTCGGGCAAATCCAGGCCTTCGCGCAGTAAATTAATGCCCACTAAAACATCATATTTACCCAAACGCAAATCGCGTAAAATATCCACCCGCTCCAGGGTTTCCACATCGCTATGAAGATACTGCACTTTGATTTTTTGTTCAGCTAAGTAAGCGGCCAGTTCTTCGGCCATGCGCTTGGTCAAGGTCGTGACTAAAACGCGCTGGCTTTTAGCTACGCGCGCGGCAACTTCTTTGATTAAGTCCTGAATTTGCCCAACGCTGGGCCTGACTTCTACTTCCGGGTCTAAGAGGCCGGTCGGCCTGATTAGTTGTTCCGCCACTTGCGCCGAGTTTTTAATTTCGTAGTCCGACGGCGTGGCGCTTACGTAAACGGCTTGTTTAAATTTTTCATTAAATTCTTCAAAATTAAGCGGCCGGTTGTCGCGGGCGCTGGGCAATCTGAAACCAAAATCAATTAGCGTCTGTTTGCGCGATTGGTCGCCGGCGTGCATGCCGCGGATTTGCGGCAGGCTGACATGGGATTCGTCAATAAACATTAAAAAATTTTTTGGGAAAAAATCAATCAGCGTTTCCGGCGGCTGGCCCGGGGCGCGGCCGGTTAAGTGCCGCGAGTAATTTTCGATGCCATTGCAATAGCCCGCCTCGGCCATCATTTCCAGGTCGTAATTGGTTTTTTTCTCTAAGCGGTAGGCCTCAACCTCTTTATTTTGTTTTTTTAATTCTTTAAGCCTTGATTTTAATTCCTGGCGGATGGCTTTTAGGGCGCGTTGCATTTTTTCTTCCGGAGTGATGAAATGCTTGGCCGGCAGGATGGAGATTTGAGAAAGCTGGTTGGCAGGAATAAAACCCCCCTCACCCCCCTTTACAAGGGGGGCTGGCCCAAGGGCAATCTTATCTATAACGTCGCCAGACATAATAATTTGCGCCACGGCTTCGCCCGTGGCCAGATGGATATTAATGTTTTCGCCTCTAACGCGGAAACTCCCGCGCTTAAATTCGGCATCGTCGCGTACATATTGGATGCTAACCAGCTGGCGCAACAACTGGTTGCGTTTAATGGTCTGGCCGACCTCGAAATGCTGGCCCATGGCCTGGTAATCGGCGCGCTCGCCCAAGCCGTAAATGCAGGAAACGCTGGCCACGATTAAAACGTCGTCGCGGTTAAGCAAGGATTGGGTGGCGGCATGGCGCAGGCGGTCAATTTCCTCGTTGATGGTAGCTTCTTTTTCTATGTAAGTATCGGTTTGCGGAAGATAGGCTTCGGGCTGGTAGTAATCGTAATAGGAAACGAAATAATGCACCGCGTTTTCCGGAAAGAATTGTTTAAATTCGCCGTAAAGCTGGGCGGCCAAAGTTTTGTTATGGGAAATCACCAAAGTCGGTTTTTGGATTTTGGCTATGACCGCGGCCATGGTAAAAGTTTTGCCCGAGCCGGTTACGCCCAAAAGCGTCTGGTCGCGATAGCCTTTTTTTATCCCGTCCGCCAGCTTGGCAATGGCCTCGGGCTGGTCGCCGGTAGGGCGAAAATTGGCAACTAATTTGAATTTCATAAAGAATTATTATAGCATAAAAAATTAATTTTGGATAGATAGCTTAATTAAAATGCATTGAGCGCTTGACAAGCCGATTGAGTTGTGATAGACTGAAAAGTCAATTTAAAAAATCCCCCCTAACCCCCTTTATCAAGAGGGAAGTTAAGGCCAATTTAAGCGGGTCAGGCACGACAAGCATGGGGATCTTCCTCTAGGCGCAATATGGATTTTTCTGTGTTTCGCCTCGCGGAAATTTTCTTGCCTGCCCGCTCAAGTTGGTCTTTTTATCTAAAAAACCCCTGCCATTTTTTGGCAGGGGTTTTAGTTTACGGCCGGGGTTGAACTGGCGGTATCGGGCGGCACCGATAATTTTTCCACGCCCAACAAGCAAACCTCCTGCCAGGGCACGTAATGGGAGGAAAATCTTTTTTCTTTAACTAAGCCGTCGGCGTAAGTGACTTTGTAATCAAAATAAGCGTCGGCGCCGTTATGGGCGCGCTCGGTGCATTTTTTTTCACCCGGTTTTAATTCCAAGGTTTCAATGATTTTGGCGGGTTCGGGCTTGACGATATTGTAAATCGTGGGCTTGGTTTTTTCCACGACTCGGCCGTCGCGCCTGCCCCAGAATTCAAACGACAAATCATCGCCGGAAATTTTTGACTGAATTAAAATGTGGCTGGCCAGGTCGTTAATAAAGCGCAGGTCGGGCCAGGGGTCGTAAATGGTGGCGTCGGTGCCGGCCGGTTCGTAATAACTGACGCGGTAGGAATGGTTCTTACGCATCGTGATGGGCAAGCCGGTATCCAGGGCGGCGCGGAACATGGTGGTGCCGATTTGGCACAAACCGCCGCCGAATTCCGGCGTGGTTTTGCCTTCTTTGATTACCAGTTCCGGCAGGTAGCCGGTGGCGCCGTCAACTTTGCCCAGAGCTTTATTTAAAGAAAATTCTTCGCCCGGTTTAATCAAAATGCCGTTAAGGGTGTTGGCGCCGTTTTTAATGTTGTGGCGGCGGTTGGCGGGCGAGCCGGTGAAATTTGACCGGCCGACGCCAACCAGCTCTTTAATGCCAAAGTTATTGACATTATCCGTACTAACCAGCGTCGGTTGAATTTTTACTATTAGTTCAATCGGCGCGCCGGCTAAAATTTCATTTTCTATTTTAATAATGGAAGCGTCAGCCTCAAGCGAACGGCCGTCCTGGCCGCTTTGAAACTTGATTACTTTGCCGCCTTGCATTTCAAATTTTGCCTCCAGCGCCGGCCGGTCAATTTGGGGCGTAATTTTTTCCGCGAAATAGGCTTTGGTTTTATCATCGTCCAGGCCGACCCTTACCTTGTCGGCGGCTAAACCACTGGGTTTTAAAGCCAGCAGGCCCGCCAGCTGGCTTTGCTCAATGAGCCATTTAATTTCTCCGTATTTTAAAGTCAGGGGCGCGGCTTTTAAAATCGCTTCCGCCTTGCCGTCAATATTTAAGCAGTCCCGCGAGAGGATTTTTGGGTATTCGGTAATGGTGGCAAGCTTTATTTCCGCTTCGCTTAAACCGGTTAAGTTATTAATCAGTTCGCCGATCGCCGCCTGGAAGTTAATGGCTTTGCCCATTTTTTCTTCTCTGACGGAGAAGTCATAGGCGGCGGTCGCCGGGTTGAAGCTAACTGCCAGGTCGGCGTCGCGCGCCGGTTCAGAGGCGTCGGCAAAGTTGTCTTTTAAAGTTTTGGCAATTTTGTCTTGGTCGATCGCCACCAGCAGGTCAATCGACTTTTTACTTAAAAGCAGCTGAAGCTTGTTCCCCAGGTTGGTTAAAAAATTTCGGTTTCGGCCATAGTTAAAGGCCGCCTCAAGCGCCAGTTCATTTTTAAAATTAATGATAGTATAGGCCAAATCGGCGTCGGCCGAAGCGACCACCGGCTTGACTGTGGTACGCTGATTTTTATAGGAGAAAACCACGCCATGCTGGCTGATTTTATCTGTTTCCAAATTCAAGAGCCGGTTGGCCTGGGCGGCGGTTTTACCGCCCAGATTAAGGTTGCCGATATAGACATTGGGATAGATTCTAGAGGCGAAGGTTTTGTTAAAGGCGATTGAACCGATGGTTAAGGTCGCCGGCAAGATAAAAAAAATGATTGCTAACGTAAGCAACCACGGCCGTTTCCAGAAATTAATTATAGCGGCGCCGGTCCCGGGCATTTTAAGTTTGGTTAATTATTTCATTGATGATATCTTTGGCGGTTTGCTTGTCTTTGGCTGCCCGCTCTTTTTCCTCCAAGATTTCAAAATTTAAAGCCGCGCCTTCAGACAGGTTGTCCGGCAGTTTATTTTTTGGCCAGCTTAGGCTAGCGCCGTCAGCGGCGATTAAAACAGCCCGGTTTTCTTCGAAGCGGTCAACGGTCAATTTGATTTGCATAAATTATTTTTCTTTGACTTTAACGGAAATTTGCTTGGCGCTTTTGGCTTTAGTCAGGGTGATGGTTAAAACGCCGTTGTCCAACGAGGCTTCAACTTTTTCCGCGTCAACCTCCACCGGCAGAATAATGGAACGGGAAAAGCCGCCCCAGTAGCATTCTTTGATTAGATAATTTTCTTCGGCGATTCTTTCCTGAATTTCCCGTTTGCCGCGGATGGTGAGCATGTCATTATTAATGGAAACGTCAATGTCGCTCGGCTTGACTCCGGCGATGGTGGATTTGACCACAATAGTATTGGGCGTCTGGAAGACATCAATGGACAGCTGGCCTTCGTCGTAATCGCCGCCCAGCCATTCTGACTCCGGCGATGGTGGATTTGACCACAATAGTATTGGGCGTCTGGAAGACATCAATGGACAGCTGGCCTTCGTCGTAATCGCCGCCCAGCCATTCTGACTGCGGCGCTTCTTCGCTTTCATCTTCCCGCTCAATCGGCGCCGCGGCCGAATCGGTTTTGTCTTCCAGCCCGGATAGTTTTTTGAAAAAGTTAGCCATATGATGATATTATAATGTTTATCACAATAAATAACAAGGGGAAAGTCGGTGGGTTTATACAACCACGCTCGAACCTATTTTAGCAAGAATTGCTGACCCGCCGCCAGCCGCCGCAAAGCGGCGGCCTGCCTCGCAGAACATTTTGTTTTTCCTTAATTGAAATTTTTTCAGGGGCGCGCGCAAATCAAAAAATGTAAAACAAAATGTTCTGCTCGGCTTCGCGCTAACGCGCGGGTGGAGGGATTCGCTCGGACGGCTCGGCATTTTTACCCGCTTCTGGAGGGCCCCCCTTGAACCCCCCTGTCTGCGTGCTGTCGCACAGCACAGGCAGGCTGCCGAGCCGGCCTCGCTGGGGCTGGCGGAATTTTTTTAGCGACGATTATAACTTATGCTCTGTTATTGAAGGCGAACACAGCCGCGCTTACCATTACCGCTGAAAATACCACAAGAAAGAGAGCGTCTACAGAAATAGCGTGCAAGGAAAGGCCATTTAAAATATTACTTGCCACTTGATTGCCTAAAATAATTTGCCGCATGGCGTCTACGCCATAGGTCAATGGATTTATATATGAAAGCGCGAGCATCCATGACGGCACAGCGGTAAGCGGGAAGAAAGCGCCCGAAATAAAAAACATGGGGAAAATCAAAACTTGCATAACCAACCCGAAGCTTTCAGTTGTTTTCATAAGAGAAGAAATCAACAGCCCCATGCCCGAAATGGCAAAAGCGAGCAGGAGCATAAAAATAACAAGTTGCGGAATAACGGCAACATGAATCGCCACGCCGATAAGCGGAGCAAGAATCAATAAGATAAGCGCCTGAATTGAAGCGATGGTAGTTGCCCCCAGTGTTTTGCCGAAAGCAACCGCCACGCGGGAGACGGGCGCTACCAAAATTTCTTTCAAGAAACCAAACTCTCTATCCCAAACAGTGGAGATGGTGGAGAAAAAAGCAACACTCATAACGCTCATTGCGATAATGCCGGGATACATGAATTGGGTAAAATCAACGCCGAAATTTCCCGTGGCAAGAGTTTTGCTTAACCCGGCGCCGAAAATAACCAGAAACATCAACGGCATAAAAAGCGTGGAAACAATTCGCGTTTTATCCCGCCAATAGCGAATTATTTCCCTCTGCCAAATTGTATAAATTGTTTGAATGAATTGCATAAGTACAAGATTACATATTTTAAGTTCTCCGCCTCATTCGCATATGCTGGCGCATATGCTCTTTATCGGACGCTTCTTCTTCACGGATGGCTCGGCCGGTCAGCGAGAGAAATACATCGTCAAGCGTCGGCTTGCGAAGTTCAATAGAATCAATCTTCGCCGTTAATTCATTGAAAAGCCGCGGCAGGAATTTTTCTCCGTCTTCAACTTCCACCTGTAGAAATCCGTCTTTTTCTTTCACTTCTTTTTTATACCGTTTCTCAAGTTCATTTTTTAGTTCCGCCTTCTGGTTGCTCGTCATACTGATAATATCTCCGCCGACTTGTTTTTTGAGATTTACTGGCGTGTCTAAAGCTACGATTTTCCCGTAATCAATAATGGCAATTCGGTCGCAGTTTTCGGCTTCATTCATATAGTGCGTGGTCATAAAGATCGTCATGGCGCGTTCTTTTTTGAGCCTTAAAATGTATTCCCACAGATGCGCGCGAGTTTGCGGGTCAAGCCCCAAAGTGGGTTCGTCCAAAAAGAGCACTTGTGGATAATGAATGAGGCCGCGCGCGATCTCAAGCCGCCGCTTCATTCCTCCGGAAAATGTTTTGATGATATTTTCTTTCCGATCCCACAAATCAACCAGGCGCAATACCTCTTCCATCCGCTTTTTGTATTCCTCTTTTGGCACGCCGTACAGTTTTGCGTGGAAGCGAAGATTTTCTTCGGCGGTAAGCCGGTCGTCAAGCGAGGGATCTTGAAACACAAGGCCGATTGACTTTCGGACGTCATCGCGTCGGGTTAACACATCGAAGCTGTTGATTGCAGCGTCTCCCTCCGTGGGAATTAAGA
>Ga0210054_1002057_pt1 | contig 16162 bp, 13 predicted proteins | sample CryGeymeta201516_FD_185470 | JGI IMG/M metagenome (GOLD analysis project Ga0210054, IMG submission 185470) | Groundwater microbial communities from Crystal Geyser aquifers in Utah, USA - Crystal Geyser metaG 2015-16 (SPAdes) (version 2) | ecosystem: Environmental > Aquatic > Deep subsurface >... | reverse complement strand
ATATTCCTTGTCAATAGCTGAAAGTTGTACAGGTGGTCTGCTTTCTAACCTGATATCAAATATTACAGGATGTTCTTTTTATTATAAGGGAGGCATAACTGCTTGTGATGCAGATGCCGTAAATCTTCTTTTTGGTATCCCAAAAGAACAAATTGAAAGATATGGATTGGTTAGTGAACGAATAACCATGGACATGGCTAATGCAATTATTAACCTCACCAAGTCAAATTTTGCCTTAAGTGTTACTGGCATTATGGGAATAGAAGAAGGGGATAATGTTGGCATGGTCTGGATTAGTCTTTATGCAAATGGTCAGATTACAAGCCGACAGTTTTTCTTTTCAGGGGAAAGGCATGAAATGAAATTAAAGGCAGCTTATACAGCCTTTAATCTTTTGAGAAGGGAACTGCTGGATTAAGGGTCTGTCGCAAAATAACTGTATTCGGTTGTTGCTGGATGAGTGAATCGACAACCTCGATGTAATACAGTTATTTTGTGACAGACCCTAAGAAAAATATACAAGAAGGTGTTAAAAATGTATGTTCGACAGGGGCTATTATTTGTAATTTTTTTCTTTATCGGGATAACGATTCCATCCTCAGGAAACTGTGAAATTAATAAAATTGTTGCTTGGGTTAATAATGATGTTATTACCCTTCAGGAGTTAAATACTGTTGCTGAGGCGAACTCAACTGTAAGTAAAAAAGAGATTTTGCAGGGTCTTATTGAACAAAAGCTAATCCTTCAGGAGGCAATTAAACAGGAGATTGAGGTTTCTAATGAGCAAGTAAACGAAATAATGAATGCAATGAAGAAACAGTTTCCAACAGAGGCGGCTTTTGAGGATGCTTTATTAAAGGAAGGAATTAACAAGGGAGAGTTAGCGGAAAGATACAAGGAAAATTTGACAAAACAACAGTTGATAAGAAAAGAGGTGACAGGAAGGGTTAAAATATCCCCGGAAAAAATAAATAAAATTCGAGAGGATTTTTCTCAGGAGATCAGGGTAAGGCATATCCTTGTTAAGAGTGCAGAGGAAGCTGTCCTGATTTTGGCAAAAATTGATCGGGGAGAAGATTTTGAAGTATTAGCCAAAGAATGTTCTATTTGTCCTTCTGGAAAGAATGGAGGAGATTTAGGGTTTTTTCATAAGTATCAGATGATTCCAGAGTTTTCAGGGGTGGCATTTAGCCTGAAGATAGGGGATGTGAGTCAGGTTGTAAAAACCAATCTTGGGTATCACATTATTAAAATGATAGAAAAAAGGGAAATACCAAAAGATAAGTTTCAAACCTTAATTCAGGAACAAGAGGAAAAATTAAGAAAAGAGGCTTTTGAGAAAGAGATAGAGGTATGGTTAAAAGAATTAAAAGAAAGAGCATATGTTGTGGTGGATGAAGAATATAGGTAAATCGGTGTGGTTCAAATTAGGAGTCAAGAAAAAATAAGTTGCAGGAGTCGTGTTACCGATCCGTCTTGGCTGGTTTCGTTGTTCGTCGCTTACATATAGTCTGACAAGTCATACTTGCCAGACTTGCCATCCAATCGTCTTGAGTGACTCTTGGTGCAGCAATTCTCATTATGGATTTTCAGATTCACCACAGAGACACAGAGACACGGAGAATAATTTAAAAAACAAGCTGACGGAATGCAAATTTCCAAAAATCTGCGTTCAGCCACATTCAAATAAGAGATTTGTCCTTCGATTTTCCTCCGTGTCTCCGTGGTGAGTTGTTATGTGTTTATGCGGTAAAAATGTCATAATTAGAATTACTGCTCTTGGTGTACAACTTATTTTTTCTTGACTCCTAACTCTTTTCCATTATCGAAAGTATAATTCAAGCTGGAAACTTGAATTACCATTATTCTACAGCCACTACCCTTCTTGCCCCAATATATCTCTGATGGTAATAATTAGACTCCAGAGAGTCAATCCTTACCCCTCCGCTACGATAGGATGATGAGTGGATGAATTTGTCGTCTCCGATGTATATCCCTACATGAGATGGATAGGAGGCATAGGTAGTAAAAAACACCAGATCTCCTTCTGCCAATTCTGTTACCGGGACACCCATATTAAATTGTTCCCTCGCTGATCTGGGAAGTTTTATTCCAAAATAACCAAGGGTTCGTTTCACAAAGCCTGAGCAATCTGTTGATTCATCCCCAATCTCGCCTCCAGACTTATATGGCAGATAAAGATACCTTTTGGCTGTAGTAACTATTTGATGTCCAATATCACCTGAAGATTCTGAAAACGGGAGGCATTCCTCTTCTGCTAAGGGTGCTGTCTTCTTTGCTGGAAGTTGGATATAATTTTCAACACTTGCTGATTGATGCTTTTCTTCTTTTGATGGGATTTGGGATTCAAGGTTTGGATTTTGGGGTTCGGGATTTGCAGCTTTTGCCTCATAATTAATAATCGTTGCAGACAAGAGTAAAACCTGAGAAATCTCTATGGTATTATTGGTTAGTCGATTTATTTCTTTTAGCCCATCTACCGTACAACCAGTTCGTCTGGCAATAGAAAAAAGCGTATCACCTTTTTTTACAACATAACTTTGCTGGGTTTTGGGTTCGGTTGTTTCTTGAACAATCTCTGCTTCCTGCCTCCTGTATTCCGCATTCTCTTTCTTGTTTTCTGTCTCCTCCGTGCCTTCTATCTGAACACAAAGTTGTTGCCCTCTAAAAATAAGATTTCCGTTCAATCTGTTAATCTGTCGTAGTTCTTCCACAGATGTGCCATATTTTTTAGCTATACGCCAGAGTGTTTCATCTCCACTTACCGTATGGTATATCTTGCCCCATGAGATTGTTGGGGAAAAGATAAACGATACCAAAAGGATATTGATCATTAATCTTTTGGACATAGCTCTATCTTCCATGAGTTTATTATACACTATGATTATCGGCAATGTCAAGAAAAAAATGCAGGAAAAAATGGGAATGGGGACAGCACCTTATTTTTAGAAGGTAACTACTCAGCTACTGTGATTTTTTAGTGGTGTAAAAGTAAGATAGCTACTACATATAGTGTTCTTGGATTGACAATACTCAACCTCATTAGACGCAAACACTATAATATAGTATGTGAACAATACGAAACCACTAAAAAACGGGATAGCTGAGTAGTTACTTTAGAAGAAAAAATAGGGTGCTGTCCCCATTTTCCCGGAAAAGCGTTTGAGCGTTACTTTTCCCCTTTGTTTCTTCCATAGCCCTATTTTCTTGAAATTCCTCTACAATACCCTTACCCTTGAAATTGATTTCAGAAATTTGAATCTTTCCAGCATGAATAGCCTCGATTGTATTGCCTTCAGTAAATAATTCCTCAATCCTATTTTCTGGTTGCAACATCTGGATTCGTTCTATCTTTTTTTCTTCAAACACACCTTCTCCAAATTTATCAAATAGAGACTCTATGTCATCTACAATTTCAAAGATATTTCCTCGATCTTTGTTGGAGTTGGGCGACAGTCTGGTTATTCTTCCTACTTGCTGCTCAAATAATCTTATACTCAAGGTTGGTCTCAGCAATATCAAATTTTCTAATGCAGGGAAATCAAAGCCTTCAATCAACATTCCTACCGTACACAGTATAAATGGTGGTTTATCAGGTGTTCTAAAAGCTTCTAAAATTGCCTTTTGTTCTTCTTTCCGCAACTCCGAAGAGAGATAGACCGCATCCTTGAATTGTCCAGAATTTGCATAGTTATTGAAAGAAATGGTAGGGTCAAATTTATCCTTTAATTCATCATTGAATATAGCAGCACACAACTTGGAGTGAAACGCATTGATTCTTTTTTTATCCTCTCCGAAACCGTAGATGATATTGCGAACAGGAGCACAAAATATCAAAGTCTTTGAATGTGTGTTTTTGATTTTGTCATCATATACCTTTTTGGCTAAGTATGTTCTTTGAACGACCAAATCAATATTCTCAGGTGTACTGCAATCCAAAAACAACTCCTCTTTATCCAGTGCCAAAAGTCCTTTTTCAAAATCAAATAGCTTCAGAATATCTGATTGCTATAAATGATTTTATAATTCAATTCACATAATTGTCCCTCCATGATGCATTGAGGCAGGGTTTTACTGAAGATTTCCCGCATTTCTTTAGAAATATCATCGACGAATTTAACATTACCGATAACCCCTTGAAAAGGTGTTGCTGTCATCCCAAAAATCTTGGCATTCTGATTAAGATTGTTTATGAAATCATCACCACGATTGTCTATAAAATTATGCACTTCATCTATAATTACCAGGTCGCTGTTTTGGCTTAAGATATCTTTTGTTTCTATATTGTTCTTGCTGAGGATGGTTTGAAGGGAAGCAAGGATGATACTTCCAGAATCTCTGTTCTTAATCTTGTCTTGCAGATTGTCTATGTTCACCTTGTCATGATCAGAGGATAGAATTATACTGTTGGGGAATAATCGCTGTCCATCGTTACCAAAGGATGTTTGTGCCAATAGCTGGTTGTTTCTGGATACCAAAAACAGTACCGTTTTCCCTTCCTCACGATATTGTTTCATGAGATGTTTAGCCAAGAATGTTTTTCCCCATCCTGTTGGCACTTTGATGTATCCCATTCTATTTCCACAAAAGTATTTATTAATCTCTTCCAGATACCTCTGCTTCTCTTCAGACAAAGAACCAATCCTATCCATTAGAGTCATCTCCTGTATAATTTAATTCTCTCATGTTTTGGGAGATAGGTAAATGTTGTAGCCGTATAATGGACTAACGGCTGAAATCATCGATGGCTATTAAACCATCCAATTATTATAGTTTATTGTCAGGCTTTTTATCAACATTCTAAACCAGATACAATAATGTACCTACTGTAGCAACTCCAACTGCGGTTTGTAGTTGTTTACTTTCTCTAATCCCAGCGACCACATATCGTGCAAAGTGTTCACAATTATTACCAAAAAGATTGTAGCTTGGATTTTTAATTGCTTTTCGAATTCTTATTTTTGCATTTTCAATTTCGCTATCCTTAACCTTTCCTATCGTTTCCCAGCATCCTGTACTCATAAGCCAATCAATCCGCACATATGGAATTGCCTGATGAATTACGATTGGCATTTCACCATTGCCTTGGGGGTGATTCAAGATGTTTCCAATATCAAGGATACCGTAATGGTCAATTAAATTGGGTTTTGTTTTTGATTTTTGGTAACTACTCAGGTAAAGGAATTTACCACTCAAGACACAAAGGTATACAGTAACTACTTGTAGCTATATTGGACGGAAAAACTACGAAATACGCGAAAAACCGCGAAAATTAATAATCAGAATGAATTTGTGAATCAGAATTTTTCCCCTTTGTGATCTGTCATTCCCGCTTGTCGGGAATCCTTCTTTGTTAAGTACGACAGATGTGATCGGATAAGAAGAAGGATTCTGGACAAGCCAGAATGACAAGGAGAAGAAGGATCCTGTCGATTCGTAGTTATCTCTTGATAGCTGAGTAGTTACATATACATTTCATATCCCCAACGCTTAAGGAGTTATAATGTTATTAGCTGATTTATTAGGAAAAGTAGTTTCTTTGGATGCCTCTGATTTGTATCTCAAGGCTGATACCCCTCCTACATACAGGGTATCAGGAGAAACTGTTCAGGATCTTGCAAGGCTTAGCCCTATGGATGTAGAAAGATTGGCTTATGCGGTGATGGGTGATGAACAACAGGTGGAGTTTGCACGAGCAAATGAGATGAACCTTGCCTTTAACTATCCTGAGCTTGGCAGGTTCAGATGTAATATCTATCGTCAACGAGGAACCGTAGGAATAGTTTTTCGCAGGGTAAAAACTCAAATTCCAAATGTAGAAGAGCTTAATCTACCACCAATATTAAATGAGCTTGTCTTAGACAAGAGGGGATTGATATTAGTCGTTGGCTCTACAGGCTCTGGCAAGTCTACCACACTGGCGGCTATGCTTAATCATCGAAATGAGACAGAGGGTGGACATATTATTACCATTGAGGACCCGATTGAGTTTGTTCATCGGGATAAAAAAGCCATTGTCAGCCAGCGAGAGATTGGAATTGATACGGAAGCATATGGTTCAGCATTGAAAAATGCCTTGCGACAGGCTCCGGATGTTATCCTTATTGGTGAGATGCGAGATATAGAGAGTGTTTCGGCAGCCGTATACTTTGCTGAAACAGGACATTTGGTGCTGAGTACGCTGCATTCAACCAATGCTTTTCAAGCTATAGAAAGGATGCTTCAATTCTATCCCGGAGAGATGCATCCCCAAATCCTTATGCAGCTTTCCTTAAATCTAAAGGCTATTATTTCCCAAAGATTAATCCCTCGAGCAGATGGAAATGGCCGTGTTGCAGCCATAGAGATTATGCTGGTTACCCCACGAATTAAAGACCTTATCAAAAAGGGAGAAATCAATCAAATTCGAGGAGCTATCCAGACCGGATCAAAGGATGGTCTCCAGAGCTTTGAACAAGCATTGTATGAACTTTATACAAAAGATCTGATTACCTTTGACGATGCCATGGCTGCAGCAGATAGTGCTAATGATTTGAGGTTAAGGATGAAGGGGATGACAGCGATGTAAATATTCAAGGTAACTATACTCCATTACCTCATAAATTACGATTGAGCTTAACAAATCGGAGTGCATTAGCTTGCCAATGCTGTATTAGCGAAACTAATACAGCCCGTCTCTTACTTGAAAAATCATCTTCTAATATTCACATCATCAACAGGATACTTCTTCCAGAGTCAGCAGTCTTCAACTGCTGAACATTAGCAAGCTAAGGTATAGTGGGTTAAACAATAAAAGGATAGGTGAGTTATTTGGAGTAAGCAGAAGTGCTATAGGTAAAGCTGCTATTCGTGTGAATGAACAACTGAGACAGCAAAGAGAATTAAGGAAGAGAGTAGAAAATATCCTAAATTCTACATTCAAGGTTTGACCCCTATCCTCCTTTTATATGCAAACCAATAAAATAGTTGACATTATGCGTAAATAAAGATTGATCAAAATATGGAGCAAGCCAACCGTGTTGGCGTTGTTTGGAGAACGGCATCACGGATGCCTTGGTCCAAATATGGAGCGAACCAACCGTATATGTCCACAAATTTATTAGTTTGCATATACTTCCCTTAAAACATCACAAATTTTTTGCTCATAGATTTCAATCAATTGCTTGTTTGCGTTGATTATTTGCTGTTCTTTTTCCGCTTCGGCGACAAGTTTTTTCTGAATTTCCAAAGATGGGAGCGGGATTTTTAATTCTTCAATTTGCTTTTTATTTATTGAGTCAAATACAGCGCCACCATTACCTTTAATTTTATTATCAATTGCTTTTAGAAAGTTAAATAAAAACATCTGATCCACTTTATTTGCCCGTATTGAAGCAAGACCTCGACCAATACAAACTTTTTCTGTTGTAATATTAACTGGGCCAACAGGCGCGCGGACAGACATTAAAATATCGTCTCGCTCTGCAATTTTTGTTATGTTTGTTGTCCATACTTTTGGTTTCCCAATATACAATTCTGAAAATTCTGTTTTACCTTGATAAAATGGCATTCCTTCGCCTGTTTCGTTGTAATATTTTCCTTCTGGCGACTGTCCGGCAATGACTTCTGCAACTTCTCCCAATTCCACCCACTTAACGCCTTTTAATTTTCTAAGTGCTTGACCAAAATATCGTCTCTCTCTAGATTTTGAATAATCGCTTTGGCGTGATCTATGGCGTTTTGTTTGACCTCAATCTGCTCAACGATTTCTTTTTGAACGGAAAGAGGTGGAAACGGAATTTCTAAAGGTGATAATGATGTCCTTGTTATTTGTGGCTGAGCTGATCCAGAAATTACCGATTTAAGGTTTGAATTTTTCAGAATGTAAAAAAGAAACTGCTTGCTAAGTAGATCATCCTTCGGCTTTATTGCCATTGCATTTCCCGTAATCCAAGAATTTGGCTCAGATAAATTAAGTGTCCCGCAAGTTGCACCGCGACAAGTAATAAGGACTTCGCTATCTTCATGATTATATTTGTCGTAATATCCAATAACTCCATTTGCCCCGAAAACTTTATATTTTCCTTCTGATTTTATTTCTTTTGAGGTGATTGTTTTTGGTTGATATATTTCGCAAACTTCGCCTAATTCCACCATCTCCCACTTTTGATTTGTCAAATCAATGAATTCTTTATATCTATCACCAGTTAAATTATAATCGCCAGTTTTGGTAATTTTTTCTTTGGTTACGAGGTAAGCGATTTTGTTTTCTTCTTCGTCCAATTCAAAATCTCTGTCGTTTTTCAACGCAGATTTATATTTTTTGATAATTTCCAAAGCCAAAGGTAAATCATTTTTACTATGCTCTCGTCTTTGCGCGCCAAGATCAAAACCGTCATTTTGGATTTTTAAAAACAGAAAGTTTTTTGTTTTTTTGGAAATTTCATTATCAAAAAGCAACACACTCGTTTTCACTCCCGCATACGGATTAAAAACACCCGCAGGAAGCGAAACGACTGCGAAAAGACCGTCTTCAACCAATTTTTTTCGCAATTGCGTGTAGGCATTATTTGATTGAAAAATCACGCCCTCCGGCACGATTATTCCAGCTCGTCCTTTAATCGTCAAATGTTCAACGATATAATCAACAAACAATACCTCCGCACGATTAGCTTGGATAGAAAATCTTTTGTGAGGAACAATTCCGCCTTTCGGCGTCATAAACGGCGGATTGGCGAGAATCACATCAAAAGTTTCGTCCCAACGCTTTTCGCTCGTGAGCGAATCGTATTCATGGATTTTTGGCTCTGGGAATCCGTGCAAATACATATTCACAAGTGCTAATTTTACCATATCAGGCGAAATATCATAACCAGTAAGATTATTCATCAACTTCAATTTTTCATCGGGCGTGAGGGCATTTCCCGCCTGCGCCGAGGCTTCGGCGGGCAGGTCTTTGTTCTGCTTCAAAATGTGTTTGTAGGCAGAAATCAAGAATCCAGCCGTTCCGCAAGCGGGATCAAGAATTGTTTCGTTTTTTTTCGGGTCAACCACTTCAACGATAAAATCAATAATGTGGCGAGGCGTGCGGAATTGCCCAGCGTCGCCTTGGCTTCCGAGAATGGAAAGCAGATATTCAAAAGCATTGCCTAAATTTTCGCTATGTTCATAATTAAATTCGTTTATCTCTTTTAAAAAAAGTGATAGCGTGCGAGGATCGTTGTATGGCAAAAAAGCGCCCTTGAAAATATTACGAAATAATTGATGAATATGCGGATTTTTTGGCATATTCGTAATTGCCTGAACATAAAGATCAAGCCGTTCTTGTCCTGAAAGTTTGTTGTCCAAAATTTTCGTCCACGAAAATTTTTGAAAGTCTCCAACAAAAAATTGAGTTTTCAGTCCAACCTCTTCATTTTCCTTATCCATATCATCCATAAATTTATAGATAAGAGCAGTTGTGACCTGCTCGACCTGTGCTTTTGGGTCAGGAACTTTACCAACAAGAATTTGTCGGGCGGAGTCTAATTTTCGTTTTGTAGTTTGATCTAACATAATTATTTTTTCCTTTTTGTTTCCAAAAGCTTTTTTACTTCCTTGTCAAAGTCAGAGATATAATTTTTATCTTGTTCTACTCGGTATTTTTCATATTCTCCCAATGCCAAAGCTTCTGCCACTGCATTGCTCACTTTACCTAAATCTCCCAAAATATCACGATCATTAAGCTTTAAAAATTCGCCAAGCTTACTTTCCCAATCTCGCATAAACATAGTTTGTTTACGCTTCGCTTGGGACTCTGCAAAGATGAGATATTGTTCAACTATATTATTAAGACCTTCAATTTCTTCTTTATTTAAATAATTTTTTGCCACCACCACATCAGTTTTGCGTATGGCGCCCTGTGGACTGTTTTTCCAGTTAGTGAGACCGACATTTGGCTTAGCACTACTCACGCGATCACTAATAATTTCGGCAGCCGTGCGGCCAGAAATAGCGAAGTGTAATTTATTTTGCACGGTGGCAAAAAAATACTGGGCTTCATCGCTATTTTTGTCATAATCCACACTGCACTGCGCATAAATATCGGTGATTTTTTGGTAAAACCTGCGCTCACTACTGCGAATATCCGCTATGCGAGCCAGCTGCTCTTCAAAATAATCCTGTCCAAAAGTGTAGTTTGGAGTTTTTAGCCGTTCGTCGTCCATTGTAAAGCCTTTAATAATATACTCTTTCAATCTTTCCGTCGCCCAAATGCGAAAAAGTGTGGCATTGGTAGAATTTACACGATACCCTACAGAGATAATTGCGTCTAAATTATAATGTTTTGTCTTGTATTTTTTACCGTCTCTGGCAGTTACCGAGAATTCCTCGGTAACTGATTTCTCCTGCAACTCATTGCTTTCAAAAATGTTTTTTAAATGCAAAGAAACATTGTCAGTAGAACAATCGAAAAGCAAGGCAATTAGCTTTTGTGTCAGCCATATATTTTCATCATGCAAAAAAATCTCCACTTTTACCTTGCCGTTGGGCGTAGTATAAAGCAAAAATTCGGTAACACTATTATTGGGAACGAGTTTATTATCTTTTTTCATAAAAATTTTGTTACCTCATATAAACATTAACAGGAACATAATCTTTGACATATGTCGGAACAGTTTCGCGAAAACCATTTAATTCCTTGTATTCCGCCATAGTAAAGCCTGCAAATTCTCTTGGGAATCGTTTATTATTTATCTCATTGCGAAAATATTCATTGGAAACATACGCTTTCAGATAGTTTTTGATATGCGGAACATACTTACTTTCGGGCTTGTAGATTAAGATAAACTTTTCGCATTCTTCTTCCAGTTTTTCGTCTTTGGATTTGAAAACATCAATCAAGCCGAAAGCTCGTTCTAAAAATTCACGCCATGATAAACGGCGATCAAGGTTTTCGCTCTTGCTGATTTTTTCAAGATTCAAAAATAATTGCGGTTTGTCTTCGTATTTGTCCCGCATTATTTGCACCGCCTTTTCCCATTGCTCGTTTTCAACAGCAGATTTTACTTCGGAATCATTTTGCAATTCCTCGCGAGCTTTTTCAAAAAGCTTTCGATCAACTTTCATTCCCTCAATTCCAACGGGTGTTTCGGTGAGAGATTTTACTTTGTCAGGATTGAAAACTTCTATTTCATCCGCCTTCGCTAAAGCTTCGGCGGACAAGTCAATATCAGTACCACTCTTTATGATATTAGGTAATTGCAAAACTTCATCATAATCAAATTTTTCTTCAAAGTATTCGCAGTTAGCAAAGAAATCGAAAAGTTTGAAATTATTTTTTGTTGCTTTGTGCTTTTCGCCGTATTCATCGGTATATTCAAACGAAAATTTTCTTGTGCCACGGCCTTTAATCTGAATAAAATCAGTAGGCGAAAAGACGGGGCGCATAAGTGCAAGATTCAAAAACGATCATTACCAGTTTCGGCGGATTTCTGCAAAGCGTGAACCGCTTTGAGTTGATACGGGCGTAAAATTCGCAAATTTTCATCCCAAAGATATTGTTCGCGCGCTTCTTTTTTTTGATAGCGAGGATCGTCTTTGAAATTCGGGTTTTGCGTAAGAGCGATATAATCCTCTTTGACTTCTTCGTCTGCTAATCGTTGATTATCAGGCTTGAAATCTTGCCTGTGCTTCAATGATTCTTGCGTTGGAAATTCTGTGATAATTTCAGGATCGCCCCGTTCCAAATCCCAAAAATAATGAAGATTGCCATTTGAGAGAATAACAAAGCAGGCATTTTCGGTATGGGCATATTTTCTTGCTTGTTCTTTTCCGTCAAGTGGATTTTTATCTTCTTTTTTGGCTTCCAAAATAACGAGCGGGAAACCTTTTTCATCAAGCAATAAAAAATCAATAAAACCGTTCCCCGATCGCGGTCGAGGACAAGCTTTTGTAGATCCAAAATCCTCACCAAAAGCGTCAATGTTTTTCTGTGTAAGTTTTACATTTGGCTCAAGTGAAATATTTGCTTGTCCTTTTTCATTATCAAAAAATCTCCAGCCTGCTTGTTCAAGCAGTTTGTTTATTTTTATTCGTGCTTTTGCTTCTTTAGAATTTGTCATAGTTTTATTCCATTAAATCATCAATCGAAACGCCGAGAGCGTCCGCTATTTTTTTGACTGTGTCAATAGTGGGGTTGGGAGTAGAGCCAGCTTCTATCTTTGTAATTGTATGAAAAGCTAAATCTGCTTTTTTTGAAAGCACATCTTGAGAAATGCCGAGCTTGTTTCGGTATTTTCTTATATTGTCTCTAATTGTGGATTTTTCGTTTGACATATTCGTATGGTTTTTGAAAAAATGCCAATAATAATAATAACATGGATAACAGTAATTTGTCAAGAAAAATAAGTTGTACACCAAGAGTCACTCAAGTCGCTTGGCTGACAAGGCGTGAGAAGCGAGCATACTACTGTTCGTAAGCGACGAACAACAAAGCCAGCCAAGATGAATCGGTGGCACGACTGTACAAGTTATTTTTGGGTTGATAAGTGGATGAATTGATAGGAAATGTTTATGAATTATGAATCTGTGTTCCTTTAACCTATAAACTCACCAACCTATAAACCTATCAACTTATGTGTTCTCCGTGGTGAATTACTTTACCTGAGTAGTTACGATTGATCAAAATATGGAGCAAGCCAACCGTGTTGGCGTTGTTTGGAGAACGGCATCACGGATGCCTTGGTCCAAATATGGAGCGAACCAACCATATATGTCCACAAATTTATTGGTTTGCATATATTAATAAAATCATTCCGAACGGTATTGGATATGACCATGGTACTTACTTCGGCCAATGGAGGACAACCACTCCCAGGCAGAGATGAACCCTGTCGCTACAACTCGTATCGCTTTATCCTCATATCCTCCCCATCCGTCGTAATTATTACTGCCCCCCCTTCTTTGATACTGAGAATGCGTGAATCTTTGTCGCCCTGCCATTTACAACCCCTGCTTATTATCATGATTTTTGCATCAGTCTTGTTCTCCAGCGTTCTGGCAATCTTTATCGTAGGAACATTAAGAATAACTTGCTTGCCTTTTGATGGGTCAAGCTGATATCCAAACAACCCGCTGCCCTCCTTTGATAATGGAGAAATTGGAAATAAAAACCTAACCCTGCCATGGTCTATCTGAATACCCATGGGATTTATAAAAATGGGAGCATTCCCACACCCAGTAATTCTGCCCGAGGGAATGTTTTCCCCAAACCTTAGCCCTATTTTAATTTCTTTGTCCAATGCCCCTGTATCCCCTATCACAACATTAATCATCCTTAACCCTTTTGCTTGAAGAAATGGTAAAACAACCTGTTCCATATCTCCTTCTTTCGTATCAATATTAATCAGCATTCTCTTGTTGTTTTCAAATTCAAGATACGCCACACTTCCTTTTTTTATATCAAAAAATGTAGCTGTAAGCCCAGCCTTGTCTCTGCTTAGCACTACTTGTTCCCAAAGAAAAAGGTTAGCTGCTATCAAACAGATTAATACAACATTTCTCCACCCTATCTTGCTTGCGAGGCTTATGGTTATTAATACCAGATAATAGATGGCTATATCCAGAAACGATGGCGAGGATACAGGGATGCAGGCATAAGGAATAGAGGCAAAGAATTCGACACAAATTAATAACAGGGTAATCAATAAGTAATTAAGATATGCAATCAGCCATGCCAATTTGTACGAAATTATGTTTAAGCCAAAGCTTATTAATCCGAGAGGAGTAATCAAGCCTACCAGAGGGACAACAATGGCATTGCTTGCCAGAGAGATAAGGGACATCTTGTGAAAAGAACAGGATAAAAGCGGGGTGGTTGCAAGTTGTGCCCCAAGGGTTGTAGCAATTATCAGGGCAAGCCATCTGGGCAGAAAAAACAACAGTTTTTCGGATATAAACGGTGTAAGATACACAATTCCTAAAACAGCCAGAAATGAAAGCTGAAAACTCAAGTCAAAAACCATTTGCGGACATGGAACAAGACAGATTAATGCTGCTAATCCAATTACATGATATATGCTTATGTCCCTGTCTAACAGGTTGCGGCTTATCAGGAAAAGAATCGCCATCAGGGATGCCCTTAAGACTGATGGCACACAACCGGTTACAAGGCAAAATATGATTATTATAGGGATATTCAATAAATAAGCCAGCTTCTTACTTATCCCAAACAGACGAAAAAAGAAGAAAAAGGTAATAACAACCAAAGCAACATTCATGCCTGAAACAGCTAAGATATGTAGTGTGCCTGTGTCCGCAAACCATTTTTGAATATTTTTTGGCAGAGAGGTGCGGTTCCCAAGAATAACACCATCCAAAAAGGATGATTGTGGCTGTGGAAGCAGTTGATAAATGCTTTTTACTGCCCGATTTTTTATCATGACAGAGAATGCCATGATTGGGTTTACCCTTCCCCTGCCAATCCTTTTTATCTGATTATCCCCCTGTATACAGCAAACAACAAGTATCTTCTGGTGGGCAAGATACTGCCCGAAATCAAATCCATCAGGATTTTTCAGAGAGAAAGGTTGTCGTATCATTCCAACCAATAGAACCTTATCCCCATATTCAAACCGATTATCCATCCATGCTAAGCCAACCTGAACCTTCCCACATGTCTTAATACCCCCTACAGACTCTGCCTCTATGGTAAATTGAGTTCTGTTACTGTATATTTGGGGATAATCAATAATGTTTCCGATAATTGTTCCCTTGTAGTTTATGAAATGACTGATATGATTTGCAGGAAGGAGTTGGGAATCCATGCTATAAAATAGACAGCCGATAGCCATAGTTGTTAATAAAAGAAGGTAATTTTTACCCCTTGAAAATACAATAGACAGGCAGACAATAACCAAACAAATACCATAGATCCATCCCAATCCAATATGAATGTATCTCCCCATCACAATGCCTATGATATAGGCAATGGTTATGGAAAAGAGAGGAATTGTATTCATTTGCACCACCATGAGATGGGGAAAATATTCACCACAGAGAACACATAAGTTGATAGGTTTATAGGTTGATGAGTTTATAGGTTAAAGGAACACAGATTCATAATTCATAAACATTCCCTATCAATTCATCCACTTATCAACTATTCAACAGTTGATAGGTTTATAGGTTGATGAGTTTATAGGTTAAAGGAACACAGATTCATAATTCATAAACATTCCCTATCAATTCATTCACTTATCAACTCCTCAACCATTCAACTTATCAACTATTCAACTTATCAACTTTTTGTGTCTTCATGGTGAATCTCTTTCCTTGACCGTTGTAATTTCACATGGCAATAAAAAAATCCACTTGGCAACAAAAACTACCATACGCATAAATATAAGCATCACAACCATTAAACAATCAGCATACTGTCCCCATAACTATAAAATCGGTACTCCTTTTCTATTGCCTCCTGATATGTTTCAAGCAAAATATCCTTACCAGCAAAGGCACTGGCAAGCATGAGTGGGGTAGAATGAGGGGTATGAAGGTTGGTGATCAGGACATCTACTCTTTTGAATCTATACCCTGGATAGATGAATATATCTGTCCAACCTGCCTGAGCATTGGTGGTAAAAAACGACTCTATTGTTCGTACTGAGGTTGTGCCTACAGCGATAACTCTTGATGGATTACTTATCAGAATTTCTTTTGTCTCATCAGGGATGATGTAATATTCTGATTCCATTTGATGATCATGAATATCCTGGGTCTGGATGGGCTTGAATGTACCAATTCCTACATGAAGAGTGATATAGGCTATTTGGACACCTTTTTTTTGTATCATGGATAAAAGTTCGGGTGTAAAGTGCAAGCCAGCGGTTGGTGCTGCAATTGCCCCTGGATTTGCGGCATAGGTTGTTTGATATTGTTGATGATCCCTGCTGTTATCAAACCGTTTGATATATGGAGGCAGGGGCATATGTCCTATCATTTCCAAAACACTAAAAAAATCTCCGAGAAAAGAGAATTCCATCACACTTCGTCCATGCCGATATTTACATATCACTCCTTTCAATTCATCGGAAAATACCAACTCCAATCCTATTCTTGCCTTACGGCTGGGTTTGACTAATACCTCCCAAAGATTAGTTTGCAATTGTTTGACCAGCAAAAC
>Ga0210054_1002053_pt1 | contig 16176 bp, 19 predicted proteins | sample CryGeymeta201516_FD_185470 | JGI IMG/M metagenome (GOLD analysis project Ga0210054, IMG submission 185470) | Groundwater microbial communities from Crystal Geyser aquifers in Utah, USA - Crystal Geyser metaG 2015-16 (SPAdes) (version 2) | ecosystem: Environmental > Aquatic > Deep subsurface >... | reverse complement strand
TGGGCTGGTCTGATATTTAAGCGCGGTGGGATCAGTTGGAGAAGAAAAAATGCCTGCGTCAGGAAAAGGCACAACCGGGAAAGGATGAGCGCTCGTCTTGCCCGCATTAATCAACTCATCAACAAAAGTCGCGCCCATCTCCGGGATGATCTCTTTTTGGATAAACTTGTCGTCTTTGATTTGTTGCACTGGGTGGAGAATACCCGATCCGTCTTGGGAAATAACCAGACCGCCTTGTTCATTTCCTGCAAGCTGGTAGCCGTTCTGGCGAAGAAGATCCGCCAGTTCTTCTTGCCCAATCAGAGCAATAAATTCACAGTTATCACCGCGAGTGGAGTCACTGAAAGAAACAAGTGCGTGAGTATTTGCTTCTCCAATAATAGTCATATTAGTGTCACGGTGAATTGTTAAACCATTTGCTGGAGATTGTAGTTTTAAAGATGGCGGAGAAACTTCTCCCATTGTTAATTTGCCCAATTTTAAACGAGCAACTAAAAGATCAAGATTATTTAAAAAAGAAGGTTCTAAATCAATATTAAGACCTTCCATTCCATAAGTTGATAGTTCAGCAACAATATATTTTAAAGCGTTTAAACCAGTTGCATTTATTTGCTGAAATTCGGCATCTTTGCCCCCATGTGGAACGGCAAAATCAATAGGACTAGCTCTGAAAAGGATTCTTGCTTGGCTAAAAATATCTACACCTTTTTCTGCCGTCGGGACTTCAGTTGGAGGAGGATCTTGTGTTGGAACAAGAATCGGTTCCACGCCTGTTGGACCACCAATTCCAGTTAATCCTTTTTTGAGCATATTCGCCGTGATCGGAGGACGTTGTGGTTTGGCTGGTTCGGGACTAACAAGCACAGCTTGTGGCGCGATTGTTGGTTTAGCGGTAGCTTGCCTTGCAGATTCACCCGCAGTTGGAACAGCGGTTGCAGCAGGTGCGGCAACTGGAGTTGGTTCAGGAGCGCAACCTGCTAATGCGAGCCCTAGAAGGGCGGTACCAGCTGCCCGTAAAGCAAATCGTCGACTAAATTGTGGTTTCCCATCAGGCCCTTTTATTATATTTGGCGTTTTTTGTCCAGGCGCTTCTAGTATTTCTCCCATATCCTATAGAATTAATTTAAGTTAATTATATACCCATCGCAGTTCATTTTGCAACTTAAAATGAACATACGAGGGGTTATCTTGCTGAAAGATAAAATAAATTTTTTGCAATTTCATCTGAAAGCGGCATAATATACATTACATATAAAATGCAAATTTTAATTTCCCAATCCACCCGTGGCGGTGGATATGAGAACATCTTTTAATTTGCCCATGAATATAAAGATGTTATGGGTGTAAGTTCGTGGAACCTCACTTATCTTTCAAACGAAGTAAGACATCCATTTGTCCCTCTAATCGTCCAACCTTTTCTTTTAGATCAAATAGTTCCTTCAAAAGATGAGGTGGTAAGTCATGCGGTGGTGGTCCTTTTTTTTCTTCCTTCTTTGTTTCTTCCTGATTTGTAGCCATAATTTTCACCTCCCTCCTGACATTTAATTTATAAATATATCAACGAAAAAGTAAAGAAAGAACTACTATATAATAGCCTAACATAAACAAACTAAAAAGTAATCCGAAAATCACATAAGAACCAAAAGTAATCTTAGAACCTTCAGGATTATTTTTAGTTTCCTGAACAAGAATAATTCCTGCCGAGGCGGCGGTTACTAAACTAGAACTACCTGCGAAAATACCGGAACCAAGTGCCCAAGCGGCAAGGTGAGTAGGAGCTTGGGAGTGCACAATTGGTGTTGCGGCGGATGCCCATGAAGCAGCCTCAGTTAAAAGTGTACCAACATAAGAAGCTACGGCAATTGCCCATACACTCATACCGGATTGTAAAAGCCAATGTTGAATAGAATTGCCTATTCCAATACTTGAATGTGCAAGAACTTGGGCAAGAACAAAAATTGAGGCGAGAGTTGCATAAGTTTCAATACCAAGTGCTAAAAGTGCTTCGGATCTGTGCTCACTATAGTATCCTAACACGCTTAAAATAATAGCAAATGCAGAAAATGCCAGCTCATATTTGAGAAAGAATAGAGGACCTATAATAGCAATAACTAATCCTAGTAAACCAACGCGTACGAGGCGCATATCTAATGACATATCTCGACGAGAATTTCTAAATTAAACCTGTTGCGTAATTGATCAAATAGGTTCATACTCATTTATATGAATCTATTATCACTTACCCGTAACAACCGGTTATGTAAGGCATTAACCGGATTATCAATAGATGAACTTGAACAGCTTATCCCTGATTTTACTTGGAATCTTACTGAATACCTTGTAACACGACGAGCTGACAGAATACGAAAAGCAGGAGCTGGTCCAAAAGGAAAATTACCAACACCTGCACACAAACTTACGGCTGTTCTTATCTACTTAAGAGTTTATCCAACATTTGATGTTATGGGATTCATTTTAAATCTCGATCGCAGTAATAGCTGTCGTGACATCCATCTATACTTAAAGGTTCTAGAAAAAACATTACGTCGTAAACTTGTTCTTCCTACCCGTAAGATTACCTCTGTTGAAGAATTTTTCCATTTGTTTCCAGACGTAAAAGATGTTTTTATTGATGGTACAGAACGAAGAACTCAAAAACCCGTATTAATCAAGAAACGAAACAAGCTATACTCGGGAAAGAAAAAAACAACCACAAGAAAGAATCTCATCGTATCGGACGAATTCCGACGTATTGGCGTATTAACCATTACAAAGTCCGGTAGACGCCATGATAAGCGATTAGTTGATAAAGCTCATTTGGCACGGAGTATTCCTGATACCGTAACCATTTGGACAGATACTGGCTTCATGGGAATACAGAAAGATCATCATAATACCGTGATGCCCAGAAAGAAAACAAAAAAACATCCACTTACCGAGAGTGAAAAACAAGAAAACAAATTAATTTCTGGTATCCGAATACTTGCCGAACATGCCATAAATGGTATGAAACGCTACAAAGCAGCCGCAGATATTTATCGAAATAGAAAACTTTTTGTAGATGATACTATGACCCTTGTTTGTGCTGGTTTATGGAATTATCACCTTGCTTCATAATATTTATTAATGCCAATGCGGGATGATATGTTCTTAAAATATATTATTACGCAACTTGTTTAATATCTTTTTCTTTACTCAAATCTCCTTGTATTAAATATACTTTTCCATTTTTTAATTCGATTTCTTTTTTAACTAAATAGGCTTCTTTCTCACCTTGAAAATAATGGAGAATTATAATGAAACCTTCTTGCGCAAGTGTTTTTGCTGTGGCCGCTCCTATCCCTTTTGATGCCCCTGTTATTAGTGCGATTTTTTTCATGAAATATTATTTTGATAAATGTTTTTAATTGTAAGCAGCAATCTCTTTTTGTATTCTTTTAGTTTTCCCTTAGTTGGTATTGATTTTTCTGAGTTTCTTATGCTTTTATCCACAATCCAAACAGGCATGGTCGGGTTTGGATCGTTTTTATATCGAGGGAATATGTGCCAATGAACGTGTTCCGCTTCATTTCCTAACAATTCATAATTAAGTTTTTTTGGATGAAAAGTCTTATATACGGCTTCACCAATAACACTTACTTCTTTTAGCAGTGTTTGTTTAGAACTCTTAGGAAGCAAATGCAGTTCAGACGAATGGATTTTAGATAAAACTAAAGTGTATCCTTTATAAAATTGATTATCTCCTAAAACAACATAACTTGACTTAAGTTCTATAACAAAATATGGATTCTCTCCTTTTTTTATAAGGGAAATTCTATTGCATATAAGACAGTCTTTTTTTATTTTAGGCATGATGTTTAATATTGTTATAGTAACCGCAAAACAAAATGTCATCCCCGTAAAGACGGGATCTAGTCTATAATTACCTTATTTATAATGTATATTGTGTCTGGATTCCCTCCTACGAGGGAATGACAAAAACGGACATTTCGTTTTGCGTCAACTATACCGTGAAAATTTATATGAACTTGTAGGTCTTCAGGTGTTGCAAAATGATACCAATTATCATGATATTTTTCTATCATGTATTCAACCCCATGTTTAATCGCCTCATTTAATACAGGAGAAATATTTAATTCAGAAGAGGGCACTTCTTTCAGAAGATGAAGGGTCCTCTGATCAAAATACCAAAGACTCATGTCGCGGAGCAGGGATGGATTTGTATAATCAAACGGGGGATAAGTCTGAATTTCTATAACTTTGTTGCCCTCTGTAGAAATTAATGCGTGTGTTGGAGCAGGCTTAATATCAATCGCACCTGATATTACTCCATATATCTCATTTGGCGGAGCTGTATTAAATATTTGTACCATGTTTGAATACTGACTAGAATGTATAATAACATCTGTTCCCATAACAAAAAATGGTCCTTCTAATAAACCATCAGCTAAAAGTAAACGTTTTCTAACTTCAAGATGTCTAGAATCATGAACATATTCTAAATGAATATTTCTATATCGATTACCAAATGCCTTTGTAATATCCTCACCTCTATATCCTGTTGCAATTACAACTTTTGCAGATCCAAATTCAGATTGAAGACCTTCAAAAATATAATGGAGAATAGGTTGTCCTTCAACTCCAAGCATGCTTTTTTGGCAATTTTTTGTTAGAACGTTCATTCTACTACCTAATCTGCCAGCTAAAACAACTGCGCTAATCTCAGGTTTCATAATACTTTACTTGAAACCTCAGGCGTTAGCCCGAGGAGGCAAGTTAATTCCGATGTGTATACATCGGACAAGTTTTAACTTGTAATCTATTTAAAACCCCGAGCGTAAGCTCGTGGGTTGTTTATATTTTATGATAATAGCATTTTATTTCCTCTCCCATATCCTATAGAATTAATTTAAATCAATTAAAGAAAGATTATTTGCGAAAATCAAGCGAAGTTTCTATTTTTTAAAATACATTAAATAAAATGCAAATTTGTATATACAGTCAATATGTCTTACTTAATCATTGCAAGGAGCTCTTTTGGTGTAACCACACGCATTTCTTTACAAAGGGACTGTATTTTTGGAGTATGAAGATGTTTTTTATCAAGCGTAACTAAATATTCACAATTAGTTGATAAAGCACCAACAAGCACATGAATATCTTTTTCTTCAACTTTTCCTATCCACGGATGAATGTCCTCATAGGGAATATCATTACAAACAATAAAATGATTATTGATAATTAGATTATTAATGTTTGTTTGGGAGACACGGTCTATTTTTATTATATTTGTGCTCAATTCGTCAATCACCGTTTGGCTTGTTATTCCCTGAATTATTCCTTTTTTAACATGTTCAATGAGAACATAAGAGCCTCCTTTTGATGAATATAAAGCAGAAAACAAAACAGAAGTATCAAAAAAAACTAATGTTCTAGTCATAATCATAATTTGTCATCACTGACAAACTGCAACAATTCTTTCTTTGAATATATTCTATAAGGTGCAGTTTTTTTCAAAGGACGAATAAAGATACCGTCTTTTGTTTTTTCCGCTTGCACCATTTCTCCCTCTTGTATTCCAAACTCCATTCTCCACGTTTTTGGGATAGTGAGCATTCCTTTTCCAAGAACTCTCAACCATTCTGCCTGTGTTTGAATCTGTAATCGACTCATTTTCTATAATGTTAACTTTCTAACTTTCAGAATTATAAACAATTTTACTATCTTTTGTCAAGTACTAATTTTTTGTCTTGCTACCAATCCACCGCTTCGGTGGAACTGTTAATTTGTCTTGGATATTTTAAATAGAAAATCGATAAGCTGGAATAAAAAATACTTTCACTCCTCCAATTTTTACTTCTTTTTCAATATCTTTTGTAATCACGTAGGCCTTATTTGGCTGATATTTATTAAAAAAACTATATAAACTTTTTCCTATGACTGGAGAAGATGAATATTTGACTTCGATGGGAATAATGTTACCTTGTTTTTCAATAATAAAATCGACTTCTGCTCCACTTTTTGTTCTCCAAAAATTGATTCTCGTTGTGATTTTCTGATTACTAGATAGTTTTGTAAAAATATAGTTTTCAACCAGTGCGCCAATATCTTGTCTTTTGTCAAAAGAGCGGAAATCTCCCAAAAGATAGTTTCTAAAACCTAAGTCAAAAAAATAAACTTTGGGATTTTTCACTAATTCTGTTCTTTTGTTAGTCGAATATGGTCTGACCAGATCAACGATATATGTTTTTTTGAGAATTTCTAGATGTTTTAAAAGTTGTTTATATGGCAATCTGCTGAGAGTAGATAATTCATTGTAATTGATTAAATTTCCAATCTGGGTTGCTAATAGTTTAGTAAGAAGAATTAATTCATCCTCGGTTATCAATGTTAATAAATCTTTGATATCTCTTAATAGATAATTTTCAATAATTCCTTCAAGAATTTTTTCTTTCTCTGTTTTTGATTTGGTTAAAACAACCGCCGGATAACCACCATAAATAAGATATGTTTCGAAGTTTTTCATTAAATGATATTTGATGATCTGGCTCAATGGTTTATTGAGTGAGTATACGTTAAAAAGCGATTCATTTGTGGCTAATAAAAACTCTTCAAAAGAAAATGGTGATAATTTGAAAGTAACCATACGCCCAACCATATATTTCCCGGTCTGAAAAGTTAACTCCAAAGAAGATGAACCTGAGATGAGAAACTTTTTGTCTGTTGTATCATAAAGAAATTTCAGTTTTTGCCCTCCCTCTTTTGCATAATGAAATTCATCGATGATTAAAATGTCATAATTTTGATAAAAAGCCATAAACTCTTCAAGATCATTAAATAATTGTAAACTTTGTTTATTTTCAAAAGTGATATAAGCAATTTTTTTATTCTTTTTTATTAGATTTTCTTGTAAGTGCTTCAAAAGAGTAGTTTTTCCAGACTGGCGTGAACCAAGTAAAGAAATAACTTCACGTCTATTGATAAAAGGGAGTATTTCTGTCTCAATTATTCTTTTAATATAAATTTTAGCAGGGTTGTTATTATCCATGAATAAATTTTAGCAGGGTTATTTTCTATTGTCAAGCTGACTTTCCAAATAAATATAACATTTCCCCCAAAATGCAAATTGAAGCAGTGAAATCTTACTCTCCAATTTCTTCTGCCAATCCACCGCGGCGGTGGAAATGATAGTTTTATTATGTTTAGTGCAATTCAGATCATTAACGTCAGATTTTCGTTTCCCTCTTTAACTGATGAATTTTAAATAATTATTCTGATTAATTAATTCAAATGAAGAATTAGAATAAGTATTTATCCAACTTAAAGGTGCTTTAACTTTTTTTTTGCCATATTTAAATTCATAACCAAAAAGCTTATTTTCTTTCTCCTCTACATAATCAATTTCTGCTCCGGTATGCACCCTCCAGAAAAACGGTGAAAATGAAATTTTTTGATAAGTCAGTTTCTTTTGTCTTTCTGAAATGATAAAGTTTTCCCATAGCTGTCCTATATCATTACGATTGTTCATCGCTTTAAAATCATCAATTACCATATTGCGTATTCCCAAATCATAAAAATATATTTTGTCCATTTTAGTGACTTCTTTTCGAAGATTCCTGCTAAAACCGGAAAGGCGAAAAATGATAAAAGCTTTTTCCAGTAAATCAATATAATGTTCTATAGCTTCACGACTTATACTTAAAGAGTTACTCAATTCTTGTATTGAGACTTCATCTCCCACTTGAAACGCCAGTAGTTTGAGCAGATCTTTTACTTTTGATGTATACTTGATAGACGCCAGTGCAAAAACATCCTTATATAAATATGATCGACCAATCTCTTTCAAAAGATCTTCTTTAGAATTGTTATTTATTGTCGTAAATATTTCGGGATAGCCACCATAAATCAACCATTGGTTTTGTAAATTGTTTAATTCAAAAGAATTATAAGTATGTTTTTTTAATTCTAACCAAGAAAGAGGATGCAATAGGAAAGACCAAATTCTTCCAGTTAAAGGTTCAGAGATTTTATTAGCTATCTCAAAAGAAGAAGATCCCGTTGCAATTATTTTTAAATCTGGCAATCCGTCACATAGGATTTTCAAATTTATTCCTATATTAGGAATTCTCTGAGCTTCATCGATAACAATCATCTGATACCCCTCTACTAAAGACTTCATTTTGGACAGGTCGCGGCTTGAAAATACATCAATATATTTTTCTTCATCGGCATTGATAGAAAGTGTTTTATATTGAAGATTTTGAATTATTGAATCTACCAACGTGGTCTTGCCCACTTGACGAGCGCCATAAATTACTACGGCTTTAGAAAACGTTTTAAGCTTATTAATTATTTGAGATTCTAATTCCCGTGGAATAAACATGAAGACAATGATAATAGAAATCTTAAGGTTTGTCAAGAGCAAACGACGCTATTTTCTATTATTCACCTTCATTAATAACGCCATTTAACATTGTTATTTAACTGAAAGACTCACTTCTCTTAAAATGTCATTTTTCCCAAAATGCAAATGATGTAACTGGTGCTTCTAAAAAATCGAGTAAGAAGGGGAGAGATAAACTATTCTATGATAATAATCCAAACAAAATTAGGGGAATTTTATTGTTTTGAGAAACGCCAGGGTAAACAACTAAATATTTTTTATATTGATCAGAAATCCCTTTAAATTGGGAAAAACCTTTTTTTTGCCCACCAATTTCAAAAATATATTTATTTCCATTAAAAATAAAAAGATAGTCAGGAGTTTTTGCTCCCCGTTTAGACTTAAGATAGTATAAAGGCTGGTTAAGATAACCTATTGATTGGGTAAAAAATTCTTCTCTTAAAGCGCCCCTTAACTGTTCATCGGTCAACCGGTAATTTAAAACCTGCCGAAAAGGTAGGGTCAAAACAATTTTTGGTTCTTTAATGACGCTTGATGAAAAAGGGAAGATTGACTTTAAAAGATAGCCTTTTTCCAGATAGTCAACATACTGTTTGGCTTTATATTTGGTAATGGCGATATTTTTGGAAAGAACAGAATAATTAATATCTGATATTGGAGTATTAGCAATAAAATTTATAATGTTTTTCATCGCTTCAATGTCTATTCTGGTAAGGTTGCTATAGCAAAATAGATCTTTTTCAATGATCTTTTCTGCCACCTGCTTAACCAATTGATGTGACGGATCATCGAGCATAAAAGGCAAAGGTTGAGAAAGATAGTCATTAAAATAGGCCTCTTGCTGGTAAAATTTTTGAAAAAGTTTTTTGTAATTCTTAATAATATCTTGAAACTTTAACGGGGACAGTCTTTGAGAAAATTTGAAGTCAAGATATTCGCGCAGAGAAAAAATAGGCAGGTCAATAATCTTGACTCGACGAGACAGATCAGATTTTAATGATAAGATATTTAGTGAAATCGAACTGGTAAAATAAACCTTAACTTTTAAAAAATCAGAAATAAGTTTTAATTGTCTTGACCAATCTTTTAAATAGTGAATCTCATCGATCAAAAGATTTTTAATTCGGTAATTTTTGATTAAAAAATCAGCCAATTCATAAAGGTTAATATTATCTATGGAGTCACCGGATAGATAAAAAGAAGAAGATAGTTGATTTAAAAGTTGGCATAAAAGGATTGTTTTTCCACTGCCTCTTAGGCCGGAAATACCAATAATCGTGTTTTTGTTTTTTTCCATCAATAACCGATCAAATAAATATCTTTTTTTTAGATAGACCCTACCTTTTTCTTTTGCCTGTTGGTTTAGCCTTAAAAGAGGCTCGATTTTTTGATTATCCATACCTTTTGTAAAATCATTTTACAGAATGTATGGTATTCTGTCAAGAGGGAGTTGTTTTAATAACATTTTCCCAAAATGCAAATTTAAGCAAAACAAATAAGTTTTATTAGTAACGGGATTGTCCTTCATTTGAATTGTTTAATTTGCCATGGGAAAATATAATGTTTATCTTTTTTTTCACCTTCAAGAGCAATTACACGCCACTTGGCAAGATGATATTTCTTCAAAAATGACTTAATCGCGCTTTGGTTGAATTGATTGAAGCTGGTTTTTATCTCAATCGGCAACAGTTGTTTCTCATCATTAACAATAAAATCAATCTCTTGCTTATGTTTGGTCCGCCAAAAATAAATAGAAGATCTCCCATACTGTCTTACAAGTTCTCCAAATATATTTGTTTCAAATACAGACCCCAACAATGTCTTTTGAAACGTATGAAACCAAAGCATAGAGACAAGACCGCTGTCAAAGAAAAAAATCTTCGGATTTTTGCTAATTTCAACCGAAGCGCTTTTACTGTAAGGAGCAACAAGTTTAATGACATATGTTTCTTCAAGAATTGATAGATATTTTTGTAAAGTGGGAAAAGAAATATTTGTTTCTTTTGAAAGTGAAGCCATATTAAGGAGATTGGATGATTGAGATGCCAGTATGTACAACAGATTATTAAACTTCTTTATATTTTCTATATGGCCTAAATCTTTAATGTCCTTTCTAATATAGGTGTCAATAATCTGTAATAGAATTGTTTTTTTCTTTTCTTCTTCCTGTTCGAGGACGATTTTTGGATATCCGCCATAGATGACATATTCCCGATAGAGATTTTTAAGTTCCAGAATGTCCTTTCCAGTTTTTACTTCAGGAATAACAATATTTTTTCCTTTAAAAGTTAAGAATTCTTTAAAAGAGAGATTGTATATTTCAAAATTAACAGTTCTCCCAACAAGAGAATCCTTAAATTTTGTTTTAATATCAAAGCTGGATGACCCAGATACTAATAAATGGATATTTTTATAGTGGTCGGCAACTATCTTAATAAAAGAAGAAGGATTGTCAAGATATTGGATTTCATCAATAAGAACGTGTATTGTCTCGTTTTCTTTATATCCTTTTGCTTTAATCATCTGGATAAAATTATCAACTCCTTTATTTATTTCAATAAGTAAGTCGGGGTATTCTAAATCAAAGTAAAATACTTGTTTATTTTGTTTTTTTAAGTATTGCTCGATATATAAGAGGATATATGTTTTTCCTACTTGGCGAGAGCCATGAAGAACAACAACAAAATCATCTTGAAGATATTTTTTTATTTGCTCGAACACGCTCCTTTTATATATATTGATAGTGTCACTCATATTAAAGTATGTTTTAATGATAGTACTTTTTTTTATAAAGTCAAGTTCAAATCAATCTATGGTTATTTATAGAAAAGAATAAGTTCAATTTTTAAGCCAAACAATTCTTCTAATGATTTCCATCTACTTATTATATAATATACATACATATGAAAATTCCCAAATCTCTTCATGGTTATTTTTGGGATGTGGATGTGAGAAAACTTGATCCGGAAAAAAAGCCATATTTTGTGATCAACCGGCTATTGGATAAAGGTGATTTTAAAGCAATACGTTGGGTAATGAAAAAATACAGTAAAAAACAAATCAAAGAAACATTTGAAAAAATACGAGATTTTAACGTCAAGGTCGGTAATTTTTGGTCTTTATTTTTAGAAATTCCCGCAAAAGATATTGTATGTTTACAACCGTCTTATCAAAAAATGCGCAGAATGCATTGGCCATATTAGGAGAAAGTGGTGTTTTACCTAAAAAAACTTATTTAGCCGGCGGATCTGCATTGGCACTTCAATATGGTCATAGGATCTCCATTGATTTTGATTTTTTTACTCCACTTCATTTCAAAGAAAAAAAAATCGCTAAACAGTTGGCAACAATAGGTAGTTTCGAGATAAATAGAATAGAAGCAGATACAATCTTGGGTGAATTTAATAAGATTAAATTTAGCCTCTTTACTTATAGTTATTCTTTGGTTAAAGAACCGATTATAGTGACCGCAAAACGAAATGTCATCCCCATGAAGATGGGGATCCAGTCTATAATTACCTTATTTATAATCAATTATATCCACCGCCTCTGGCGGTGAGCGCTCAAAAAGGTTCTACCAGTTTAGTAAAATAATATTTAGAACAATTTTGAGTAAGCGATAGAAATTGAAAAAGCGGTTGAGAAATAAAAAGTTCATTTAACAAGCAATAAGATAAGAGTTAATGAGTTTAAGCGTTTAACGAACTTATTATTATTTTGCCTTTTAGGCTAATATCATACCACCACCTCTGGTGGTGGTAATTGATTGTATATTATGTCTGGATTCCCTCCTGCGAGGGAATGACAAAAGCGGACATTTCATTTTGCTTTCGCTATAACTTCCTAAAGATTGCTATCACAAGTCCTGAAGATATTGCTGCTATGAAAATAGCGGCGATCATGGACAGGGGGACAAAAAAAGACTTTATTGATCTATATTTCCTCATTAAAAATGGAATATCAATAGAAGACAGTCTTACTTATTACAACAAGAAATATAAATGCTTGTCTAATAATCTTTATAGCATAATGAAGAGTTTAGCCTATTTTGATGATGCGGATTTATTAGAAATGCCACAGATGATTAAAAAAATAAGCTGGGAAAAGGTCAAGAAATTCTTTAAAAAAGAGGTAATTCTTTTAGCAAAGAAGTATATTTAGTTTTATTTAACCATCTTCTCAATGTCAGTCTACCGCTTCGGTGGAACAATAACTTTACTTTTCGTTTAGAATATAATATTAACATGAAAAAACGTGAACAAACAGAAATGTTTGTTTTGCAAAAAACTCAAAGGACACGCGAAGAATATTGCTATTCTTGTACCTGAATACCGAGAAAAGAAATTATTATTTTATAAAACGAATCATTTCTATTTGACAGCAGAGCTACATCCAGTAGTTAAAGATCCCTATTTTCTTATCGTTCCTAAAAAACACTATAAAGCGTTTAGTCAGATTAATATTTCATACGCTAAAGAAATGGATGAAATAATACAATATTTGAGAGGCTTGTTTATTAAAACCTCCTATGTTATTTTTGAACATGGTGAGGTATATGAAAAAAACAAAATACAGAGCGTACATCATGCGCATTCTCATGTAATCCTGACAAATACTAATTATCTTTCTTATATCGAAGCAAAAATGCAAGAGTATAAAATGAAAACATCTCTTATTAAATTTACTGATAATTCAACGCTGCGTGAGGTTCAGAAAAAAATCAAAGACAAAAGCTATTTATTATTTAGGCAAGGATTTAATTCCTGAAGCTCTTGTTTTGCCTTTACTTGTAAAGCCTCAATTTCATGATCGATTGAGGCGCAACCAACATGTTTGATTAATTTGAACCTGCCGTTTCGCTTTTCGCCTATCTGAAAACAAATTGATTTCCTAGATTTAACCTTTCTGATAAACATAAATACTAATATTCTATACAGCCTAAAATTAATTAAAAGGTCATTTCAGTGTCCCAATTAAAAAGTCTAAATCTTGTTGTAATGGGACAAACTATATATTAAAAATCAGTTTATGAAGTTTTTGCGCAAGTCAGGAAAGTATTGTTTACGAGCACGATTGGGAACGATTTCTTAAAGGTTTACCTGATGCTGATTAACTGTTTTAGAGTAATCTATTCTTACTAATTTACTCGCTTTGATCCCCATTGAAAAAGTAGGACAGGATAAAAACAGTGGAATAGTTGATCAATCTAAATGCAGTTAATTAAATCGTACGCTTTTTAAAATATCCATGAAAGTATTCTCGTATTTTATTTCCGGTCTCATATCGTATTTTGTAAAAAACATCTGAAGAATATAGAGCTTGTTATTTTGAGTGGTATAAATATAATTACCGGCACGTGTCCAAGACAACCCTCCTACGGTTAAAATCTCTTTTTTAAAATCTGATCCGCTATCAATTATAAACTGGTCAAAAGAATATTTTGTGCCGTCATAGCAAATAAAAGAAAAAAGGGAATTACGAGCTTGAGATCCTTTTATTGCCGGCTCATCAAAAATAATTTGGGAAAGCGGTGGTTGTGGGAGCGGTAACTTCGCGGTTGATTGTTTCCAAGGGGCAGGATAATCAAAAGATATCCCGCATACAGGGTCTTTATAGGTATTCGCTTGATTATTTTGAACATTGCCCAATGAAAGCGGATTTTGTGTTTTTATACTATCACTGTCACTTTTATGTTCTGAAAAAAAGATGACGACTGCAACAAAAAAAAGGGCAATAATTAAAATTGATCCCAAAACAAAATAGCTTTGATAAGAAGATTCTTTCATGTGTTGTATTTTATTGTACATAATTTTTTCAAAGTTTACTATACTGAAATACAGTTGCGGGCTAACGCCTTTTTACGGGGTGCGAACTAGAATAACGGGTCTAACGCCGGAGTGTTTACACTCAATCTGAACAATACTCCGGGTAACTCTGGCAACAATAACATTGGGTTCCGGTGCGCCGTCCCTGATTAGTAATACCATGCGGCGGGATTTCCATTTAAGATCACTCTTAGTTGGAACTGGGCCATAAATATAATATTACAAGCCTGTAGCTTATCGTCCTTTTTAGGAGATAAAGAAAGCAAAGGGGTGGTTTGGAAATATAACCACCCCTTTGCAGTTTGATTATATGTATGACCAGATTATTTCTTTTACCAATTTACTAAAAGCTTATTACAAGGCAAGACGAAGCAAACGTTTCAAAAGACGTTTGCAGAAAATTGAGATTGATTTTGAAGATAGGTTGATCAATATTTGTTACCAGCTAAAAAATCAATCATACCAACCTAAAAAATATCATCGCTTTTTAGTTTTTGAGCCTAAAAAAAGACAGATATCCGCTCCTGCTTTTATTGATCGCATTATCCATCATGCGATACTTATCGTCATCGAGCCACTTTTTGACAAGCTCTTTATACCTTCAAGTTTTGCCTGCCAGAAAAATAAAGGTACCCATTCTGGGATGCTTTATATCGCCCGTCGTTACGGGAAATTAATTAAAAAATATGAAATACTTTATGCTTTGAAATGTGACATTAAGCAATATTTTGCCAATATTGAACACAATGCCCTTTTTGAACTTTTATCCAAAGTTATAACCTGCCCAAAAACACTTTGGCTTTTAAAACTTATTATAGACTCCTACAAAGATAGTCCAGGAAAAGGAATTCCGATTGGGAATCTTACTTCACAACTTTTTGCCAACATATATTTACATGAGCTGGATTTATATGTTACCAAATACTTAAAAGTCCAATACTATTTCCGCTACATGGATGATTTTCTTGTGTTATCCCACGACATTGAACCCCTCAAAAAGTTAAGAGAAAAAATCAAACTGTTTCTTAGTGAAAAACTATATTTGTCTCTTCATCCCAAAAAAGTCAATATTTTCCGGGCTGACCGCGGACTTGATTTTGTTGGTTACTGTATAAAACCTGATGGCATATCTATGAGAAAAAAGACACTACGGCGATACAAAAAAAGGCATAAGAAAAGGATTAAACTACTTGAAAAATCAAAAATGCAATTGAAAAAATACAAAACATATTCGCAACTTCCCCTGTTTACAACAAGTAAACTGAATGATGAAGTTAAGTATGAACTGGAAGAAAAAATACGAAAACAAAAGGAAAAGCTTCGGGCATCACGTAATTCTTTTAAAGGATTCTTACGTTATTCAAAACATAAAAAGTTGGCAACCGGAGGAGTAAAAGTTAATGGAATTATTATCCCTAAGATTTTTAGCAGGAAGAAGATTTCCTCCAAGCAGTTAACAATCTTCCAATTTCGTTAATCCGTTCGATGAAATATTGATACTCCTTAATAGATAAAAAATTTATATCCTTGGAAAGCCTGACAAAAACACGAAATATATCAAGTTTAACCGATAATTCCTTTTGTTCTTCCAATCGACCTTTTTTACTATTGGCAACAATTGCCAATCTTATCATCTCAATATTTGTTTGCAAAAGATAATTGGAAAGTAAAAACCTTTGGCTTTTGGGAAATTTGCCCACTGTTCTATGAGCATAAAGATACAGATCGTAAAGTTTTTGGAAAATAATCAGTTGGTCGATCATTTATTTTTCATGTTGAATTAATATTAAAAAAATTATACATTGAATGATATGAAGATTGTTTGGAAATCTCTTCTATTTATTTTGATATTCGTTTTTCTTTTTTCTTCTCCTGTTGATGCCCAGTGGAATGTGTGGAATACACCGGCTGCCTATTGGGATTTTGAAGGCGCTTCCGGCCAAACAA
>Ga0210054_1002044_pt1 | contig 16212 bp, 14 predicted proteins | sample CryGeymeta201516_FD_185470 | JGI IMG/M metagenome (GOLD analysis project Ga0210054, IMG submission 185470) | Groundwater microbial communities from Crystal Geyser aquifers in Utah, USA - Crystal Geyser metaG 2015-16 (SPAdes) (version 2) | ecosystem: Environmental > Aquatic > Deep subsurface >... | reverse complement strand
TCACCCCTCCTGTCATCTGCTGCGCGGCCTGGGCGTGGACCGGCAGCCGCGCCTCCTGCTGGCCGCGGTCAAAGACGCCGAAATCGTCGAACTGCCGGAGCGCGAGGATTGTTGCGGCTTCGGCGGCGTCTTCTCGGTAGAACACCCCGAGCTCTCGGCGGAATTCCTGAAACGCAAGATCGCCAATCTCGAAAAGACCGGGGCACCCACGCTGGTCGTCGCGGATACCGGCTGCCTGATGCACATCCAGGGCGGGTTGGCGCGGCAGGGCAAGCGCCAAAGAGTTGTACACATCGCGGAAGTATTGGCAAACCAGTGAACAGTGTTCAGTGATCAGTAATGGTTGCGCAGTCAGCAACCATAATCAGTGAGCAGTGATCAGTGGCGCTGGAGGCCGCACTATGCACTATCCCAGGTAAAATACCGGCTATGAATGCTCCCATGCGCTATGCCTTTGTGGACGAATCCGGAACAGTCGGCGCATCCAGCGGCAGCCACTTCCTGGTGGTGGCTGTGTTGAGTGCCAGCCAGCCCCGCGAGGTCGAACTGCCAGTGCGCCGGGCGCTGAAAAAATATGGCCCCAGTTTGACTTCGGGAGAAATCAAGGCCGCAGACTTCCAAGAACCTGCCATCCTGCGCTTGCTCCAGGCGATTGCGAGAGAGGAGATTGCCATTATAGCGGTTGTGGTAGATCAACACGCCATTCTTCGTCCTCCGAAAAAGGCTGAGAGCATCTACCGCCAGGCCGTTGCCAGGGCAGTTTATCACTTGGTGGAGCGCTTCCCGCGCGTCGAAATATGCCTGGACAGGCGTTATACCAATGCGCGCATGCGCTTTCTTCTTGAAAAACGCATTCGGCAAGTGATTGAGGATCTGCCTCAGAAAATAGTGCTCATCAGCCAGGAGGAATCTTCCTCGCGCAAAGGATTGCAGGCAGCCGATGCGGTTGCGTGGGCATTCTTTCAGAAATGCGAGCGCGGCGATAGCCGTTTCTATGACGCGATCTCCTCGCGGGTGATTGCGGAGGAAGTGGTCATTGAAAAAGACTGGTCAGGCTATGACAAAAATTAAAATTCCCCCTTGCGGGGGAAATTTACGAGCGGCTCACCCTGGGCCCTGATTTCAGTTTGTCCCGTTCCATTCACCACAAGGGTGCGATGTCAGAAACGGCTAGGACACTCTACGAGTGACCGAGGTCACCAGGCTTTACGATACCGCTCTGTCATTATTCTACTGCTTCCTGACTAAAATTGCAAGTGTTTTTGCAATACCGCAAAAGTCACTATGGGCCAAGGCTGGGCGGGAGAGCCTTCCAGCGTTGGATCAACTTATAAGATTATAAAAGATTATGACTATATTTCGAGAAAAAATCCGCCAATCCATTGCCGATGAAAACTTGCAAGCCGCCCTCGACGCCAACGCCGAGCGTCGCCGCAAGGGACGCGAGGCCGCCTTTGCTTCCATCCCCGACTACCCGGAACGCCGCGCCCGCGCCCACGCCATCAAAGCGGACGTGGTCGCCCGTCTCGATGAATACCTGGCGCAGTTCATCGCCAACGTGGAGAAGAACGGCATCCTCGTCCACCGCGCCGGCGATGCGGCGGAAGCAAACAAAATCGTTCTTGACATTACGCAATACGCAGTACGCAGTACGGGTATACAGGTAGACAGGTACACAAGTACACAAGTAGACACGCAACACGCACCACGCAACATCCTCATCGCCAAATCCAAGTCCATGGTCTCGGAGGAAATCAACCTCAACCACGCCCTCGAAGAACATGGCATCCGCGTCGTCGAGACCGACCTGGGCGAGTACATCGTCCAGTTGCGCGGCGAACGGCCCTCCCACATCATCACCCCGGCTGTTCACCTGCGGCGTGGCGACGTAGGCCGCCTCTTCCACGAAAAATTGGGCATTCCCTACACCGAAGACATCCCTACGCTCACCAACACCGCCCGCAGAGTTCTGCGCGACGTTTTTCTTACGGCCGACATTGGCGTTTCCGGCGTCAACTTTGGCGTGGCCGAGACCGGCACCCTCTGCATCGTCACCAACGAAGGCAACGGGCGCATGGTCACCACCCTGCCGCCAGTCCACGTAGCGCTGATGGGCATCGAGCGCCTCGTCCCCACGCTGGACGACCTGGCCCTGTTCCTCTCACTCCTGCCGCGCTCCGCCACCGGTCAGAAAATGAGCGTCTACGCCAGCCTGATCCATTCCCCACGCCGCATCGCCGACCCCTCGACTTGGCTCGAGGCATGTCCCGATGGGCCGCAGGAACGCCATCTCATCCTGCTCGACAATGGCCGTTCCGCCATCCGCCATTCGCCATTAGCCGAATCGCTTTACTGCATCCGCTGCGGCGCGTGCCTGAACGCCTGTCCGGTCTTCCGCGAAATTGGCGGGCATGCCTACGGCAGCATTTACCCCGGCCCGATCGGCTCGGTCATCTCCTGCGCGCTGGTGGACCCAAAGTTCGCCTATCTCGCCCAGGCCTCGTCCCTGTGCGGCGCGTGCCGCGAAGCCTGCCCGGTGGATATTGACCTGCCGGGGCTGCTTTTGAGGGTCAGAGCAGGTCACTTGCCAGTCATCAGTGATCAGTGTTCAGTGATCAGTGGCGAGGGTCGGGGATTACCCAGCGTTGTAAAACTGGGCTTGAAACTCTATCGCCGCGTGGCCGCGTCGCCGCGGCTGTTCCGGCTGGTACTGCGGACCCTCGGCTTGTTCCCGCTCCCACAGTGGATCCGCCTCCCGGCCTGGACCGGCTGGGGCTACAGCAAGGATTTTCCGCGGCTGACTGTCCGTCCCTTCCGGGCGCGGTGGAAGAATGTGAAGCAAAGTATCAAGGAAACAGGTAAACAGCTAGAAAGGGAACAGGTGGGCAAGGAAACAAGTAGACAAGTAGAAAGGAAACAGGTGGACAGGGAAACAGGGACAGCGGTTGCCCAATTCACGAAGGAACTGACCGCTCTCGGCGGGCAGGCGTATCTCGTTTCGGAGCAGGAGTTACCTGCCAGATTGACCGAATTCCTGCAATCCAAAGGGGTGGAGCGGGTCCAGGCGGATGAGAGCGTGGCGAAATACATCACAGGGATTCTCGCCGTCCGGGAACCTGACCCGACCATCCGGGCAGGCGTCACCGGTGTGCTGGTCGGGATTGCCGATACAGGGTCGCTGGTGCTGGTCGGTGGGAGGGGTCGCCCGCTGACAGCCTCGCTGCTACCGGAAATCCACGTGGTTGTGCTGAAAACGTCTCAGATTTTACCCACCGTCGCCGACGCGTTGTGCAGGCCCGAGGTCCGCGAAGCCGCCGCCGGGGTCATCGTCACTGGCCCCTCGCGCACCGCCGACATCGAAATGACCCTGACCCTCGGCGTCCACGGGCCGGGCGAACTGCACGTCTTTTTGATTGACGATTCGACCAGCGGATGATAAAATCTCGCCCGCATTCGTTGTCGCCCCCATCGTCTAGCGGCCCAGGACGGAGCCCTCTCAAGGCTCAAACAGCGGTTCGAGTCCGCTTGGGGGCACTGAAAATCTCGGAGTTATTCTCCGAGATTTCAATTTGGCTTGTACAGTTATCATTGACCCCACCCTCATTTCCTTTTACAATACTTTCATGGTTTCCCTGCGCCGCTACTTCGCGGGTATGTTCTCATATTGTGCAGGATTTTTCCGCCCCGATCACGACCCGCCTGCTCCGGCCCTTCGACGCGTACACTGACTTTAGCCGTTTCTAGTTCTAACCGGAGAAAACTATGCCCACCCCTTTTACTTCCCGACGTGCCACCGTCTACGCGGATGTTCCTGACGAAAAATGGAATGATTGGCGCTGGCAACTCAGCCACCGCTTGAATACCGCCGAGGAAATCGAAAAAATCATCCCGCTGACCGAGAGCGAGCGCAAGGCGCTGAATGCCAGCGGCTTGTTCCGCGTGGAGATCACGCCCTATTTCATCTCCCTGATCAACCCAGACGATCCTGACGACCCGGTGCGCAAGCAGATCATCCCGCGCGCCGAAGAGATGCAGGCCTTCACTGCCATGATGGAAGACTCGCTGGCCGAGGACCGCCACTCGCCGGTACCGGGGCTTGTCCACCGTTACCCAGACCGGGTGCTGATGCTGATCACGACCCAGTGCGCCTCTTACTGCCGCTACTGTACGCGCTCGCGCATCGTCGGCGACCCAGGCGCCACCTTCTCGCGCGCCGAGTTCGAGATGCAGCTCGAGTATATCCGGCGCACGCCCCAGGTCCGCGACGTGCTGCTCTCGGGCGGCGATCCGCTCGTGCTGGCGCCAAAAATCCTGGAGGAAATCCTGTTCCGGCTGCGCGAGATTCCCCATGTCGAAATAGTCCGCATCGGATCGCGCGTGCCGGTCTTCCTGCCGATGCGCGTCACGCAGGAATTGACCGACATGCTGCAAAAGTATCACCCGCTGTGGCTCAATATCCACGTCAACCATCCCAACGAGATCAGCCTGGAATTGGCCGAGGCCTGCGACAAGCTGACGCGTGCCGGCATCCCGCTCGGCAACCAGTCGGTGCTGCTGGCAGGGGTCAATGACTGCGTCCACATCCAGCGCAAGTTGGTGCAGGATCTAGTACGCATCCGCGTCCGCCCGTACTATCTTTACCAGTGCGACCTGGTGGAGGGCGCCGGTCACTTTCGCACGCCGGTAGCTAAGGGCATCGAGATCATGGAGGGCTTGCGCGGCCACACCTCGGGTTACGCCGTGCCGCTCTACATGATTGACGCGCCCGGCGGCGGCGGAAAGATCCCGGTCATGCCCAATTACCTGCTCAGTATGTCAGATCACAAGATCGTGCTGCGTAACTTCGAAGGCTACGTCACGACTTACGAGGAGCCAATCGAGTACACAGCCCACGATCCCAAAACTTGTTCCTACTGCCAGAATAAGCGCCTCGAGCCTGGCCAGACCGGCCTCACCGGCCTGCTGGATGGCGAGGGCATGTTCATCAAGCCCGAAGGCTTCGACCAGATCCACGACCGCCACGGGATGCAGCACCGGCTGAAGGACGAAAATAAGTGGAAGCCGCTGGGCATCGGGCCGGGGGCGGAAGAATAAAAAAACGCGGGGACGCGCCTCGAGGCGTCCCCGCGGGGAATAGAAATATGGCGCACAGAAATCCGTGCGCCATAAGTTTTTTAACTTTGAGTTACGCGGCTGGCGGAAGTGGCTCGCTCGGCGGCAGTATTTCCTCCGCTGCCAGCGCCTTCTTCTTGCGCAGGGTCAGTATGCCGACCACGATCGGGATGGCGATGAAAATAATGCCCCCACATAAAGAGGCCACTCCCATAAGCATAGCGGATCGGGGATCCGAGCTGCCAAAGACATCTATTGCTGCCCCCGGAATAAAGCCGGCGATCAAGGAAGTAGCACCCAGACATAAACCCACAAGGCCCGGGCACCCGCACAGGAGTACTGCAACAATCGTGCCGATGATCGCGCCGGTCTTGCTTTCTTTCTTTTCAACAGGCATTTCCATAGTCATTCTCCTCTCGCGTTTTCTTTCTGCCAGTATACATGGGATGCGCTCGGAATGCAAGCACTTCCAGAAAGAAGTTTGCTACCTTCCTACCTTCCCAATTTCCTACCTTCCTAACCTCCTACCTTCCCAACTTCCTACCCTCCTACCCTCCTACCTTCCTAACTTCTCAGAGCCGCGCCAAGTTCCTGCTCCAATCTTCTGATAATGCGCGTGCGGATGCCGGCTACATCCCGGTCTGTCAGCGTCTTGTTAGGAGCCTGGTAGGTGAGGCTGTAAGCCAGGCTCTTTTTGCCTGCGCCAATCTTCTCGCCGCGATAGACATCGAACAGGCGCACATTGGCCACGATCTTGCCTCCGGCTTGGCGGATGACCTCTGCGACCCGTTCGGCCGGCAGGGATTCGTCCACCACCAGGGCCAGGTCTTCCAGCACGGGCGGGTAAGCCGGCACCGGCTGGCTTTCGTAGCGCTCAGGGATGAGGGACAGCAGGGCGTCGAGGTCGAGCTCGGCGGCCAGCAGGGGAGAGTCCGGTAGATCGTAATTCTGGCGGATCACGGGATGCAGCTCGCCAAAGACGCCAATCTGCCGGTCACCAGCCTGGACTTTGGCCTGCTTCCCGGGGTGGAAGCTGGGATGCCCCGCTGGTTCGTAGGTCGGGTTTCCATACCCGACTTCGTCAGGTTTAGAAACCTGACCTACGTGCAGCGCCTCCAGCAGCGCGGCAAGGATGCCTTTCAGGTCGTAGAAATCCATCGTTTCCGAATCGGCCGGCTGCCAGCCAGGGATACAGCGCGGGCCGGTCAGGACGATAGCGAGCCGCTGCAATTCGTCGGGTAAATCATTACCTTCCGAGGCGATAAACACCGGGCCGATCTCGAAAAGCGCCATGCGCTCACGGATGCGGGCATTGCGCTCGACGACTTCCATCACGGACGAGAGCAGGCTTTGCCGCATCACGTAGCGGTCGCTGGCGATGGGGTTTACCAGTTTGACATATTGCTCCAAACGGGGCTTCCCCTCCAAAGCGAATAGGCGCGCCTCGCGCTCGACCGAGGTCATGTGGTAACTGACCACCTCCTGCAAGCCCATCTTGACCAGCAGGTCGCGGATGCGTTCCTCGCCCTCCAGGCTTGGGTTACTGCGCTGCGGCGGAAGCTGGTCGGCCAGCCGCGTCTCGGGGATGCGGTCGTAGCCGTAGACGCGGGCGATCTCCTCCAGCAGGTCAGCCTTGCCGACGATGCCCTCGCCGATGTCGAGGCGGTGGTCGGGGGCGGTGGCGTGAATCGTGATGAGTGATGCGTGATGAGTGATTTCGCAGCGGAATTGGAGGGCTTCCAAGATTTTGACAATTTCCTCGGCAGTCAACTCGATGCCCAACCAGCGTTTCACGTCCTGCGGCGTTATCTCAATGGTGGGCGCGGCGGGAGGAAGCGGATAATTATCAACCAACCCTTTGGCAACCACGCCATCCGCCCACTGCTGCATCAACTCCAGGCCGCGCCGCACGCCGCGCTCAGCCATGGCCGGATGCACGCCGCGCGAAAAGCGGAAGCTGGCCTCGGAAGGCAGGTTTTGGGCCTTCGCCGTGCGACGGATGTTGGTGAAATTCCAGGCCGCGCCCTCCAGCAAGATGTTGCGAGTCCTTTCGCTAACCTCGGACTCGGCCCCGCCCATCACCCCGGCGATGGACAGCGCCCCGGCGGTATCGCACACCAGCACGGTCTTTTCGTCCAGTGTGCGTTCCACGCCGTCCAGAGTGGTGAGCTTCTCACCCGGCCTGGCTGTGCGGGTGATGATCTTTGGCACTTTGTGGGGCGGATTGTCAATCCGCCCGGCAGGCGCGCCCTTTTGCAGCGGATTGCCAATTCGCCCTACCAACACATCGTAATCGAAGGCGTGCAGCGGCTCGCCAATCTCCAGCATGGCGTAATTGGTTACGTCCACGATGTTGCTGATCGGGCGCATCCCGGCCAGCTTGAGCCGCCGCTGCACTTTATAAGGACTTGGGCCGATCTTTACATCCCGGATCAAACCCAGCACGAAGCGCGGATTAAGCTCTGGATTCGTGATCTCGATGGAAACGCGGCCCTCTATCGCCGCCCCTCCCGCCTTCACCCTTCCGCCTTCATCCTTCATCTTCCCGCCTTCATCCTTCATCTTTCCGCTTTCATCTTTCATCTTTCCGCTTTCATCTTTCAAAGGCGCCCCCGTCAACGCGGCCACCTCGCGCGCCACGCCCAGGATGCTGGCGGCGCGGGCAGTGTTCGGCAGGATGGAGATGTCCAGCACGGCGTCACCCATGTAGGCCACCAGCGGCGCGCCGACTGGGGCGTCATCATCCAGAATGATGACACCCTCGTGATCTTCTGAGATGCCCAGTTCCTTCTCGGAGCAGATCATCGAATAGGAGTCGAAGCCGCGGATCTTGGCGCGCTTGAGCGTGGTCAGCACCTGGCCGGGCTGGTGGCCGTCGTAGATTTGCGCCCCTTCGCGGGCATAAGCCACCTTGAGCGGCTTTTCCAGCCGGCCAATGCCTTTGTACGGGAACAGGTTCGGCGCGCCGGTCAGGATGATGTGTTCCTGCTCGCCGTCGTAGAGTTTGCACAATACCAGCCGGTCAGCGTTGGGATGCGGCATCACCTCCGAGACCGAGGCGACGACGATTTTATCGGCAGCCCACTCGATCCCAGAAGTGTTGATCTCCAATACCAAATTGTCGCTCGTGTGGCCTTCGACTTTTCCGGCTGGCAGTGGCAAACCGACATATTGGATGGCTTCCACCTCCAGCCCGGCCAGCGTCAACCGTCGCGCCAGCTCTTCGATGGGGATGGTTATTTCGACGAAATCTTTTAGCCAGGAAATGGGGACTTTCATGGATAACTCCTTCTGATGAAGAGAGTAGAGATTCGAGAATAGAGATTAGTTGTCCTGGGGATCATCGGGAATTTCAACCAGATAGGGTGCTTGAAGTTCATGGATAACCTGGTTTGCGCCAGGTTCGTTGGCTCCCTGTTTACTTTTCTTGAGATAGGCAATGTAGCCATTGATCATGCGAGTTATTTCCTCGCCTTCTCCTGCCAATTCCTGAAAAAGGGAAGCGGGTATATAGCCAATCTCATGGCAGAAAATAATGTGACTGAGCGTTTCTTCAAGGGAGCCGCGGGCGTTGTAACAAAACCGGACGTTATCCTGGTAATAATAGCGACCGTAGCCCTCCGCGATATTTGCGGAGATGCTAACCGAAGAACGCCGCGATTGCTGATTCAGTGCCCATTTCTCTTCGGGAGGTAATAGAGGCAAAATCTCGCGGTAAATCCTCAACGCGAAATCCTTTGATCTGCGCCAAACTTCGAGCCGCTGCAATCCTTGAATACTCATGCTTTCCTCTAATCACTATTCTCTACTCTCTCTTCTCTACTCTCTACTCTCTACTCTCTGATCTAAAACTGCTCCAGGAACCTCAAATCATTCGCCCAGAAATAGCGAATATCCTCGATGTAATAGCGCAGCATGGTGACGCGCTCCGGGCCGATGCCGGCCGCGAAGCCGGAATATATCTCCGGGTCGTAGCCGCCGTTGCGCAGCACGACCGGATGCACCATGCCGCAGCCCATGATCTCCAGCCAGCCGCTAGCTTTGCAGACCGGGCAGCCTTGTCCACCGCACAGGAAACATTCCACGTCAACTTCGGCGCTCGGCTCGGTGAACGGAAAGTACGAGGCGCGGAAGCGGGTGCGTACGTTCTGACCGAACATGCGCCGGGCAAAGTCGGCAATCGTGCCTTTCAGGTCGCCAAAGGTGATGCCGCGCCCGACCGCCAGCACCTCCAGTTGGTTGAACTGGATGTCCTTGCGGGCGTTGACCTCCTCGTAGCGCGAGCACATCCCCGGCAGGATGATGCGCACCGGCGGCGGGTTATCAGGATTGGCCGCCGCGAACTCACGCATGGCGTGAACCTGTCCCGGCGAGGTGTGCGTGCGCAGCATGAGCGGGTTGTCGCCCCGCTCGCCGCGGCTCTCGATGAAGAACGTATCTTGCATGTCGCGGGCGGGATGGTCGGGCGGGAAGTTGAGCAACTGGAAGTTGAACTCATCCGTCTCGATCTCGCGCGAGCGGTAGACCTGGAAGCCCATGTCGCCGAAGACGCGGTACATCTCGCGCAGCGTCTGCGTGGTGGGATGCAGGCGGCCAAGCGGGAACGGGCGTCCCGGCAGGCTGACATCGAGCTGTTCCTGCCCGAGCGAACGCTTCAGCGCCGCCTGCCGCATCTCTTCGGACCTCTGGCCGAGCGCCGTTTCGAGCAGCTTTTTCACCTCGTTGGCGCGTTTCCCGATGGCCGGACGCTCCTCCTTCGGCAAGGCCCCCAGCCTGTCGAAGACCGTCATCAGCGGCGAGCTGCGCCCCAGGTGGGCGACGCGCCAGGTCTCCAGCGCGGCCTCGTCTTGCACCGTTTGGAGCGCCTGCCTTGCCTTACTCTCGATCTCGTTCAATTGATCCAGCATACCTGCCTCCGTCAATCGCAAATCGTAAATCGCAAATCGTAAATATAAAACAAACTCCCGTCCCACAATGGGACGGGAGGGGTTCCCGCGGTACCACCCAAATTAGCCGCTCGCGCAGCTCGCTCTTTAGAGAGCAGAGATGAGAGATTGGAGATTAGTGAGACTAATCTCTACTCTCTAGTCTCTTCCCCTCTAACGCTGGGACTGCGGCTCAGACTACTTTGTTGCGCAAAATGACATTTTGCGCTACGTTCACCTGAACAGCTCAAGAGGGAACTTCGGCCAGTTGCCACTGAACGCGGGTCTCAGTCTAAGCCCGGCGCATCCCTGTTAGCTTTCGCTGGTCTACTTTCCTCCGTCGAAGCCATTGGAAAGGGTTGGTTGTTGGCCTAATTATCTTCAAAAACAGGCGCGTGTCAAGGGGCGTGGGGGTCGTAACTGAGGACTCCTATGGCGTCGAAGTAGACGTTGGCGCAAAGTCCACTGGCCCAGACCAGGGCAGATAGGATGCAAACGTCCCCAGGTCAATCCCGGCGGGAACGGGCCGGCGGTTCAAGTAGTAGAGATTGTACAGGCCCTGGTTCCAGGGCAAGCCCAGCCCAACAGCGGACGTATATCCGTAATCCTGTACCTGCTGGCTGACCACCGCATCCGTCTCGCCAAAAGGATAGGCAAAGCTCATCACCGGAACGCCCAATGCCTCCTGAAGTTCGATTCGAGACTGGGCGATCTCGAAATTCAGGCGATTGTGGTCATAGGGCAAATGGGCGTGGGTCATACTGTGACTGCCCACTTCCCAGCCGGCGGCCGCCAATGCTTGAATCTGGTCAAGTCCCAGGTAGCCGTCTGCATATAAAAAGTTGGCAACGATATACACCACACCGCTGAAACCGTATTTCTGCATGATCGGAAAGGCATTGGTGTAAACGTCCAGGTTGCCATCGTCGAAGGTGATCACGACAGGGCGATTGGGCAGCCGCGCGCCGTGCGTGATGCCTTCGGCCAATTGGGAAACCGAGATCGAAGTGTAGCCCCAGTCGCGCAGTGCTCTCATCTGGCTCTCGAAATCTTCGGGCGCAACGTAATAGGTCGAGGCAGCCAGTGAACTGGATATCCCGATGTGATGGTAGAGCAGGATCGGGCAGGCGATTTTGCCCGGCCCTTGCACTGCCCAGGTCGCGGTCGGCGAAAGGGTGGGCGTAAGCGTCAGCGTGACCGTGGGGGTCAGCGTTGCGGTGCTTGTCAGCGTGGGGAGGGGAGTTTGGGTCTCGGTCTCGGTTGGAAAGACTGTGGCGGAAGGCGGATCAGGGATCGCTCCTCCATTACAGCTTGCAAGGAATACAGATACCAATAAAAGGGTTATCAGCGCGAAGCGATGAAATGACATAAGTTTTCCGTTAGAGGCCATTGTGAACGGTTTAGTTCCCCGATCCCGTCCATTCCTTGTCATGCAATCCCCACTCCACATCCTCTCGAATAAACCGTTCAGTTAGCTCGCCCTGATGGGTTTCCAGATAACGGCGCAAGGCTTCAATGATCAGTGCGTTCAAGTTGGGGAACCAGCCCTCTTGAATATGAGTCTTGACTTGTTCTGCCAGACGAGGCGGCAATTGTATGGTTGCAGACGTTTCAGTCATGGGGATCACCTTTACAATCCATCATTATGCAAATGGTATGAATGCCAAACGGTCATTGATTTAATTCCCAGATAATGCGTAAGCCGTCGAGGGTCAGCCAGGGAGCGAGGATTTGGATGACAGAAGTCTCCTTTGCGATGCTTCCAGCCAGACCACCGGTAGCGATGGCCTTCATGTCCTCGCCCAATTCGGCACGGAAGCGAGATACCATCCCTTCGACCATGGCGACGTACCCGAAGAGCAGCCCGGATTGCATGGCGTGGACAGTATTGCGCCCGATGACGGACGGCGGCTTTTGCAGATCAATGCGCTGTAGTTTGGCCGCGTGCTCGAAGAGCGCCTCGGCGGCCAGATTTATTCCCGCTGTGATCGCTCCACCCAGATAATCCCCTTCTTTGGTAAGGGCATTGAAGGTGGTCGCCGTGCCGAAATCTATGATACAGGCCGGGCCGCCGTAGAGGTTGTAGACAGCCACCGCGTCGGCCACGCGGTCCGCGCCGACGGCGCGCGGGTCTTCGTAGCGGATGCGGATGCCAGTCTTGACGCCCGTATCCACCACCAGCGGTTCCTGTTTGAGGTACTCGCGGCAGGCCTGGGCAACGCGCCCGGTCAGCGGCGGGACGACCGAGGCCAGGCAGATGCCGGTCAGGTCAGCAAAGGAACGCCCGATGTGTTCGAGCAGGCCAAGGAACTGAAGCCCGTATTCATCCGGCATGCGCTGATGGTCAGTCGCCAGGCGCCAGTGGGGGCCAAGCTCTTTACCCGCGTACAGGCCGAGGGTCAGGTTGGTGTTGCCGAGGTCAATGGTGAGGAGCATGGGGATGTGGATTTACGGTACGGCTTCCAGGCGGATTTCCTTGAGGATGGTCGAAACCGTTTCCTCCGAGCGAATGTGCTGTTTGAGGACTTGCTCTGTTTTTTCCAGGACGCGGTCGGCGGAGAGCTTTGCCAACTCCTGCTGCATGGATTTACCGATATATAACTTGAGCAGGGCTTCCACGGACATGTCGCGACCTGAGGCGATTTTCTTGAGCACCGCCAACGTGTCGGTGGGAATGTGGACGGTGACAGGTTGGCTTTGGCGCGGGCGGAGGCGCAACGCGAATCCTTCTTCGGTTACCGGAGTTTCGTCAATTTGCTTCTTCATAAACTTTCCTTTCGGCGCGGGTTGCAGCACGTGCAGAGATGATCCGTGTGCGCAAGCCGCGCTCTGTGTACACGGCCAGCAACAACTGCTGGGAGAAAGTATACCCGATAATGAAATTGCGCTCTTCACCATCGTCCACGGACGCTTCGCCTGTTTGGTAAAATGGGTCGAAGAAGGCTTCCGCGGCTTCTTCGAATGTCACGCCATGCTTTTGGATGTTGATGCTGGCTTTGTCTTCATCCCATTCGAATTCCATGCCTTGCAGGCGGTAAATGGTGTTCATCGTGAGTTCCTGTCAGATTGGTGTTGCCGAGATCAATGGTGAGTAACATCTTGCATATACCTGGGAGAGTAGACAAGTAAGCAAGTAGCAAGTAGACAAGTAGGCAAGTAGGTACAGTATACCTGTGTACGTGTTTCCTTGTCTACTCTTCTATACCTGTGTACATGTTTCCTTGTCTACTCTTTTACCGCCTCAATGATCTCCGCCACCATGTCGTAGCGGTTGAACTGCGGCATGATGTAAATGCCCTGCGCCCAGGGTTTGATCTTTTGGATCAACTCGACGGCCAGCTCCACGCCGACGCGCGGCCCGTCCTCCCCGGCTTTTTCCATCCGCTGGCGCGTCTCCTCCGGGATCGAGACACCCGGCACCTCGTGGTGCAGAAAATTGGCATGTTTCAGGCTGACGAGGGGCAGGATGCCCGCCAGCACCGGCCTATCCAACGCGCCGTGGAGGGCAGCGTATTTTTCGAGGAACGCTGGCCCCTCCTCGCCTCGGTAAATGGGCTGAGTCAGGAAGAAATCCGCGCCGTTCCTGGCCTTGCGATGCAGGTTCTTGATCTCGGATCCGGGTTCGGGCGGGTTGAGGTTCAGCGCCGCGCCGACGAAGAAATCCGTGGGCTGGCCGATGGACGTACCAGAGTGATCCATGCCGAGGTTGAAACCCTGCTTGATGAGCTTGATCAGGCCGGAGGGTACCAGGTCGTAGTTGTCCATCGCTTCGGGGTAATCGCCGATGGCGGTTGGGTCGCCCATGACGACGAAGACGTTATGAATGCCGAGGGCATGTGCGGCCAGCAGGTCGCCCTGGACACGCAGCAGGTTGCGACCGCGCGTTGGAAAGTGCAGCGTCGTCTCGACCCCGACCTGGCGCTGGATCACGTCGCACACCGCCCAGGCGGACATCCTCATGCGCGCCATCGGGCTGTCGGCCACGTTGATGACGTCCGCGCCCGCCTCGGCGAGCAGACTGGCCCCGGCGACGAGTTTGTGAGTCGAGAGACCGCGCGGCGGGTCCATTTCGGCAGCAATGACGAACTTGCCATCCGCCAGTTTTTGCGCCAGTTGGGAGGGCGGCTCGATCTCTGTCGAGACTTCCGAAGTCTCCAAGACTTCGGGCGTCTCGAGCAGTTCGGTTTTGCAGCCTGCTGGGAATTTATCCAATGCGGCGCGCATGGCGGCGATGTGACGGGGCGTGGTGCCGCAGCACCCGCCGACGATGTCGGCTCCGGCTTCGCAGAAAGCCAGGGCGTAATCGCCGAAATAAGCCGGGTCGGCCGGATACATAATCCGCCCACCGATCTGCTCCGGCCAGCCGGCATTGGGCTTGACCCAGAAATAGGGATGGGCGGAGTGCGGCGTCTCCGACGTTGCGACTGCTTGGCGCATCTGCTTGAGCAGGCGCAGGAGTTGGGCCGGGCCGCCGGAGCAGTTGACGCCGATCACGTCCGCTCCGGCCTCGGCCAGCGTCCGGGCGACTTTTTCGGGCGAGTCGCCCAGCACGGTGCGGTCGTCTCGCGTGAAAGTCATGGAGGCGACGATGGGTAGGGGCGACGCTCGTCGTCGCCCGTTTTGTTGCATTCCTTCTTGGGTGACCATAAAAGTCGCCCCTACATCACGCGCAGCGCGAATGGCTTCTTGAATTTCATACAAATCACTCATCGTCTCGATGACGATCAGGTCCGCGCCGGCTTCGGCCAGCGCGGCGATCTGCTCGCTGAAGGCAGCCCGCGCCTCGTCAGGCTGCACACGGCCGAACGGAGCAATGCGCATGCCAAGAGGTCCGACATCGCCCGCGATCCAAACATCCTTGAAAGAAGCGGCGACAGCCCGTCTGGCAAGTTCCACACCCGCGCGATTGATCTCGGCGACTTTGCTTTCCAGGCCATGCTTGTTCAGCTTGTACCGGTTCGCGCCAAAAGTGTTGGTCAAGATCAACTGCGCGCCGGCGTCAATGTAGGCCTTGTGAATGTCTGCAACGGCGGCGGGATCAGTCAGGTTGAGCTCGTCGAAGCACTGGTCGAAGCCGATGCCGCGCGCGTGCAGCATCGTGCCCATGGCGCCGTCGGCGAGGAGGGTTTGAGAGGAGAGTAGTTCTACAAATTTGTTTGTCATGTTTACCTTTTGTTTCTTGTGGTGCGGATTGGCAATCCGCATTACATCTCGTATCTACAATAAGACCATTTCCACTTTTTCCAGTCATCAATCAGGCCTGCTTTGACTGGATTGTAAAGCACATACTTGATGATTCGCTCCAGTTCGGCCTGATCGCGGACGATGTGATCATAACTTTCATCCTGCCAGAACGCGCCCGATCTGCTCAATATCAAGTTCGACTGTCGAGCCGTATGTCGTTTGAGTGATTGGAGAATTTCGGCCAAACTGTTGAATTCACCGTTCTCTTTTTCAAGCGGCGTGCAAACCAAGTGTCCGTGGTTGGGCATAACGGTAAACGCTTCCAGCGTGTAAACTTTTCCATCTCGATAGTGAAGGGCTTCTGCCACAAGGTCTGCCACCTGCTCATTTTTCAGGAAGACCTCTCCACACAAGACTCGATCAAGGAAATCATCGAATTTTCCGAACCAGCGGCGTTGCGCCAAGTCAATTTGGTCTGGAGAAAGTTTTTTGATTCTTTCAGATTCTTCAGCCAACTTTTCAAGAGCCTCTTTTGGGAGAGAGTTTATCAGACGGAACGTGACAAAGTAAGTCGAACCCGCGCTTTGAATATGCGGCAATCGCCTGCGATAGTATTCTCGAAATCGAAGATGGCTCATGTTTTTTGTGGAGCGGGATGGAATCCCGCTTTCTCCTTTGATGAGAGGCTTTTGGCGGAATACCATTCCGCCCCACGATGTTGCATCGGTGTGGAGCGGGATGGAATCCCGCTGACTCGTTGTGCGAGCGGTTTCGGCGGAATATCATTCCGCCCCACGATGTTGCATCGGTGTGGAGCGGGATGGAATCCCGCTGACTCGTTGTGCGAGCGGTTTCGGCGGAATGCCATTCCGCCCCACGATGTTGCATCGGTGTGGAGCGGGATGGAATCCCGCTGACTCGTTGTGCGAGCGGTTTCGGCGGAATATCATTCCGCCCCACGATGTTGCATCGGTGTGGAGCGGGATGGAAT
>Ga0210054_1002018_pt1 | contig 16316 bp, 24 predicted proteins | sample CryGeymeta201516_FD_185470 | JGI IMG/M metagenome (GOLD analysis project Ga0210054, IMG submission 185470) | Groundwater microbial communities from Crystal Geyser aquifers in Utah, USA - Crystal Geyser metaG 2015-16 (SPAdes) (version 2) | ecosystem: Environmental > Aquatic > Deep subsurface >... | reverse complement strand
GATGCGGAGTACCATCCAGAACGTGGGGAAGAGTTGCGGGCCGACCAGATAGCGTTCGGGCAGGTAGGAGGCGGCCACCTTTTCGGGCTTGCCGTATTCCTTCAACACTTGGACGGTCATCTCCTCGTCCACGGCGCGGTCTTCCTGTTTACTGCGGTCTTCGAGCATATCCTCCAGCGCCGAGCGGATTTCCTTCTCGATGTCGGCGCGGGATTTTTGCGGCAGGCGGCGTCCGATTTCGCGGACGTAACGATCAATGAGGTTCATGGAATTCTCCTTTTGTTACGCAAGCATCTTCTTCATCACAGCCACGATACTGTTCCATTCTGCTTTCAGCCGCGGCAGGAGTTTCTTTCCCTGGGCGCTGATGACGTAATACCGTCTCGGCCGCGCCTCCTCGAGTTTCCAGACCGATTCGAGCAGTCCCTGTGATTCAAGTCTGCGGAGCAGGGGATAGAGCGTGCCCTGGTCCACTTCGAGCCCGAGGTCCGACAGGCTCTTGAGCAGGGAATAGCCGTACCGTTCCCCGCTCAGTTGACTAAGCACCGCCAGCACGATCACCCCGCGCCGCAGTTCAAGTGTGACATTTTCGGAAATTTCGTTTGGCATTGCTTATTTCCTTTATCGCATTATACTGTGTGTGCTACAGTATGTCAAGATGCAAGTATCGTGAATCAAAAAACCAGGTTTTCGCCGCTTTCGGCGAAAACCTGGTTTTGCTCACTCACCAATTACCAATTACCAATTACCAATTACCAATTACCACTTACCACTTACCAATTACCAACTTGCCCCTCACGCCCTGCTCATGGTGACGAACACCATTGGCTTGCGTTTCGTTTGCTCGTAGAGGTAATTCTTGACCGCGTTGGCGATGTCTTTTTCGCTTCCCAACCCGCCAGTGTTGACCACCTTCATCACGCGCTTGCGGATCTCGGGGATCAGGCGCTCGGCGTCTTCGGGGGAGAGGAAGCCGCGCGTGATCACTTCGGGTTCGTGGACCAGGCGCCCCTTGACTTTGTCCACGTTCAGGTCAATGACGACGATGCCGTTGCGCGCCAGTTGCTCGCGCTCCTTCATTACATCGTGGTCAATGTCGCCGATGGACTGGCCGTCCACGAAGATGTAGCCGCCGGGGATGCGCTCGCCGAGCGTCAGTTTGCCGCCCGAAAGTTCAACCGTCTGGCCGTTTTCCGCAACCACGATATTTTCCGCGGGGATGCCGACCTGTTCCGCCAGCCAGGCGTGGCGCTTCAACATGCGCAGTTCGCCGTGGATCGGCAGGAAGTTCTTCGGGCGCACCAGGTTGATCAGGAGTTTTTGCTCCTCCTGGCTGGCGTGTCCCGAAACATGGATGGGCGCGATAGCATCGTAGATCACGTTCGCGCCGAGGCGCATGATGCGGTTGATGGCGCGGCTGACGGTCTCTTCGTTGCCGGGAATGGGATGCGTGGACAGCACTACCGTGTCGCCGCGCTTCACATCGAACTGGCGGTTCGAGCCGGTCGAAAGCCGCCCGATGATCGAGGAGGGTTCGCCCTGCGAGCCGGTGCACATGATGACCACCTTCTCGTCGGGCAGCTTGAGCGCCTGGTCAATCGTCACCAGCGAGGCATCGGGGACTTTCAGGTAGCCGAGGTCGCGGGCGATCTTTGCGTTTTCCACCATGCTCGTCCCGGCGAAGGCCAGTTTGCGTTTATTTTTGACTGTCGCATCCGCCACCTGCTGGATGCGCGAGATCAGCGAGGCGAACGTCGCCACGATCACGCGTCCGGGCGCGGCAGCCATCACCTGGTCCAGCGCGGGGCCGATGATGCTTTCAGACTCGGTCCAGCCCGGACGTTCGGAATTGGTCGAATCGCTCAAGAGCAGTTCCACGCCGCGCTGGGAGAATTCCGCCAGTTTGGCGAAGTCCGTCGCCCAGCCGTCCACGGGAGTCTGATCCAGTTTGAAGTCGGCCATGTGGATGATTAGTCCCGCGCCGGTGGTGATGCCCAGCCCGATGGCGTCGGGGATGGAATGGCAGATGTGGAAGGTCTCCACCTGGAATTTGCCGATCTGGATTTTATCGCCCGCTTGCACGCGGCGCAGGTCGGCTTTTTTGTTGTAGCCGTTGCGCGCCATCTTACCCTCGATCAGGCCGAGGGTCAGGGGCGTGCCGTAGACCGGGACGGGGATTTTCTCCAGCACGTGGCGCACCGCGCCGATGTGGTCTTCGTGTCCGTGCGTGATGACAATGCCGCGCACACGGTTGGCCTTGTCGAGCAGGTAGTCGAAGTCGGGGATGATGTAGTCAATGCCGAGCATGTCGTTCTCAGGGAACATGATGCCCGCGTCTACAATGAGAATATCGCCGCCGTATTCATAGGCGGTCATATTCTTGCCGACCTCTCCCAACCCCCCCAGGGGGACGATCTTCAATTTTTCTTTCTTACTCATTAGTTTGTTTTACCTCAATTTTCAAAAGGATATTATCCGCCATTGGCGGTTAAGTTCAACGTAGAAAAATGCCCCAGCCAGAATTTCCGCCGGGGTTTGCGCGTACCATGGGTGATGCTACACAAAACTGCCAAAGGCAGGGAAAGTCAACGTTGCGTGTAAGAGTATAGCAGGGCAGGGGGGATTTGTCTATGGCAGGCGCATTCCAATTTTACCCAAAATTGCCGCAATCTAATCCGTTTCTGAACAATTTCTGTTTATATAATACCCAGGTTGAAAATTGCGCTTTCTGCCGTCTAAAAAAGCGCAATTTTCAACCGAGTGCGGTATAAAGCACACAACCAAGGAGAAACCATGCAGACTAAACCCATCCTCATCGGATTTGCCGCCGCGCTTCTCGTCCTCATCGTGGCCGCGGCCTCGTTCTCGGCGGGACTTTACCTCGGACAACGCGGTTACGTGGCGGATTTACAGTACCAGCCTCCGCAGAACGCGCAGGGACAGCCCCCCGTTGGCAATTCGCCTCAATCTGGACCTCAGGGCGGGCAGCCCAACCCGGGCGTGATCGGCCCGCCCGGCGCGCCCTCCTGGCCCCCGGACGCGCTGGGCCGCCTCGTCTCGTTGACCGCGACTTCCATCACGCTCGACACGCCGCAGGGACAGGTGACGCTGGCGGTCAACGCGTCCACCCTCGCCATAGATGAGCAAGGCAACAGCCTGGCCACGACCGACCTGAAAACAGGCGACGTGATCGCGGTCTTTGGCAGGGACACCGCGACGACCCTCATGCGCCTGCCTCCGCCCCCGTCCGCGCCGTAAGGTTTGGCCAGAGTGACCGGAGTCCAAAGTCTCCCGACTTTGGATGATGCAATATGTCGGGAAGCTTTGGACTCCTTTTCCCGCTTCGACGGATTCCCTAAACTTCGCGTAGCCAGGACAATACACCCAATCCCTTCTAAAAATCAAGACTAAAATCAAATCCCTGCCACATTACCATCAGCGCGCCGAAAGCCCCGACGCGGACGCGACCGCGTCCCTGTTGCGCGGACTGGGATTCGATGTGGAAGTCATCAACTCCGGTTGTTGCGGCATGGCGAGGATGTTCGGCTGCGAAGCCGAGCATTACGAGCTCTCGATGAAAGTGGGGGAGAAACTTCTGAATTCGGATTTCAGAATTCAGAATTCGGAAGTTGTTTGTTCAGGCGCGGCGTGCAGGATGCAGGTTACACAGATCGCACAGGGCGCGGGCGTGGAGGCGCGGCATCCGTTGGAGGTGGTGTGGGAGGTGGTCAGTAATCAGTAATCAGTCATCAGTAATCAGTGAACAGTAAGATGTTAGAATCAGCCAAACCAAATAAGGAGAAACCTCATGCTCTCAATTGACATCAAGGAAAACGACAAAGTGGTAGCCATGCTGCCCGCCCCCGAAAAGGAGTTCAAGACCGGGTCGAGAGGTTATTTCGGAATGGGCAAAATCCAGATCGGCGAGAAGCGCTACCAGGTGCAGGTGCAATTGGTGGAGATCGGATCGAAGCCGAAACCCGAGGAAAAGGCGCTGAAGCCGTAGGTGAGTGGCTCACAAAGGCGCGGAGTCCAAAGTCTCCAGACTTTGGGTCCGATCTTGGAACAGTAAAAGGTTACAACCCATGAGTATCAAAACAAAACGCAAGCAGGCCTCCCAATTCATGCCATCCCTGCCTGGCCTACAACATTGCAATTTTCGGAAGCCTCGGATACCTAAACTGAGACCATGCCCCGCAAAATTTCCGAAGAACACACCCGCAAGGAAATGATTGACACTTCGACAGGCTCAGTGCACCGCCCGCAGTTGGAACAGGCGTGTTGGTATCTGCGTGAAATCTGAATCACTTGCAAGGATAGGTATTCTCTTGTATGCTTGAGGCGAAACGATGAAATCTACGCAGTACTTTCAATACACCCACCAACGGCCTGACCGCGCTATGATTCTGGATGAATGGATCGAACGCGTCATCAGAAATCCATTGCGCGAAGAGATTCAAACTGATGGACGAATTCGCCGTTGGGCACGAATTACAGAAATGGAAAATCGAGCCTTACGCGTCATATTGCTCGAAGACGGCGAGACTGTTCACAACGCCTTTTTTGATCGGAACTTTAAGGAGTAAGCCATGCGAATTAAATATTTTGAAGACACAGACACTACACTGGTGGAATTCTCCAACAACCCGCCTGTTGAAACACAGGAATTGAACGAAAACATTTATCTTGATCTCGACCGCGAAGGCCGCGTGGTCAGTATGACCATCGAGCATGCAGGTCAGTCTGCGGATATGAAAGAATTCCTTTATCAGAGAATTCCTGTAAGCCTATCTGCCGCCTAAAAAGACATCCAAAGGCTTAACCCACAGGGGATACATGCCCCGCAAAATTTCCGAAGAACGCACCCGCAAGGAAATGATCGACCCGCAACTTGAAACCGCGGGTTGGTATTTGCGTGACCATTCCAAAGTGAAGATCGAAATTCCTGCGGACGGTTACGATGCTGAACCCTGGAATGGAGTTTCTGACTACTGCCCGTATCGTGAGAACGGGGAAGTGCTGGCGGTGGTGGAAGCCAAGAAGACAGCAGTTGGAATCCTCTGGGATAAGTTCTGGATGGGTATAAGACCTGACATGTCTCCTCGAAAGTCTTGCGTTCAGAGTCTCATTTCCATGCGATGGTCACGATTGACACGCGCCACGATGAGACATGTCAGGTCTGTGGCGCGAGTCGAGGATCTGCGGGGGGCGGATGGCGGAGTCCACGCGGCAGGTGGAGGGGTTGTTTGAGGGGTTATTGGTGGAGGCGTTCAGAGTCTAGGATTTAATCAGCGCTTCGATCTCTTTCAACACAGATTCCAAATCAGGAGAATCTGCCGCGATCACATCGCTTTCCCCAACGTGTTTGTGATGCGGCGCGGTGGGCAGGTTTGGAAAGTGCGGCGCGTTATCGTAGCGAAAGACGATTGTTCCATCGGCGCGCTGGTAATGATAGGTATAGGTCTTCTTGAAGGGATTTTCCTGCCCGACGAAGAGTTCCCTGAAATGCAGGAGCGAGTTGTCAATGAAAAATACGTTGACGCGCAAAAACCAGACTTCACCCCGGTCTTCATGCTGTGTCTGGAAGTCGTTGACAAACGGCGAGCCGCGCAGGGTTTTATCAACCGATGCGAGATAATCAGTAAATGGACTACTCAACGCGGGCGTCCTTGATAAGATTACGCCTGGTTTCGAGGTGGCGCAGGGCTTCCACTTCCATCCACCAATCCAGAAAATCGAGGGTTTCTTCGATTTCGCGGGCGTTGAATTTGCGTTCGAATTCGTCGGTGGTCATGTTGTATCGTTGTTCAAAAGGCGCAAGCGCTTCGTGTGTCCGTTGGATGGAATACTCCAGTAATTTGGATTCGCGTTCCAGCGCGGTTTGCAACACGGACTTGAATTGTTCGAGATTGGAAGTTTGAATGGTGATTTCCTGTAACATTTCGTTCTCCTTGCCAGTAAAATTACTGACTGGTGATATTATAACGGCAGATTGAAATGAAATACGAACTTCTCTCCGACATCGCCCAAATCATCATGGGACAAAGTCCGCCTTCTTCAACATACAATACAGTTGGAGAAGGTCTGCCGTTTTATCAAGGCAAAACCGATTTTGGGGATATGTATCCAACACCAAGAGTTTATTGCACTGAACCAAGTCGAATCGCTGAGGCTGGCGATATTTTGATTTCTGTTCGTGCTCCAGTTGGTCCAACCAATGTGAGCCAGGAACGTTCTTGCATTGGTCGTGGCATATCTGCGATTCGTGTTGGCAAAAATCTTGAACGAGATTTCCTGCTTTACTTTTTGCGCTTTTATGAGCCTGAATTAGCCAGAGCAGGCACAGGCTCAACATTTACTGCGATTGCCCGCGAAGACCTTGAAACAATAAAAATTCCCCTTCCTCCGCTGACCGAGCAAAAGCGGATTGCGTCCCTGCTGGCGCGCGCCGACCGCCTGCGTCAACTGCGGCAGACTGCGCACGATCTCGGCGATGCCCTGCTCCAGTCCGTGTTTTTGGAGATGTTTGGGGATCCACAATACAATGACAAGAAATGGGATTTGGTAACACATGGCGACAAAATCACTTTTATGACCAGTGGTTCACGCGGCTGGGCTGAACATTATTCAGATAAAGGTGATTTGTTCTTGCGAATCCAAAACGTTGGAGCAAATCAATTACTGCTTGATGATGTGGCTTTTGTTCAAGCACCAGATACAGCAGAAAGCAAACGCACAAAAGTACAACCTGGTGATTTGCTGATTTCTGCAACGGCAGACCTTGGGAGAACTGCTGTTATTCCAGAAAATTTCCCAACGGCTTATATAAATCAACATTTGTTTCTCTTGCGATTGAAAGACTTGAATCCAGTTTATGTCGCTGGATATTTTTCAACTCCAACAGGCAAAGCACAAATTTTGAGATTAGACAGGGAAGGCGTGAAGTCTGGTCTAAACTTCAATGATGCACGAAGCCTGACAGTATTCAACCCACCGCTGAGCCTGCAAGAAGAGTTTGCGGGCGTGGTGACGCGGGTCGAGTCGCTGCGGGGGCGGAGGGGGTGTTTGAGGCTTTATACAAGAGGCGTTTCGTGACTAAACTGTCCCCATTAACCAATCAATGCTTCGATCTCTTTCAACACAAACTGTAAATCGGGAGCATCTGCCGCGATCACGTCATTTTCCCCAATATGTTTATGATGCGGCGCGGACGGTAATTTGGAAAAATGGTCGGCGTCATCGTAACGAAAAATCATCGTCTCATCCGCGCGCATGTAATGATAAGTGTAACTGACCAGTTGAATGCTCGGATCGGTGGAAACCAATTCCCTGAAATGCAGTCGGGAGCCATCTTTGAAAATCACGTCCCCGCGCAGAAAACCTTCCGTGGGCGTGCGCTTCTCAGTGTGAATATCCTGTGATTTGACAATCCGAGAAAGCGCGAGGATGCCGCTGACATAACGGAAATAGCCTGCAATCCCGCCCCGCACTTTCATTTGACCTGCGCTTCCTTATAAGCGGCTTTTTTCTCTTCGAGCAACGCCAGCATTTTGGTCTCGCCCTGCCAATCAATAAAGTCGAGCGTTTCTTCCAAGTCGCCAGGCTTGAAGCGGCGCAGAAACTCGGCGGTGCTCATGTTATATTGTTTCTCGAAGGTTTCCAAACGTTCGTAGGTCAACTTGATGCCATGCTCAACATCATCCAATTGACTCTGGATGGCGCTTTTGATGAGTGGTTTAAGCCGTTTGGCATTGCTGGTTTGAATGGTAATTTGTTGCAACATTTCGTTCTCCTTGCCAGCTAAAGGCGCCGACTGATGGTATTATACTGCCTTAAAACACAACGAAGTACACGTAGCAAATAAAATATGGAAATGATCAAACACTTGATTTTGCCTGTTCCACCGCTGAGACTGCAAGAAGAGTTTGCAGTCGTGGTGGCGCGGGCGGTTGTCGAGCCCAGTCGAGACATCGAGGGTCTGCGGGGGAGGATGTCCGAGGCGGGGAGGCAGGTGGAAGGGTTGTTTGAGGCGCTACTAAGCCAGAGTTTTGGAGGATGAATGATGCCCAAGAAACCTGGGCCGCCAATTCTAAAAGCGCTCGATAACCTTTACGAAAAAACGCGCAAGAAAGTCACGCCGCTTTATCCTGTGGATAAAAAGACAGGCAAGATTGAATTACCCGACAATGTTATTGCGGACTTGAAATTCTTTCTCCTGATTGGCAATAAACCTGCCGCCGTCAAACGTGTCTGTGAATTGACGGGTGTTGGCTTGCGAGTATCGAAAGATTTTGTAGACAGCCTACAATGACAAAACTACCCTCTACTCTCGAATATCTACTCTCTGGCTTTGCGGGCGCGGTGGCGCGGATTGAACCCGCTCACTTTTTTGCCAAGCGCGCGGATATGGCGCTCCAACGATTGAACATACTTGTCAATCATTTGATGTGCGCGGTCTGAATGATGTTTTTCTTTTCTTCGAGCAAATGAAGCGTTTCGATTTCGCCTTCCCACTCGATGAACTCCAGAGTTTCCTCCAAATCGCCGGGATGGAAACGCCGCTCGAATTCAGTCGTGCTCATATTGTATTGTTTCTCAAAATTTGCCAGGCGCTCGCGCGTCATCTGAATACCATGTTCGACATCCTCAAGCTGGATGCGAATGGCGCTCTTGATGAATGGTTTGAGCCGTTTGGCGTCGCTGGTTTGAATGGTAATTTGTTGCAACATTTCGTTCTCCTTGCCAGCCGAAGGCGACCGACTGGTGATATTATACTGCTTTAGTGCGTCACGCAGTACACGTGGCAAATTAAATATGGAAATAATCAAACATTTGCTTGCGCCCGTCCCTCCGCTGAACCTGCAAGAAGAATTTGCGGGTGTGGCGGCGCGGCCTGCCCTGCGAAGTCCCCGAAGGGGGAGCGAAGTCGAAGGATCGAGTCCCTGCGGGGGAGGATGGGGAAAAGTGAAAGGCAGGTCGAGGGGTTGTTTGAGTCCCTTTTGAATCATTTATTTGGAGAATAGCCATGCCAAGAAAACCAACCATTCCAATGGAAGTTCAGGCAGAAGTCCTGAAAATCGTTGAAGAGTTCAACCGAAAAACTTTCACGGGAGAACAACATCCCATTTTCCAAGTTCTATTCGGCAAGACCAAACGCGGATTTGCCGCGAGATTTAAAGGCAAGTTTCTTTACCTTGACCGTACAGACCGTAGGCGTCCCACCGAAATTTGCCGCCTCACCTGGAACGGCAAAATGGACAATTGGGGTTTTGCCGTCTATCGTCACTCGCGCAATTTCTACGATCCCGATGAGTGGATGTTCCCAGGCGCAGGCTATGTAAACGGCACGGTGGAAGGCGCAATGAAAGCAGGCGCGGAAGCCTATCCCATGTAGGATAGCACAGGAGTAAAATATAGCCATGTCCATCACTTACACCAACCGCAAAGGCTTCAAGTATTTCCTCAACAAAGGCGTGACCAAAACGGGCAAGCCGCGCTATTACTTTGCCCGCGAACAAAAGGGCGAACCTGTGGACGAAGTCCCGCAGGGATACGAGATCGAGGAGAGCGTCAACGGGATCGTCTCGCTGGCCAAGTTTCGCCCCAAATTGATTTCGTACGAAGAATCCGCTTGCGTGGAAGATGCGTTGGAGCGGCATCCCAAAGCGCGGAAATACCGCCTCGCAGTCAAGGATAAGCAGATCATTGTTTACGAAGCGCTGGGGGGAGGTACGGAGAGTCTGTTGAACATGCTCGGTTTTTTGGGCAATCGGGATGTTCTGCGAAAGCGGATGCAAGGCTTTGAAGACCGCCATGCCCAATTCACCCCTGTGATGCGCTTCATCCTGGAAGACCAGGAAACGCGCGAGTATCATGCCGAGCGCTGGTGTTATCGCGGCAGTATTGACGATTGGATTCACGTGGGACAACCGGGCAAAATCAAGGCGCTGGCGCGCAGTTTGATCCCCACACTTGGCACAGACGATTTTTTTGAACTCTTTTAAATGAACATCAAAACCCTCCTCCTCTTTCTCCTCTCCGCTATCCTGCTCTTCCTCGGCTTTGACCGCAACCAGTGGAGACTCGTCCCTGCCGAAGCCTTTGGCAACTTCGACAAGTTCAGTGAGAGCCTCGTCATTGGCCGCCTCGTCTGGACGGGACAGCGCGGCTTCTTCGCGGACGGCGCCCTGCTCGGCACGGGCGACGCGCCCTCGGCCATCATCGGCGAGGCGGAATTCGATCACCAGTACAAAACCTACTTGGACAACAAAACATTCGAGACCTACGCCATTTACAAATCCCAGAGTGGGGGACAGGCCTGGTTTTTCAGCCTGCTGGATTCCGCCAGCCCGTTCGCCTCCGCGGCCAATTTGCGGCTGTTCCGCGCCTTCACCTCCCTGCTCACCGCCGCCACATTGTCCGCGCTGATCGTCTGGTTCTACCTCCAATTTGGCTGGCCCGCCGCGCTGGCCGTGCTTCTCACGAGTATGATTTCGCAATGGCTGACTCTCTTCGGACGTAACCTGTTCTACTCCGTCTGGGACTACTTCCTGCCGATGGCCGCCGCCCTCTTCCTGCTCGACCGCGAGTCGCGCGGTTTATCGTGGGGCGGGATGCCATCCCGCCAAACTCCATTGGACAGGACAGAATTCCGCTTTTACCTGACCGTCGGCGCGTTGATCTTCTTCAAAGGTTTCATCAGCGGATACGATTTCCTGCTCCCGCCCATGGGCATGGTCGCCACCGCCCTCGTTTATTACGCGCTCAAGGATAAATGGACCCTGGCGCATTTCACCCGCCGCCTGCTGCTGACCGGGCTGGCCTGCGCGCTCGGCGTCCTCGCCTCCTTCGTCGTCCTCGCCGCGCAGATTGGCCCGGTGACGGGAAACTTCTCCGACGGCCTCCTGCGCATCCTCAACACCATGGGGCGGCGGACGTTTGGCGCCCCGTTCGACCCGCCTGCCTCGGATTTTTTCGCGGCCGGCCAGAATTCCAGCCTGCTCGCCGTGATTCAGACGGTGGCGGGCAAAACGGCCATCGTCGCGGGCGTGCGCTTCATCCATATTTTCTGGCTGTTCGCGGCTGTGACGGTTCTCGCGCTGCTCGTCCTCTGGCTGCGCCGCGGCAAACTGGGGGAACCCTCCGCCGTCCGCGCCCTGCTCGCTACGCTGTGGATTTCCTTCGCGTCCCCGCTCGCCTGGCTGGTTGTCTTCAAGGCGCACGCCTATTACCACCCCTTCACCACCGCCATCATCTGGCACATGCCCAGCATGTTCTTCGGCTACGCCCTGTGCGGACTATTTTTCACCCTGTTTTTCCGCCAAAAATCATCACCCTAAGCTTGTACACGGATTACACGGAGTTGCACGGAAAATAAAAATCCGTGTTGATCCGCGGCAATCCGTGTAATCCGTGTACGAATTGTTTTTAACGGCTACGAAATCTTCACCTTCAAATTCTGCGCACCTCCAAACGTCACCGCGTACCACTTGCCAGGTTCGGACACCGTTTGGGCCGATAGGCGATCGTCATGGCCTGCGCCATCGTTTGGACTGTCTTGAGACCGCTCAGATAGTGCATTTCGACCAACTCATGTCCACATTGCGGACAGTTCTTCCATTCGCTTGGGTAAATCCTCGGCGTTGTCCGGTATAATTCGCTGGGGGTTCTCATGTCGTTGGCTACTCCTTGTTTCAGAATCAAGTTGCAGTTTGCCATGAGAACCCCCTTTGTCAAGCTAAAAAGTGACTTTTGCGGTAGTACCTTTTTGGTTGCGGCTGGAGGCCGCGCTATGAAACAGAAACTATACATATTTCTAATAATCTTTTTGATCGCGCTAAAGATATTTTTGGTCAGGAACCAGCCAGTTTTTGCCATCGTAAGTTCGCCCTACGACGATTATCATTTTCTGACGCAGGCGAGATCCATTCTGGCCGGGGATTGGTTGGGAGATTATAACCAATTGACCTTGATCAAGGGGCCTTTCTTTCCACTATGGATCGTATTTACTTTCCTGTTGGGGATGCCGCTTTTGCTTTCTGAACAGCTGCTTTATATCCTTTCCTGTTTGGTGCTCATAGTCGCTTTACGTCCCATCCTGCACCGCAGGAGATATGCGCTGATTTTATTTTGCACTTTATTGTTTAACCCCTTCACGTACGACGCGGGTCTTTTCACCAGGGTAACTCGCGATGCCTTATATGAGTCTTTGTCTCTTCTGGTTTTTACGTGCATGGTCGCGATCTTTTTGAGGAGGCCCCCCCCGCGACAAAACCTGGTGTGGGTCATCGGCCTAGGATTGTCCCTTTCTGCCGCTGCACTGACTCGCGAGGAAACAGTTTGGTTCTTTCCGCTGATCCTGGTTGGTTTTCTGGCCTCATCATTGGGCATAAAAGGTGATTGGCCTTTAAGGCTCGCTACATGGTCTATCGTCCCGATCATATATCTGCTTGCCATTGGGACCATATCATTCATTAACTATAGGTATTACTCAATTTTCAATGTTACTGAAATGGACAATGCCGATTTTGTAGCTGCATTTAGTGCCCTAAATCGGGTAAAACCGGATAAGGTGATTCCAATGGTTCCTGTGTCCCATGACGCCAGGGTGAAAATTTACGCCATAAGCCCTGCTTTTAAAGAGTTGGAACCTTATTTGGATGGGGATTTGGGAAAAGGATGGGCGGCTATGGTCAGTTCTTTGGGGGTGGTAAATGCGCCATCGAACGAGATACCGGGCGGCTGGTTTATGTGGGCATTTCGAGACGCGGTAGCTGCCGCCGGGCATTACTCATCCGGGAAATATCCAGTAGACTATTATCGCGCCTTGGCGAATGAGGTAAATTCCGCCTGTGACACTGGCAAACTCGTCTGTAGTTTGAAGCCTGCTTCGTTGGCTCCGGCATGGAATCAGGGATACATAATTCCGGTTCTCGATTCGTTCAAAACAGGAATTTCAGATATGGTTTCATTCAAGAACTTTAGCCCTTATCCGATTTACAGTCTGACCGATTCTGGACCAGGTGAGATGCTCTTTAGGGATTTAACCCAATCGGAAATATCCAAACCGCCAGTTGCTATATACAAGGTCTCAGGCTGGTTTGTGGGACTGCAAGGCACACCAGAGGCGGTGATTGCCCATGATGATAAGATTAAGGCCGTAATTTCACAAGATATGCAAAGCCCCGATATTTATAATTACCTTCTTTCCATGAGAAAAGTAACACCCTCTGCCCAAACTACCCGGTTTACGATTACCTCTCCTTGTGAAAGCAAATGCTTTTTTGAATTAAGGGACAATGGTAAGGTTACCAAAAGTATTAATTTGGACGGGTTTTCTCATTTGATAGCATGGAATGATAAATCCACGATAGGAGCGATCGAAAGTGTAGAAATCTATGCTGAGGATTTGGTATATCAAAACAAGTATAATCATATAAAAATGGATATTCTGGAAAAGGTAGGGCAACTTTATCAGAGCATTTTCCCTCTTCTGGCTGGATTGGCTGTCGTTGCCTTTATCATGATTACAATATTGGCCAAAAATTTTCTTGATGACTGGGCAATTTTAGTGGCGGGACTGATAATGATTGTAAGCAGGATCGGGTTGTTGTCAATCATTAATGTAACCTCTTTTCCGGCCTTCAATTCTTTATACCTGTCTCCAGCTTATCCTTTATTCATCCTGACTGCTATCTTGGCCTTGTTTAGCGCTTGGAAGGCAATCATCGCTATCTTCCCCAGTCTCAAATTTCCCGCTTGATATTTTCCCGTCAGAAGGAAAGAAGCAATTAGCTATGGAACTTTCTATTGTCATTCCTTGTTTGAACGAAGCTGAGACGCTGACGGTCTGTATTCAAAATGCCCATGTCGGCGCGCAAAAGACCTGCGGTGCGGGAAATTATGAGGTGATCGTTGCTGATAATGGCAGCACTGACGGCTCGCAGGAGATTGCCCGCTGGGAAAATGCTCGGCTGGTGAATGTGCCGGTCAGGGGGTATGGAGCCGCCCTGATGGCCGGGATTCAGGCAGCTCAGGGTGAATATATTATCATGGGGGATGCAGATGATAGTTATGATTTTCGCGAGGTGGCTCCTTTTGTCGAAAAACTCCGCCAGGGCTTCGATCTTGTCATGGGCAATCGTTTTCAGGGCGGCATTCGCCCAGGTGCCATGCCTTTCCTGCATCAATATTTAGGGAACCCGGTTCTGAGTTTTATAGGCCGATTGTTTTTCAAAAGTCCGGTCAGCGATTTTCATTGTGGATTACGTGGATTCCGCCGCGATCCCATACTTGAGTTGAATTTACGGACGACCGGTATGGAATTTGCCAGCGAGATGGTGGTAAAGGCATCTCTGCAGAAATTGCGCATGACCGAAGTGCCGACCATTCTATACCCGGATGGACGTAGCCGTCCGTCCCATCTTCGCACCTGGAGGGATGGTTGGCGTCATTTGTGTTTTTTATTGCTCTATAGCCCCAGGTGGCTGTTCTTATACCCCGGCATCCTCCTGGTGACTGTGGGCGTTATTTTTTCCGCTATTCTGTTGGTTACGCCGGTTCGAATTGGGAACATCAATTTTGATATCGGGACACTGCTTTACGCGACATTGTTTATCATTGTAGGCTTGCAGTCAATAATCTTTTCGTTTTTTACGAAGATATTTGGCATCAGTCAGGGGCTTCTTCCAGAGGATAAAAGGATGGATCTTCTTTTTAAAAAATTTAACCTCGAAACAGGATTGCTTACAGGTGTGGTGCTTATTGTTTTGGGTTTGGCTATCTCAATTTTTGCCCTCGCATATTGGCAGAAAGCAAAATTTGGTCCCCTGGCGCCATCAATCTCTCTCCGTTTCATTATTCTAGGCGTGACCCTGCTCACCCTTGGTTCTCAAATCATCCTGGCGTCTTTCTTCTTTAGTATTTTAGGATTGAAACACCGTTAATTGGCCAGATCCATTACCAATATGGAATGTGCTATTATTTTTTCGCTTTTCGGTTCTAAGGATTTTCCCCTGGGTTAAGCTTATGGGAATTACACGATGCAAAATATTCAATCACACATCATAAAGGATATTTCATGAACATCTTGGAAAAAACGCAACAAGCCAACATTCAAAGAAGGGTGAATGTTCTGGCTGGAACAATTGCTAAGTTATTGCCCCCTTCGACCACAATTCTTGACGTTGGGTGTGGGGATGGATTGATAGATAAATTGATTTTAAGCCAGCGTCCAGGCATCACGATTACCGGCTGCGATGTTTTGATACGAAATTTTACCCACATTCCTGTATTGGAACTCAATGGAAATGAGTTACCTTTTGAGAATAAGAGTTTTGATCTGACGATGTTTGTTGATATATTGCATCATACAGCCAGTCCATCCTCTCTTTTGGATGAGGCAAAACGGGTATCTCGCCGCGGTATTATCATCAAAGATCATATTATGAATCGGATCTTCGCAGAGAAGTTGCTGCGTATCATGGATCAGGCTGGGAATGCTCGTTATAGTGTGAACCTGCCTTATAACTATTGGGCGCAAAGTAAATGGATGGGTGAGTTCAAGCGTATGAACTTGAATCTGGAAGCATGGATCACGGACGTACCAATATATCCTTGGTGGGCTTCTTGGCTGTTTGGATCGGGATTGCATTTCGTCGCATACCTCAATAAAACGAATAAGGGAACAGGAAAAAAATAATTGTCCGAAATCAGGTATTCCCTGAGCGCAAAACGGGTCGTTTTTCGGATGATTTATTCTTTCCAATTACCTAAGTCATCTTTACATCAAATAAAAAAGCCAGCCCCGCCCGTTGGTTTTCGGGGGCTGGTCATCAGGACAATTAAGTGGTTACAGTGACTTCTTGGCTGAAGCCTCCCCCACGCCGTCGGGCATGTGTGGTGAGCATCTTCCCCAACCCGGCTTTCTGGCTGCGCCGCGGCAAACTGGGAGAAACCTCCGCCGTCCGCGCCCTGCTCGCCACGCTGTGGATTTCCTTCGCATCTCCGCTCGCCTGGTTGGTTGTCTTCAAGGCGCACGCCTATTACCACCCCTTCACCACCGCCATCATCTGGCACATGCCCAGCATGTTCTTCGGCTACGCCCTGTGCGGACTATTTTTCACCCTGTTTTTCCGTAAAACCGATTAAAAAATCAGCCACGGATTTCACAGATTTGCGCGAATTTTTTAAGCTCTTCCGTAATTAACGGGAAAGAGCCTAAACAGTAGAGTAGAGGAGCAGGGAACATAGTTTAGGCTACGGAGTACATCTGTGTCCGGGTTTCCCCTTTCGTGGCTCATTTACCGTATGCCATG
>Ga0210054_1001995_pt1 | contig 16395 bp, 15 predicted proteins | sample CryGeymeta201516_FD_185470 | JGI IMG/M metagenome (GOLD analysis project Ga0210054, IMG submission 185470) | Groundwater microbial communities from Crystal Geyser aquifers in Utah, USA - Crystal Geyser metaG 2015-16 (SPAdes) (version 2) | ecosystem: Environmental > Aquatic > Deep subsurface >... | reverse complement strand
GTGCGCTGATGGCGGGGTCGATCGCCTCGGAACTGGGTGCAACACAGGCCGAGGGCGAAGCGGCCTTCATCGGTGCGTTGTTTCAGAATCTGGGGCGCATGCTGGCGCAATTTTATTTTCCGGAAGAGGCCGCCAGCATCCGTGGCCTGGTCAACGCCACGCATGACCCCGTCAGCGAAGAAGTGGCGTCCAAGCGTGTGCTGGGATTGGGTTTTGAGACACTGGGCTTGGGCGTGTCCAAGGCCTGGGGTTTGCCAGAGAGTATCCAGCGCTGCATTGTCAGACCTACTGGCGAGCCACCCATGCACCCCGCCAAAGATCCGCTCAGCAACTTGCGCTGGGGCGTTCGCGCCGCCAATGAAATGGCCGACGCCATGCTGCACGCCGATGCGGCGGTGGTCGACGTCCGGTTGGCCCAGGTGGGCAAGCGCTACGCCAGATCACTGGGGTTGTCGGTTGACCAGATGCAGCATGCGACGGTGGCTGCACGTGAAAAATTGACTGAGCTCGCGCAGGCCATGGAGATCACCGTGCAGCCTGATTCACTGGCGGCGAATTTGCTCTCTAGCACCAGTTACACGGCGCCGGAGCCCAACGCGCAGCCCTCGGCCTTCGGTGAGACGCTGCGCGCGAGCGAATTGCACGCCACCGAACCGGCTGAATCGGCCGCTGCTGCCCTGGTGGAGCCGCTGGATGGCCCTGTAAAGACGGTCGCTGCGTCGGATCAGGTGGCGCAAACCCTGACTGCGGGTATTCAGGACATTACCAACGCGATGGTCGAGGACTTCAAGCTCAGCGACATCTTGCGCATGATCCTGGAGGCGATGTTTCGCGCGCTGGATTTTCAACGCGTGGTGTTTTGCCTGCGCGACCCCAATATTGATACGCTCACCGGCCGCTTTGGCCTGGGTGCCGGGGTCGAGGGCGTGGTCAAGACTTTCAGCGTGTATTTGGGGCCTAGCAAAGTGCCCGACTTGTTTGCCACCATATGCAGCAAGGGTGCGGACACGCTGATCAGCGACGCCAGCGACCCCCGTATTGCCGAGCGTTTGCCAGCCTGGTATCGCCAGACCTACCATGCGCCAACTTTTTTGATCTTGCCGCTGCAGCTCAAAGGCAAACCGTTTGGTCTGATCTACGCCGACAAGGCGGACAAGAGTGGCCTGGTCGTGGGTGAGAGAGAGCTTTCGCTCCTGCGCACCTTGCGCAACCAGGCCGTCATGGCGTTCAAGCAGTCGTCTTGAAGTTAACAGTGTTTTAGGCCTCCAGCCCTTATTTTATAAGCGGGAGTAGCTATATAAAAAATAGCTTTTAGAGGCGGTTCCAGCGCTTAACCAAAGCCGGATTTTTCCTCAGGGAGTTGGCACCTCGTCAGCCCATACCGTGAAGCGCTGCAGCGTGTTGGGCCCGAAGGTGCTCGCCAGCGCCACGTCGCAAGCGTCGCGCCCTCGCGCCATCAGCACCCGGCCAATGCGCGGCGTGTTGTTGCGCGCATCAAAGGTGTACCAGCGCTCACCCAGAAAAGCCTCAAACCAGCCGGCAAAGTCCATTGGGGCCGGTACTGCTGGAATGCGGATGTCGCCCAGGTAACCTGTGCAATAACGCGCCGGAATGTTCATGCAGCGGCACAGGGCAATGGCCAGGTGGGCGTAGTCGCGGCATACACCGCGGCGTTCCTGGTAGGCCTCCCAGGCGGTGCGGGTGCGTCTGGCGTACGGGTAGCCAAATTCGATGTGCTGATGGACAAAATCGCAAATCGCCTGCACCCGCGCCCAGCCGGTCGGGCCATTGCCGAATCGCTGCCAGGCGATGCCCGAGAGCAGATCGGTCTCGCAGTAGCGGCTGCCGAGCAAATAAACCAGCGTGGCTTCGGGTAGCAGCTCCACCGGTGTCTGGGTCTCCCACGGGGCCACGGTGTCGGCGAGACCACTGTCGTTCACCAGCGCATCAGTGCGCAGCACCAGTCGGCCCTGGGGGGCCACGATGCGGCTGCACCAGTTACCAAACATGTCGTGATAGGCGTGCACCGGCAAGGCCGGGTTGCTCATCAGCACATCCGGGCGCAACAGGTCGGCCGCGCGTGAATGGTGAATGCTCAAGGCCAGAATCATCGGCGTGGGAGCGGGGCAGTCGTACTCGATCTCGAATCCGACATGCAGTTGCAGGCCATTGACTGGCGGTGGGTAAGAGGCGTAGGTTGGCAGTGGTTGGTTGCTCATGGTCATTCCAAAGGGGGCCTGGTGCCCGAAAAGGGGCGGACCATAGGCGGTGCAGCAGTTGGGCTGCAAACCATGATACGCGCTGGGGCATCAGAGGTACTGTGCGCTGGCGCACTGACGCGTGAGAACTACTGCGCCGCCCAGCCGCCATCCATGTTCCAGGCCACGCCGCGCACGTTGGTGCCTGCGGGTGAGCAGAAAAACACCGCCAGCGCACCCAATTCTTCGGGCGTGGTGAATTGCAAGGAGGGTTCTTTTTCCTCTAGTAGTTGCTTCTTGGCTTCGTCGTTGCTGATGCCAAGTGCCGCGGCCTTGGCGTCGACTTGTTTTTGCACCAGTGGGGTGAGTACCCAGCCGGGGCAGATGGCGTTGCAGGTCACGCCGGTGGTGGCGTTTTCCAGCGCAATCACCTTGGTCAGACCGACCAGGCCGTGCTTGGCGGTGACATAGGCTGACTTTTCAGCCGAGGCCACCAGACCGTGCACCGACGCCACGTTGATGATGCGGCCCCAGCCCGCAGCCTGCATGGCGGGCAGCGCCAGGCGGGTGGTGTGAAAGGCACTGCTCATGTTGATGGCAATGATGGCGTCCCAGCGTTCGACGGGGAAGTTTTCAACACGGGCAACGTGCTGGATGCCGGCGTTGTTGACCAGAATGTCGACGCAGCCAAACTGGGCGGCGGCGTAGGCCATCATGTCGGCAATTTCGGCAGGTTTGCTCATGTCGGCGCCGTGGTAGCCCACGCGGGCGCCCAGTGCGGCCACTTCGGCCTTGGGGCCCTCGACATCGCCAAAGCCGTTGATGACGATGTTGGCGCCTTGCGCGGCCAGCGCTTTGGCAATGCCTAAGCCAATACCGCTGGTAGAACCGGTGACGAGCGCTGTTTTGCCTTTGAGCATGAGAGTTCTCCGAAAAAATGTTTTGAAAAGTTCCGTGACGGGTCGGTGGCAAGTTTCCATTAGGATGATGCCCTGTTTACTGCGCCATTATCGAATGCCACCCACCATGCTTGAACCCACCCGCCAATTTATTGATTGTCCCGACGCCCAGGGCGGCCATCGCATGGCGTGGTGGCAATGGGGTAACCCGCAAGCACGCCATGTGGTGTTGTGCGTGCATGGCTTGACGCGCCAGGGACGCGACTTTGACACGCTGGCCCGGGCCTTGGTGACACTGGGCGGTGACACGCTTCAGGTGGTTTGCTCGGACGTGGTGGGTCGTGGCCAAAGTGATTGGCTGAAAGACCCACAGGGTTACCAGATCCCGTTTTATGCCGCCGACATGCTGGTGCTGTTGGCCCGCCTGCAGCCCACCACGCTCGACTGGTTGGGCACCAGCATGGGCGGGTTGATTGGCATGGTGATCGCCGGGCAACCCGAGGCGCCGGCTTTTGCCAAGGTGCGCCGACTGGTGCTCAACGACGTTGGCCCGGTCATAGAGTGGCAGGCACTGCAACGCATTGGTCAGTACCTGGGCAAGGTGCCGGTGTTTGCGTCCGAGCAGCAGGCCGCTGATGCGCTGTGGGCGATTGCCAGTAGTTTTGGCCCACACACCCCAGCACAGTGGCTGGCTTTGAGCCGCCCGCAGATCAAGCCGCTGGGCGACGGCACGGGCCGCTTCACACTGCGCTACGACCCGGCGCTGGCTGAGCCGTTCAAGAGCATCACGCAGGAATCTGCCGCCCAAGGCGAGGCGCAGCTATGGCAGGCCTACGACGCCATCACCGCGCAAACGCTGTTGCTGCGCGGCGCGCAGTCCGACTTGTTGTCGCGCGCCACCGCGTATGCCATGACGCAGCGCGGCCCCCGGGCGCGGCTGATCGAATTTGCTGGTGTCGGTCATGCGCCGACCATTGTGACACCCGACCAGGTACAGGCGGTGCGGTCTTTTTTGCTGCGCTAGATGAAACGATCCCTGAGCCCCCGCCAAGCAGTTCAACCGGCTGACAAGCCGGTATTGCCCGTTGTTGCTGCCACCACCCACAGCCTGCCCGATCAGCCGCAAGCGCTGGCCCGCGCCCGCGCCTTTGCTGAGCCCTTGTTGTCTTCTGAAACGCTGGATACCGGCGAAAACATCCTGGCGCACGCCGATGCGGTGGCGGCCATTCTCAGGAGTATTGGTGGCTCGCAGGCGATGCAGGCAGCAAGCTACCTGGTGTACGCCTGCGACCACCTGAACAAGCCACAGGAGATTATTGCCAAGGCGTTTGGCGACAACTTTGCCGCGCTGGCGATTGAGACAACCAAGCTGGTGCGCGTGCAGCGTCAGGCGCGCCTGGCTCGTCCCAAAACGCTGGCCGATACACCGGCTGCGCAGCAGGCCGTTGCCCTGCAGACCGAGAACGTGCGCAAGATGCTGCTGGCGTTTTCGCGTGACCTGCGCGTAGTTATGCTGCGTTTGGCCTCGCGCCTGCAGACCCTGCGTTTTTTTGCCGCGAACAAACTGTCCATGCCTGACGGCCTTGCCGCCGAGGCCTTGCAGGTGTTTGCCCCGCTGGCCAACCGCCTGGGTATCTGGGAAATCAAGTGGGAAATGGAAGACCTGGCGTTTCGCTTTCTGGAGCCCGAAACTTACCGCGAAGTTGCCTTGTTGCTGGATGCCAAGCGCGCCGAGCGCGAGGCCCACGTTGAGCGTTTGCGCAGCGCGCTTGAGCAGCAGCTCATCGACAGTGGCATCCAGGCCAAGGTTTCGGGGCGACCCAAACACATTTACAGCATCGTCAAAAAGATGCGAGGCAAGTCGCTCGACTTCAGCCAGGTCTATGACGTGCGTGCGCTGCGTATCATCGTCACCAGCGTACCCGATTGCTATGGCGCCCTGAGCTGGGTGCATGACCGTTTCACCCCGATCGCCGACGAATTTGACGACTACATTGCCAAACCCAAGGTCAACGGCTACCAGTCGCTGCACACCGTGGTGCGCGACGCGGCGGGTCAGCCCACCGAGATCCAGATCCGTACCCAGGCCATGCATGACCACGCCGAAAACGGCGTCGCTGCGCACTGGGCTTACAAAGAGGCGGGTGCCAAAGGTTATGCTGGCGTGTCGGCCACCGGTGCCTACGACGCCAAGATTGCCGTGCTGCGCCAGCTGCTGGCGTGGGAGCGCGACCTCTCGGGCGTGCAGACACAAAGTTTGCTCGACGACCGCATTTACGTGCTGACACCAGATGCCTCGATTGTCGAGCTGCCCCAGGGTGCCACGGCGATTGATTTTGCCTACGCCGTGCACACCGACCTGGGCCACCGCTGCCGTGGCGCGCGGGTCGATGGCGCGATGGTGCCGCTGAATACGCCGCTGAAAAACGGCCAGACCGTCGAAGTTAACGCCGCCAAGGAAGGCGGCCCGTCGCGCGACTGGCTTAACGCCGATCTGGGTTACCTGGCCAGTCACCGCGCCAGGACCAAGGTACGCGCCTGGTTCAACGCGCTGGCGCTGTCCGAGACCATCGCCAAGGGCCGTGAGGCGGTTGAAAAATTGCTGCAGCGTGAAGGCAAAACTGCGCTCAAACTCGACGACCTGGCGGCGCGGTTGGGCTTTGACAACGCCAACGCGCTGTTTGAGAACGTTGGCAAGGACGAGTTTTCGCTGCGCCAGATTGAGGTTTTGCTGCGTCCGGCGGAGGCGCCGCAGTTTGACGCCGACGCACCCCTGTTGCGCAAGGCGCGCAGTGGCGACAACCCGAGCAAAGGCGGGCTGCTGGTGGTGGGGGTGGACTCGCTCATGACGCAATTGGCCAAGTGCTGCAAACCGGCTCCGCCCGACGCCATCGTCGGCTTTGTCACCCGCGGCAAAGGCGTCAGTGTGCACCGCGCCGACTGTTCCAACCTGGCCGAGATGGTGGCGAAAAATGGTGAGCGTCTGATTGACGTGGAATGGGGTTTGGGACAAGCCACAGACAGCGCGGTCTACCCGGTGGATGTGGCCATCACCGCGCAAGACCGCCAGGGCCTGTTGCGCGACATTTCTGAGGTGTTCACCAAAGAAAAAATGAACGTCACCGGCGTGCAAACCCAGTCGATCAAAGGCATCGCCTGGATGACCTTCACTGTGGAGGTGGCAGACTCTGGCCACTTGCAAAAAGTGCTCTCGCTGGTGCTGGAGCTTCCTGGTGTGCGCTCTGCACGTCGCAAGTAAAAATGGCATCTAGCCCATGTTCAGCAAGCGCAAGCAGCTATAGATTAAGTAGTATTTAATTGATCTTTTTATGACCCACACCTTTCTCTGGCACGACTACGAAACCTTTGGTGCCAACACCCGCAGCGCGCGTCCGGCGCAATTTGCCGCCATTCGCACCGACGCCGAGCTCAACCCGATGGGCGAACCGATCATGCTGTATTGCCAGCCTGCCAATGACTTTTTGCCCGAGCCCGAGGCTTGCCTGATCACCGGCATCACACCGCAGGAGTGTCTGCAAAAAGGCATCCCGGAGTACCAGTTTGCCGCGCAAATTGAACAAGTGCTGGCCTTGCCGGGGACCGTCGGCGTGGGCTACAACACGATCCGTTTTGACGACGAAATTACCCGTTTCATGCTGTGGCGCAACCTGATGGATCCCTACGCGCGCGAGTGGCAAAACGACTGCGGTCGCTGGGATCTGCTCGACGTGGTGCGCACCGCTTACGCCCTGCGGCCCGATGGCATCACCTGGCCAACCAAAGCGGATGGCAAACCCAGCTTCAAGCTGACTGACCTGACCGCCGCCAACGGCTTGGCGCACGAATCTGCGCACGATGCCCTGAGCGACGTGCGCGCTACCATCGCGCTGGCGCAGCTCATCAAAAAAGCGCAACCCAAGCTGTTTGACTTTTGCTTTGGCCTGCACAAGAAAGACCGCGTGCTGGCCGAACTGGGTCTGCCCGCCACGCAGGCCAGCGCCAAACCGTTTTGGCATATCTCGGGCATGTTTGCCCCCGAGCGCGGTTGTCTGGCACTGATGTGGCCGCTGGCCATGCACCCGGGCAACAAAAACGAGCTGCTGGCCTGGGACCTGGCGCAAGACCCTGGTGAATTGGCCAGCTTGAACGCAGCGCTGATCAGGCAGCGCCTGTTCACCAAATCAAGCGACTTGCCCGAGGGCGTGCGCCGTCTTCCGGTCAAATCTGTGCACATCAACAAGTCGCCCATGGTCATGAGCAACCTGAAGGTGCTCAACCCTGCCATGGCCGAGCGTTGGGGCATCGACGTGGCCGCACAACTGCAGAACGCGGCCAAGGCGCGCGACTTGCCCGACATGAGCGCCATCTGGGCCGAGGTGTTCAAGCGCGGGGATGCCGGCCCGGTGGATGTGGACGAAGATCTGTACGGCGGCTTTGTCTGCAATGCCGACCGTCGTCGCCTCAATGACTTGCGCCTGCGCCCACCGGAAGAACTGGCCAAGGCGCGCCCAAGCTTTGAAGATGCGCGCCTGGGCGAGCTGTTGTGGCGCTACCGCGCGCGCAACTTCCCTGGCAGTTTGAGCGTTGAAGAACAGCGGCGGTGGCAGGCACATCGCAGTGCCCGGCTCTTGGCCGGTGAGGGCGGGGTATTGACGTTACCCGCGTTGTTTGACCAGATGGACAAGTTGGCCGAAACCGCCGACGCACGTGGCGAGGCGATTTTGGGTGAGCTTTACGATTACGCGGAAATGATTGCACCCTGAGCAGCCGGCGTCAACGGGGTTTGAGCGCTTTGAGCTTGCGATAAAGCGAGCGTTCGCTGATGCCCAGTCTGGCGGCCAGTTCTGCGCGGCTGCCCTGGTGCGCCTGCGCCAGGGCTTGCAGGGTGGCGGTCTCAGCGGCCTTGAGCGAGTTCGTCAACGCCGCTGGGGAACTTGCGGGGGCGTTTTCGGGCAGCGTCGGGCGCCTGCCCAAACGCAGGGCCTGATCGATGTGCGCGGCCTCCAGCGTCTCGCCGTCGCAGAGCAGCGCAGCACGTTCGAGCAGGTTGCGCAGTTCACGCACGTTGCCGGGGTAGTCTTGCCGTGCCAGTCGCCCCAGCGCCTCATCACCGAGACGGAGTTTGCGACGCGGTGCCACGCGTTGCAGCAAGGCGTTGGCCAGCAGCGCGATGTCGTCGCGGCGTTCGCGCAGGGCGGGCAAGTGGATGGGAAAAGTGCTCAGACGGTAGTACAGGTCTTCACGAAACTTGCCCTGGACCACCATCTGGTCGAGGTCGCGGTGGGTGGCAGATACCACCCGGATGTCGGCGTGGCGTTGCTCGGTGCTGCCCACGCGCCGGTAGGTGCCGGTTTCCAGCAGGCGCAGCAACTTGACCTGCATGGATAGCGGTATGTCGCCCACCTCGTCCAGGAACAAGGTGCCGCCGCTGGCGGCTTCAACCAGACCGGCACGGGCAGTATTGGCGCCGGTAAAAGCGCCACGCTCGTGGCCAAACAGTTCGGACTCAAACAGGTTTTCGGGCAGGCTGGAACAATCCACCGGCACCAGCGCGTGGCTCGCACGTTGGCTGGCCTCGTGCACCGCGTGAGCGATCAGCTCCTTGCCCGTGCCGGATTCGCCCAGCAGCAAGACTGTTGCCATGGACGGCGCCACGCGCGCGACCAGCGAAAGCATGTGTTGGAAAACCGGGCTGCGGCCAATCAAGACCTGAGCCCCTGTGTGTCCTTGCGCAATCTGCAGGGGCTCCATCTTTTCAATGAAGAAGGCCTGTTCGTCAGCGTCGTTGCGCAGCGGGACCAATTCAATGTTGACGTATTCCTCGCCCTTGGGCGTATGGTGCAGGTGCAGCGCGCGTTCGCGCTGACCCGATTCACGCGCCTTGAGCAGCGGGCACGACTCGCCAGCTTGGTCGCACGGCTGGTTGAAGTGGTGAGACACTTCGTAGCAGGTGCGTCCCACCACGCTGCGGTCGGCGCTGAACTGGCGCCGATAGGCGCCATTGGCCGCCAGGATGCGGTACTGGTTGTCGAACAGGATGTGAGGCTCAGGCAACCCTTCCAGATACGACATCAATTCGGGTAGAGGTTTCACGCAAGTTGGATGGGTGTCAAAACACTGCCATTATATGTCAATTAGGTGCCAAACTGCCAAAAATGGCAGTCAATCATCGTGCCAGGGTTACGATAGCGCTGACGAGATTCAATCTAACTTGTTGAAATGTATGAATAAAAAAAATTTCTCCAGGTGTGGCATGTAAATTGAATACAGCCAGCTTGTCCCCTACAAATCAAAGCAGACTGACATCATGAAAAACTGGACCATGCCACTGGCTACCAAATTGGCTGTTGTGCTGCTGCTCAAGTTGCTGGTGTTGGCGGGTTTGTGGTGGATTTTTGTGCGTGACCAGAATGTGGCAGTCGACGCCACACAGGTGATGCAGCAGTTTTTGTCATCCGATCCCGGCGGGTCCAAAGGAGTATTGCCTTGATTTCTGACCAACTTGTTGATTTGTCACGGCTGCAATTTGCCGCTACAGCGCTCTACCATTTTTTGTTTGTACCGCTGACCATTGGCATGGTCTGGCTGCTGGTGATCATGGAGAGCGTGTACGTGATGACCGGCAACGTCGTCTGGAAAGACATGACGCGCTTTTGGGGCAAGCTGTTTGGCATCAACTTCGCGCTGGGTGTGACGACTGGCATCACACTTGAATTTCAGTTTGGCACCAACTGGGCTTACTACTCGCACTACGTGGGCGACATTTTTGGCGCGCCGCTGGCGATTGAAGGGCTGATGGCGTTCTTTTTGGAATCGACCATGATCGGCCTGTTCTTTTTTGGCTGGGATCGGCTCTCCAAACCACAACACCTGCTGGTCACTGTGCTGATGGCGGTGGGCACCAACCTGAGCGCCTTGTGGATTTTGATTGCCAACGGCTGGATGCAAAACCCGGTGGGGGCCGAGTTCAGCTACCAGACCATGCGCATGGAAATGACCGACTTTTGGGCGGTGCTTTTCAACCCGGATGCCCAGGCCAAGTTCGTGCACACGGTGTCGGCCGGCTACACCACCGGCGCCATGTTTGTGATGTCAATCTCCAGCTGGTACTTGCTGAAAAAACGTGATGTGGCTTTTGCCAAGCGCAGTTTCCGAGTGGCTGCCGCCTTTGGCTTGGCTTCGGTGCTGAGCGTGATTGTGCTGGGCGATGAATCGGGTTACACCGTGGGCGAAGCGCAGAAAACCAAGATGGCCGCTATAGAAGCCATGTGGGAAACCAAACCAGCCCCGGCGGGCTTGACCTTGTTGGCCGACATCAATGAAGCCGAGCAAAAGAACAATTGGGAAGTTGAAGTGCCGTGGGTGATGGGACTGATTGGCACGCGCTCTGTCACCAAGGAAATTCCGGGCATCCACGACATCAAGGCCAAAAATCGCGAGCGCATCGCCAGTGGCATTCAAGCCGTGACGGCGCTGGAAGCCTTGCGCGCCAACCGCGACGACGTCACTGCCAAACAGGTGTTTGAGCAACACAAGGCTGACCTCGGGTTTGGCCTGCTGCTGAAAAAATACGTGGTCGATGTGCGCCAGGCCACACCGGAGATGATCACCCAAGCGGTCAATGACACCGTGCCGCGCGTGACACCCATGTTCTGGGGTTTCCGCCTGATGGTGGGCCTGGGTTTCGCCATGCTGCTCTTGTTTGGACTGGCGTTTTACAGCACGCTCAAATCCAATTTCATGGACAAGCCCTGGCTGCTGAAAGCCGCGCTGTGGATGCTGCCCGCCCCGTGGCTAGCCTGTGAGCTGGGCTGGTTTGTGGCGGAGTATGGCCGCCAGCCGTGGACGATTTATGGTGTACTGCCAACCCACATGTCGGTCTCCACCCTAAGTGTCAACAGTCTGTACGGGTCGTTGGCCGGTTTCATTGGTTTCTACACCGTGCTGCTGGTCGTTGAAATGTTTTTGATGGTGAAGTTTGCCCGCATGGGCCCAGGCAGTCTGGGCACCGGTCGCTATCAAAGCGAGAGTGGTTCAACGCTTGCACCCGCACACGCTTGAAAGGCACATCATGTTTGACTATTCAACCTTAAAAATCATCTGGTGGCTGCTGGTAGGTGTGCTGCTGGTGGGCTTTGCCATCATGGACGGGCACGACATGGGGGTGGGCACGCTGCTGCCCTTTGTCGGCCGCAATGACCTGGAGCGCCGGGTGGTGATCAACACCGTGGGACCGCATTGGGACGGTAACCAGGTGTGGTTCATCACCGGCGGTGGTGCCATTTTTGCGGCTTGGCCGTTGGTCTATGCCACGGCGTTCAGCGGCTTTTATTGGGCCATGTTGCTGGTGTTATGGGCGCTGTTTTTCAGGCCGGTGGGGTTTGATTACCGCAGCAAAATCCACAACAGCACCTGGCGCAGCGTGTGGGACTGGGGCTTGTTCGTCGGCGGGTTTGTGCCACCCGTGATTTTCGGGGTGGCGTTTGGCAATTTGTTGCAGGGCGTGCCATTTCAGTTTGATGACTATTTGGTGTCCACCTACACCGGCAGTTTCTGGCAGTTGCTCAACCCGTTTGCCTTGTTGGTGGGGGTGGTGAGCAGCGCCATGATCACTTTGCAGGGTGGCAGCTACCTGGCGCACCGCACCGAGGGCGTGATCCAGGCGCGAGCCATCAAGGGGGCCGTGGGCGCGGCGTTGGTGATGGTGCTGGCATTTGTGGCAGCGGGTGTTTGGCTGCAATCGATTGACGGCTACCGCATCACCTCGGTGGTCAATGCGTCAGCCATGCCTGACCCTTTGAGCAAGACGGTGGTGCGTGAAGCCGGTGCATGGATGGCCAATTACGGCCAGCAACCGCTCATGTGGGCCTTGCCCGCGCTGGGCGTGCTGGGTGCCCTGAGCGCAGCGCTGTTGCTGGTGTTGCGTAAAACGCTCACGGCGTTTGTAGCGTCGTCACTGGCTGTGGTGGGGGTGATTGGCACGGCCGGGGCTTCGATGTTTCCGTTTGTCATGCCGTCGAGCAGCATGCCTGCGGCCAGCCTGACGGTGTGGGACAGTGTGTCGAGCCACATGACGCTGGGCATCATGTTCTGGGCCACCATGATTTTTATGCCCTTGATCGTGATGTACACCTCTTGGGCTTACCGCGTCATGCGCGGCAAGGTGACCGCAGCCTACGTGCAAGAGCACGATCACGCTGCTTATTGAAAGGGACAACCATGTGGTATTTCGCTTGGATTTTGGGTGTGGGTTTTGCGGTGTTACTGGCCATTTTGAACGCCATGTGGGGTGAAACCCAGCAGGCGCGTGAAGATGCCCGCGGCAAAAACGACTGAGCAGCACGGTGTTGGATGCATCTGCTCCTGAGGCGAGCGCCTCATCCATACAGCCACTGAGTTTGCTGGTGGCTGTTCTCATCATGATCAGCGGCAGCATTAACCCGTTCATCTTTGCGGGTCAACAAGGTGGTGTGGATCATGCATTTGCCTCTGCCATTTTTTTGGCCATGAGTGCTGGCTTGGTTCATGGCGTGGGCTTCAAACCAACTTTTGTGCTTTGGCGCTGGCTTTTCTCAGGCTGGGCCTGCCTGGGATCGCTGGTTTTGGCCGCTTGGCTGCGGCTGGGCTGATTAGGCGTGTTTGTATTTGTATTTGTTTGACTGCACCCGAAATGCATCGGGTGGACAAAGGTGGTATCAAAAAATGAAAGTTCACCACATCTGCGTGATTGGTTCGGGTTTTGGCGCGTTGTCTTCGGTGCGTGAAATTCGCCAACGCGATGCGCAGGCCGAGATCACCCTGATCTCACCGCGCGCTGAGTTGCATTACCTGCCAGGCATCATCTGGATACCTTCTGGCCTGCGCAAGCGCGAGCAACTGGTTGTGCCCTTGGCAAATTTCTTCAAACGCATGCGGGTCCACCTTGTGGTGGGTGAAGTCACCGGGCTGCGCGATGGGGGCCGCTCTGTTGAAACCACCGCAGGTGTTGTGCACAACGACGCACTGGTGATCGCCTCCGGCGGGCGCTTCATCAAAAAATTACCGGGCATAGAGCACGCTATCACACCCTGTGAAGGGATTGCAGCGGCTGAAAAAATCCGCGACCGTCTCAAGGCCATGAAAGGGGGCACGATTGCCATTGGCTTTGCTGGCAACCCCAACGAGCCCAGTGCGGTGCGCGGTGGCCCGATGTTTGAATTTTTGTTTGGTATTGACGAGCAACTCAAGCGCGAGGGTCGTCGTGACAAGTTTGAACTGGTGTTTTTTAACCCTTCCAAAGAACCAGGCAACCGTCTGGGCCCACAAGCTGTCAAATATTTGCTTGATGAGATGGCACGCCGCGGCATTCGCACCCATTTGGGTGACAAGATGGTCTGCTTTGAGGCCAACAAGGTGGTCACTGAAGGGGGTGAATTTGCGGCGGATTTGATTCTCTTCATGCCTGGCATGACCGGTAATCTATGGTTTGACCAGACCGATCTGGCGCGCTCACCCGGCGGCTTGCTCAAAGCCGATGCACAGTGCCGGGTGGTGGGTGCGCAGCGTGTCTATGTGGTGGGTGACTCAGGCAGCTTTCCTGGGCCAGACTGGATGCCCAAACAAGCGCACATGGCAGATTTGCAAGCTACTGCCGCAGCCATCAACGTGCTAGACGATTTAAATGGTCGCACGCCACATGCCAGCTTCAAGGTCGAGCTGATTTGCATCATTGATACGGCACAGTGGTGTTTCGAAATGAAAAGCGCCAAATCATTTTGCCCTCCTCGCGGCTGTTTCATTGGGTCAAACGTGGGTTTGAAAAGGCTTACCTTAGAAAATACCAATAATCCCAAATAATCCCAAATAATCCATGAGGCGGCACTTGGTGCCTACATGATGCCTGGCGGTTGATTTGCGGCCATTTTTCCCGTCTGTTCGTTGTCCATAGCTACGGTTATGAACGTCTCTCGGCCAGCCAAACTGCCTCGCAACTCAACTCGCCATGCATTCATGCCCTCATGGATTGTTTGGGCTAACGTCCATGTTCAACAAGGACACCCCAAAACATGAAACATGCGTGCCCTGCGTAGGGCGGGTTTCAACCCGCCATGGCCGACTGAAGTCGGCCCTACGACACGCCATTCTTGTCGGCTGTGGGCGTTGTTTCACGTTAACCACGAGTCGGAAGTTACCAAACGCACATTGCATGTTTGGGTGGTTGAACAGCCCGCCTAATGCCCCATTCATTTTTTATTCATCCAGACAACATTTGATTTAAGTCACCTTTTCAAGGGCGGCAATACTAGGGTAAACCCTAGGTAAAAATACAATCAACTCGTCTTTTCAAAAGGAGTTGATCATGGACATCCTGTTACAAGTTGCCGTCATTCTGGTGTGCCTGTTTTATGGCGCACGCAAAGGCGGCGTGGCGCTCGGGCTGCTGGGCGGCATTGGCATCGTCATCATGACGTTTGTGTTTGGCCTGAAACCTGGCAAACCGCCAGTGGACGTGATGCTGACCATCATTGCCGTGGTGGCTGCGTCGGCCACTCTGCAAGCCTCGGGCGGGCTCGACGTGATGCTCAAAGGCGCAGAAAAAGTGCTGCGCCGCAACCCCAAATACGTGTCGATCCTGGCGCCGTTCACCACCTGCGTGCTGACCATGCTGTGCGGCACCGGGCACGTGGTTTACACCATGCTGCCGATCATTTACGACGTGGCCATCAAGAACGACATCCGCCCGGAGCGGCCGATGGCGGCCTCCAGCATTTCGGCGCAAATGGGCATTCTGGCCAGCCCGGTGTCGGTGGCGGTGGTGGCGCTGGTGGCCTTTTTGGCCAAAGCACCGGTCGACGGCCATGTGATTGACTTTGTGCAGGTGCTCTCGATCACCATTCCGTCCACGTTGGCTGGCGTGCTGATGATTGGCATCTTCAGCTGGTTCCGCGGCAAAGACCTGGACCAAGACCCCGAGTTTCAAGCCCGCATTGCCGACCCGGAGCAACGCAAACTCATCTATGGCGACTCTGCCACCTTGATGAACAAGACCCTTAGCCGTGATCAATGGACGGCCATGTGGATCTTTGTTGCTGCCATCGCTCTGGTCGCTTTTCTGGGCGCTTTCCCGGCGCTGCGGCCGGTTTTTGGTGACAAGCCGTTGAGCATGGTGTTGACCATTCAGATGTTCATGTTGCTAGCAGGCGCGCTGATGATCATCTTTACCAAAACCGACCCGTCGATCATCGGCAAGACCGAGGTGTTTCGCGCCGGCATGATTGCGGTGGTGGCGGTGTTTGGCGTGGCCTGGATGGCTGACACAGTCTTCCAGTCACACCTGCCTGAGCTGAAAGCTGCTTTGACCGAATTGGTCAAGACCCAGCCCTGGACCTATGCCATTGCCCTGCTGCTGGTGTCCAAACTGGTGAATTCGCAAGCGGCCGCCATCAGCGCCATGGTGCCGGTGGGCCTGGTCATTGGCGTGCCCCCAGGCTACGTGGTGGCCTATGCAGCAGCGGCCTATGGTTACTACATTTTGCCCACCTATCCCAGCGACCTGGCCGCCATCCAGTTTGACCGCTCGGGCACCACCCACATTGGCAAATACGTCATCAACCACAGCTTTATCCTGCCGGGCTTGATTGGCGTGAGCACCTCGTGCGTGGTGGGCTACTTGCTGGCTGCTGCCAGTGGCTTGATTTGAATGAGATGACAGCGCAAAATCTGAAATCGGTATAATTTTTATACCTTGTACGCCTTCGAATACGACCCCAGCAAAAGCGAGTCCAACCAGCACAAACACGGCATCAACTTTGAAGAGGCCAAGGCACTGTGGCACGACCCGCAATTGCTGGAGATTCCCGCCAAGACGCAAGACGAGCCGCGGTATTTGATGATTGGCCAAATCGACCAAAAGCACTGGTCGGCCGTAATCACCTACCGCGGTGAGCGGATTCGGTTGATTTCTGTGCGAAGGTCACGAACAGAGGAGATTGCGCTGTATGAAAGCTAAAGCATTTGAGACTCAATTTGACGCCGGGGTTGACCTGAGCGCTGCGCTAGACCTCTCCAAAGCCCGGCGGGCAGCCCAAGCGCCGAAGCGAGTCAATGTAGATTTCCCGGCCTGGATGGTTGAGTCGCTCGACCGCGAAGCCAGCAAACTGGGTGTCACCCGCCAGTCTGTGATCAAAGTCTGGCTGGCAGAGCGGCTGGAAAGCTCTGCCAGCCAACGCAGCACCTTGGCCGCTGCGCGCGGTGCCGGGCAGGATGCCAGGGGCTTGCCCTTGCTGGACAAGGCCATGGGCACGTGAATTTTGCGAGCG
>Ga0210054_1001987_pt1 | contig 16451 bp, 10 predicted proteins | sample CryGeymeta201516_FD_185470 | JGI IMG/M metagenome (GOLD analysis project Ga0210054, IMG submission 185470) | Groundwater microbial communities from Crystal Geyser aquifers in Utah, USA - Crystal Geyser metaG 2015-16 (SPAdes) (version 2) | ecosystem: Environmental > Aquatic > Deep subsurface >... | reverse complement strand
GAAGGTCACCACCGACACCGGGATCTCGGCCGCCATGGTCTATGCTGGCGACCAGCTCTACACATACAAGAAGAAGCTGAAATCGTCACAGCTCCCGGGCACTGTGACCGTCACCTCGACCGGCGGAAGCACCGATTCTGTGTCCTTCCCCTATCCGTAAGAAGGGGCGCCCTTCGCCAGCGCGAGTCGCAGACAAACTACGAGAGCGGCATGCCACGGCGTGCCGCTCTCGCTGTGTCTCGGAGTGCGCAGCCCAATCGGCGGGGCTGCGTCTGCCATGTCCGTTACAGCCCCTTCTTCAGCCCCAGCCCTTTGTTCGTCCTGTCGAACGCGGCCTGCCACGTCTTCTGCATCTTCAGCGCACAGCGCATCGCGTCGATGTTCTCGGGGATGACGATGGCTTCCTGGGGGATCATGTTGGTCGAGAAGAGCCGGCGGCCGCCTTTATCGAGGTAGATGGTCTCTTCCCAGACCGGCACTTCGTACATGTCGCCGCGGTTGGCGCCACGGTCGCGGTTGTAGTCGAAGATGTGTGAGGTGGAGACGAACCCGTCCTCCAGCCGGAAGATCCGGAGGCGTGCGTTGGCCTTGAACAGGTCAATGACCTCGTCCTTGGTCATCTTCCCCTTGGTCTCGAAGACCATCGTGGTCGCGTGGCCGAAGCAGACGGGCGCGGTGACCACGGAAGTGATGCACTTGATGTGTGGCGAGACGATGCCGAAGTCTGTCGCCTGGTGGCTGGGGATCTTGTCGGGCAGCAGTGCATCCACGGGACCTTTATGCGTCTCGGAGACGTCTGCCGCGCGCCGGATGATCAGACAGATCATCTCCTTCAGCCCCACGGCGTGGTCAACAGCCATCGCCTGGCGCGCGATGCCGGTGGTATTGCACGAGAGGCACTTGAGGTAGTCTTTCCCGTAGGCGGCGTCGTAATTCGCCATGGTGTTGAACAGCGTCTCGGCGACCTCGTGCGTCTCGCCGCCCTGAAACACGGCCTTCACGCCGTGCTCCACATACTTCTCCTTGTTCCTTGCGCCGATGCCGGGGCTGGTGGCGTCGGCGACCATCGCCACTTCCTGCAGGAGGTCTTCCAGCAGGCCGGCCACCTTCACCCCGGCCGACTTGAGCGCCGGCACAGCGTCCTTGTGGCCGGCAAAGACGGGGTAGCCCTTCCCCGACTCGACCAGCGCGCGAACGGGAAGCGAGGGGGCGACATCAACCACGCCGACCAACTCCATGTCCTCCTGGAGTGCGACACCATCCGCGATACGTTCACCGATGGTGCCGTAGCCGACGACACCGATCTTCGCTTTCTTCGGCATGTGGATCTCCCTCCAAGAGGCGGAATGCGGAATGCCAATCCCCGGGGCAACGCTCAGGAAAGACGCCGAGCCGACGCCGGAAACAGATTGGCTGGGGATTGCCGTATTCCTTCTCGCCTTCCGTCCGGGCCCTGCATGCCCTACGACGGCGCCGAGATGGCTGCTCGCATGAACCGCGACCGCAGCGACCCATCGAGCTGCCGAACGCTGTCATTCACCCGGTCCGCACTGGGTGATCGTGCGGCTGCGTCGCAAAGCTCAGTGGCGATCTTGGCGAGCAGCTCCATGAACGCATGGGCGACGTTCACCGGCAGCGGGGAGCCCAACGCCAGTGCATGAGCCGCACGCACCATCAGGTTGCGGCGCGTCCACAGACTCAGATAGTTGCTCAGGGCCGCGGCCTCACCGGGCGGGACGACGCCGGCTGGCGCGGTTCGTTCGCCGCCAAACAACCGGACAACCTGCTCGGCGTCAGTCAGGTTGCCGCAGGCCAGGAACCGCGGTCTGCTCGCCTCCACCGACTGGTAAAGGCGTTCACCGACGTCGAGCGTGGCGCCGTCCAGAAGAGCGTTTTGCACCAGCGCTCGGGCTGCGGCACCCATGGACTCCGCCGGCGCAAAGGCGTCCCGGTGTTGCAGCGTTTCGCAGGCGAACTGGAACGCCCGCCGGTGTCGGAGTTCCCACGCGGCAAGCTCGGCCACCGTTGCCTCCAACGCCGCCACGCTCCGGTAGTCCTCTTCGGTGAAGGGCTCGCCTTGCCCCAACCCGGGGCAGGAGAAGTCGGCGTCGATCTGGCGTCGTGGATAGCCATCACGGACAAGGGGGTACAGCCGGCAGTAGACTGGCCGATCCTCATAGATCGTGCAGCGCTCGGCCCGATTCTGGAAGACGCAACGGCTGTTCTCGCGCCGGAGATAGCCGCCGGTGTCAGCTCCGGCGTCCCCGCTGGCCTGGTCGGGAGGCTCAACGGCAGCGCCGTACTTGCGGAGGAACTCCGTCTCGCCAGCCAACACAGCCACCCGGTACGAGCAGCACCTCCCGCACCCCGGAACGCAGCGGAACCGCAGGGGAGTGACGAACGAAGTCGGAGTCGGGCAAGCAGTCATCCTACCCTCCAGGCATGTCGGGCGGCACCTGCACCATCAGCCTCTCTGCCACCGCGGCCGCAGTGGGCGCGAAGTGCCACTGCAGTCCCTGCGGTGCCCTCCAGGGAAGTCCGGCGTCCTGATTCGCGGCAGTAAAGTGAATCACCTCTTGCCGAGTCAACCGACACGGGGCAAACTCCCAGAACGAACCCGGCAATGGCCGTGGTCCAATACAGAGGCCGGAGGAAGTGCTCCGGCGCACGCTTCGGAAGGAGGGAGGCCGTTCAGTACCGGGCTGTGGACCGGTCCGTTCGGGAGGTTGCCGCGCGAAACGTTAAGGAACAGCGACGGCGTCCCGGCCGAGCGGCCGTGTCCCTGGGAGGACTGAGCATTCTGAAGAGGGCGGCTCAGCGTCCCGATTCGATAACGTCAGTGGCTGTGGTCACAGAGATGCAGCCGGTCTCTTGCCCGCCACCCCTCGAAGGAGAGAATAGCACTATGCGTCGCACCCAAATCGTCGCCCTGCTGGTGGTGCTGGCCCTGGCAGTTGCCAGGGTCCCCACCTTCGCTGCAGACATTGTTGGCATGCCCGTCGGCAACCAGCCCAAGGCCGGTAATGTAGAGTTCAACTACATCTACTGGCGCGAACCGGTCCCCGGTCTCAGCCACATCGGCGTCGCCGAGCTCTACTACGGTGTCACCGACCAACTGGAGATCAACGCCCTGACCTTCGCTCCCCAGGGAATGGGCTCCAAGACCGAGCTCAACTTCTCCTACGCGGTCGTGCCCGAGACGGCCGAGAAGCCCTCGCTCATCGTGGGCGCTACCAACCTCAACGAGGTCGCCAGCCGAGGACTGCCGGGACAGCCCCCGTTAGCAAAAGCCTCTCCGTTTGTCCTGTCTGCCTACAACGTCAGAGTCCCACAGGGCGGGCCGCCGAGCCTCAACAACCCCTTGATCCGGCTCCACCTGGGATACGGAACAGAGATCCACGGAGACGAGCTCTTCGGCGGCGTGCAGTTCCTGGTTGACCCGCACCTTGGCGGCGCCATCCTCAACTACCAGGGACAGCCTGCCTACATGCTGACCCTGATCCCGCAGCCCGGAACGCCGTTGGAGATCACCGCCGGCACACTCCAGGGCGAGAAGTTCCTGCGCGTCGGCTACATCTGGGCCCGTTAGTAGTAGTCGGTTGACCTGAAGCGCACCTGCGGGAGGGTGGATTCCAGCGAATCCCCCTCCCGCTTGCTTTGTCCGGGCGCGGGTTGCCCCCAGGGGCTCAGCCGCTCACTGTCCACCCGCGTCCGCGTCGCCCTTGCCTGCAGCCTTCCCCTGCCCCTCCTCCACCACCTCGACCTTGCCGTCCCGGGCGACGATCAGTGAGTGCTCGGAGTCCTTCACCCGCGCGGCGATCTCGTAGCCGCTCCCGACGAGCTTGTAGGACTCCAGCTTGTGTCCCTCGAAGCTGTTGAGGATTCGCTCCCGGCCCTCTTCGGCCAACTCAAGGCCCTCGAGCGTCTCCAGCTTCACCTTCTGCGGGTACTCGGTGGACAGCTCCATCGCTCGGGTCAGCGCCATCATGGAGCCATGCGCCACGATGATCGCCTGGGAGTCGGCTTTGGACTTGCCGCCCACGTTGGTCAACGACGCGAGCCCGGCCAACGGCGCCACGATCGTCTTCTCCTCGAACGTGCTGAGCGCCAGCCGGAGAACCTCGCCGAACGAGTCTCCAGAGAGCTCGTCCGCGAGCTTCTTCATCAGCTCGGCGGTCTCGGGCGTCAGGTCCTGCACGTTCCCCTTGAGTTGGCCGCCGAACAGTTCGGCGAGTTTGCCGGCTGTGACGGGCGTCTCCGTGGCGCCGTCACCCACAGTTACCTGACCTTCCAGGCATTCCACCTCTGCCCCGTCCGTCTCACCGGAGGTGCTCACGCCAAGGACGGTGCCCTTGACGGTGACCACGCTCCCGCGACAGTGCACCTCCAACGGCGGCTTGGCGCCGCCGGCTGGCCTTACCTTGGCCCACAGCCGGCCTTGCTGGAGGTCGCAGGCGAGGCTCCTGGACTTGGACTCCGTGTCGTAGCCGGCGGTGTAGACCATAAGCTGCGAACTCTCATCCAGCTTCAGGCGGGTGCCGTTGAACGCGCGAAGCGTCACCGACGCCCCTCCGGCCGTTCGGACGGCATCGGCACTGCCGACCAGTTGGCCGCCTCCGAGGGGGGTCCAGATCTTGCGGAGCGGGGTGGACACCTCGACAGTGCCTGTCAGGCTGACGACCTGGAGGCGCGGCCGGCGACTGACCTGCCGGACTCCGTCGCAGAGGAGACCCAGCACAAGCAGGCCGGCGACGGCCAAGGCGAGTCGCTTCCCCACGTCGACGCGCTCAAGCTGGCAGACCTCTTTCGTCACTGCCATCCGCTCGCGGATCTCGCGAACGTCGGTGTCTTCCAGCTTGTAGTCGCCCACCGAGGGCAGCGGTTGGTACTCGTGCACGTTCCAGGAAACGGTCACCGCTGGCGGCCGGATGACCGAGTGCTCATAGCCCGCCGGAATCGTGCCGGAGACGAGGTCGTTGATCACCATGACGCCACTGTCGTAGCGCTTGTCGGGGTTCTTCTCCAGGAGTTTCTCGATGATCCCTTGCACGTGGGGCCGCGCAGCCGACGCCGGCGGCGGCCGGTGGCCGAGGATCGCCCGACCCAGTTCCTCCGGGTTCTCGCCGCGGAAGGGCACCTGGCCGACCAGCATGCCAAACCACAGAGCGCCGACTCCGTGCAAGTCCGACCGGGAGTCGCCAGGGGCGCCCTGTAGCACCTCGGGCGCCACGTAGGGCGAGCCCAGCTTGCTGCGAATGTGCCCCAGCCCGTAGTTGATGACCTTCACTGTGCCGTCGTCCAGCAGCATCACGTTGTACGGAGTGAGGTCGCCATGCACAGCCCGCTGCGTCGCCGCGTAGTCGATCACGTGGCAGAGCTGCTCAATGATGGGGTTGGCTTCCTCTTCCTCCAAGTGGCGCTTCTCGTCCAGGAGTTGGCGGAGGTTGCGCCCGCGGAAGTTCTCCGTCGCCACGTAGTAGAGCCCGTCCACTTCGCCGAACTCGAGCACCTTGGCGATGTTCGGATGATCCAGTCGCTGAGCCGCCGTCAGCTCATCCGTGAACCGTTGAATCGCCTGCGCCCAGTGCTCCTGATCCACCTTCTCCGGCTGAGCGAACCCGCGGAACACCACTTGCTCGCCGGTCTCGGTGTTGGTCGCGGCATACACCTTCCCCATGGGCCCGCGCCCCAACTCCTCGCCCAGCTCGAACTTGCCGATCCTCGTACTCGCCATTGCGGGATCTCCCGTCGCGCGGTCGGTACCAACGGACGCAATGGTACCGGGGTTAGGCGAACGCGTCAAGCGGCTGCGCGCAGTGTGCGAGCCACGCCACGACGTGTGGTCTGCTATACTCGCGAAGGTTAGGAATACACCGAAGCTATTGCACAAGTTCGACGCCTCTGCGTGCACAGCAGTGTGTTGGGTGCTCACCACACGCCCCCGGGTGAAGTTCTGCGAACTTCCACTTCGGTGTATTCCTAACCTTCGCGACTATACCACGCAACACGGCAGCGCCGAGAGCGGGTGGCTGCATCACTGGGTGACCGAATGCGTTCACCGGTCAGCCCGAGTCTCTTGACGGAAGTGAGCCCTGCGCTACCCCTCCGCCGTCACCGTCACCTCCACAATCTCACCGAACCGCGCCCTTCCCTCGGCACCGACTTGCAGCCTCAGCTTCAGCGTCCCTTGGAGTCGGTCGGTACCCCTCGTCGCCGCCAAGTGCCCGCTGCCCTGGAACGCTGTGTCGGCCGCCAACGGCACGTTGGTGTTGCCGACGCTCAGGGCCACGTTTCCGCGCAGCCATGTCGCTTCGGCGGTGTTGCCCGCCCACGCCTCCAACTCGACGGCCTTGCCCGTCGGGAGACGGATCTCGACCGGGGCGCCCGGCGCCGTCGGCAGAGCGACCTCCTGCCACGCCCCACCCTCGGAGCGGACGCGGAGTCGCTCAAAGACCGCGTTCAGGTAGCGCAACGGACCCGCGCCCGGCCAGGCTCCGCCTGCGGGGTCGATCAGCGGGCAGTTGGCGGAGGTCAGCGCCTGTCCGGCCGTTCGCACGTCGGGGATCTTGCCTTGCTTCACCAGCCGCTGGTACTCCGAGCGCAGCCGCAGGTACTCGCCCACCCACCCACCGGGGTTGCTCTCGGGTGTGAACTCGAGCCAGGCATCGGGCTTGCGCGTCTCGCTTGCGGCGAACTTGGGCCCAGAGCCGCTGCGCCGTCTCGGCGACGGGCCGCGGCACGTTGTTGGGGTCCACCAGGCCGCAGTCGCTGTTCTCGCCGACGCGGAAGCCGCCCGGGTACCACCACACGAAGCTGCCCCAGGCCCCGGATTCGCACTGCATCTCCCACCACTGCCTTCCTTCGTCCGCCTGGTACTGGTACTTCGCGGGAGTGAAGTGGACCATCTCGTCTCGCCAGTCGGTGCCGGTGGGATAGATGGGCATGCCAAACTCCATCCACACCACTGGCTTTCGGCCGAAGAGGAAGCTCAGCATTCGGGGGCAAAGCCCCCGGCTCGACACCCACGCCTGAGGCGACACCTTGCCGTACGACGGCACGTCATACCCCTCCGGCCCGGCCCAGTCCATGAAGTGCAGCACCGAGGGTTGCTCGACCGGCTTGAACGCCTGCACCCAGTCGGGAGTGCTGCCGCGGAAGCCGACCAGGCGCCACGGATCCTCGCTGCGAACCACCGCGGCTGAGTGCCGGTACTCGATGCCCAGTTGGTAGTCCATGAAGGCGCGATAGGCCGCCGCCACCGCCCGCCAGGCGCCGTCCGCTGCGAACCATGCGTCCGGGGGGGGCGTCGACAGTTCCCTCGGCACCCCGGGGCAGCGCATACCCGAAGGCGGCTTCGGCCTGCTCGAGGCTGCCATACTGCTGCACCAGCCAGTCGCGCCAATGCGGCGTGTATGCCTTGCGCGCAGCGCCGTAGTACGGCTCCCAGGCGATGTCGTAGCCCATCAGCGCCGGGTGGTGGCGCACCGCGCGAATCACCCGCCGCGCGCCCTCGTCGTCGCGGCCCCGGGGATCAAGCCCGCCCACGAACAGGAGCACCTTGAGGCGGTGCCGCTGGCAGCGCCAGAGGAACTCCTGCAGGTTGCGCAACTGCGGCGTGTCCTCACTCGTGCCCCAGTGGATCTCGGCCCCAACCGCCGCAATGGCACGGCAGCCCCATCGCTCCAGTTGGGCCAGGTCGGCTTCGAGGACGCTGGGCTGGTAGGACACCGGGTCGAGCCAGCCGTTCGCGTACACGTCGGTCGGCGTCCCGCCCAGGTTGTGCGGCCAGTAGTTCACGCCGACGGGGCGCCAAGGCTTGCCGTCGAGAAGGAAGCGCCCCCCTTCGCGCCGAACGACCTCGCTGGCGGGCGGCTGTTGCGACCGCGCCCGGACCATCAGCGGGTGGGTGACGGTGTCCGTGGTCCTGCCGCCTTCGGTCAGGACCGTTATGACCGTGTACTCGCCCACCGGGAGCGGTGCCGGTCCCAATCCAGCGAGCGCAGCCGGAGGCGCGGCTGCCAGGGCCACCGATCCGACGGTGAGGTGGTGCTCCGCAGCGTCCGCCGCGAGTACCGAACTCGTGTGCGTGCCCGAGAGCCCCCAGCGGAACTCCACCGCATTCTCCAGCCGCACCTCAGCGCCGGGCGCGCCGCGGCCCTTCGAGGCATTCTCTCGCCAGTACGCGAACGCCTGCGGCTGAAGCACGCAGTACCGCCACTCCGGTGTCAGCGACACAACGCCCACCCAGCGCGAGTCGTCCTTCTCCCTGATCTCCAGGCTCAGGTCACGGGTCTTGTCATCCCCCTTCGCCCAGAAGCACACGAGCTGCTCACCCGCTCTGGCGGGTGGCGAGTCGAAGCGCCGGTCAAGCGACCACCAGCCGTTGCCGAAGTGCGGCACAACGGAGGTTGCCGCGGGTCGGTGGTCCGGGGCCTCCCCTGCGAGGCGCACCGCCGCGGGTCGCTTCGCGTCTCCGCCCAGCGTCTGCTGCCAGTTCGCCAACTCCTGGTCAGACCAGGCGACGACGGGCCGGGCGTCGCGCCCGAAGTCCTGCAGTTTGGCCTGGGTGTACTGCTCCCACGTGATCCAGCCGGCTTGCCCGGGGTAGAAGAAGCTGCCGAAGGCCGGCGCCGCGAGGCTCACCAACACATCGCCCTGCTGCCCCCAGCGCTTCAGCGGCAGGAGCGCGCCGGCCGGCAGTCGCCGCAGATCGGCCGCCAAGTACCGCAGGCCGGGGAACGTCAACGCGCCCTCTTCCGCCAGTGCTCGCGAGGTCAACGGCGCGACAGTCAGTCCCGCCGCCCGCAACACCCGCGTCAGTTCGGTGAGCTTCGAGGCCGGCTCCGCCCCGGGCATGTCGTCACCCAGGTAGAGACCGACGCACCCGCGTTTCCCCTGAGGGTACGCGCGCGCCCCGGCAGCCGGAGCCGCAGGGGCGGCTACCACCTTCACCTCCGCAAACTCGGCGTCGAACTCCTCCGCCCGCAGCGTCGCCCAGCCGTCGCGCACGGCAAGGACGCCTCCGAAGAGGTAGCCGTGCTTTGCGACCGACCGCCCCGTCGCAACCTCGGTAATGTCGCCGGTGATCCCGTCACGGGTGAGCGACAGCCGCAGTCGGTAGGTCTTGCCGTACTCCCACGTCCCCCCAGAGCTGGCTGCAATGGGAGTGAGCCGCGTCACACCGGTGCCCTGCGCCTGATGAACGCCCTGGCAGCGCTCCATGAGTTCCGTGTAGCGCTCGCCTCCCGGCCCCTCGACTATCCCGAGCACCCACAGGTTGCCCGAGTCACCGCTCACCATCACCCCCGCCGCGGCCCAGCCGGCCGTAGCCCGCCGCCGCTTGACGACCACCGTCGCCTCAACGGAACCCTCGCCGATGACATACGGCTGACCGGTGAGACCGTACAGTGCACGCCCGTCGCTTGCCGCCTCGTAGGTGCCGTCCTCGACACGCCACTCGCCCACCGCCAGCCCCTCCGCCCCTGCCCGCACTGCCCCGAGCGCCATCGTTAGCCACAGGATCCACTTACGCGCAGCCATTGTCGCAGACCTTTCCCTCGCGTCGCCTGTTCGGCATGCCGGGTGCCATTCCCCGGCGTCCTGCCGGGTTGACGTGACGACCCGTGGCAGACACTCCGGTTCCGCCGTACCGCGCCTGTGGGACACCTCTTCGACGCGCCCCGGAGGATGTCCTGTCGTTCGTCCGCCCCTCTTGAAACCGGTTGCCCAACCTGTCACGGAATCCGCGACGAACTACACGACCGTCTGCCCGGCATCCGGGCGTGGGAGCGGAACACTGGGGAGGACCATTGAGAGCGGCGCCGCGCCGGCTGCTGCCAAGACGTAGGGCAGATTCTCCCTCACTGCCAGGTAGCTGGTCGTCCACAGCGAACGCAATACCCACAGCCCGGCTGGGACGGAGCCCTGCCCCACAACTATTGTCGAGAGCCGTGAGCGGGTGGTGCGAAGCGACCGCGCCGCTACGCCGTGAAGAACCGAGGATTGAGCCATGGATTGCATGAAGAGAGACTGTATGAGGGCTGCCTGTCTGGCACTGGTGCTTGCGGCCGCTGGCGCGTATGCTGAGTCGCCCGCGGCGAAGGTCGCGGTGTCGGCCGGGGCGCGGTCGGTCGGGAGGGGGCGGCCGGTCGCGATCACTGCGACGGCGCGTCTGGCCGACGGCAAGCCGGCGGTGGGTTGGCGGCTGCTGCCCTACGTGAACGGCGCCCGCTGGGGGTCGCATGAGACGGCCGATGCGCAGGGGAAGGTGCGCTTCCTTTTGCCGCTGCCGCGACCCGGGACGGCGCGGCTCTGCGTCGCGGCGAGGAAGCCGCTGCCAAAGCCGGAGGACTACTGGATCTGGCCCGCACCGGCTCAGGGCGTCGTGGGCGTGGTCTACCTGCAGCGCGTCTTCTCGCTGCCCCAGGGAGCGAAGAGCGGGACGCTGTGGTTGGCTGTCGATGACTCCGCGATCGTGTACCTCAACGGGGTGAAGGTCGCGGAGAAGGGCGGCTGGCACGACAACGCCCCGGTGGCGCTGGCGGCCGCGGCCTTCCGCCGCGGCGAGAATGTGCTGTCTGTCGAGGCGAACAACGGAGCGGGGCCGTGCGGTCTGCTGCTGCGGCTGACGGCCGAGAGCTCGACGGGCGAGACGCTCGTCGTCACCAACGACCAATGGCTGGGCTTCACGCAGAAGCTCGACGGCTGGCCGGCTGCTGTGGCGGGTGGCGAGAAGGTCGGTCGCTTCGGCGACTCGGCCTCGGGCGTGTGTACGCCGGAGCCGTGGCCGACGCTCGGCCGGTCTGACCTGATCGCCGGGACGCCGTTAGCGCAGGGCGCCGCGGTGTCCAACGAGGTGACCGTCGAGGTGCGCAAGCGGGCCCTCCAGCGGCCGCCGACCGACCCCGACCACCTCGTCTGCGTGCAGTGGGAGGAGTGGTTCACGCCGCAAAACTGCTACTGGCAGACGGCTCAGGGCGTGCCGTTGATGGGGTTCTACGACTCCTCCCTGCGCGACGTCGCTCGCCAGCATCTGATCTGGTTCATCGAGTCGGGTGTTGACGCGATTCTGGCCGACTGGTCGAACCACATTTGGCAGGCGAAGAGCTGGGACGAGATTGGGCCTGGCAGTAAGCAACTTCTCGCGACCAGCGCGTTGATGATGGACGAGATGGCGGCGATGCGCGCCGAGGGCTACGCGGCGCCGAAGATGACGTTCCTCGGCGGCATCAGCTACGCCCGGCCCGAGGGCCCCGAGGCGGTTAACGGCGAGCTTCGGTGCGTCTGGGACGACTATGTCGCCAACCCGAAGTACAAGGGGCTGTGGCAGCACTTCGACGGCAAGCCGCTGATGGAGCTCCTCGATTGCAGCGCGTCGTACCTGAAGGAGAGGATCCAGCTCGACGACCGCTTCACCATTCGCTTCGTCGGCTCCCCCCAGGATGTCAGCAAGACGAACGAACTGGGGCTGTGGTCGTGGATGGACTGGCAGTACCCGGCGCCGACGCGGGCCGGCGGGGTGGTGGAAGCCGAGACGGTCTCGACCGGGTCCTTCGGCGGCGAGGGATGGTTGGGCGCCACCGCGCGAGGTCACCGCAACGGCGCCACGCTCATCGAGGACTTCAACGTCGCCCTGCGGGACCGGCCGCGGTTCCTCCACCTGCACCAGTTCAACGAGTTCGCGGGACAGCCCGAGGGCGCTGGCTATGGGCCGGAGCACAACCGGTACGTGGACTCGTACAGCGCAGATCTGTGCGACGACATCGAGCCCACGTCAATGACCGCGCCAGCCTACCGCAGTGACGGCGGGTGGGGCTACTACTACCTCAACCTGATCCGCGCGCTGGTCGACCTGTATCGCCAGCCCACGCCGGAGACGACGGTGCTGGCCATATCGGAGCCGACGCCCGCCGCGCCCGGTCACAGCATTGCGCCAGTCGTGAAGGCCGGGCCGCTGACGGTGAAGTGGGTCTACGCCGGGCGTCGTCCGGCGACCTGCACGCTGACCCTCGACGGGAAGGTGTTGGCGGAGCGAGTGACCGGCGAGGGGACGACTGTGGACCTGAAGGGCGTGGGCGCAGGGCGCTACCTGCTGCGCCTGACGGCCGAAGGGACCAAGGCGCGCTACCGACTGTCGTGGACCGAGGACTCCTTGCCGCTGGCGACGCTTGCGCCCGCGTTCGCCGAGGTGCCGATCACCATTGAGCCGGCGAACCACTGAGGCACGACGCCGCCTCACCGGTGCCCTCCCTCGCTCCGCGCAGTATCATCAAGCAGACGGTGTCCTCAACGAGAGCCCGTGGAAGGGAAGATGGTACCCATGTCGCCTGCGCTGGTCTGCGCGCTCGGCGCGTTTGTAGTGCTTCCTCCGGCGGCGGCCGAGGCGGCGGCCGCTCCCACCGGCCGTGGGGTGAAGATCCTCACCCCGCAAGTGCAACGGTACGCCTGTTGCGAGCTGTCGGCGGAGGTCGCCGGCGACTGGCAGAACCCGTTTGACCCCGACCAGATCGACGTGTCGGCTGCGTTCACCGCGCCGAGCGGCGGCCGGCTCACCGTGCCTGGGTTCTGGTACCAGAGCTACGCGGAGACGGCCCTCGACACCAAGCCGCGGGAGCGGATCGAGTTCCTGAAGTTCTTCCTGACAGAGAAGGAGTGGCCTGAGGGCACCCCGGTCGAGTTCTTCCTCGACGACGTGGCGTTCCTCGACGAACAGGGGCGCGAGGCGCCGCTGGACGACATGGAGCAGGACGCCGCGCCCAAGTGGGGCGGCGCGGCGGCGGCGCCGTTGACGTGGTCGGAGGAGGTGGTGCATGGCGGGAAGCGGTCGCTGCGCTGCGCCCCGACCATCGACGCCGAGGAGAGCTGGCCGTCGGCGATCCGTCAGTTCGGCGAAGCCGACTGGACGCGGTACCGAGGCGTCGCCCTCTGGGTGTACCCGCGCTGCCGGACGCCCATTGGGCCGGTGCATCTCTATTCGCACGACGCGGCCTACGGCAACTCGGAGATCATCGGGTGGCAGCCCGGCGCCGGCGTCCTGGAAGCCAACCGGTGGAACCGGCTGGAGTGGCGGTGGCGCGACCCGCCGCCGCCGATCAAGCTCGAACCGAAAGGCAAACCGAAATGGCGCGTGCGCTTCACCCCTGTCGAGACCGGCCGCTATCGAGTGGTGGTCTCGGCGCGACAGGCCGGGCAGTCGGTGGCGGCTGAGCCGCAGGAGTTTGAGGTGACGCCCTCCGACCTGCCGGGCTTCATCCGCGTCAGCAAGGATGACCCGCACTACTTCGTCTTCGACAACGGCACGCCGTTCTTCCCCCTGGGTCACGACGTGCCGTGGGGGCTGGCTGACGTTCGGGCGTACTTCCCCAAGATGAAGGCGCACGGCGAGAACGCCACCTACTTCATCCTCTGCCCGTGGGATCTGTCCTTCGAGTGGAAGGAGTTGGGCGTCTACGACCTGGAGCGTGCCGCGCGGCTGGATCGCGTCTTCGAGGCTGCCCGACAGAACGGCATCTACGTGAAGCTGTCCTTCGACATCCACGATGCACTGCGCCCCAGTCGCCTTTGGAACGAGAACCCCTACAATGCCGCACGCGGCGGCCCCTGCGCCGGGCCGAATGACTACTGGACAGATCCCGCAGCGTGGGAACACTACCGCAAGCGCGTCCGCTACATTGCCGCTCGCTGGGGCTACAGCCCAAACCTCATGGGCTGGGAGCCGGTCGCCGAACTGGACGGCGCCACGCAGTGCGGCGAGGGCGAGGGCTGGGGCTACCCGAAGCGCGCGGGCGGCGAAGCCGTGTCCGCCCTGCTGGCCCAGTTCCTGCGCAAGCTGGGGCAGGAACTGAAGACGCTGGATCCCTATGGTCGCCTGTTCACCACCTCGTATGGCGGCGACACCAGCGACGACAACCACTGGAAGCTGCCCGAAGTCCAGTACCTGCAGATCCACTGCTACGACCCCGCCGACCCCGCCGAGACGCTGAGCCGGTGGGCGAAGGACTTGACCAGCCGCTACCAGAAGCCGATGATGATCACCGAGTTCGGCTGGGGCGTCCACGGACCCGGCGTCGGCGTGGACCCCGAGGGCATTGCCCTGCACAACGGTATCTGGGCCAGCGTGACCTCAGGGTCGGCGGGCGGGGCGCTCAACTGGTGGTGGCAGGTTATCGACGCGCGGAACCTGTACCGTCACTTCCCGCCGCTGCGCGCCTTCATCGCCGCGATCGACTGGCCGCACGAGGGCTTCCAGCCGGCCCAGGTCGAGCTGCGCGTGCCCGACCAGGGCCGCACCACCGAGGTCGCCACCGTCATCACCGGACTCGGAGGCTTTGGCGATGTGGACGGCAACACCTATCCGGTGCACGCCGACGGCACGCTGGGCGTGGTGGCGAAGCCACCCGCGTTCCTGCTGGCGAAGGGGCGGACGGAGAAACGGACCGCGCCGAAGTTCCTGGTGGAGTTCCCCAGACCCAGCACCTTCGCCGTAGATGTCGGCAAGGTGTGCCCCGACGCGCGGCTCGAGATCCGGCTCGACGGCAAGGTGGCGCGGACCGTCGAACTCCCCGTCGAGAACGTGCGCGGCAAGCCCAGCACCTATGACGACAAGCACAAGCTCTGGGTCTGCCAGTACGACGAGCCCTTCGACATCGACGTGCCAGCCGGCCGGCACGTGATCGAAGTCGAAAACGCCCACCCCAACTTCAGTTGGATCAACGCGCGCGGCTACAACTTCGCCCGCCAGGAGCCGGTAACGCTGCGCGCCCTGGGCTTGACCGGCCGCCGGACGACGATCCTCTGGATCCAAAACCGCGACAGCCTCTGGACCAACTGGAACAAGCCGACGCCGACCGCCATCACCGGCGCGCAGTTGACGCTCCGCGGGTTGACAGCAGGCCCGCGACGAGTCGAGTGGTGGGATACGTGGACGGGCAAGCTGCTGCGGACAGCCGAGGTTGAACCCAGGGATGGCGCGGTGACGCTGGACCTCCCGCCCGTGGTGCGCGACGTGGCGTGCCGGATCCTGCAGTGAGGCGCCTCGACAGGGGCTTCCCACTCCGGCCGTTCTGCCGCCGTCAACACCCTGTCCTCGGCAGACGTGTTGAGCCGTCGGCTTCCGCTGAGCGACTGGGTCTCACAGCCCGTCGAGTCTTTGCCGGGCCCCGATCACCACGCATGCCACACGCGCCACACTGCCCATCCGATCAGACCTGCTACCGCCACCATCAGTCGAAGCGTGCAGCCGGTGACGGTCTTGTAGTGGAAGGTAGTTAGCAACCGGTAGTGGTAGTCACACCACACGCCGGTGTACGAAACAGAGCCGGGATGGTGCCGGAGGTGGCCGAGCTTGCCACACTTCTCGCACATCCCGCAGAAGCCTCTGGGGACTCCTTCCTCCTCGAGCACTTGTGGCGTGTATTGTGGCGCTAATGCCGTCCGTCAACGGTTCTTCATCCGTCGGCGCGGCCAGTGCGGCGCCGGCGGATCGACGGCGAGGTCGAAGGCAATCGCTCGGAGACCGGGCGGTCTTACTGTGAGTTCGAGAGGCCGTTCGTCAGCCGGCAGTTGGCAGTGGTAGCCGAAGGCCATCCCATACGGTCTGAAGGTGTAGCAGTCGAAGAATGTGGCATCCACAACGCGTTGCTCTGAGCTGATTGTTCCTGGGTACGAGCGAGCAGCCTCCGGATGCTCCTCCAGCCCCCCCCCAGCTCACCAGCACCACCCACCGCTTCGTGCCCGGTTCCGCCGGCGGGAGCGATAGTCCGAAGGGCACCAGTTGGTTCGCGAGTAAAGGCCGATGAGCGCCGGTCATGGAGTTCCAGTGACGCCGGTCAGCGGCGAGGTAGATCTCGTGTGTCGTGATCCTCCCCACACCAGGGAGTTCCTGCGTTGCCAGTCGTCTCCACTCGTAGCCTGAGAGGTACTTGTTGGGTCCCCCGGGGCTCCACACGGACTGAAGCCACTGGCCCATGACCAATGCCGCCGCCAAACCGGCACCGCTGGTTGCGCCTCTTTTCGCTCCGCGACCAACTCCAATGCGACGGGCGCATGATCCGACTATCACCCCTGCCAAAGGCAGGACACCCGCGCCAAGGATAGCGGCGAGGCAGAGCTCGGTGCAACAGACGAAGAGCACGAAGGGCAGTCCAGACACGTCAGCGCTCCCGCTCTATCGCCAGCAGCCGCTCCCTGAACTTCCAGTGCCCGGCGAAGCGCATGCGGTGGCGTTGCGGGTCCGCATGCAGCAGCTCGAGGTCTTCGTTCCTGGCGCATCGTTCGCACAGGGGCACGGCTAGTCCCAAAACAAGCGTATTGCGAGCGCCTGAGCACTTTGGGGTAGCGTCGGCGGGTTTTTGGTATCTCTGGCGTGTCGAGGGGAGCAAGCAAGGGCGCTGGCGAGGGCTTCCGAGGCGCTATTCCGCGCCCGCGTGGCAGTGTGAAGGGGCCGTACACCC
>Ga0210054_1001983_pt1 | contig 16464 bp, 10 predicted proteins | sample CryGeymeta201516_FD_185470 | JGI IMG/M metagenome (GOLD analysis project Ga0210054, IMG submission 185470) | Groundwater microbial communities from Crystal Geyser aquifers in Utah, USA - Crystal Geyser metaG 2015-16 (SPAdes) (version 2) | ecosystem: Environmental > Aquatic > Deep subsurface >... | reverse complement strand
CCTTTCGCGGCTCCGTCTCTCAGCAAAATCTTTCTTGTCAATGTATCCTAGAGTAATTAGATTGAATTTCCATTATGCTTCATGCAAATTTATATTATTATTTGTGAAGCTATCATATTTTTCTCCTGTTTTGGAAATCGGCCGCTGATTTTGATTGTTTTTTACGCATTGTCACCAAGTGCGGCAACTGAAAGTTGGAAACGTATACAACTCATAGTAGTACGCGTCACTGTTGCCGTCCTTTTTTTCACGTGTCGCACTATGCAGTACCAATGCGATACAGGACACGCGCGACTAGATTGAATAAACAAATAGCTTTAGTGCACAAGCAGAAAGGGTATGGTAGAAGACTGGAAGGACGCACATCATTGACTCGTATGCTGTGGCAGATCGAATGATAGCAAGTAAGTTGACCAATGCTTTCGCGGACTTCAACAAAATTTAAATAAGGTTTGGAGAGAAATATAGCGATTGGATTTATTGTTGTTTTTGAAAGTGCTGTCTTTGAGCCTTTTCGGAGTGCATGGTGTCTATCGAGATGTTATTGCTGTGGTGGTTGCTGCTGGACCGGTACCAGTTTCTTTTTATGCTTGAGTCTGTGCATCTCTAGTGCTTCTTGCTCTTGAAACTTGGCATTTTGCTCGACTATGGCTCTTTCTTCCTGGCGCTGCATCGCTTCTACATCAATTTCATTCATATAAATGATACTTCCGTCACTAACTCCATAGTACGCAAGTGTGTGCTCGTCATCGTCAAGTTCTGAAGGAAAGGCGTCCAACTGTTGATTTTAGAACAAAATGTGAGATTATGACAAAAATAACAACAACAACAACAAAACGCAACCAGTAATGGTAACGCGAAAAAAAACATTCGAAGCAAGTGCAAGTAGTGTGTGCTTCTATTACCTCGGTACAAAAATGTAGTCGTTGCAAATCTGGGTCCAAACCAAAGGATCTAGCACACATTGCCTTGAGTCGCTTAATGGGCAAAGTACCTGGAAGCCGTCTCACCAACGGTTCTTGGTGACAGCTCGATGCTGCCATGGATTGAATGGAAACATTGATTACTACCAATGCGTTTTTTCGACAACTATCGTGTCCTCCTCCGGAAGACAATGATGACGAAGTTTCCATGGTTGAGGCAATTGCATCCCTGTGTTTTTCCATGAGATGTTCAAAGGCTGGATGATTCTTCAAGAATGCTTGTCGATTTCCTGCACCATCATCTGCTGATAATGATGCCTCTGCTTCTGCTCTTGTTGTTGTTGTTGTTGTTGTTTCATTATCATTAATACAATCGTCGTGTAGGGGTAGCTGTAATAATTGACAAGCGACAGAAGATACGTACCGTCGTTCTGCTTCGGTACGTTCTTTCCGTGTAATGGGTGAGGCATTTAATTTTGTTAAATGTTCCAGTCTCGCAATCGTTATAGCTCTTGCTTCTCCCGTTCCTAACGAATCCAATAAAGGACAATGTCTCCATCGCAAATTTGTTAGTGTTGGAATGTGTGTCAATCCATCCATGGCTTGCCACGATGCAATTTGTGTTCCCGTTAATTGTAAAGATTGCAACTGTGGAAAATACATGATGGGTTGAAAAGTAGTAGCGGTAATAATAGTAGTCTCTGCAGCATTGCTGGAGCTGGTGCTGGAGCTGGTGGTGGTGGTGTTTGAAATAGGATTATCATCGAGAGTCAAATCTTGTAAATGTGGCAACGTCGAAGCCAGTGGTACAATTTGTTGTTGCCATGATTGCAATTGACAATTTGTCAGATCCAGATGATGTAGGTTAGAAAGCTGGAGTGCGACCTTTGAAGCAAACGATTCTTCCAAAGATTGTAGATTGGCATGGGCCAAACAAAGATGCTGCAATTGTGGCAACAGCGTACCAATCCAAAGCAACGTCTGTACAGACGTAATTCCACATTGATTCACATTGAGTAATTGAAGGGACGTAAAGGGTGGTTGGTGAAAACACAATGGTTGTTGTTGTTGTTGCATTGTTGTATCGCTCGTCTTCCTTCGCTCCGTGCCGTCGTTCTCGCTCGCATTCTTCTTTTCTCTTTTGTTGTCGTCGTCGTCGTCGTCGTCCTTACCACCAACACCAATAACGTGTGCCAACAGTTCTGCAGATGGATTTCGAATCCGATTACAAGCCACACTCAAATGAAGTAATTGGGGTAAGTCGTTCATGATGCGTATCACAGTGTCCCAATCCGCTAATAAATTGCCAGCTAAATCTAATTCTGTCAAATGTTGAAATTCTTTTTGTAATGACAGTGATGATGATGGTGGTGATGCTGATGCTGATGATGGTGGTGGTGGTGGTGGTGGTGGTGGTGATGATGATGGTGCATATCTGGCAATACCCATACGTCGTAATGAAATGACGTTCAAATCTTGAACCTGTTGTCTCGATCGGATTTGTAATTCACCATAAAATTCAATTGGTTTTGCATGTCCCCGACTCGTCGTTACGCTGTGTGGTAAAATATTGTTGGGTGCGACCAAGTGCTGTTCTTCCTGGGGAACATACTTTTGTCGTACAACATCCGGTGTCAAATGTACACCCAGATCTACTTTGGATAATCGTACAAACGATGCACGACACGACGACTGATATTGTACATCATGATCCTTTGCCGTTGTTGTTGTTCTGGTTGACATCGTCGGAGAAAATGGTGGACAAGAAAAATGACGTACCAATTGATTGGTACGACGACAAATAACACTGCCATCGTGTTTGCCACGCGATGGATCGTCCCAAACAATACCTGCATACAGTTCCTGCGGATCTTTGGCACTGGCCACCGGTCCTACATATTCGATCGTTCCGATGTATCCATCTTGATCTTGCATTCGAGTCGTTCCGGGAATAATTGTTATGGCATTCACATCAATTGTATTATCATTAGCAGTAGCAGTGGCAGTAGTGATGACGTTGTTGGTTGTGGCAGCAGTCGTAGTCGCAGCAGCAGTGTCATTGGCCGAATCCATCATCATCATCATCATAATTGTAAAAACCTTGTAGAAGGAAAAATAAATAGCTTGATACTGTGTGTTGTAATCAATACAGTAATAGATAACGACCTTTTTCTTACTCTGCTATAATAATATATGTTATAAATGAATAGATTGGACCGACAATAAAGTGCCTAGATACTTGTTTATTATTATTGTATTATTTTTAAAAAAATGAAAAACAAGAGTCTACGGTGAGAGTAGAACCAGTTGACCTGCTGCCTTGGTTGATAACGATTCTGCCGTAGAGTAACTGGTAACATTACTAGTACCTGGTAGCTAGTATTACCAGCTACTAGTAGTAGTAGTCTAGCTAGAGTAGTAGTAGAACAAGCACAATGGGTTTCTAGAAAATGTGCGGTACCACATGTTGTGACAAATTTATTTTGAGAAAGTGTGCGTTATGTGCCATCGTAGAATTTAATAATCTCATTTCTTATTAATTTTATTCTTATTACTAGTCTAGCAGTAATTACTGCCGTACTGTAGTCTATTTATTTTGCCGTGACGAGAAACCAGTGATAATAATAATGGTAGATGGTAGGAAAAATAAAATCAAAGTACCGACTAGCTAAACTAATAATACTACGTAGTAGGTACTATTAGAGGAGTCTAATACTGGTACCGTAGTGGCTCTAGCTAGAGAAGGAGAGAACCATCGAAAAAGCCAGGCATTGTTGTTGTTACTGGTACAAAGAGGCGGGATTTTTTTTTCTCCTGCAATGTTCGTTTCAAAGAAAACCATCACATGCGCCATAATAATGGTTCGTAATAAAAGACAAAAAGACAAAAAGACAAAAAATAAAATAATAGAATCAAGCTGCTTCTTTTGAGGGGGGGCAAACTGGTGTTATTTAAAGGCGCACTTTTTGGAGAGAGAAAAAATGACAAGTTGATGTCTTATCCTTTGCATTTTTGATTGTGAAGGAGAGTACTGGTACCGCACAGTAGACTACAGCCCTCTCGTACCTGGTACTAGATGAAAGAAAGTTCCTGGCCTTCTACTCCTACCGGGTCTGATGACAACCTTAAATACTCACTGGCTCTCGTTGACGGATCATTTCCACCAGACATGGTTTTTTTTCGTTTTTCAACCATCGTTAATGTGATGGTTACTGCAAGCAGACTCTGGCTTTGGATTTTTTAATCTTATTCTGCGTGCAATATTTATGAAAGTAGGACTCGGTGAGTAATCTTGTTCCACCAATTAACAGGGGTCTTCTAAGATTTAAAAAAGAGATCTAAAAATAGAACTATGTAGAGTCGACATTTTATCCACGACAAACTGTACAAGAAGGAGAACTATGTTGTTAAATAATACTCCATCATTGTATGCGATGCCAACATGCCGTCCCGGCAAAAAGGAAATACTCGAGTCTACTGGTACTACCACTCGTAGTAATACTGGTACCCTGGTAATCATCATCCCAACTCATTTTTTAATAACGACTGGAAATTCCAGAAACAAAAACAAACAAAATCCAAACAGCGAGCTTGTACATCCTCCTGCATTCTGAAGTACCTGGGGTTTTCAATTTTATTTATTTGCAACAATGTTGTCCGAAAACAGTATAGATGAAACATACGAGCCTCTCTTTCATGCGGAATCCCAATTCGAAAGACTTCACAATGATAGCCCTGCCAAGAAACGTGCCCACTATTTCGAGCAGAAGACACATTTCAATGAGTCTGCATTCACCAAGAAAAGACGTGCCTCCGATGTTGTTTTCTCCAATAATCGAAGCCCTATGGATCGGTCCGAGTTTGTTCGCCGCGTCAGTGATCTTAACAGGTATCCCTCTTGTCACATAAGAAGGGCTCCATCCCCCGATCAATGGGATAACATGGTCGAGAAGATTAATGCGGTCACAACATATTTCAACGCGGATGACAACTTGGAACCCATTCCCTGGACCAGCTGTAAGGAAACGTCTCCGCCAAACCCAGAGACAGAAACAAAGACAGTGACCAACAGGAACGTCAGCAGCAGCATCAATACCGCCACCGCCACCACCACCAGCAGTAGCAGCAAAACGAAAGACTGTTCGGCAATGACAGTGGACGAGGAAATCTGTCTCGGCAAGGCGTTTCAGCCCGGCAGTTGGGATGTGGTCTGTGGCCGTGGCAAGAATTGGCGGGATTATCACTCGAATCGCCGTTTTCGCATTCTGGTTTCCCTGCATCTGCACCAGTATTTCGAAAATATTTCAAGAAAAAACAAAAGCAAGGTTATCAACACGATTGTGACGACAGTTCAGCAAGCCGGTAGTTTTGTGAGAAGGGCAGACGACGAAAACTGGTACAGGATCAGTATCAAGGATGCCAGAGAGAAGGTGTCGCATTGCCTGAGAGATTCTCTACAGGAGCCGCAAAGCGTTCAATCCAGATGGACGAAACAAGAGCGTAACGAAAAGGTCAGGGAAGCCCAGGACACTGTATTTCGCAGTCTCGATCTGATGGCCTAGACTAAAAACAACCAATAATATGACAATCGGAATCTATCGGATGTCAGGGTGCTTTTGTTTTGATATTTCTGCACATTTCATGCAATACTATGCACGAACCTGCCAGACAGCAGCGACCAATGATGGCAAGTAGCAGCAACAATAGAATAATTCGTGCTCTCTTGCATAGGCCATAATAAGCACGAGTTGATAGCGAAAACTCTTTGAAAGCCTTCTGGTAGATGAATAGTGTAGGAGATCGTAGACAAGGTGATGGCTGGTCCCCGGTCCCCGTCGACCGTCGACGGATGCGGAACACAGCAAAAATGGGACGATCTGGGATCGACAAGAGATCTACATTTCAAGGTGCGCGCTCAATGGATTCGCTCCAGCCGTCTCACCGTGAGTGCAATTCAAAAGAAGACAAGCTTCATTTCGAAAAGAAGGCTCTTTCGCTTGTCTTTTTCGAATAATAGTATCGTCTCGGCTCCTTATCTTTTTATCTACTCGTCGGTGTATTACTACTTCAGTAGTAGAGAGTACTCTACAGTATCTTCTGCTACTAGACTAGTAGACTACCACTACTACTAGACTCTACTACTCTAGACTAGAGCTTGCTGAACGTGGAGCAGAAACAGGTCATCAGCTTGTAATAAGTTGCTTAATAACGCTAACTCTAATTAATGTGATAATAATGGATCAGGAGTACTAATAGAGTACAGGTACCCCTACTACTACTAGTAGTAGGTCTACTACTTCTAGTAGCTCTAGTAGACTACGTAGTACGGCAGACTAATACTCGTAATTGCGTGAGTAGCATAATTATGATCTTATATTTTTGGAAAACGCATCTTTTTGGAAAACGCTTCCTGAACCGAAAATACCTCACCAAATTCAATTTTCCAAACCTTATGCAATTTTGGCGGTATTGATCATCTTTCCTAATATTTTTGATTTTGCATGTTCTGAACATGCACAATATTTACTCATGGTTTGAGAGAGGACTTTGAAACGAGTTTGTGCCTGTGCGCTGCTCACGAAATAAGTGATAACAGTTTCAAATAGAAGAATTGACAATTTTTAATACTGAGTACAATTCTTTTTCACATCGATCCCTTGCAGATAAAGGATAAAGTAGTAACAACAGAACGGAGAAACAATTTCCAAACATGCTGTACGAGTATTCTAGACAACGGTGTACATATGCATTTACCCTTTTTCTTCTTTGGCTGACTCTAGCCTACTGCTCGACTACTTCCCAGAATCAGCGACATCTTGAGAACGAAGGAAGAGCTTCCTTGACGAACGAATCTATTCGCAAGGCGGTGAAGTATCATCTGGATTACAGTACTCCCAATGAAGCCTATTACGGCCCAATGTCTGAATGAAATACATCTCAAGTAACAGATATGAGTCGTCTCTTTGAGGGACGAATCGACTTTAACGATACAGGTATTTCCAAGTGGAACACCGCCAAGGTTACCTCCTTTGCCTACATGTTTGACGGGTGTCAGGCATTTGATCAAGTTCTCGAATGGGACTTTAGTTCTGCCGAAACACTCGAGGGCATGTTCAATGGTGCAACGTCGTACAATCAAGACTTTGTTGGGTGGCTTTCCACCACAACAACCGCACGTGTTACCAACATGGCATTCATGTTCAACGGTGCTACCAAATTTGATGCAAACGTTATGAGATTAGACACAGCCAATGTTGTTAACATGACGGCAATGTTTCGCGATGCACAATCCTTTCGAGGAATTGGAATAGAATCGTGGAATGTTGAAAAGGTACAGCGATTCGATCGGACCTTTATGGGTGCCAGTTCTTTTAATGGTGATGTGACACAGTGGAAACCGAAATCAGTGACAACAATGCATAGCATGTTCGAAGGTTGTACAGTCTTCGATCAAGACATTGCTTCTACTTGGAGAGGACAATTGTCAGCAGATTTACAAAATCTTTCACGCATGTTTTACGATGCTATTGCCTTTGATTATTCGGTGTGCTGGCCAGGATTGAGTTCTCGAATCATGACATCGAACATGTTCTGTAGATCGCCGGGAAGTTTGGACACGTCATGCTTTTCCAATCCTTCCACTTTTTTGTATTCTAATGATTGTGCGGTGCCTACTAATAATGGTGGTCCCGGATTCAACGAAGACAATTTTGTTCCCATCATCTTGCCCGAAAATGAAACCAATCTTGTCCTTGTCCCCGGTGACGGCAGTGGAGGTAGTGGTGGTGACGACGAACCAGGAGTGGTTATTGTGGGTGTGACTTCTGAAACTGCATCATCTGCATCTGCATCTGTATCATCTGTGGTGGCTGCTGTATGGTGGACTGGAACGATAGTGACAGTGACAGTGTTCCTCCCTGTTGTCGTGTATTGATTCTTCGAAAGAAGTGGACTTCGATACCATTATTTTGATTATGTTTTTGGTACAATGATTTTCACGCGTGCTTATAATATTATTATCAATGACTACTAAAGTAAATCAAAACTCTGTATTAGTCGTACTCGTACTACTTTTGTTTGTCTGGATCTTTCAAAACGATTCCTCGAATACCGTATTTCAGTATATACTCATCATGAACGGTCAGAAAATAAAAATACTCCCAGTGACGAGTGTTTATCATTTGACAACCTGCATTCGCAGCATAGTAGCTCTAGTTCTACTTATTGTAGTGGACCTCTTGAGGAGGGCTAAGTTCTCCCTACTAATAATAGCTGGAAGGTCCGCCAATTAGAGCTCATATCCTAAATTTAGAGTAACGTTACTATTTTACATAAAATTTAAATATGCTAAATAATACCTCAATGAATCCCGTGTTGAAATATAGTCCCGCATTTGAGTCATGTTGAAATTTGTTGAAATGTGTTGAAACGTGTTAAAACGTGTTGACAGGTGTTGAAATGTGTTGACAGGTGTTGAAATAGTAGTAGTTAGTACTGCTACTACTACTAGTAGTAGTACTAATACTACTAGCTACTATTTAGCAAGCACAAATTGTGCCTGCACCTCTATGACTACAACTACTAACTAGTAGCTAGTAGTAGCTAGTAACTAGTAGTAGTAGTACTAGTAATAGTAGTAGTAGTAGTAGTAGTAGTAGCAGTAGTAGTAGTAGTAGTAGTAGTAGTAGTAGTCATCGTAGTTGCAGTAGTAGTACTAGTAGTAGTAGCACTGTGAGATGATGAGTCCAATTGTTTGGAAGTAATAAAACCCGTTATTTACATGTTTTATTTATTGTATTTATTTATTTCAATCGGAGTCCCGCAATCCTCGAAACTACCCAGTGTCATTCTCACGTTGCTGGCAAGACTGCGATGGTTGCCAGGAGTGCCTTAAATTATGTAGTAGTGGTAACTTGACGAGCTTGCTTCTCTACATACTACTTTACTAGTCGAGTACGTACCAGTAGTACTAGACCTAGTAGTGGTAGAGACTATTAATACCCTGGTACTAGCTAGTAGTAGTAGCGATAGAGAAGTAGTAGTAAACCAGGTACTGGTACTAGCTACCGACCAACAGTGGACGAGCGATACTACTACTACACCACGCTCGGAGCTACTTGGCCCACTGGTAGTACTAGCTAGTACCAGGTACCAGGTAGTAGTCTACTACTGTATTACGGTAGTATTCTATTCCTGCGTGAAAACCCTTCTTAATCTCAAAAAAATAATAATAAATACTCCGGTAATAATACTACGTACGCTCTACTCGAGGAAACACTGGCTGTAATAAAATAATTCAACGAGGCAGCAATACTAATAATATATAATACCAATATCTTGGGTCTCTTCGCATTCGACTGGACCGAATCAACAAATCAACGAACAAAACAACACGCAAAGCAATCAACACAACCTCCTTCTTCTTATTCTTATTTGAATCGTCTTCAAGAAGTTAAAACCAGAAGAAGGAACCGTTTCCGTCTTATTAATAATAATAACAATAATATTCGCAGACATATACGACTGCCTTCCCTTATTATCATCCAACAAAAATAATAATAACAAATAATCATCTCAAGTGGAGCTCCCCCACGGTCATTATTTCATTGTGCTGTCCTTTTTGCAGACTCAACTGAATTGAAAAAAAAAATGTCAAATACGATTCCAGAAACCTCTACTGCTACTACTGCCTTCGAGCCGGATGGTGAAGCAGTCGTCAAAGAAGATTCTACCCATGATGATGTGGTGGTCATGAACGAAAAGACTTACGGCGGAATCGAGGGTCCTCCGTCCGTTACGGCTGAAACAGAAGCCAGTAGTACTCTGTATTCATCTTCGTATCGTGGTGATGAACAACAACAAGAAGAAGAAGAAGAAGAGTACGACGATGATTTTCTCGAAGATCTTCCACCCCTGCGCATTCGAGCTATTCGCAGCAGTGGTGGTGGATCTGCTTCGAATTTACAAATCCCATTGGGGTTGCAACAGGTACGACGAGACTCTGCGACGAAAAATACTGTTGTCAACGCAAGTACTGCTACTACTGCTACTACTACTACTACTACTACTACTACTACTAGTAGCAACAATAGCACCAGCAGCAGTAGCAACAACAACAACAACAGTAACAATATCAACAAGCAACAAGTATTCATTCCAAGCACACCCAGTAGTGCTACGAGCAGTCTGACCAGTGCAGCAGGATATCATCATCGTCACCAGCAGCAGCAACAACAGCAACAGCAACAGCAACAGCAACAACAACGCAGTCACAGTGCCAATAGTAGTAGTAGTAGTCGTCGTCGTCATCGCAGTAATTCTCGTGGTCATTCGCGCAGTCGATCTCCATCGTTGCGCAGTTATCGAGATCGTACCATTGATAGTAGCAGTGGTGGTGGCAATGGCAATGGCAATGGTACCAGTTTTTCCAGTTTTGATGATATTCCCAGTGACATTTTGTACGATAAAATGGGTATTGATGGAGATTTACTAGATCCACATGCCGCCTCTACAACAACAACATCGGCAGCAGCAGCAGCAGCAGGAGCAGGAGCAGGAGCAGGAGGTATTCATCATCAACACTCGCATTCGTTTGGTGAATCTGGCAGTCAAACGCGACCATCGAATCTAACTCCTGTTTCGGAACGCATGAGCGAAGATACGCTCGAGGATGTGCACGCCTTTTCGGACTTGTCCTGCATTACTCGTTCGTCTGTGGGAACGAGGTCCGTTGGTGGTGGATCGACCATTTTCGATGGTGATGTTAGTTCCCACGGTATCTTGGAACCACTCGACGAAGGTGACGAAGAAGGATTGGATTCGGACTCTATCATTCCTGTCAATGGCGATGCTCGGTTGGATCGCATTGTGGAACAAGAGACGCAACAGCAGCAACAACAGCAACAAGTGATTTTGTTCAATATGGAAAACATTACTTTGCAGTCTTCTTCTTCTTCGTCATTGCACGATGAAGATGAGGAAGACGAAAATGAAAATGAAAACGGTGACGTAGAGGAGGAGTAGGAGGAGGAGGAGGATGCTGAAGGTGAGAGGTGATGCGGTTATTCTTTATGATTATTATTATTATTTTAATACGATGCGATGCAGCTTACCGTCATGTTCGGTACGTTTTTATCACGGTACAGATCACACAATGTCGAATCGAATGGAAGGGTATACAAGCGTGGCAAGTGGCAATCACCAAGCGGTGGTTTTTACTTTTTACCGAGTGAAAAGAGTCCGGTGACGGATGCTGTTTTTCTTTTTTCTTGTTTTGTACGTCTGGGTTATGTTTGAGGATCTCTCTCTCTCTCTACTAGAAAGGTTTTCTATGACTCCTACCTCCTACTACTTGCAGTCGGTGCGAAATAACAGCAGACTGTTTACGCTGTCCCTTTCTATAAGGCCTTCTTCTATTTATGTTATAGACGAAACTTGAAATGATATTTTTGTATTGTGTGGTTATTTTTTGTTGTATGTATGTATGCACGCCATAGAGAATATTACTGTATGATAGACGAAAGCAAGGAATCCAATAAGGCTACTCCTTACTTTTCCGCACCGTGACGAAATTCATTATTCTGGAATCGCCACTCGTCAACCAAAAAATCTCTCTCCTACGAGTACCACAGTGGATGCTGGAGCACCAATGGTGCAAGAATCGCAAATGGGATAAAGTGACAATAAAGAGTGCTAAATGAATGGTTGTAACAACATTTTGGCAATTCTCAAGTGAAAAATGCCTAATAGGTACAAAAGTGTGGTGTCCAAACTGAGCGCCATTTCGCAGTTGCCGGAAAAAACAAAATAAATAATAATCAAAATAATTATTGAAAATTCTCAGAGCCAGCCGAAGGCAACGTGAGACAAGGAGACCCAAACCGGACGTCACTGCAATGACCCAAAATGTCCCATCCCGTCTCCCGCTCAGAAACAGGAACGCATCGGGAGAAATCGGATACAGTGATTCCCACTTCGGGGAAGAAGATCCACATGCCAGGCTGCCGAAGCCAAGGCCTGACTCGTAGCCCAGCGTCAAATCCCTACCAACCAAGGAAGGGCCTAGACCTGGATCCAGCAATTGAAAGGATCAAAAAGAGCAGAAAATTTTGTCATAAATTTGCCATTTTGTCGAATACGAAAGCAACTTTATATACCTAAAATAGTTTTTCGGGTTGTCAAAAACCTCCACCCTAGTGTGCAATAATAGACTGCTTTTCGGACAGACAGGGCCAGCACAATAAAAAATACAAGCATCCATGCGAGATACGAGACACGAGACACACTGTTTGCAGAAGAATATCAAAACAACTTGCTACTACTAGTCTAGTACTATATAAATAATACTTCAGAATCAGACCACTCCATTTGACGGATAAATCAACTAAAACAGAAGATTTATTAATTCTTGTTTTCATCTGTTCGAATTATTGAGGTACAAAGTGGGAAGGCTCTCGTTACTACTGATACCCTCGAAGTACTAGTCTTGAAAGAAGGCACTCAAGCCTCAATCAAGCACGCATCATCATATCCTACTAATAAGAATTAAGAGAACAAGACAAAATCTTGTCTCTGGTAAACGATGGATTTCGTGGCAAAATTAGAAGATTTCTTGCGGGATCTCGGGGCAGAATCACGAAAAAAGCATCCAGGTAAGTTTACTATTGTTTTTATGCTTGCTTTGCGGAACTGCTGAGAAAGCCATTGATATTATTGGTTGGACGTTGATATTGATATCGTGATTGCGTGATTGCTACTGTTATCTCAATCCAGTACTTATTCAATGGTGTCCTTTATAGGCGTGAAGGAGGCATCAGAACGGGCCATTCTGAGACTTCGGACGCTACAAAATGCGTACGCATCAGCCGTACGCAAGGCTGCTTCGTCGGGGGCCGAACATCCAACAACCTCTCTGTTTCAATCTCAGGACCTCCTGCATCCTTTCTTGTTGGCAGCAAATTACCCGAATGCTTCCACAAAGCTGTTAGAGATATCGTTCAAGGCAATGCGATTATTGATGGAGTCCAATGCCGTTTGTCCCGGTGATGGGATACACATGGTACGGGTATGGACCATCCAGGCGCACGTGATCATGTCCCAGTATCAAAAGACCAACAAGTCGGCCATCAAAAATAGCAGCGACACAGCCACGGCGAATACGAATGGTACGGGAGACAATTCATCAACTCATGATTCATTGTCATCAACCAGTAAGCACAAAACATCTCTGGGCAGCTCTACAGCAAGTTGGTTTGGAATTAGTGGACTCATTGGAGGTGGTGGAGGAGGAGGAGGCAGCAGCAGCAGCAACAGTATCAGTAGTACTGCTGGAGCAGCAACACTGGCGGCTTCTTCCGCTGCTTCATCTGCAGCAGATGCAGCCTCTAAAACAATTAAGAATGCTGTGAGCAGTTCCAGTGGTCAGTCAGGGCAATACAGTGTCCCATCCAACAAAGAATTGGAAAAGACTGCTCTGGAGATCTTGTCGTGTTTGCTAAAACTGACGGAATTACTGAAAAATGAATCCCAATCTATAGATATGTGGACACAGAGCGTATCGCTCTGCTGCTTGCTGTTGGACTTTAAAAAGACAGTTCAACAAGCAGCACATTCGACACTGCCGCAAGTTTTGGGAATTTTGTACCAAACCTCGGACAACAAGAAATTCAATTTGCAGACGTGGGAAGATCTTTTGTTGCTCGCCTCCTACGGTCCCGGGAAGAAACCGCCAACGTTGAGTGGTGCCTTTGCCCAGTGCCGATTGGATGCAGCATCGGCCAAAGCGCCGCCGCCGCCATCTTCGGAATTCGCGCTGGAACTGATGGCAACAATACTCAAAGAGAAGCCAGACCTCCTCGCCATGTCCGAAAAATTCCTATCCAGGACGATGGGAGTAACAGTTGCGCTGCTGCAACAAGTTACGGTTAAAGCCTTTAATTTGACCAAGGCCCTTCGTGTCTACCAATGGGTGCTTGTTTTAATTCAAACGCAATCAACAGCAGTCACGGAATGCCGGGAATTACTTCAACATGTGATGAAACCAATTCGCACAGCAACAGAAACTTGTCGGTCCCATTCTGACTTTGAAGATGGTTTTACGTACGTTGGTGACCTCTCAATACCTTCCAGTGGTGCTACGGTGCCTGCCAAAAGCTCGAGTAGACGCTTGTCGAACGCAGACATTTCAGATTCGCAGCACAACAATTCTGAAAAATATAGATCTTTACTACCCCCAGCGCTGCTTTGGAAATCTGGCTTGGCCGTGGAAACACTGTATCTTCTATTGTCCCATTGTGGTCAACTACAGAGCTCTGCCAGAGCAGAAAGCACAAGTGGAAACGACCGGGCTTTCCTGCCACTACTCGATAAGCAAACAATCGTACAAGTGACAGAAACTCTAAGTGAATACGCAACTGTTGGGGCTGGTTGCGAAGGCCACATACTGCAGCTGGTTGATGTATGCCAGCGAGCAAATTTCAGTAGACAGAGTGCTACTGACCATAGAGAGAACAGCAACAGCGATATGATATTGCGATCTCTGACGAGCGACGAAGACAAGCATCAATCACAAAATATTGTCAATAAACCGATGCTATTTCATAGAGCAGAGCAGCTTATTAAATTAGGGGACGTGGCGGCTATGCTGGACGAGAAGAATTCAAGCACGACAACAACTACCGGTGCTGACAAGAAATCTTCGTCAGCCTTTTCCCATGATATCCCTGTCATGGGTGAGACGCTGTGGGTAGCCTTTCATGGGATGTTAGAAGTTACGATTGGAATTCTTCCAAATGCTCCACTTGAAACTAAAGAAGCATTGGTAGAAGGCGCCTTTGCGCCATCATTGGCGACCTTGCAGCATTATTTAAGAAGAGTGCCTGGGTCTCCAATTCTCACCAGGCGAATTCTCGAAGGGTATACAGAACTGGCCAACATATGTATGCCGTCGGAGTCCCCAGAACAACGACTGCAACGCAAAGCTTGTCTCAGCTCACTCTGTAAGCTTTCGCTGCCGTCATGGGGGGAGCATAATGCTTCTAGGTAGGTTGCTTCTGTTTGTAATATTATTTTTCTCATTCAACTTCACTTTACGAAGCTCACTCGCTGACTTTATGTAACCATCGCTCCTCAGTTTTCTGGGCAACCATCACGTTCGTGCATTGATTTGTCTGCTGCGGATTATTCACACACATTACAACAACATACTATCAGAGTGGAATGTAGTTATGTTGACTTTTGAGGAGCTTTCCGTGCTGACAATCTCTTCCCCTTTACTGTGCGACCAAATGTACCATGCAGCGTTGGCTGTATCGGCAGTATTCGGTCGTTTTGCTCCATTCTCGACTTGTTTCTCTGACAAATCTCTGCTTGCATTCATTGACGCGCTAGCGTCTGTCTCTTGTTCGGCAACACGAGAACGCAACTTGGTAACGTCAAATGATAAGTCTGTATTGGATAGAGTCCTTGTTTCTTCTGAACCAATTTCGTCTGGCGAGAAAGATACAGAGGAAGACAAAGGATCGATTGGAGGAAAGCTTGTTAGCAGTATGATGGGTGTGCGGGCTAGTATGTATGGTAGGCAGTCAGGGGATGGAAAAGAGCAAGATGACATGGTCGATGTCCCGATTGCAAAAAGAACGAAGTCGACGTTCTACGAGGCGTACAGAAATGATTTTGTAAGGCGATTAGAGGCGACGACCTCGAGTGCACTTCAACCTGACCTAGTTTCTATGCTTCCATTTGGTCTTGCACTCTTGGCAGACGTGGCTATGGCCAATTCCTTCCGATACCGAAAATGTGTGGCTCCAATATCTAGTCATATTTGCAGCTTTGCTTCTGTTGCACCAGCTTTGAGGGTATCGGTGATGGACACAGTTGCTATGCTTATTTTGTTTCGAACATGTGAAGAAAAGAATCCAATGGCTTTTGAAGCACCAGCAAGTCTCGTCTACACTATTCCGAAGCAGCACCAGTTACTCGCAGTGGAACCTACGAAGAGGCAGCCCGTAGATGTTAGTGACGCCACAGTTAAGTCTCACGCTGATGTCCCCCAGACAGAGTTATTTGCGCCAGTTTGTGAATGCATTCGCACTGTAAAATCTGCTGTTGTAGCAGAAACCGCCACAACAATGCTGCTTGGTATGCTCGAGAAGGTTGGCCATATACTAAGCGGAGAAGTATGGGCCGTTATTATCAGCGCTATTTCCTCACTTTCGGGGGATACTGAAGAGAGACGCTCCACGGAATGGTCGAATTGTTGCTTGCTAGGTTTCAGATGCCTGAAGTTAATCGTGGATGATTTTCTGGACTATCTCCCACCACTCTCGAATACGAACTCGATGGCACTGGAGTCTCTTCTTGATTGCTGTTCATCGTTTGGCAGATCAAGACATGATGTGAACACCTCGCTCACGGCAATTGGTCTAGTGTGGTCCATTGCTGGTCCACATGCTGGCCCAGATGCTATTGATGTAAGTCCGGACTCTATGCACCGTGTTGCCGCTACTTGTCGCTTTTCTTTGATACGAAGGGCTCACCCTCT
>Ga0210054_1001977_pt1 | contig 16482 bp, 19 predicted proteins | sample CryGeymeta201516_FD_185470 | JGI IMG/M metagenome (GOLD analysis project Ga0210054, IMG submission 185470) | Groundwater microbial communities from Crystal Geyser aquifers in Utah, USA - Crystal Geyser metaG 2015-16 (SPAdes) (version 2) | ecosystem: Environmental > Aquatic > Deep subsurface >... | reverse complement strand
GTAACCGTCCGGTCTGACCGCTCTGACGCGTGATGCTGGTGCGGGATAGTGTCCCCCATTGATAGTGGACACTATGGTGATGGCGTGGCGCGGCGGACGAGACGGCTTTGGACGGATGAGGAGAAGCGGTCGATCTGTTTCCAGACGACTGCGCCTGGTGTTTCGGTGGCTCAAGTGGCGCGGCGCTACGCGGTGAATGCCAATCTAATCTTCAAGTGGCTGCGCGATCTGCGGTTCGCGCCGGACCCTGCGGCGGTGCCGTCGCCTGCGGTGGAGCCCCGCTTTCTGCCGGTGGAGATCGTCGCGGAGGCGAAGGCGCCGATGGCAGTGCCTGCCGCCGGCGGTCACATCGAGATCGAGCTGGCTGGTGGGCACCGGATGCGGATCAGCGACCCATATGATCCCGAGGCGCTGGCGCGGCTGATCCGGGGTCTGTCGGTTTGATCCCGGTCCCGGCCAATACGCGGGTCTGGCTGGCGGCGGGCGTCACCGACATGCGCAAGGGCTTTGCGGCGCTCGCGGCGCAGGCCGAGGCCGTGCTGCAGCAAGACCCGTTTGCCGGGCATCTCTTCGTCTTCCGTGGTCGCCGGGGTGACCTCGTGAAGGTGATCTGGTGGGACGGGCAAGGCGCCTGCATGTTCACGAAGCGGCTGGAGAAGGGGCGGTTCGTCTGGCCCTCGGCCAAGGAGGGCAAGGTGGCGCTGTCGCCCGCGCAGTTGGCGATGCTGCTGGAGGGGATCGACTGGCGGGCACCGCAGCGGACGTGGCGTCCTCTGGCTGCGGGATAATCCGCTCATACGACAATCAAAGATTCCCATAACGAATACAGTGGGATAAACTTCCTGTATGCTCAATCAGACCCTGACCCTGCCGGAAGACCCCGAGGAGCTGCGCCGCTTCACCGCACGGCTTCTGGCCGAGGTCAAGGCGCAGGCGATCCTGATCGAGAAGCTGCGCCATCAGCTTGCCGGGCACCGGGCGCACCGGTTCGGGGCCTCGTCCGAGACGGCCGAGCAGCTTCAGTTGGCGCTCGAGAGTGAGCCATTGAGGCGCCATTGGTTCAAGCCCAATGGCGAACGAGATCGCGGCGGCGGCGATGACGGCACGGATGAAGCTGCCCGACATCGAGGAGACGGACAAACCGAAGCGCCGCCCGATCCCGGACCATATCCCAAGGATGGAAGTCGAACTGACGCCCGGTGCCGATGCCTGTGCCGATTGCGGCGGGCGCCTGCGCCGGATCGGCGAGGATGTCACCGAGGAACTGGAATATGTCCCCGGCCGCTTCATCGTGAACCGCATCGTCCGGCCCCGCTTGACCTGCGCCTGCTGCGAACGGTTCGTGCAGGCCCCGCTGCCCTCGCGGCCCATCGAGCGCGGTCGCCCCGGGCCGGGTCTCTTGGCCCATGTGCTGGTCGGCAAATATGCCGATCATCTGCCGCTTTACAGGCAGAGCCAGATCTTCGACCGCGAAGGGCTCGACCTCGACAGATCGACCTTGGCCGATTGGGTCGGCAAGACAACGGCCCTTCTGGAGCCGCTGGCCGATGCCATCGGCCGCCATGTCCTGTCGGCCGAGGCGATCTTCGCCGATGATACGCCGATCAGCATGCTGGCGCCCGGCACCGGCAAGACCCAGACCGCCCGGCTCTGGACCTATGCCCGCGACGAACGCCCCTGGGGCGGCATCGCGCCACCGGCAGCCTGGTATCGGTTCTCGGGGGACCGCAAGGGCCAGCACCCCAAGGACCACCTCGCCCGGTTCCGCGGCTGGATGCATGCCGACGGCTATGCAGGCTTTGAGGATCTCTATCGCTCCGGCGCCATCCGCGAGGTCGCCTGCATGGCCCATGTCCGGCGCAAGTTCGTCGACATCCACCGATCGCAAGGCTCGCCCATCGCGGAAGAAGCCATCGGCCGGATCGCGCAACTCTATGCCGTCGAGAAGGAGGCACGGGGATCACCACCTGACCGTCGCGCCGACCTGCGACGTGCCCATGCCGCCCCGGTCTTCGACGACCTCGAGGCCTGGCTGGCCATGCAACTCACCACCATCTCGGGCAAATCCCCGCTCGCCGGAGCAATCCGATATGCCATCACCCGCATGGACCGTCTGCGGCCCTATCTCGACCACGGCATTCTGGAACTGGACAACAACGCCGCCGAACGCGGCATGCGCGCCATCGCCCTCGGCCGCAAGAACTACCTCTTTGTCGGCTCCGAGGCAGGCGGCAAGGCCGCCGCCATCGCCTACACCCTGATTGAGACCGCCAAGCTCAACACCGTCGATCCCAACGCCTGGCTCGCCGACACCCTCGCCCGCATCCCCGACTACAAAATCACCAGGGTCGATGACCTGCTGCCATGGCACTGGAACGGATAGCGGTCAGGCCGGACGGTTACTACCAATCGACCCATTTCAGGGTTTCCCATTCGACCTCACGCATCGATTTCCATGGGCCGATCTGGTTGATGACCTCGGTTTTGAACAGGCCGATGACGCATTCAGCCAGTGCATTGTCGTAGGCATCACCAACGGTGCCTACCGAGAGATCGATCTCGGCTTCGGCTAGACGCTCGGTGTATTTGATGGACAGGTATTGCGAACCACGGTCCGAATGGTGCACCAAGCTCTTGTTATCTGGTGTCTTTCTTTGCCAGATGGTTGCTCCAGCGCGTCGAGGACGAACTGGGTCTTCATCGATGTCGCGGCACGCCATCCAACAATACGACGCGCAAAGACATCGATGACGAAGGCCACGTAAACTGTGCCAGACCACGTCGGCACATAGGTGAAGTCTGAAACCCACAGTTTGTTTGGCCGATCCGCGATGAATATGGGCCGTTCATGCCGTTTCGGATCTCGGGATATTTACCCACGCGAGGGCGTATCCAGGTGAAATCGGGCCTCCTAGAAGGGGACAAGAGGACAGCGTTCCCTAAAAGACTACACCTTGCCTCTCTCGGCTAAGGTGAGGCATAAGGCCCAGTTTATTTTCAAGTTTCTTGTCCACTTGTCCCCTATCCCGCGCCCGCTTGGGCACTACGGTGCGGCGGTTAGCATTCAGAATACCTCGCCAGAAGCCTTCGCACACAAATGCATGTCCCCTCCTTCATGGCAGGCTGTCTCAAAACATTCTGCCGGTTCGACGCATAGACATTCTCATTTGGGCCCCCTCCGTGTTCACCGAAATTCCCGACTGCGCGCCATCACGGCCAGACTTTCGCAGGAACGACACGATGCGGAAAGCGTGCGCAAGTTCTAGCCCCCGGATCGGGTCGTCTCTGCCTGGATCTTGGCGAATTGTTCCCGCACCTCGGCACGCCCCTCTTGCAGTCCGCGCGCTATGAGGGTATTTCTGCTCTTGCATCAAGAGCGGGCATTCAGCCTTCACCAACCTGCTGACCCAGCAAGGTGGTCCCCATACCGGGAGATGCGGCCGAAGATCAGGCAACGAAAGGGTTCCTCCCATGAACCATGCTGCGCGTTACAACCAGTCCACCGCAAGAGCGGGTGCCGTGACGGTCTTTGGTCTTTCTGTCGGTTTTACAGAGGACGACGGCCCATGGCATTGCACCACCCCCCGAGATTTGACCAGACCACGCGGACCCTGTTTCTGAGGCTGACGATCGCGCGCGCGGTGACGCCGCGCATGCTACGGCGGGTTCATGCCTTGCGCGAGCTTGAACGTTTGTTGGCCATCGCGGCCGACGGGCATCAGCTGGGCGTGCGCGGCTTTCTTCTGAACTCTCTCGGAAGGGACTACCCGGTCAGCAAGCGGGCCATGGAACTTGAATTGCGCGGCTACGGGCCACAGCGCCTAGTCGAGGCGGCCGAACAGGTCGAACTCAAGCTCTGGGTGCAGCCCCATGCGCATCGGAAGGTCTAGCTGCAGACCGCTGAATGACACCTGAGAGCAAGGAAGGACATCACATGACCCAGACCCATCAAACCGACCAGGTCTTTGCCGAAGACCCGGCAACCATCCCCCTCAAGGAGTGCGAGCAAGCCCTTCTCGGCCATCTCCGTGAGATCACGGGAGAAGATCTCAGCCCGGCGCTGATGCCCACTGAGCCTCCGCAATCCTGGCCCCTCGCGGCGCATGACCTGCTGCGGCGCTACTGGGCGGTCTCAGGGGAGCTCTCGCGGCTCAATTCCCGCCGCGAAAGCCAGAGGCTCAGCCGCTTTCTGGCCGCCGCGAATGGCGAGGGCGAGATGAGCGACGCCACGCGGCGCTGGTGGATCAACCGGTATTAGGCCGGTGGCCCCCACACGCAACGCCCTGCTCGGGCCAAGGCATACTCCATTGCAGAGATCCATGCCCCGAATGCGACAACACGATCCGGAGGAAGCCGCATCCCGGTTCGCGGCACCAAAAGCGTCGAGGAACAGCAACAGATCATCCGAAACCGCGAGGGGCGATACGCCGCCCCCGTCCCGCAACCCGAAAGGAGGACAACATGCGCAAGGAAGAGATCGACGATGGCGTCTGGACGCGCCAGCGCGATCGCGCCTTAATGCTTCAGATCGCCAAGGAGATGCGGTCGATCCGTAAAGAAGCAGCAGCGGCCGCCAAGGGTGGATCGGTGGTGATGTCATGAGGGGCCAAAGGTACGCCATGGCCCGCATTGCGGAGTATGACAGCGTGCAGGCGTCGCATTTGTGCGATATCCTCGCGCGCATGCACAACCATGGTCTCACCTTCGAAGAACCGCGCGAATGCTCCAACGTCACCCGAGTGACCCCAAGCAGCGTCGCGCCGGAGGTCGGCCACCGGCCCGGTACTATTGGCTTGAAAGGATGGGGCCATGTTTGAAGCGTCCGAACATGTCAGCGAAGCCTTCTTTCGATACCTCGTTCAGTCGCATCGCCTCGGGCATGACGGCTATCACGGGAAGGATCACTGGCAGCGCGTCCTCATCAATGGTCGTATTCTGGCAGCAGCAACGGGGGCCAATCTGAAGGTGGTCGAACTCTTCGCACTGATCCATGACAGCCGACGGGAGAACGAGGATCATGATCCCGGGCACGGCCCGAGAGCCAGCGCGCATGCCTGCGACCTGCGCGGGACCTGGTTTGAGGCCACAGATGCGGAAATGGACCTCCTGATGGAGGCCTGTCGGCTGCATTCCGATGGCCTGACGACCGGTGATCTGACCGTCCGGGTCTGCTGGGATTCCGACCGCCTGGATCTGGGGCGCGTCGGTATTCGCCCAAACGCGCAATATCTCTGCACGGAGCAGGCAAAACACCCGGACGTCATCGAAGCGGCCTATCAGAGATCGCGCCTCTGGTCTCTATAGCAGGCGCTCAACTGCAGGGCGCGGCGCGCGTTGTCTCTCTCTTTGTGTTGCTCGCTGGCACTGCAATGTTCTTGGGCAGAAGTCATGCCGTATCTTCGTCGATGTATTTCTGAAGCACGGCGTGATAGGACAAAGCCACATCGGGGACCTGCGCGCGCGCCCGCGCTGTTGCCAGCTCACGCGCCAGTTCGATGACCGCCTCGGGGTCGATCTCGATCGCCTTAGGCTTGGCATAGACATAGGGCAAGACAGCTTTCCAGGCACCGATGGCCGTCGAGATGTCGCCGTCCGCTTCTGCCTTCTCGGCCAAACGCGTCAACGCATCGACTGGACACTTGTTGGCAGAAAGCAACTTATCGACAAGCGCATCACTGCGCCGCATGCGCGAGCCTTTGGGCCGCCCGGCGCCGGCTCGCGGGCCACCATGTCCTGATTTTGCATCCGCCATCTTGAATATCCTGTATTCTTATTCAAGTTGACATTACCATCGAGGCCTATCTGTGGGCAAGCAATGTCGCGCTTGATTTCAGGATGTGCGGCCGAAAACATAGGTCCTGAGATGGGTGATCAGAGGTGGTTCGGTTGATCTGAACAGGTTCCGGGCGTTTTCTAAGTGGACTTCCGCCTTTGTTATGCCGCTACCGCTTCGGGCATCGGCAGGTTGAAGTAGGCCTGATCGGGGGTTCTCCCGTCAAGCGACGAATGTGGGCGGCGGCCGTTGTAGAACGTCAGATACTGGCCAATCCCGGCGCGAGCCTCGGAGACGCTGGCGTAGGCCCGCAGGTAGACCTCCTCGTATTTTATGCTCCGCCAGAGACGCTCGACGAAGACGTTGTCGCGCCATGCTCCCTTGCCATCCATGCTGATTCTGATCTCGCGGGCGACCAGAACCTTGATGAAGTCGGTCGAGGTGAACTGGCTACCCTGATCCGTGTTGAAGATTTCGGGCGTGCCGTGTTTCGCCAGCGCCTCCTCAACAGCTTCGATGCAAAAGTCGGCCTCCAGCGTGATCGATACCCGCCAGGCCAGGACGCGCCGCGTGAACCAGTCCAGCACCGCGGCCAGATAGATGAACCCGCGGGCCATGGGGATGTAGGTGATGTCCATCGCCCAGACCTGATTGGGCCGGGTGATGGGCAGCTTGCGCAGCAGATACGGGTAGATCTTGTGCCCAGGCGCTGGTTTCGAGGTGTTCGGCTTGCGATAAAGCGCCTCTATCCCCATGCGTTTCATCAGCGTTGCGACATGCAAACGACCCACCTTGAAGCCTTCCTGGACCAGCAGCCCTCGCAGCATCCGGCTGCCCGCGAACGGGAATTCCATGTGCAGCTTGTCGATCCGGTGCATCAGTTTCAGATCGGCGTCCGACACTGGGCGCGGCTTGTAATAGACGCTGCCCCGGCTGATCCCCAGCATGATCGCTTGACGGCTGACACTCAGTTTCGCGGTGGGATCAATCATTTTCTTGCGCTCGGCAACAGGCCCGCCTTGCCGAGCGCGCCGGACAAAAAATCGTTCTCCAGCGTCAACTCTCCGATCTTGGCATGCAGGGTCTTCACGTCGATCACCGGTTCCGGTTCGGCCTTCGCGGCCTCGCCAAACACCCCTGTCGCGCCTTCCAGCAACTGGTCGCGCCACTGCTTGATCTGGTTCGGATGGACATCGAAATCCTGCGCCAGCTCGATCAGGGTCTTCTCGCCCTTGATCGCGGCCACCGCCACTTTCGCCTTGAATGCCGGGCTGTGGTTCCGGCGTGGTCGTCTTGCCATGGTCTTCTCCTCGCTCGCAGCATCATGCCGCTGTCGCGCGAAAAATCCACTTATCCCGGCTGTCCAGTTTTCAGGAACCACCTCTCTTGGCGGTGACCTGATCGATCAGAAGATTGCGCGCGGCCTGCGCGAATTTCTTGAGGGCATTGGTATCCATCAGACGATCACCTTCTTGCGCGCGAGGATCTTCCTTAGCGTTCAGGAGCGCGTCTTCCTGCTTGACCGATTCGGTGATTTATGGGCGAGCTTTCTTGGCAGCAGGTCGTCGAGTTTGTTGATCTTGCAGTTCGGAATTGCGCAGCAGTATTCGCCCTCTTTATTTCACCATGCCACCAAGGGGTGGATGTATGACTTTTCATTAGCACAGCGCTCATTCACGGCGAGTTAGTCGATCACAATCAGGTTCTGTGGATCGAGCCGCCCTTCACCAGCCCAACGATAGGCGCAGGCCACGTTAGGATAGTCGAGGCAGACTGCGTTGGGGGCATCGATGGCCGGAGTGCCCAGACGCTTGTAGTGCCCAAAGAAGACGGGCTTTGCCTCGGCTTGGTAGGCGCGAAATGCAACGTCACCCTCGATTGGCGTCATTGGAAGCGTATCGGGCTCGGGCACGGACAAAGCCGCGTCGCGCCACGTCATGACACCCGATTGCCACCATTTCAGGCGCAGCGCTGTGCGCCGGTGCCCCTTGATGTCATGGAAATAATGGGGTTCTGGAAGTTTGGCTTCCGGCCCCTTGAGGGTGGTCAGGACAGCCTCCGCAAACCCGCGGGCATCATTTTCGAGCGCAATCTCCTGCAGATCGTCGATTGCCAGCAGGCCATCCTGGCGGCGGTCCATGATCGTGGCAATGCGTGCATCATCCCAACAGGCATGAACCAGACGCAAGCCGCCCAGATCAAGGAACAGGGGCAACGACAAAAACCAGTCCATCACCTCATTCGTATCCGGGTGTCCGACCGGGAATTCATCCAGAAACGTCTGGTGCTGGTCCCTGTTCTTGTCCGAATGCGCCCGCATGTAGCCGTCGTCCGTCCTATCCGCGTTCAGACCAGGACGATGGTAGAGCAGCGCGTTCAGTTCATGGTTGCCCATGATTGCCACGGCATGTCCCCCATCGCGCATGGCGCGGACGAGGGTAAGGACCGAACGGTTCTCGCGGCCCATATCGATGAAATCCCCGAGGAAGGCAGCGATCCGTCCCTCCGGATGTGCCCATGACGCGCCGCGAGGCACATAGCCGAGGTGCAAGAGCGTACGTGTTAGGCGATCGAGATCCGCGTGAATATCGGGGATGATGTCATAGTGTTGCATCATGCGAGCTTACCCCAGAAGCCCGTCTTCTTGCCATGCTCAACCCTCAGGCGCGCAACATAGGCGGAGTGCGGCTCAAGCGACGCGAAGTCCTCGATCCGTCCGGCTAGATCGGCACAGGTCGCCAGGTGCTGCGCGGCATAGCCATAGCGCTTCTGTCTCGCCTCGTTCAGCGTGAAGTCGATCATCGCCCGCAGCGCCACCGTCGCGGCAAGCGGATGCTTTTCCGCCAAGACCCCGGCTGCCGGGGCGAGGACCACGTAATGATCACCGTCGACCTCGTCCTGCCGGTCGATGAGCAGGCGGGCGGCGCGGTCCAGCGACGGCCAGTTCAGGAGGAAGGCGAGGGCGGCAAGCAGGTCCGGGTGCGCGGCGGCATGCGCCATGGCGCGTTCTTCAGCCTCGATGTCTTCAAAATCCGGCAGACGCTTGAGGTAGGCCCGCAGGTGCTCGCCCGACAGGTCGCGCTCGAAGCATGTCCGACGGAACGCTTGCGCCTCATCCTTCCGATCCAAGGCCTCCAGCACGGCAAGACGTGCGTCCAGCCACTCCGGCGGGATCCAGCGTGCTTCTTTCACCTCGGCGCGCTCGATGAAACCAAGCGCATCCTCTGCCCGGCCGGCTGCCAGTAGGCGCTGCGCAATCCCGGCCGCGATCTTCGGCACCTTGCGGGTCTTCGGGTCATACTGTGCGATGAAGCCATCGACGTCGCCCTGCACATCGGCGATGTCCTCAAGCGCCATCTCGACGGTGCTTTGCCGCGCGCGTTCTTCCATCTCATGAGCATAGCGCGTGCCCCCGCTGCCCCAACTGAGGGCTTGCCACTCGCTCCTTGGCGGCACCGGCACTGGCGTTCGCCCGAGTTCCTCGACCAGTTTCTTCAGATGCGCCACCCCCTCGGAGCCCAGCGCCGGTGCGATGATGGCGATCAGCCCGTCATACTGACCAAAGCCATTGTCCTGCAGGGCATCGAGAACCCGCCGCGCCAGCGCCTCAGGCTCCGGCCCAACCATCTTGGCCACCTCGCCCAGATTGGCACAGGCCTGGTGGAAGATGTCCATGACGGTGCCGCTGCTGTCGTCGCAGCGTTCGAACACCGACGTGGCCAGTCCCATGAACCGCCAGAGGAGCGCGAGCGCCTCACCCGGATCATGCGGGGCGATCTGTTCCATGATGGCGCTGCGCTGGGTCCTGAGATCTGTCACCAGCGGCTTGCGGTTTTTCCAGTTCACGAAGGTCCGGGCTCGCGCGATGCTGGTCAGCCGCTTGGCAATCTCCCGCGCTGCCTCCCTCGGGCCTTCCGCGCCGGCAAGAGCCAGACGCAGTTTGCGCTTGGCCGCAGCATCGCCCGTGCTGATTGCGATCAGCAGTTGCGCTAGGCGTTCGGCGCCCAGAGCCTCCAGGTTCTTCGCATTAAGGGTAGTTTTAGACGCCATCGGGATTCCGATTCTGTTTAGCAGACCCTAGCAGGAAGGCTGAAAGACCGGAACCGAGCGGGACGCCGGGCGAAAAGCCATCACCATCAAGAAACTGGCCGATAGGTTCGACCAGAAACACATTTCCATTTGCGTAAGGTTCACCACAGAGGGTCCCTCATCCTCAATGTGTCATAGCCCCTTCATGTGGCAACGCCCTGAGTTGACGCCACGTCAGACATTCCATTTCTCCTCGCCCCTGTCGAAAGACACCAAATCAACTATCCTGACCTTGATGTCACCACCAACATCCTCGGGAAAGCTGAACGCCTCGCGCGTGCGGTCTTGGAATTCTTGTGTCCACCTCAAGCCGCCGCGCAAATGGGGAAGCTCAAAAATCGAGGCGCCTTCGTGTCCAGTACGCAAAAGAGGGATCACATGGGGGATAAAATGGGGGATCGGAAAAATCGAAACCTCTATAAGCTGTTCTTTTAGCTTATAAAATCTACAATCATTGGTGCGGTCGAGAGGACTCGAACCTCCACGGGTGTTACCCCACAGCGACCTCAACGCTGCGCGTCTACCAATTCCGCCACGACCGCACGTGATCAGGTAGGTTCGCGCCGTATAAGCAAAGAGATCGGGGTTGTGAAGGGGCAAAACACGCTGCCCCTCCCGAATTTATCAGCGCCAGGCGAACCCGATCATTCCAGTTTGAAGCTCGGCAGGGCCGATGACGCCGGTTGCACCGTCTCGCCGCCAGATTGCGCGGCGTCACCGGACGTTTGCAGCGCCGCCTTGCGGATCAGATCGACCCGGCCGGTATCGCCGGGGGCAAAGACCGGCTCGGCCCCGTTCTCGACCGCATCGATGGCGCTCTGATACCAAGCCACAGCCAGATCCGGGCGCCTTGTGGTGCCAAAGCCCTCCTTGAGATGATGGCCAATGAGTTCACCATAGACCTCCTCACCCAAGGCGGCGAGCAACAGTGCCGAGCCCAGTGCGACATTCATGTTGTCGATCCGGTAGCCGACCGAAAGACAGATCTTGGCGGTGCCCGAGAGTTGCGCCGGGGACTGGCCGGATTGCACCACAAAGTTGCGGACCTGCGTCACCACAACATCACGTGGGCTCAGCGACAGCGCCGCGACATGATCCTTCATCGCCGGACCAAACGAGCGGCACTGTTCCTCGAGCTGCGCCGTGGTGACGCCCTTGAGGCTCGACGCCATCGTTTCGCCCTCGGCAATCGCATAGGTGCGCGCGAGACAGAATTGTTCGTTGAGCGCGACCCGCGGATCGGTCATCGAGGCGGCGGTCACGAAACCGCCATTCGAGTTCGTGATCAGGCTGACCTGATTGCAATGCGAGGCGAGCGAAGGCCCTTCACCGACGCCGCCCAAAAGATTGGGCAACGCCGTCAACGTCGCAGCCTGAGGAACCTGCGCCTCCTGAGGGATCGCCGCCATTACGGGCGAGGACGCGGCCGGAGCCGATTGCGGGGCCACGGCAACGGGCACACTCGGGGCGGGCACCGCCGCATAGACAGATGGCGCGCCGACAGCCTCGTCGCGATAGGCGTAAAGCAGGCCGCGTGTGCCCTGCCCGCGCTCTGCGATCAGTTGCGCTGTAGCCGCACCGCTGCTTTGAGCGCGGTAATAGGAACTGACCAGGAACTGTCGCTCGTAATCGGCAAGATACCCGGTCACCGGATATCCCATATGGCCCTGAAACTGCGCAGCTGCATCGCGCGTGTTGCGGCCCCGCACCCCGTCGGGTGTGCCCGCCGGAAATCCGAAATAGTTGAGCGCCATCTGTTCGTCGCGCACCTGCTGGCGCGAAACGGAATTAACCGGCGCGCGGTAGGTGCGCGTCGTGGTTGTGGTCGTCTGCTTGCGCTCGCGCGCCTTGGCGCTCTCATTGACGATGATCCCGCTCACCGCCCCGCCGACAAGGCCACCCACCAGACCATCGGCGAAATCCGCCGTTGCGCGCGTCGTCGGCACGATGGCGACACTCGCGGCGAGAGCCGCCATTGCAAATCGTTTTGTAAACACCCGTCATCTCCCTTAATCAGAAACACAGTACATCTACAATCATAGCACAGAAAACCGATGAATTCCTCCAAGAGTTCCACTTTTCCGCTCAAACAGCCGAACGCGACCCATGAGGGCGGTGTGGAGTGGAACATCTTTGCCGATCTTGTCCCCTATCGTGCCGCCGTCGCCGCGATGGAGGACCGTGTCGCGCGAATCGCCGCTGGCACCGCGCCAGAGGCAATCTGGCTGCTTGAACACCCACCGCTCTATACGGCCGGCACATCCGCCAAACCTGCCGATCTCAAGGATCCGGGGCGCTTTCCCGTCCATCAGGCGCAACGCGGCGGGCAATATACCTATCACGGGCCGGGGCAGCGCGTGGTCTATGTCATGCTCGATCTGGGCAAGCGCGGGCGCGACGTCCGCTGCTTTGTCCGCGCGCTTGAGGCATGGGTCATCGCCACACTGGCCGAGTTCAACGTAGAGGGGGAAGTCCGCGAAGGCCGCGTCGGGGTCTGGGTCACGCGCGGCGACAAACCCCTTACGGCGACGGGTCAGAAGCACGAAGACAAGATCGCCGCCATCGGCATCCGCCTGCGTAAATGGATCAGCTTTCATGGCATTTCGATCAATGTTGACCCGGATCTGGAACATTTCAGCGGCATCGTGCCCTGCGGCATCACCGAACATGGCGTCACCAGCCTGGTTGATCTCGGGCTTCCGGTCGCCATGAACGATGTCGATGTGGCGCTGCGCCGCTGTTTCTCGCAGGTTTTTGACTGAGACAATCCGTCGCCACGGCCAGCAAGGCGCAAGATCACGGTTGCAAGCAGCAAAGACCAAGCTATTGTCCTTCAAGATCGTTTCGAATCCTGTCAATGAGGTAACCATGAAGTCCATATTCGCCGTATCCGCCACACTCATCGTGCTCGCCCTTCCCGCCCTTGCCGAGGGAGACGCCGCAAAGGGAGAAAAGCAATTCAACAAGTGCAAGGCCTGCCACATGATCGCGTCGGACAGCGAGACGCTGGTGAAGGGTGGCAAGACCGGGCCCAACCTCTATGGCGTGGTCGGCCGCGTCAAGGGAAGCGTGGAGGGCTTCTCCTATTCCGACGGCCTGAAGGCGAAGGCCGCCGATGGTGCGGTCTGGGATGAGGCAAACATCGCCGAATACGTCAAGGATCCGAGCGCCTATATCGGCAGCAAGTCGAAGATGACGTTCAAGCTGGCTAAGGGCGGTGAAGACGTGGCCGCTTATCTGGCGACCTTCTCGCAATAAACGGATCCCGTCACCTGCCGGGAACAGGGGTCGCGCAGAACGCTGCGCGGCCCTTTTTGTTGCGGGCCACAGCAAGGCAGATGCCACCTCCCCGATCCCGGACCTGCCACGCTCAGAGCGGCCAGAGGAGCGGGATCAGCGCGGATGCCAGAAGGCCGACACTCAGGTTGAGCGGAATGCCCACCCTCAGGAAATCGGTGAACCTGTAGCCGCCGGGGCCGTAGACCAGCGTATTGGTCTGATAGCCGATCGGCGTGGCGAAACTGGCACTCGCCGCCACCATGACAGCCACCACCAGAGGCCGCGCGTCTATCCCCATCGCATCCGCCAGCCCGATGGCGATCGGCGTGACCACCACCGCCACCGCATTGTTGCTGATCAGTTCGGTCAGCACGGAGGTCAGCAAATAGATTGCCCAGACCACCAGAAAACCGGGCAAGCCCGTCAGAGCGGGGGCGATGCCGCTCACGATCAATTCCACCGCGCCCGACGCCTGCAAGGCCACGCCAATCGCCAGCATCGCAAAGATCAGCGCCAGCAATTGTCCGTCGATGAATGAAAACGCCTCATCGGCGTCGATGCAGCGCATCAGCAGCACCAACGCCACCGCAATCACCGCCAGCGCCAGAATCGGCGCTACCCCCAGCGCCGCAAGCACCACGATTCCCGCCAGCGCCAGCACTGCGAGCGGCGCATGGCCGCGTCGGAACGCCCGCGCCGAAGGATGCGAGACATCGACCAGGTCCATCTCGCGCGACAGGCGCTGAATATCCTCGGGCGCGCCCTCCAGCAGCAGCGTGTCACCCACCCGCACCACCAACTCGTCCAGTTGCATCCCGATGTTCTGGTTGCGACGGTGCACCGCCAGCGGATAGACGCCGTAGCGTCGCCGAAGCCGCATCCCCCCCAGCGAGCGCCCCACCATCTTGCAGCCCGGCGTGATCAGCACCTCGACCGTGGTGGTTTCCACCGCCGAGACCTGATCGACCCGCCGCAGGCTCTTGTTGCGCTGCAGGCTCAAAAGTTCGGTCATCTGCGTGCGCAGCACCACCCGGTCGCCAACCTGCAGGGTGACACCCTCAAGATTGCGGCGCAGCGACAGATCACCCCGGATCACGTCCACGAGCCGCACCCCCTCGCGCTTGAAGAGCTGCACGCCAGTAACCTCGCGACCGATCAGGTTGCTGTCGGGCGGGATCACCGCCTCGGTAAAAAACTTCATCTTGGACCGGTCCGACAGCATGTCCGCCATGCTGTCGCGCGCCGGCAGCAGCAAGGGACCGAACACCTTCAGATAGATCGCCCCCCAGAGCACGAGAACCACGCCCAGCGGCGTCACCTCGAATATGGTGAATGCAGCCATTCCCTGCGCCCGCGCCACACCGTCAACCAGCAAATTGGTCGAGGTGCCAATGAGCGTCGTCACGCCACCCAGAATGCCGGCATAGCTGAGCGGAATGAGCAGCTTGCTCGCGGGGATCTCGAGCGTCCGCGCCAGTTGCACAAAGACCGGGATCATCACCACCACCACCGGCGTGTTGTTCATGAAAGCGGATCCGACGACCACCGCCAGCAAGAGCATCCCGATCGCCAGCCGCGGGCTGTGCCGGGCCTGACGCTCGGCCAACGAGGTAAAGGCATCCAGCGCACCGGTGCGCACCAGCGCCCCCATCACGATGAACATCGCCGCAATCGTCCAGGGTGCAGGGTTGGAGAACACCTCGAGTGCCGCCTCATAGGGCAGCACACCCATGGCCAGCAAAACCGCCACCCCGGCAATCGCCACGACCTCGGTCGGGTAGATCTCGCGCACAAAAAGAGCGAACATCGCCGCCACAACCGCCAGTGTCAGGATCCCCTGTCCGGTCTGGGACAGTCCGAGCAGTTCAATCACCTATCCCCGTCCCCCATTTGACCTCGGCACAGTCTCCCTGAAATGCTGCAACGCCGCAAGCCCGATCCCGTGACGCTCAGGGTTCCGACTGCAGCAGCCGTCCACCCGGAGGATGCGGTCGCAGGATCGGCGCGATCCTCGAGACCGGATCGTCATGGGCGCGGCGCCTGACCACATTCCCCGACAACTGCGCGAGTGGCACCTGTCCAGTTTGCGATCTCTCGAGGGCCTGCATCACGGCCTAGCCTTCTCATGCTGAACCGGTGGATTCATGGCCATCACGCGGGCCGGCACAAGCACCCGCGCCGCGCGCGGTTGCACCAGAAACATGCCCAGCATCATCGTGCCAAGCGCCAGCCAGACCCAGATCGAATAGCGCTCGTTCAGCATGATGATCGAGGAGACGACACCGCAGACCGTCACGATATACGCCGATTGCGCCGAAAACACCGATCCCGCGCGCCCCACCAGCCAGACATAGCCGACATAGACCAGCGCGTGCAGAGCAGCACCAAGGGCCAACGCGATCTCCGGTTTGCCGAAACTGGCCAGCGGGTTGATCCACTGACCGCTCATCAGCGCCAGGGGCGCGGCAAAGAACAGCCCCACGACAGCGGCGCCCAAAACCACCTGGATTGGATCGAGCCCCTGCGTGCCCCATTTCATCACCAGATTACCCTCGCACGCGTAAAGCGCCGGGGCCAGAAGCGCGATCAGGATGTAGAAAGCGGCGGTTCCCGCAGGTAGGCTGGCCTCCGGCGTAACCAGCAGCAAAATGCCGACAAAGCCGAAGAGCAGCCCGAAAAAGCGGCGTGGCTCGAATTTCTCGTTGCGAAACAGGATCGCGATGGGCATCGAGAACATTGGCGTGGTTGAAGCAAGGATCGACATGATCCCGCCCGGCAGATGAATCGCCGACAGGTAATAGAAGATGTCCGGCAACACCGCCCCGAGGAGCGACACCATCACAAAGAGCTTCAGATGCCTGCGCGCCAAAACCGGACGCTTGCCGATGAGGGGCAGCAGAAGCCCCAGAAATACCACCATGACGAACAATTGCCAGAAGATCAGACCCATCGGCTGATGCCCGGTGCTGACCGCGATCTTCGCCATCGGAAGGGTCAACCCCCAGCCGATACCAAGGACGAGAAGCCAAAGGTAGAGAAACGGCGTGCCACTCATGGCCCGGCCTGCACCAGCCGTCCACCCTGCCGGACCATCTCGATGCGCGTCGCGCGGCCGGTCTTGTCGTCGGTCTCGACATAGACCCCCGAAACGGTGACAGCCCCCATCGCGGGCGTGAAGCGCTCCTTGCCCATGCCGGTCACAAAGCGGCGCATCGGCTCGGTCTTGTCCATGCCGATCACGCTCAGATAGTCGCCACACATGCCGGCATCGCCCTGAAACCCTGTGCCGCCGGGCAGGATCTGCGCATCTGCCGTCGGAATATGGGTATGTGTGCCCACGA
>Ga0210054_1001965_pt1 | contig 16550 bp, 13 predicted proteins | sample CryGeymeta201516_FD_185470 | JGI IMG/M metagenome (GOLD analysis project Ga0210054, IMG submission 185470) | Groundwater microbial communities from Crystal Geyser aquifers in Utah, USA - Crystal Geyser metaG 2015-16 (SPAdes) (version 2) | ecosystem: Environmental > Aquatic > Deep subsurface >... | reverse complement strand
ATTTGACGAATTAAAGAATATGTGGGAAAGGTCTCCTGACCTTGATATTATATCGACATCAGGAGATGTCTCCTACAATGATAAATTCGATTAATTCGTATAATTCGTGGTTAGAAAATGTGGTTTTAGAAGACTAACTGGAAGACGGTTTTGGCAATGAGGGCTACCGCAATGGAGAACATCCCGATTAGCCCCATTCCGCAGGCATATCCAGCCAACAAAATAGGGGTATATCTTCGCCAGTTCTCCTTTCCGAGTTTTTTGGCAAAGTAGAATCGGCCTAAAAGAGCGCCAAGAAACATCGGAATGGCTTGATGAGGGAAGATGGCAATCCCGCCGACAATTCCGTAAAATATGGCAACCGGGGCATGGGTGAGAAGCAAAAGAGCATAAAGAGCAATGCCGGTTATGCTTCCTCCGACTATGTACTTGAATTTTAAAGCCTCCAGCATCCAGGCCGCTCCCCCTTCAACGGTTGAGGTTGCCCATAAGCATTGAAAAGTGGCTGACATTGGCCAGAGTTTCTGAACATAAGGATAGGTGGAGGAGGGAATCGGTCCCATTCTCCAGATGATTGACCAGAAAAGAAAACTACAAAAAAGCATCACCGCCAGCGCCATAAATTCTGCCTTATACCAACTGGTGAATCTGGTTTTGGTTAATTCCAATTGCTTAAATTCTTGCGTTGCTCCTCCATGATCAAAGTAAGGAACCGGAGCAAACCAGATATCCGCCCCTTTATAGCCACTTAGAATAAACGTTCCTTCCCTAACCATAGGGAAGGAAACGCCGGTTGCTACCCCGGTGATGCCAAACATTCGTGCCGAGATATAAGAAAGAAATGGGGTTAGAATGAATCCGAAAAGGACGAAGAGAAAAAGCGGAAAATTGGGAACCAGAATATGGCAGATGATAATATAGATAGATGTGGAGACGAACCAGACAAGCAAAGCAAGCCAGATGGGAAGATCACCTCTGCCTGCGGGGAGTTTTTGCCTTCTTTCTGTCTTTTCTTTTTTATTTCTTCTTGCGGTTATTAGTTTCCAGATACCGATTAATCCCACTACCACTCCGGTGCCAATCGTAATACTAAGCCAGAAATCCATCGTGTTAGCAATGTTAGCCGGAATCACACTCATCCCCGACTGCCAGGTATGGAAAATATTGGTATGGCGATACAGGATGGGAGAGAGAATAACTTTTCCTCCTATCGCCCCAATGAAGATTCCCGCTACTACCCAGAAAGGAAGGACAAAACCGGCAAAGAGAAAAGTTAAATCAGTAAAAAAACCGAGCATTGCTGTAGGGAGGAAGGCGCCAATAGCCGCGGTAAAATCGACCCAGGGGATAGGGATAAGCATTAAAGGCTTAGTTGCAATTAGACCGGTAATGGTAGGGATGACGATATAAATGCTTCCAAAAACTACCCCGATCATTGCGGCAATAGAAAAAACCTTCCAGCGCCAGGTTTCCTTCTTGGCGCTGGTTTCGGCTAAAGCAGTTGCCCCTTCAGCCGCCACCGGGGCCATAGGGAATTCCAGCTTTTCTACATCACTGGTAATTCTAAAAAGGACGTAACCTAAACCAAAACGGTTTAAGAGAAAAAGGATGCTATGAACAACAAGCAAAATAATCGGGATAAGCCAGTCGCGGTCAAGAAATGTTCTCTTGATGAGAGCTTCTGAACCGGCCGGAGGGACAACCCAGGAAGGCATAAGTTTATCCAACCCAAAGGCTTTGGCGTAGGTGGATTGGACAAGATACTGGTTCCAGATCAGCGCATTAAAGGCTCCTCCGTGAAGTCCCACCATACCCCAGGTAATCAAGGAACCGGCTAAAATATAGATGATATAAGTTTCCTGACGAGAAAGCTTTACAAAGGAGCGCTTGGCAATCTCAACAAAGAGAATTAAAGTGACCCATTGGGCGGCTCCGCCGATACCAGCACCGGTAATCAGTCCAAGATAGATAGAACCAGGAAGCATAATAAAGCCGATAAAAAGAGCTGCGAATACCGTCTTAAGATTAAAACCACTCTTAAATTGCTCTGCCTGATAATCAACCTCAGGACTAAACTCTTTATTCATTTTCTATTTTTAACCACGAATTACACGAATTTCTCTAATTAAAATGCATAGGAATTTCCTTTGTAAGTACTTGTAGGGGCGACAGTTGCTGTGAGCAATTTCCGGGAAGTGAATCTACTCGCATATTCCTACTAAAGTGAGCAGATGGCATAGTAGCGGAATTTATGACGCCCGCTTTTCGGGTCGGATGAATCCGACCCCTACAGGTTCGCACCGAAGGTGCGCTAATTTCAAACTGACACGAAGTGTCATTGCGAGGAGCAGTAGCGACATGGCAATCTCTCGCTTCTTTGAAAAGAGAGATTCTTCGCCTTTGGCTCAGAATGACATAAATTCGCACAATTCGATAAATTCGTGGTTATCATATTATCTTTTCTCCTTCTTTTTTATATTCTGCTTTTATTTTTGGGCTAACCGTCCTCCAGACTAAAAATTGTTTTCTAATGATATCCAGAAATCTTCGGTTTAACCTTGTCCAGGCGGTAGTTTCTCCGCTTAACCTCTTCAGGGAAAGCCTGATCGTATAGAATTGGTACTTTCCCATCGGGAGGGTAGATAATTTTAACTGCTGGCTGACTCCAAGATCAAATGGCGCCAGCCACATTGTTGTCTCTACAAAATAGGCTTTTCCTTCCGGTGCAGTAAAGGTTGAAAGTTTGGCGTCTTTAGTATAAAAAGTTCCGATTGATTCTTCTCCGTAAGAAAGAAAATATTCTTTTAAGAAAGTGCAAAGACCCAGAACTTCAATCTCGCTTACGGTAAAAGGAAAATCAAACTCCCAGTTATCTCCTTTTGCTTTTGGCAAAACCCATTTTCGTGTAACATCAGGAACCGCCATTTGAGAAGCTTTTCTTGCGGGATAGACTGTAGAGAGAAGAACCACCGCAATGACAATGATGGTGGCTATTACTGCCGAGAGGGAAGAGTAGTTTAAGGTTAAGCCGGCAAGGAGATGCTTGGCGATTAGAATCTTGGTTACCACCTGACCTAAAAGGTAGCCGGCTACCGCCCCCAAAACCGCATAGACGCAGGATTCTGCCATAAAGAGAGCGCCAATATGAACCGGAGCCAGACCCACCGAACTATAGGTTCCAATCTCCTTAATTCTCTCATAAACCGCCCCCAGCATGGTATTAAGGACAATTAAAGCGGCAATTAAGATCGGGATGAAAAGATTGGCAATTCCTGAGAATGAAGTCATCCCGAGGGATGAGTAAATCGAAGTTTTTCCTTTTATCCCGGCAAAGAGGGTAATAGCTAACCGGGAAACAAAATCCTCAATTAATTTTTTGGTATCTGTTCCGGGATGAAATTTCACGGTGATTGAGGCAATGGTGCCATTATTCTCCATCACAAATTTATAAGGAACCAAAAGAACATTTCCGGTTTCCAGGTGGACAAAAGACTCAATTTTGCCTTTTCCCGCTACTTTTGCTCTCTTTTCCTGTTTCATCTTCTCTAAGGATTTTGCTGCCATAGAGGAGAAATTAACCGGGGTTATTCGTTCATCATCCAAATCTCTTAATTTCTCCATTCCCTGGCTATCAATAATACCGATAATTTTCAATTTTTGACCAAAAAACTCCAGGTCATTCTTAGGCGAAACCAGGGCAATCTCATTGTCATTGCGAGGCGAAGCCGTGGCAATCTCATTGTCATTGCGAGGCGAAGCCGTGGCAATCTCATCTTCTTTTATCGCCAGAAGTTTTGCCATACTATCGGGAAGGATACAACAGTCTTCCTCCCCCGCTCTAAACCATCTTCCGGCTAAAAGGCAGTCATTTAAATGGGTAATCTCACTTTCCTGAGGCGTCAAACCAAGAAGCCCATACGCATAGGTTGATCGTTCCTTATTTTTTACTTTGATAAACGTAGTTTGGCCCAATTTTTTGCTGATGTACCAGGCTCGCGGGCAAACAATCCCTTCATCCTTAAATTCAGTAAATACATAGTCGTAGGCTGGCTCCTCTAAAGGAGACCAGGTTCGGTCTCTGACCAATGCCCCTTCGTAAAGAGGCGTATTGGAACGGGGGATTTGATTGAAGCGAAGATAGGTTTTAATAGAGGTAAAGGAAAGGACGGTAAAGGTCAAAAGAATTAGGGTTATGGAGGTAAGAAAAGTGCGCAATTTTCTCCGCTTCATATTGGCGACTCCCAGGGTAAAAGCAGCTCCGGTAGCCGTAATCCTACCTACGTCCGTTTCGTAAACCTTGGCCCTTTCCTTCTTGCTCTTGTCCATCAATTCTTCAAATTTAGAAGTGATAATTGAGAGTACTATAATGGATAAGGCTAAAGCAATAAAGGCAAGCAGAATCACCTCCGGCGCATTAGTGAGTTTAAAGCCGGGATGAACAAAACGCATTACAAAATAGACTAAGAGAAAGATACCAAAGACTCCCATGATTTGCTTCTTAACATCTACGAAACCAAAGATTAGCCTTTCGCTGAAGTAGGCAAAGGGCAAGAGCAAAAGGAAGTAAAAAATTAATCCTTTAATCACATCATTAGCGGTTCCTTTGACATCCGGGTAAGCGCGGGATTCAATTCCGCTGGCAGCTCGAGAGTACTTAATAAAATTTTCCCAATCCTTTTCTTCCCTTGCTCTACTTGCTTTTTTTAGATAGGCATTTGCATTTTTGTGTAATTCCATTAGACGTTCATTGGCTATTCCGAACCTTTTAAAGTTTTCCATACGGAACGCGTTGAGATGGATTGCATCGGATGCGGCTTGAAAAGGCGGATTAATGATACTACCCGGTTCTTTAACCAGGAATCCTTCTCCTTCGGATTTTTCCTTGGAAAATGAGGAGGGAGAGTTCAGGAAAAGAAGCCTTTTTCCCAGGGGACCGGCTTCACCAATAACTTTGATATAGGTATCCGGTTGAGAGAAAACAACGCCAACCGGTTCCACGTATGAAGTCCATTCCCAAGGTTTTCCTCCAATGATAGAATAACCGTAACTATCCGGGACGGAGTTAGCCTTGTTAAAAATGTCAATCTTATCTAACTGGGTAAGATATTGAGGGTCAATAAGACCATAAATATTGGTGGCGATGCAAGGGAAAAGCACAATCATCCATTCCTGATATCTCCAGGACATCTCTACTTTCATTGGATATTGCTCGTCACCATTAACGCCTCTATCAGGAGCGAGAATAATTTCCCCGGAAACCGGGTCTAAAAGATAGGCTTCTAAAACGGCTCCCCATCTCGTCATCTGAGAGACTTCAAATTCTCCTTTTTCATCGGTTAAGGCAAAGTTTTCTCCGCGCACGCCAAGATAGGTCTTTTGAACCACATCTCCGGCAATGCTCGAAATCCTGGGAACCGCAATCGCTCCCTTTACCGGTTCATTGGGGACAAAACTTTTTCTGGGATCAAAGGTTACTATTTTCCCATACAGGGTCTGCAAATTATCCTTCAGAACCATTTCCGAAGCAGGAAACAATTTCGGGTCATTTAGAGCATTTTGCAGGAGACAGGTGATAATTTTTACTTGATGAGTAAGATGGGAAAGGTTAAGAGAAGAAAACCTATCTGAGGGTGTATCGACAAGGATTCTGTTATCGTTGATAGTAACAAAAGAAAGAGCTGGGGTACCAGTTGAAAGAACGAGTGCTCCATCCGTTTTTATTGGCTCAGGCATAAAGGAAGACCAGTCTATCCCCTTTTTTGGACTGATGCCATCAATTAAACATTCTTCCGAGAGTCCCAAATCTTTCTGAATTTCAGCGCCATAGTCATCAAATTTCTTGCCAAAGGGAGCAAAATAGCGCTGATAGTAAAATTCTTCGCTATTGTGCCAGATTGCTAATTCTTTGTTCCTGCTGGAAAGGTCTAAACCGATAAAGAGTTTTATCTTAATGGGTTCGGTAACCTTTTCCTGGAATGGTTCAATATTTCTGCAATGGCTCTGGAGAAAAGCGTCGATTCCTCTTCTTCCCATGAAATGAGCTGAGGTTGCCAGGAAAAGAACTGTTCTTTTGGGGGGATTTTCTCCAAAGAACCTGGCCAGCTCCAAAAGAGTAGCAATTCCACAAGCATTTTCCGCTCCGGGAGCCAAAGAAGGAACTGCTGAAATACTATCATAGTAACTTTCTAAGACAATAATTTCCTTCTTTAATTCCCGGTCAGTTCCCTCTACCCAACCTAAAATATTGGTAGCCGGAGCCTTCTGCCACTCCATTTTTGCATGCAGTTTTACCTTGATAGCATAGGAATTTTCTTTCCCCCTCTCCTCAATCCTCCCCCTCGAGGGGGGAGGAAGTAGGTGAGGGTGAGAATTTAGCTTTTTTATGAGTTCTTCGGCATCTGCCTTCTCTGTCCAGAACCGGGGAAGGTTAAGGGGAATCTTTAAGAATTTTCTCTCGGCCTGGTTTCTATTAGCAAAAGAAGGTTCAATAAAGATGATTGCTTTTGCTCCCAGGCTACCTAATTGAACCCAATTACTTCCGGAGTTAAAATCAAGCAAAATAATATTGCCTTCAATGTCTTTCCCTTTCAATTCCGATAAATGACCACTTCCTCCATAAACAAGATTTCCTTCTATTCCTTCTTCAGGAAGAGTTGAAGTGCGCACTAAATTTGGCCAGAGGGAGTAGAGCTTGATTTTTTTATTCTGGCCAGCAATTTGTAGGCTTGCCCCCTGGTCAACCGGAACGGTTACCGGAAATTGTTCTTCTTTTATTCCGGAAAGGCCGACTTCTTTAAAAATTTTCAGGATATAGGAAGTAGCAAGAGCATTTCCGGGATAACCAGGCATTCTTGATTTTAAGGAGGAAAGATACTTAATCGAGCTGGCAATCCTCTCCTCTGAAATGAAATTTCCAGTTCTCTCATTTTTAGAAATAGCAAAAAGAAGATTTGAAGAAAAGAATAAAATAAAAACAGATAAAGAGACAATATTCACCACGAAGACACGAAGACACGAAGAATTACGAAGAAACTTTTTTAATAATATTATCTTTGTGAATCTCTGTGGTTTCTGTGGCTTTGTGGTAAAGCAGTTATCTGTATTTGTCTGTGGTTTCATTTATCCTTTATTTTTGACCAGGTGTGGACAGAACTCGGATTAATGTTAATTTCCTTGATGTATTCGGCTTTTGCCTGAGTTTTCTTGCCGATTCTTTCATAGACTATTCCCTTAAGATAATGAACGTTCGGATAGTAAGGATTAAGCGTTTCCACATAATCCAGATTTTTTAAAACCATTTTATTATTTCCCGATTGGAGAAAAGAGAGAGCTAAGTTATAAGAAAGATTAGCATCTTTCGGATTAATTTTTAAGCCTTTTTGAAAACTCTGGATGCTATTTTCGTAATCATTCCTGGCTAAATAAGCAATACCAATCTTATTATAAACCTTCTCTGGAGAGGGGGCAAATGGTAAAGATTTTTGCCAGCAATTAATTGCCTCGGAAGTCTTTTTCTCCCGAAACAATTGATTGCCCGCCTCTTCATACTTTTTGAAATTAAGAGAAGAGGGGGTATGGGACTTTTGATAATAAAGGGTAATTATTCCCAATCCGAAGACAATGATACTAAAAAAAATTCTCTTTGCACAATCCGTCATTTCCTTAGCACTTTATTTAATCTCTTCCATTTTCTGATTAAAATTACTATTAGGACAAGAAGAAAAAAGCAACTGACGAACTTGTAAATCTTCCCTGGTAGACCTAAAATGAGTGGCCAGAGAGAAAAGATTGCCAGAAAGATAATAATTGTTTCTACAATTTCACTTGCCTTCACCTTTTTTATTATATCTTGATTTTTAATTAAATGCAAACCTTTCCGTAAAAATAAAACTGCTATCTAACCACGAATTTATCGAATTTCACGAATTAAAAGAACAATATTTTAAAGTCCTTAATTAGAATAATTCGCGTAATTCGTGGTTAGAGTATTTTGTAGTTTTTCGTTATTTTTGTCGTTAAAGTATTATGAAAGTATCTCACTACCGAGCAACAACAGAAGAAAATAGCAACCACGAATTGCTCGAATTTCACGAATTAAAAGAATAATATTTTAAAGTCCTTAATTAGAATAATTCGCGTAATTCGTGGTTAGAGTATTTTGTAGTTTTTCGTTATTTTTGTCGTTAAAGTATTATGAAAAATATTCGGAATTTTTGCATCATTGCCCATGTTGACCACGGGAAATCCACTTTAGCCGACAGAATTTTACAATTTACTCATACGATTGGCGAAAGGAACTTCCGCGACCAGATTTTGGATAGTATGGATCTGGAGCGGGAACACGGGGTTACCATCAAGAGCCATCCGGTAAGAATTCTCTATGATGGCTATATCCTTAATCTTCTGGATACTCCCGGGCATATTGATTTCTCCTCTGAGGTAGCCCGGGGCTTAACTGCCAGCGAAGGAGCGCTTCTTTTAGTTGATGCTTCCCAGGGGGTCCAAGCCCAGACTGTTACCAACCTGAAATTTGCTGAAAAACTTGGTCTTTTGATCATCCCGGTGATTAATAAAATTGACCTTTCTACGTCTCAGATTGAAAAGACCAAGGAGCAGCTAATGAATCTTCTCAAAGTAAAAGAAGAAGAAATTATTCTTGCTTCCGCTAAAGAAGGGATTGGAGTTGAGAAGATTCTTGACGCAATCATCGGGAAAATCCCTCCTCCAAAAGGAGAAGAATCTCCTTTTCGCGGCCTCATCTTTGATGCTCATCATAACCCTTACCAGGGAGCAGACCTTTACATCAGAGTAAAAGACGGCCGAATAGAAAAAGGGACCCCCATTAAATTTTTGGCAAGAGATTTGGTCGGCGAGGTAAAAGAGGTAGGGGTTTTCAAACCCGAGCCGGAAGAGGTAGATTCTCTTTCCGCAGGAGAAGTAGGTTATCTCTCCGTAAATATCAAAGATTTAAGAAAAATTCTGGTGGGCGATACCATCACTACGGTTGACAACGGTTCGAAAACCCCTCTGGTTCCGGCAGAGAAAAACAAAACTTTTGTTTATAGCAGTTTCTACCCGGCTGATGACGGAAATTACGAAAGTCTGCGTGAAGGTCTGCTCAAGCTTTCGCTTAACGACCCTTCTTTCACCTATGAGCCGGAAACCTCCAGCAGCCTTGGTCCTGGCTTTCGCTGCGGTTTTTCCGGACTTTTTCATATGGAAATTATTCAGGAAAGACTGGAAAGGGAATACAATCTTTCTCTGGTCAGGACAACACCTTACCTGACCTTAAGGATAAAGAATAAAAACGGTGAAATGGTTAAGGTTAAGGACCCGGCCAGCCTTCCTCCGCTCTCGGAAATTAAAGAAATTCAGGAACCTTTTCTTTCTTTGTTTATCATCGCTCCCTCCTCCAATATTGGTGACCTCATCCAATTATGTTTAAACCGCCGGGGAAAGCAGAAATCGCTTGTTTATCTTTCTACAGATACTGTTTTGCTTACTTTCGAAATGCCATTTTCAGAAATCCTGGTTGATTTTTATGATCGTTTAAAAACCGTCACCCATGGCTTTGGCTCTCTGGATTATTACTTCATTGGGTATAGGAGTTCTGATCTGATAAAACTGGATATTTTGATTAATGGAAAACCTGTGGATGCTCTTTCGCTGATTGTTCCCCGGGAAAATAGCCAGCAAAGAGCAATGGCTATTCTAAAGAAGTTAAAAAAGGCTATCCCTACGCAACTCTTTCAGGTGGTAATTCAAGCCGTTATCAATAATCGGATTATTGCCCGCGAAACAATTTCTGCCAGGAAGAAATTTGTTACCGGGAAATGTTACGGCGGAGATATCACCAGAAAAAGGAAACTCTGGGAGAAGCAAAAAAGCGGAAAGAAGAGGATGAAAAGTATCGGGACGGTAAAGATTCCCCAGGAAGCTTTCCTGGCCGTCCTGAAAACATAGAAATTTTCTATTGTAGTTGCAGAGCTTGTCCCGAAGGGATCCCTTGGGAACTCGACAATGTAGCGGTGCGATTTATCGCACTTGTTGTAGGGGCTTGATTTATCAGCAGAGTAGTTGCAGTCCCTGCGAAAGCAGGGATTGCTCTGCTATTGTTTGTTGTAGAGAATTGATTCATCGCACAAAGTAATATCATTTTTTTGACAATAAGATAGAAAATAATATATAATATTTATATATGAATTTGGATAAACTTCAACCAGAAGGTTTTGACTGGGACAAATGGAATGTAGAAAAAAATGTTATTAAACATAAGGTAAGCCCGGATGAGTCCGAGGAAGTGTTCTTTAATAATCCCTTGGTGGAGAAAATTCCAACAACTAAAGAACAGAGAGAACAGCGCTATTATGCTTTGGGCATTACGGATAAAGGAAGGAATCTTACGATAATATTCACAATAAGAAGAAAAAAAATAAGAGTAATCTCTGCAAGAGATATGAGTAGAAAAGAGAGGGGGCATTATGAAAGAAGAATCAAAAAAGATTCCGAAATTTAGGAATGAGAATGAGGAGTTTGAGTTTTGGTCCAATCACGACATTACCGATTACATAGATGTTTCAAAAGCCAGGAGGGCCATCTTTCCTAAACTCAAACCCACCTCTAAATTAATTTCGTTACAGATGCCGGTCTATTTGGTGAATCAGATCAAAGCATTAGCCAACAAGAAAGGCATTCCCTACCAGTCCTTGACCAAGGTTTATCTTGCAGAAAGGGTAAAAGAAGAATTGTCAACGGTAAATAGATAAACTACCTGCAGAATGGCGGGGGAACTACCTGTTCGCAAAAATATTAGATTAAAACACTATGATTATAAAGAAGATGGATACTACTTTGTTACAATATGTACTGACTTTAAACAACCCCTCTTAACTTATTCTAAAATAAAAAATATTGTAGTTGCAGAGCTTGCTCTGCTTAAAGAACAATTTTCTGGTTTAGAAATAGATTGTTCCGTCATAATGCCCAACCATGTCCACATAATTTTTATTTTAAAAGATTTAGATAAAACATTATCTCAAATTGTGCAAGCGTTTAAATCAATTACCACTATTAAGGCAAAGCAAGCTTTGCCACTACAGATAGGTAAACGGTTGTGGCAACCCAACTATTTTGAACATATAATAAGAAATGAAAATGCTTTAGCAAAAATCAGAGAATATATTCAGAATAACCCGGATGTTTTAAAGATAAAATTCGAAGAATTTTATAAAATGTAGAGGTCCGATTCATCAAGCAGAGTAGTTGCAGAGCTTGCTCTGCTATTGTTTGTTGTAAGGGCTTGAGTTGCTGTGAGCAACCTCAAGGAGTAAATCTTCTCGCATATTGCTACTAAAGATAGTAGAGAATATAGTGTCGCAATTTATCAAGTCCGCAAGATGATTCTAATCTTCTCCCCACTTGTGGGGAAATAAAGAGAGGGGGGGAAATAGGATAAGTAATGGCAAAGCAAGAAAAACCTGATTTTAGTAGTCCCGAATGGCAGGAATATTAATTCTTTGGGGGCAATATGCTTCCCAAATGCCTGAAAGAAGGCTTAAGGAACTTATAAAGAAAGCAAGAACAAAGTTTTTTACTTAAGAGAATTGAGAAAAAGAGAAAGGAAGGAATGGATAATAAACCAGGTAACGTTGATAATGAAGAAAAGATTGGACAGAAAGCTGAAGGTGAAATTTCAGATATAGAAAAGTTGAAAGCTGCCGAAAAGAAAATAGCCGACCTCAAGAGCAAAAATGAGGAATTGGAGAAAAGGGCATCTGATGCTGAGGCAGCCCTACTTCAACCCGATTATCTCAACTTCCTCGACTCCCTCGATAAGAAATCTCAAGAAGAAGAAACAGTGCAGAAAGAAAAATATGTATATGTATTAGAAAATGATGGAAATATTTGGTTAAAATTGTCAGAGGATTTTAGAATTGGCTACGTTGTGGGTTTTTTTGCTGGAAAAGATATAGCAGACCAGCAATATAAAATTTTTATAAAAATTTGGAGTAACAGTTTACCTCCATCGTTACTTCCCTCTTCCTACATTCCAAAAGGAACGACAACGGAACAGATAAAAGATGGCATAAACGCCTTTTATAAAGATTTTGCTAATAGAAAAATTAAAATAGTTGATGCTATTAGTGTTGTCTCTATGCAGATAAAGGGTGAAGACCCTAAACTTATTGAAGCCCAGATAGGATATTTGAGAACAGCACCTGAGATAGATGCAATGAGGTATCTTCAAGAAGTTAAGGAATATGGGAAATATCGAAAAGGGAAGAAAGAACCAAATAACCCTTTGTATTATTGCTATATTGATGACAAGAAAGAAACTTTGAAAGCAATAGAAAAAGGATTAGTTTCAAAAGAACATTTTTTGAAAGCAGGCTATTACTGTGATGAACAAGGGAATCTTGCCCCTCTCATTTGCTATGGAATTTATAAATAGGGCAGGTCTAATTCTGTTTTTTATTGAAAAATCAAAATTTGAATTTATGATGAAGATGAAAAATACCTATGAATGAAATTACACACTTTACCTTTTGAATAGCCATCGTTATACTATTAGTGAAGGGGGATACAAAAAAATGAAAAGGAAGAAAAGAAACAAGGCGGTTTTTATACCGGATGGAACGGAAGAGGGGAAAGGAGAATATGGAACCTTAGGGAAGGAATACGATGCACCTCTTTTGAAAACTCTAATAGATTTCGGTGGAGAAGGTAAAGCATGTGAAGTCATAGAAGAAGTAGGAAAGGAAATGGATTTAAAAGAAGTTGATTATGAAGAACTTAATTCTGGTGAGATTGTATGGAAAAATAATGTTCGGTGGGCAAGTGATAGGTTGAAAAAGGTGGGACTTTTGGATAAACTTCGTGGGGGAATATGGAGGATTACCGAAGAAGGCCGTAACTATTACAAAGATGAAAATGGGAAGACAAAAATGAGAGGAAAAGGGAGTAAAAGTGGGATTGAAATTTAGAAAGATAATGAAGATGGAAAAGAGTGAAGATCGTGAGATAGCACTGAGAAAGTATGCTAAAAAATAGGTGTTAGCTTAGAGGGAATATCTACTTCTGATGGAAAATTTCTTGAAGCAAAGTTAGTGAATAGAATCATAAACACTGAGCGTTCATACAGAGAACACCGACTTTGGATTGTGGCATTAGTAGCATGTATTGCATCTGTTCTGAGTGCATTAGCGGCTTGGTTTGCAGTTTCGAGATATAGATAAGTTCTGAAGAACTCGGTACTCCGAACTATAGATTTCCCCACAAATCCCTGAAAACCGTCTCTATACTTGCGTTCCAAGGGGTTTTCTTAAAGTGAGGAAGGGTATAACACTCCTGAAATTGGGGATTTGAGGATTTACATAGGGTGCAAGAGAAAGAACTCGAAGACAAAGGATTTGGAGTTAAAAAAGGAACAGAAAGCAAAAATAAACTCTAAGGAATTGCTGGAATTGTTATTTTCTTTGTCTTTGTATATACTAATATGAGGGGGAATTCTGCAAGAGTAGCTTCGGGTCGGATAAATTAGCGCACCACAGGTAGCGAAGTGTAGTTGCCGAGCTTGCTCGCCCCGATTAGAGATTCATCTCTAACGGGGCTCGTCGGTCAACCAAGGTTGACCACTACAATAGCAGAGTAAACTCTGCGACTACATAAGCAGAGCAAGCTCTGCCACTACATAAGCAGAGCAAGCTCTGCAACTACATCAGCAGAGCAAGCTTTGCCACTACATCAGCAAAGCAAGCTTTGCCACTACAATTACAAAATGATTAATAAGAAAAAGATTATTGTTGAAAACATAAAGTCGCTTTTCATTGCCTTTCTTCTGGCAATGTTCATCAGGACGTTCTTCGTCCAGGCGTTTAAGATACCAAGTTCCTCAATGTTCCCCACCTTAAAGGTAGGGGACCGATTATTGGCCAATAAGCTTGTCTATAAGTTCCGCGAGCCGGAAAGAGGCGAGATTGTCATCTTTAAATATCCTCTTAATCCACGCAAGGATTTTGTTAAAAGATTGATTGCTTTACAGGGAGAAGAGGTAAAGATTATGGATGGGAAAATCTTTATTGATGGCAAACCGGTGAAAAATACTTTAATTGAAAATCGTTACTACTATAATAGCGGGTTGTATGGGGCGGAATTCCCGGCAAAGGTTCCTGAAAATTGTTACTACGTATTAGGGGATAATAGCGCTAATTCCAAGGATAGCCGTTATTGGGGATTTGTGCCTAAGAAAAATCTGGTAGGCAAACCTCTATTTGTCTATTGGCCCTTAAATAGAATAAGAATAGTAAAGTAGGGGAAAAGAATAAAAAAATGATGAAGGAAAGGATTGTTCGTCTTAAAAGCAAGGACCTGGAAGCGTTGAGGAAAGGAGTAGAAAAGACCAGGGAATATTATGAGCAATTGCTCCGGCTATCTGCCGAATTTGATAATTTCCGAAAGCGCCAGGAAAAGGAAAGACAGCAGTTTTTAGAATTTAGCCAAAAAGAACTTCTCGTAAAATTTTTGCCGGTCCTTGATGCTTTAGAAAACGTTCTCCGACAAAAAAATATGGAGTCCGAAACTTTATGGAAAGGATTCTCTCTCATCCAGAGAGATATTTTAGCCATCCTTGCCTCAGAAGGCTTGCAACGGCAAAAAGTGCTGGGGAAACTCTTTGATCCTCTCAAGCACGAGGCGGTGGAGACTATTGATTCCCAGAAACACCGGGAAAACGAAATTGTGGAGGAATTGCGCTCCGGTTATCTTTTGAAAAACAAGATTATTCGTCCCGCGATGGTAAAAATTGCCAGGCCTACCTCAAAATGAGGATTCTCTCCCTGCGCTCCCCGGCAAAGGTTAATCTCTTCCTGGAAGTAACCGGAAAAAGAGAGGATGGTTACCATAATCTTGAGTCAATTCTGGATACGGTGAGTCTCTATGACTTGATTACCTTAAAAGAGAACCCCGGACGAATAAAGGTTTCTTTAATAAAAGGCTCGACTCCGATGGATTGGACAGACCTTCCCCAAGAAAAGAATCTTGCTTATCAAGCCGCTCTCCTTTTAAAATCAGAGTTTAAGATAAACCGGGGTGTAGAGATTAAAATTGAGAAGCATATTTCTCTCTCCAGCGGTCTTGGCGGAGGAAGCAGTAATGCGGCTACGGTTTTACTTGGGCTGAATAAACTCTGGAGAATAAATCTTCCTTCGGAGAAATTGCTTGGCTTGGCCGCAAAATTAGGCTCCGATGTGCCTTTCTTTATTAAAAAAGGGAGATGCCTGGCCAGGGGAAGAGGAGAAATACTTTTCCCTCTCTCCCCTTTTCCTGAAATCTGGTACGTAATTATAGTTCCCGAAATTAAAATTTCCACCGGAGATGTTTATCGGCAATTATCTTCTTTGGATTTGACGAAGAGAAAAAATAGCATTAAAATATTGTCTGCTCTTGAAAAAGGTGATTTGGACAAAATTGGAAGGTATCTTTTTAACCGATTGGAGGAGGTGAGCTTAGGGAACTATCCAGAGATTGGAGATTATAAGGAATGTCTCAAAAAGAGCGGGGTTTTAGGCGCTTTGATGTCGGGAAGTGGAGGCTCTCTTTTTGGGATTGCTAAAGATAGCAAAGATGCCGCAAAAATTGCTTCCCGGCTGACAAAAGGAAAAGTATTTGTGGTTAGAAGCAAGGAGGAATAAAGGATGGAGATTACGGAAACAAGAATTACCCTTATGGAGAAAGCGAATAGTCGGTTAAGAGCATATACTTCAGTAACTTTTGATAATAGTTTTGTAGTGAAGGACCTTCGGGTTATTGAAGGCAGAAACGGGCTTTTTGTGGCAATGCCCAGCAGGAAAGTGGAGAAACCCTGTCCAAAATGCAGGGCAAAAAATTCTCTGCGGGCTAAGTTTTGCAATCAGTGCGGGCAGCAACTGGAACCGGTGGTTCCTTCGGGTGAAGGTACAAATTCTGGCGATGAACACCGTGATTTAGCGCATCCGATTACCACCGAATTTAGAAACTACCTCCAGAAAATGGTCCTGGAGGCTTACGAAAAGGAAAAAGCAAATCCAACACCAAGGGTGAAACCAAGCGAAAAATAAAAATAGTATTCACCACAAAGGCACAGAGACACAAAGAAATATGTTATTAATAAATAATTTTGTGTCCTTTGGGACTTTGAGTCTCTGTGGTGAAATTGAAGTATTTTGCCCGGTGGTGTAATGGTAACACACCGGCCTTTGGAGCCGAGAACCGAGGTTCGAGCCCTCGCCGGGCAGATAGGCTCGGAAGTTTCCTTCAGCGGCACGTTTGATTCCCCCAGCGAGGGAATCTGCACTCTCGTTGCTCCTCACTCGTCCCTATGGGACACCGTGCCCGTTCGTCGCTAACAAGGCACGCTTCAGGAAACTTCCTCGCCTTTGGAGAAAAGAATGATGGATGGACTAATTGCGATTGTCCTGGCGGCGGGTCTTGGAACCAGGATGAATTCCGATGGGCAGAAAGTCCTTAAGCAACTGAAGGGTAGGTCAATGCTCTTCTACATCATATCCAGGTTA
>Ga0210054_1001959_pt1 | contig 16597 bp, 13 predicted proteins | sample CryGeymeta201516_FD_185470 | JGI IMG/M metagenome (GOLD analysis project Ga0210054, IMG submission 185470) | Groundwater microbial communities from Crystal Geyser aquifers in Utah, USA - Crystal Geyser metaG 2015-16 (SPAdes) (version 2) | ecosystem: Environmental > Aquatic > Deep subsurface >... | reverse complement strand
GTGGATTGGATGATATGCGTGCCGGCTATTGTACCCACAAATCTATGCTGACTGACAAATGATCCGCCACCGGTTGTGGTAAAGGAGGCTACATCTGTGGCATCCCAACTATTGCCATACACATCTGTGGCTGTAGCGTGATACTCCACACCATCGCCGGCAATAATGACTGTATCACAGGGCAAAATACTGAGTACCGTTGAGGTAGCGTGATTTATGATGACAGTGGTTGTAACTGTATTTCCCTCATATGTTGCCTGAATGATATATGTACCGACTATTGTGCCGACAAACCCATGCTGGCTGATAAATGAGCCGCCGGTTCCACTTGTGGTAATCGTTGCCTCATTTGTAACATCCCATGTATTGCCATATTGATCCGTGGCTGTGGCGTGATAGTCCACACTCGAACCAGCGGTCATGGCTATATCCCGTGGAGAAATATTCAATGACATAGGGGTGGTATGGTTGATAGTAATCGTAGTAGTAGCGGTAATCCCTTTATATGTTGCCTGAATGATATGCGTACCAGCTACTGTGCCCACAAACCCATGCTGGCTGACAAATGTTCCGCCACTGATTGCAGTAAAGCTTGCTGCATCCGTGACAGCCCATGGGTTATTATACCAATCCGTGGCTGTGGCATGATATGTAACGCTTTCCCCAGCAGTAATAATATCATCAACAGGTGCGAGGCTTAAAAACATGGCTATTGCATGTTTAATGGTTATAGTTGTTGTTGCCAATAGACCAGCATATTCTCCTGTTACAATATATGTACCCTCAGTGATTCCGGTAAACCTGTTTAAGCTAAACGAGCCTCCACCGGTAGTAGTGAATGTTGCAATATCTGTACCATCCCAGCTATTGCCATAGCTATCAGCAGCAACTAAGCGATAGAGCATGCTTTCACCAGCAATAAGTTCTGCCTTATCCGGGGAAATTATCAAAAAGGTAGGGATAGCATTATGGATAGTTATTGAGGTTGTTGCTGTTAATCCCATATATTCTACGGTAATAGTATATGTCCCCACCTTAATGCCGGTAAATACATTCTTGCTGAAATCACCGCCGCCGGTTGAGGTGATCGTGGCTGTATCGGTTATATTCCAGCTATTGCCATAGGTATCTGTGGCTGTGGCATAATATTTTATACTCAAGCCGGCGATCAGGACTGTATCAATGGGGGAGATGCTCAGGACTGTTGGGGTAGCATGGTTGATGGTTACAGTGGTTGTAGCTGTCTGTCCCCCATATATTGCCCAAATGGTATGCGTGCCGGCTATTGTTCCCACAAACCCATGCTGGCTGATAAATGAGCCGCCACCGGTTGTGGTAAATATCGCAGCATCTGTAACAGCCCAATTATTGCCATATTGATCTGTGGCTGTGGCATGATAATCTACGCTATCACCAGCAATGATGACTACACCGCTGGGTGAGATGCTGAGTGCTGTGGGTGTAGCATAGTTGATAACTACTGTGGTTGTGGCTATCTGGTCTTCATATGCAACCTGAATGGTGTATGTGCCGGTTGCAGTGCCCACAAATTTATGCTGACTGATAAATGATCCGCCACCGGTTGTGGTAATCGTTGCTACAGTTGTAATGTCCCAATTATTGCCGTATATATCCGTAGCTGTGGCATAATAATCCACACTTGAGCCAGCAATAATAACTGTATCCTGTGGATCGATCATCAATGCCGTGGCTGTGGCATGTTTCACAATAACCGTAGCACTGGTACTCAAATCCTCTCTCTCTCCGGTAACTGTCCATGTCCCCAACCTTGAGGGTGGTGTACAGGTTGTCTGTAATTGTGCCCCATGGGTCAGTTGTGGAATAGGTTGTACTGCCGGTAACCGTCCATGTATTACCAACAATATCCCGAGCTGTAATGTCATATTTCACTGTATTGCCGGCAGCCACTGCAATTGTCGTCGGTTCCATCACCAATACAGTAGGTGTGCCATGTATCACTATCACCGTGGTACTACCCGCCAATCCAGCACATTCACCGATAATCGTCCATGTGCCAACCATGCCGGCGGTATAGATATTGCCATTGTCAGACATTGTACCCCATGAATCGGTTGTGGTAAACGATGTGCTACCGGCTACTGTCCATGTATTACCCTTCACATCCATGGCTGTGGCTGTATAACTCATTGTTCCGATAGCCTCAATGGTTGTGTCCGCCGGTGTAATGATCAAGGCTGTGGCTGTCCCTCGTACCACTCCTACCGTAGCACTGGCAGCCAATCCAGCATACCCACCGGTAATCGTCCATGTCCCAACCTCACCAGCAGTATACAGAAAACCTGTTACCGTGCCTCTGGGATCATCGCTGCCAAACGCCGTGGCATTCGTGACTGTCCATGTATTACCCATGCCGTCCCGCGCTGTAACACTATATACCACCGTATCACCAGCAGCTACCGTAGTTGTTGCCGGCTCAATCACTATTGCCGTAGCTGTCCCATGCACCACCACTACCGTAGCATTGTCAGTCAATTCCCCATGTTTGCCAGTAACCGTCCATGTCCCAACCTCACCAGCAGTATACAGAAAACCTGTAACCGTACCCCATGGGTCATCACTGCTGAACACTGTGGCAGTGGAAGCTGGAATATCCCAATTATTATTGTACAAATCTGTAGCTGTGGCATGATAGGCAATAACATTACCAGCCATAATGATGCTATTTAATGGAGAGATTTGGATAGATAATGGTATATCGTGCTGGATATTTAATGTGGTTGTTGCCATCAGTCCAGCATATTTTGAGGTAATAGTAAATGTGCCGGCAATAATCCCCAATACATTATTGAATAAAAATGCTCCTCCACCATTTGTGGTAAATGTAGATGATCCGGTTGCATCCCAGGTATTTCCATGCCCATCCGTAGCTGTAGTATAATAGACAGTGCTTTGTCCGGCAATGATGCTTGTATTCTGAGGAATGATGCTCAGGATGGTTGTGGTAGCGTGATTGATGGTGACTGTGGTAGTATTGAAAAGTTCGCCATAGTCAACCCGAATGGTATATGTGCCGGTTTTTGTGCCTACAAACTCCTGCAAGTTGTCAAACACCCCTCCACCGATTGCGGTAAATGTCGCCACATCTGTAACAGACCACGCGTTGCCATAGACATCTGTGGCTGTGGCATGGTTGATAATCACTGTAGTTGTGGCTTGAGTTTCCTCATATGTCGCTGAAATGGTATATGTCCCTGTTCTGGTACCCATAAACTCATGCGGACTGCTGACAAATGTTCCCCCACCGGTTGTGGTAATCGTCGCTGTATCCGTAACAACCCACGCATTGCCATACTCATCCGTAGCTGTGGCGTAGTACACCACATTTCCACCAGCGGTTAGACTTGCATTAATGGGCATAATACTCAATAGCGTAGCTATGGCGTGATTGATGGTTGTTGTGGCAAAGGCAAGTTGCTGAGCATATTCAGCAGTGATAATATATGTGCCGGCAGTGGTGCCGGTAAAATGATTAGCCGTCAAGCTTTCACCAGTTGTGGTAAGAGTTGCTGTATCTGTTACTATCCATGGATTGCCATATTCATCTGCTGCTGTGATTAAATAATACACACCCTCACCACCGGCAATAATGGTTGCTGTAGCCGGGGCAATATTCAATGTTGTTGGGGTGGCATGGTTAATGGTGATAGTAGTTGTGGCAATTTTGTCCTCATAGCTCATCTGAATGATGTATGTCCCGGTCATTGTCCCCTTAAACTCATGCTGACTGATAAATGATCCGCCGCCACTTGCGGTAAATGTCGCTACGGTCGTTACGGCCCATTTATTGTTGTACGCATCTGTAGCCGTGGCATAATATATAACATTTGAGCCGGCCATAATAGTCATATCCCTTGGCAAAATGCTCAATATCGTGGCTGTAGCGTGATTGATGACAACCACAGCAGTGGCAGTTTTTCCATCATACACAGCCTGAATGGTATATGTGCCGGTTGTTGTACCAAAAAATCTATTATTGGCTGTAAAGCTGCCGCCGCCGGTTGTGGTAATCGTTGCCAATTGACTTACATCCCAGTAGTTTCCATGGTTATCCTTAGCCCTGACCACAGTTGCAGTAAATGCAGCTAAACCAGTAACATTCCAGCTATTGTTGTACGAATCTGTAGCTGTAGCAGAATAGATGACAGGTGCCCCTGCAGTAGTAGTAGCATTTAATGGTGAGATACTCAAGGAGATAGGACTATCTGGTGTTATCGTTACAGCAGTTGTGGCAATCGTCCCTGCATACGACACAGTAATAACAAATGTACCGGTAATGGTTCCAGTAAACACATTTAAGGCAAAGCTTCCGCCACCGTTTGTGGTAAATGTTGCTGCACCAGTTACATCCGTGTTTGTATCTGTATCTGTAGCATAATAAGTAATGCTTTCACCTGCCACAACAGTAGCATTCAATGGTGAAATAATCAAAGCACCTTCGGCATTGATTACACCAGAGATTAATAAACATACAAATAATATTAGCCCAAGAGTATAGCCCTTAACAGCCATGTATATTCTCCCCAAGCCTACAAGATTGTTTTAAGGGTTTGTTACAAAATAACTGCTACGATTGTTTGGAACGCAAGTGCACTCGCATTTCTACCAGTGTAACACATTTATTTTTGCGACAGACATTAACCATTTACATACCTGATAATATTAAGTATACTACGAACATTATGATTTGTCAAATAAAAAAAAACAGGTACAGGGAGATATATATACTCAAGTGGGGCATAAATTGCGTTTTTCGCTGGTCTTAATCAACGATAGCTGTGTTGTTCATGTTCGCAATACACTATTGCGAACCTTACGCGCCTTGCTCTCCTTGATTATCCTCACCCCGAGAAAAATCGTAACTACTCAGGTAAAGGAATTTACCACGGAGAACACATAAGTTGATAGGTTGATAGGTTGATGAGTTTATAGGTTAAAGGAACACAGATTCATAATTCATAAACATTTCCTATCAATTCATCCACTTATCAACCCATCAACTATTCAACTTATCAACTTTTTGTGTCTTCGTGCCTTTGTGGTGAGTAGTTACGAAAAATCGCAATTTATGTCCCACTTGAGTATAATTGTTTCCGTCGTGCCTCAAACAACTCCTCTTGCCTGCCAAGAAACTGGGCTGCACAGATAAACCTTTTTCCCAGTCTATCTGCGATATCAAACACCTCTGCCATCTTTTCCCGCCATTTCAGGTTACGCAAATAATGATGGTCAATAATAAAATCTGTTACCCTTGTCTCTTTCAGTATTTGGACAATATTTGGGATTACATTTTGATAGGGATAGGTCATTGGTCCATCAAAAATAACCATATCAGGGTCTTGCCTCAGGATAAAATCCCGTTGACAATCAAGGTTGCCACCCTCAATATCGGAGGTATGGACAAGTTTATAATTACCATCCGTGATAGACACTTCCGTAACGAAACCCAATCTATCATTATTTCCATGAGGCACAGCCTGTGAAAATTTGATGCGTGTGTTTCCAAACTCAAATTCCCTGCCATCAGAATACTCTATTTTGTCTGGTATGCTTCCAATTACATCCAGAAAATAAGCTGCCCTTCCTTGTTGGCTCTTGTTTATATTTTCTTTTGGGTGCTTGAGCAAGGCTATCTTATCCCTGAAGATATCTGGCTGGGATGGGTTATGATGGTCATAATGATAATGAGTGACGATTAAAACATCTGCCAGCTGGCTATACTGCCTGATGGCTGCCCAATGCAAGGATTCTCGTTCAATTTCCATTGGGTGTGGTGGCAAACCATATCTTTCTTTACCAAGGGCTACACTGGGGTCAATAACAATTTTAATATCATCTGTCTCAACGAAGGTAGCCATGGATCTTGTGCCCAGCGAATCAAAGGCAATAGGGATTATTTTCATATTTTTCTCCTGAAATTAGCTGAAAACTTATGTTAGTATACAACCTGTTATGTAAAAAGTCAAGAAAATTTTACTGATGCGATATACCCCCATAACAACCTATCCAAAGCAAACAAATGCAAAAATAACCACTAAAAACATATAAAAGATAAGAAAAGATAAAAAAGGGCTTGACAAAATCGATTTTATAGCGTATATTCTATATTGTAAAACAAAGGTAACTACTCAGGTAAAGGAATTTACCACGGAGAACACATAAGTTGATAGGTTGATAGGTTGATGAGTTTATAGGTTAAAGGAACACAGACCATCAACTATTCAACTTATCAACTTTTTGTGTCTTCGTGCCTTTGTGGTGAGTAGTTACAAACAAAGATATATCCAATTGCCGGCTGGATTATCTAAATCTATAACAGGAGGTGTCAAAATGACACATAATCGTAAGATAGTATTAGGAGGAGGTTTCTTGTTTTTGTTGCTGTCAGCGGGTATTGCTCAGGCTTTACCAAGTCTTCAGCTCTATATTCCGGGTTCTACCTATGATGCTACAAGTGAATCATGGGTAACCAATGCCTCTAATTTTGAGCTACAGGTGCTTGGAGCGTCCTCACCTGCCAGTGCCAAGTATATCACAGATGTAATGCTTTATGTGGCTATCAAGGAAAGTGAAAAAGGATTGAGTGGGGCGTATATCAAGGTTAATGGTTCGCCAATAACCTTTGACAACTTTGGTACACCCATGTCACCACACAGTATCTATCCTACCTATTATAATGCTTACTCCTTGCCAGATCTTATGGTAAGCACAGCTGGTGAGATAGTCAATAACTATAACCCTGGTGAAAGTGGCACGGACGATGGGGACATTCATTATCTTCAGATAGAGTATGGCGGCTATTCTTCCCTTCATTTTGACGCAAAAGGTACGGTTGTCGGATCAGGTGGCAAGACATGGGAAACAAAGGCACCATTTTCCCACGATGCTGAAGCCGCAAATCAGAATGCTGTTCCGGAACCTGCAACTATGCTTCTTCTGGGAACAGGAATGTTTGGGTTGGTTGGAATTAAAAGGAGGTTTGTACCGAAACGCTAACTTTAAGGAGAAAGGGGGGCAAGATTTTGGCTCCCCTTTCTCCATGCTTAGGGCGAATTGGCAACCTTGATGTGACACATTTATTTTGTGACAAACCCTAAATTTGCCTCACCTGAACGGTTACCACTTTTTAATGAGGATCAAAAAAAGCCTTATGCAAAACACGGACAGCCTCTTCCATCGCAGATATTCTGATAATACAGGAGATCTTTATCTCAGAGGTAGAGATCATCTCAATATTAATATTGTGTTCAGCCAGAGACTTAAACATCTTTGAGGCTACACCGCTATGGCTTTTCATCCCTACCCCAACAATAGAGACCTTAGCAATATCCCTGTCATAACTAATTTCACCTGCTCCTATTTCCCTGACAGATTCTTTTACTACCTCAATTGTTTTTTGCAGGTCTGTTTCATCTACAGTAAAAGAAATATCATTTGTTTTTCCCCTTGTTTCACTCTGGACAATCATATCTATATTAATATTTACATCTGACAGTGCACTAAAGAGCTTACCAGCCATACCCGGTTTATCTGGAATATCCATTACCGTTATCTTTGCCTCTTTAGCATTAGCTGTTACACCGCTTATTAATAATTCTTCCATATCTGCTACCTCCTCTGTCACAATAGTTCCATGTACGACAACAAAACTGGACAAGACATGTATCTTTACCCCAAACTTTTTTGCCAGCTCTACAGAACGGGGATGCAATACCTTTGCCCCAAGGCTTGCCATCTCCAGCATCTCCTCATAGGAAATAATATCTAATTTTCTTGCCTCTGCTACAATCCTGGGATCAGCGGTATATACTCCGTCAACATCGGTAAATATCTCGCATATATCTGCCTGCAAAGCACCAGCAATTGCTACTGCCGTTGTATCAGAGCCTCCACGGCCAAGGGTAGTAATATCTTCATCCTCTGTTATCCCCTGAAATCCAGCAACAATCACAACCTTTCCCTTGCTTAGTTCCTTCATAATTCTATCTGTATTGATTTTGCAAATCTTTGCCTTTGTATGGAATTTATCTGTCAATATCTCTATTTGTGAGGCATTCAAAGAAATTGTTGGATATCCCATCTCAATGAGTGCCATGCTCAAAAGGGCAGAGGACACCTGTTCTCCAGTAGAAACAAGCACATCCATCTCCCGCTTATCAGGCACTGAACATATCTCATGACCAAGGGCAATCAATCTATCTGTCTCCCCACTCATTGCCGAAACAATAACCACTATCTCTGGCTCTTTTTCCTTTGCCTTGATTATCTGGCGAGCTACCTCTTTGATCCTTTCTGCTGACCCCACAGATGTTCCGCCATATTTTTTTACAACTATACCCATTATTGACACCTCGTGGCATTTAGACTTATAAAATACTCCAATATCTCCCAACCCTTCTCAAGCCTCAATTGGCTTTTTTGTGCTGAATCCTCATCATAAGACAAAATCCCATCCGGTTTAATCCTATCCCCCCAGATAACAAATGGAACATGTCCAGATGCATGTGTTTTAGTAGAAATTGGGGTTTCATGATCCGGAAGCAAGAGTATTCTCGCTCTATCAGGGATATGATTCAAGATAGTCCCCAATACCTTTTCATCTATATCTTCAATGGCTTTAATCTTTGCTGCCAGATCACCATTATGGGATGCCTCATCCGGAGCTTCGATATGAATAAACACAAAATCATCATTTTTTAACGCATCCAGAGCATATTCTGCCTTGCCAATATAATTTGTATCATAGTACCCGGTAATCCCTGGTACGGCAATTGATCTCAAGCCCGCACACTGACCAATTCCGCGAACCAGATCCACAGCAGATATTACCCCGCCACTTAGACCAAACCTCTGCTTGAGGGTCGGCATCTTGATTGGCTTGCCATATCCCCACAACCAGATCATATTGGCAGGGTTTTTCCCTTCCCGTATCCTGTTGTGATTAATCTCATGAGCCTCTAATACCGAACAGGAAGCAAACATCAATTCCCTTAACATCTCTGAACCAGAGCCTTGAGGAAGAAAGGGAACAATTGCCCTGTCACTAATATCATGCGGCGGAGTACATATTGGCAAAACATCCTCTTTTAATACCATGAGATGTCTATAACTTACTCCTGCATGAAATTTTACCCTTTCATTGCCAAGACTGGCATCTACAGCCTCAATCAATCCCTGTGCTTCAGGGGTTGAGATATGACCACCGCTATAATCCTTCATTATTCCATTTTCAACGGTTACTAAGTTACACCTGAAGGCAATCTCGTCAGATTCAAGCCTTATCCCCATACTTGCTGCTTCAAGTGGTGCCCTGCCCGAATAGTACTTTTCAGGATCATAGCCCATAACCGCCAGATTAGCCACATCACTTCCGGGGGACATTCCATCTGGTATAGTTTTTGCTGTCCCTACTATGCCTTCCCTTGCCATTCTGTCCATATTTGGGGTATTTGCTGCTTGAAGTGGCGTTTTTCCCTCAAGTTCATCAAGGGGATAATCTGCCATCCCATCGCCAACAATAAGAATATACTTCAATACCTGACCTCCATTCTCATCTTCATCCTTCTTCACATCGCCTCTGCCTCTTCCACTAACATAACTGGTATCCCATCACGCACAGGATATTTCTTCTTGCAATTATGACAGATAAGCCTTTGATTTGGCTCATCATACACAATTTCACCCTTACACTCCGGACAGGCTAAAATATCCAACAACTCCTTGTTTATCATGTTATTTGTTTCCCCCTTTGCAAATTTTATTAATATAAAATATTGTACCATCATTTTTGTTTATTGTCAATCTATTTTGTGCATCTTTCAGCAGCAATTCTCACAGGGCAAACCGCACCCTGGAAAATGGGGACAGCGCCCTATTTTTAGAAGAAAAATAGGGCGCTGTCCCCATTTTTCCAGACTTGACAATATTCAATAATTCTGTTACAATTACTGTTACAAGGTGAAATACTTCAAAGGATGAAAATCATGATTCATATTTCAGAACAGATTGCTATTAATGAGGATGAGATTTGCGAGGAATTTATCTGTTCATCAGGTCCTGGTGGTCAGAATGTAAATAAGGTTGCCACAGCTGTTCAACTTCGATTTAATGTAACTGAATCCGTATCCTTGCCGGATGCCGTACGGCAGAGGTTAATTTGTCTGGCAGGCAAACAGATTACTCAGGACGGGGTATTGATTATCCATGCCCAACGATTTCGGACACAGGATGGAAACCGTCAGGATGCTATGCAGCGATTGATTCATTTAATTCAGAAAGCAGCAGAAAAGCCAAAAATCCGTTACAAAACAAAACCAACTTTTGCCTCAAAGATGCGACGGTTAGAGACCAAACATCATCGGGGAAGGGTAAAACAACGGCGATCTTCTGTCTCACCGGGTGAAATGGAGGGATGAGATGAATCGAATACAAATTTTACCAGAACATATTGCCAATAAGATAGCTGCGGGTGAGGTGGTGCAAAGACCTGCCTCTGCGGTCAAGGAATTGGTGGAAAATTCTATTGATGCTGAAAGCACGAAGATTATTGTGGAGATAGAGGGTGGGGGAGGGGATCTCATCCGCATAATTGATAATGGGCATGGAATGAGCAGGGAGGATGTTGCACTGGCATTTGAGCGGCATGCTACCAGCAAGATAGCAACTGTGGAAGATCTGGATACCATCAAGAGCTTTGGGTTCAGGGGTGAGGCATTGCCGAGTATTGCTGCGGTTTCACAGGTAGAGGTTGTAACCTGCCAAAAAGATGCTGTGTCTGGTACACTTTTGAGGATTGACGGCGGGATTGTTAAAGAAATACGGGATGTTGGTGCCCCAACAGGTACCAATATTATGATACGAAACCTGTTCTTTAATGTGCCTGCCCGACGAAAGTTCCTCAAAACCACCATTACTGAGATGGGACACATCAATCATATTGTTTCTAAAATAGCCATGAGTCATCCTCATATTGCCTTTAAGTTGATACATAATGGCAGTGAGATAATGAATGTTCAGCAAACAGATAGCCTGTTGGAAAGGGTATCATCCTTTCTTGGACAAGAAATGGTAAAGGATATTCTGCCAATACAGTTATTAACCGATTGGCTGGAAATAACCGGTTTCCTTCTCCCACCGTCTCATACACGACCCAATCGAGAGATGCAATCCCTGTTTGTCAATAATCGATATATTGTGAATAAAACCATTAGCCATGCTATTTATGCCGGCTACCATACCATGCTTCCAGGGGGCAGGTATCCGATTGTAGTTATGTTTTTGAAGATAGACCCATCGGTTGTTGATGTTAATGTACACCCTACCAAGAGTGAGGTCAGGTTTCATCAGGAAAAAGAGATTCATCAGTTAGTGGTTAAAGCTGTACGGGAAACATTTCTAAATGCAAACCTTTCACCGGATATGTCTATGCCGGCAGAAGGGGATAGAGAAAAACGAATAAGGGAGGCAATTAGTGGGTATTTTGGATCAAGGCAAACAAATGCAACATATTCAGAAGCAGACAGTAGTTGGCAGAGTTTTTCCTCCCACTTATCCCCTCCAGAGGGGGACAAAAGGCAGGATGTAGGGGCAAGTCTTGCACCTGTCCTCTTGCCTTTTTGTCAGATTTATAACACCTACATCATTGCCCGAAGTGATGATGGGGTTTGTATTATTGATCAACATGCAGCCCATGAGCGGGTAGTTTATGAAAGGTTGATGGCTCAGGATAGGGAAATATTGTCCCAATTAATGTTATTGCCCATCTCACTTGAGCTGGATTATCAGGAAACAGCAACGATGTTAGAGTCAATACCATTGCTGAATGAGCTTGGATTCAAGATAGATGAGTTTGGTCAAAATACATTTATCATTTACGGTGTACCGGTGGGTATGGCTAAGGGTGATCCAAAGGAAACTGTTTTGGAGATACTCCACGATATTCAAGCCATAGGTAAGACAAAGACAAGTTCAGAGCTTCGAGAAGATATGATTATTTCCATGAGTTGTAAAGCAGCTATTAAGGCAGGTCAACCACTGGCTGCTGAGGAGATGAGTTCTCTTGTCCAACAACTGATGGAAACGCAGCAACCACATACCTGTCCACATGGAAGACCAACAATGATTAAGTTGGGGATGGAGGAGCTGGAGAAGAGGTTTCTGCGGAGATAATACTTAAGTGCTAAAAAGGAGGAAACATGTCAAAAAAAACCTACATTACCACCCCCCTGTATTATGTCAACGATGCACCTCATATTGGGCATTCATATACCAATGTGGCTGCGGATGTTCTGGCACGATATAAGAGATTGTCCGGGGAGGATGTCTTTTTTCTTACCGGTACGGATGAGCATGGACAAAAGATTGAACGGGCAGCTAAAGAAAATGGTGAAACGCCTCAACAGTTGGCAGACAGGGTGGTAGAAAATTTCAAGGGATTATGGGAAAGACTCAACATCTCTAATGATGACTTTATTCGTACCACTGAAAACCGCCATAAAAAAGCAGTAACCGCTTTTTTTCTTAAACTATATGAAAAGGGTGATATTTATCGTGGCAAGTATGAGGGATGGTATTGTACCCCGTGTGAAACATATTGTCCGGAGGGACAGGTTGATAACCAAAAATGTCCATCCTGTGGCAGGCAGTTGGAACGGCTTGAGGAAGAGGGGTATTTTTTTCGCATGTCTGCTTATGCCCAGGATTTACTGGATTATTTAGACAAAAACCCCAAATTTATCATGCCTGAAAACCGTGGGCAGGAGATAATCAATATTATTAAGGGTGGGCTAAAAGACTTGAGCATCAGCAGGTCTACTTTTGATTGGGGGATCCCTGTGCCTGTGTCTGACAAAGGTGAGATTATCTATGTCTGGTTTGATGCCTTGATAAACTATATCACAGCAGCAGGATATATGGAAGATGAGGAAAGGTTTAAGACGCTCTGGCCTGCTGCCGTTCATATTGTTGGCAAAGATATTCTTAAATTTCACGCTATTATCTGGCCTACCATGCTTATTGCTGCTGGTCTTGAACTGCCCAAAATGGTTGCTGTCCATGGATGGTGGACGGTTGATGGCAAAAAGATGTCAAAATCATCTGGAAATGCGATTAATCCGGATGATATTATTAAACAGGTTGGGGTAGATGGCTATCGATACTTTTTGCTGAGGGCAGTCCCCTTTGGTCAGGATGGCGATTTCTCTCAAGATGGATTGATCCATCGGGTAAATAGTGATCTTGCAAATGACCTTGGCAACCTTGTTTCAAGGACAATTGCCATGGTTAATAAATATTTTGATGGCAATATCCCATCAGCACAAAAAGGAGACAATCCACTTAAGGAGACTGCCCTGCGAATCATCCCTCTGGTAGATAACGCAATGTGCAGACTGGAGTTTCATAATGCTCTGTCCAATATCTGGGAGTTGATTGGGGAGTGCAACAAATTTGTGGATAAAAACGCACCATGGGTATTGTTTAAGGAAGGAAAAATCGATGAACTCTCCTTTGTACTTTATAATCTGCTTGAATCTATTCGTATTATAGCCATACTTGTTAGCCCGTTTATTCCGAAAATAGCCGGCACAATATGGACACATTTGGGAATGGATGAGCCTTTAGCTTCGTTGCGACTTAACTATCTTAAATGGGGAAGGTTGCAATGTGGCAAAAAGGTTATTCCTTTTACTGAGCCAATCTATGCGAGGATAACTGGACATTCTTGACTTTAAGAGTTTTTGGAACTTTTTTAGCCATTCTATTGTCTAAGGAATAAAAGGGGTAGACATGGGTGAGATTTCTTCAGAAATATTAACACGAGCCTCAAACGGTGACATTAAATCGTTTGAGCAGGTGTATCATGAGTTTAGTGATTTTGTTTATAATATTTCAATTAAGATTACAAGCAATAGCCATGATGCAGAAGAGGTTACGCAAGATACCTTTATGAAAATATATCGTAAGCTGAAAACCTTTGGATTTTGTTCGTCTTTTAAGACATGGGTGTACGGAATAGCCGTAAATACAGCGATAAATTATCAACGGTCATCAATAAAGAAAGAATCGCAACAAGTGGATTTTGAGACAATTGCATTAACCTTGAAGTGTAATACGGCAACGGCAGAAGATAATATTATTGAGCAAGAGGATTCTGCACAGCTTGATTCGTTATTAAAGGAATTGAAACCTGAGCATCGAGTATGTCTGATATTACGGGAGATTGAGGGGTTAAGTTACAGTGAAATCGTAGGTATTTTATTCATTCCTGTAAATACTGTTCGTTCACGACTGAAACGGGCAAGAGAGGCTCTTATGGCAGGAAGGGAGGCGATTAATAATGAATTGTAAGAAGATACAGGAACTATTAATAACCGATTATTTAGATGGGGAATTGGATCAGGTGCTTTGCAACCGAATACAACAACACATATCTGGTTGTATCCATTGCAGACAATTTGAAGAAAGAATTGTACCCTTTCATGGAATAAGACATATTGAGCCACCGACAAGGGTTTGGGAAAATATTTGTGAAAAAATTACCACCGAACAAATGTTACCGCAAGGCAATTGGTTTGAGTATCTGTTGGAGCGGTTAAGGGAATTTTTGCTTATTCACAGGCAGCCTGTTTTTGCTACAGTAACAGTTTTTACAATTATGGTCATTGCTTTGATGTCTATTCAGGGACAGATAAAAACAGATACAGGGGGCATAGTGGTAGAAGATTTTGGACTCTGGATAGATGAGGAGAATGGTGCAATTGGGACAGCTATAGAAGAATATTTCCTGTAACAGGGAACTTTTTGGATGTTTGGTGTGTCTAAATAAGGAGTTAGCTGAACGCTTACAAAAAAGGAGGTGATAAACCATGAAAAGGATACTTCAATCACTAATAATGGTGGCTGTGGGAGTAATGATTATTGTCCCCACAGTGTCTGCTCAGCCGCCCGCACCCGGACTGATGATGGGGCATCGCAAGCAAGTAGAGAAGAATATGTTCCAGAAGCTTAATTTGACTGCTGAACAAAAGACTAAAATTAAGCAAAACCGTAGAGAACAACAAGGGAAAATAGAGGATTTGATGGAGGCACTACAGGAGAAACAGGCAGCATTAAGGGATACATTAAGCTCTTCGAATGTTAGCCGAGAGAATGTTGCTCCAATTGCCACAGAGGTAAAGTCTTTACAGGCAAAACTGATTGATTGCCGCATAGATGGAATCTTTGCCGTAAAGGAGATTTTAACACCTGAGCAATACGCTAAGTTTCAGGAAGAATTGAAGGGAAAGAAAGAAGCTCGTAAGGAACGATGCGAGCAATGGGAAAAACAATGCAGAGATAAAAAATAATACGGTCCAGAAATGGATCAGTAAAATTGTTTATGCTGTAGTGTCTCGTCAACCTTAAAATGACGGATAAGTCAGTAGGACAGACATTCTTGTCTGTCGTTTGTCTGTCGCTTATCTGTCGTTTATCTCAAGTGGACAAATGAGTCAGGCAAGAATGCCTGACCTACCGACTATAGGAACCTTATCCGACATTTGAGAGTTGACACGACAGTAGGGGAAAGGGGGCATGGTGCGTTCCATGTCCCCTTGAGTATAGAAGGCAGGAGACAGAGGGGCATAAAACATTCAACCGAATCCCGAACACCGCAGTACCCTGCACTTTCAAATGAACAGCTAAAGCCAGGGATGACGACTGATGTGGATATTATCACTGATAGTAAACGAGATGCCCTCTATGTGCCGTCTGTAATCGTTCAAGTAGTGTAAGAAGAGGGGATGCGGAGATATACTCCCCAAGCTCATAATCTGCGATTTTTTTTATTGGATAATAACTTAGCCTATCTCAATACTCAATCCCCTTTTTCATCTGAATTCCCATATCATACGGATGCTTTATCGCTTTTATCTCACTCACCAAATCTGCTTTCTCAATTATTTTTTGAGGCACACCCCTGCCGGTTAAGACTAATTCCAGACCCTCTGGTTTAGCCTCCAATACCTCCAACACCTCTTCTTCTCTCAAAAATCCATCACGCATGGAAATATTTATCTCATCCAATATGAGCAAATCATACTTATTTTCATGGAATATTCTTTTGATAACCTCTAACCCATCAAGGCATTCCTTACGCGTCTCATCCTTAGTTACATCCTTGAAAAAATGCGGATGTTTTTTGGCAAAACCAAGAATATCTACACCGAGTTCTGCTAAAATTCCATGCTCAGTGTCTCCCCATCTTTCTGGTTCTTTATGGAAATAAATATAGCAGACCCGAAGGTTTTGTGCCCTTGCCCTTATGGTCAACCCAATTGCTGCTGTTGTTTTGCCTTTACCATTGCCTGTATAGACATGAATTAATCCTTTCATCTGAAACCTCCAGATATATACTCAAGTGGGGCATAAATTGCGTTTTTCGCTGGTCTTAATCAACGATAGCTGTGTTGTTCAGGTTCGCAATAGTATACACTATTGCTCACTTTGCGCGCCATTGTTCTCCTTGATTAATCCTCACCCCGAGAAAAATCGCAATTTATGCCCCACTTGAGTATAAATG
>Ga0210054_1001913_pt1 | contig 16803 bp, 25 predicted proteins | sample CryGeymeta201516_FD_185470 | JGI IMG/M metagenome (GOLD analysis project Ga0210054, IMG submission 185470) | Groundwater microbial communities from Crystal Geyser aquifers in Utah, USA - Crystal Geyser metaG 2015-16 (SPAdes) (version 2) | ecosystem: Environmental > Aquatic > Deep subsurface >... | reverse complement strand
TTCGTGTGTCCAGCCATGATTACCATGTTACACCGCAATCTGGTAAAGCGTTCCGTCTTCGGATAGGTGGGTAACAACCAATGCCGGTCGTTTCCCTTGTCTTGCCTAAGCGGTGCCCGAACAACGTTTTTTCGGGCGTGAGTTTCAGAACCTCCGGAACCGGATGGTCAGACTCTGACCATTTGAAAATCATGGTTCCTTGCGGCTTAAACACCCGGAAGCACTCCGCAAAACCTTGGCGCAGCATCTCGCGCCAATCACCTGTCAAGTGCCCGTACTTCTTCGAGAGCAACCCCTTAGCCCCCGTCCGCTCGATGTGAGGAGGGTCAAACACAACGCGGGCAAAAACACCGTCCGGGTATGGTAGGGCGGTGAAGTCTGCAATCTCGTCTGGTCAACTATAATCGGGCTTCTCCCCTTGGTGCCAGGCGTGCCAATGTCAATCGGCCACGTCACGCGGCGCTTGTCCACAAACAGTGCGCGGTCGTCCTTCTTGTCAAACCAAAACATCCGGCTACCGCAGCAGGCATCTAGCACCGCCGAGAAAGCCGGCGCTGGCGACACGGAAACACCTAACTTGGCGTTATACCGCATCATAGGTTGCCACGAAAATATCTGGCTTGCACGGATACCGTTCGCCCTGCAATCCGGTAATGATCCAGTCGCCAGGGCAAACAATGTGTCCGCCTTCCAGTGTGTCAATCCACCCATGACCGCGCATGGCGTTGCCGCACTTCTCACATCGTTGTGTATTAGCGTCTGGCCGGAGGAAGTACCGAACGACCAGCCCTTCGTATTTCTCGCCCTTGTATTCGCCGTCAGTAAACGTGCCGTTCCCGTCTCCCGGGTGGTCACCGTTTTTGAACCACTGTGTCGCTTCGATCACCACTGGTTTCTTTCGGTACTGCGCCATGCTGGTTCTCCTTAGCAGGTTAACTTAAAACTTCGGAAAATTGCTTTGCCTAATCTGCCCAGGGCTCAGGACTAGGCTCGCTCCCCGCCAATAGATCCGCCAACCTAAGCTCTCGGCTTCGGTTGGCGTGTACCGGGTTAACCTGCCCAAGGGACGAGGACTTAGGACATACCCGCATAATGGCCGATGATGCTCGCCACCACTTCCAGACTTTCCCTCGCATCAAGAGGTCTCGCTCGGCTCTGGACCGCATCCCCGTACTTCCACCCGCTTGACGCGAGTGCCAGGTATGCGCACTTCCTCCGCTTGGGCAGCGATCTTCTTTCCCACATACACGAACAGGGCAGAACGTTGTTGATCGCCCCAGGTGAGTTCTACGCCTCTCGGCTTCCAAAACACCCGGCATCGTCTATTTTTGCGACCGCAGCCCGATAGATACCTGTTCGTTGCATCCTGGCAGCACCAGGTTTGTGATGGCGGCCAGTGCCAACCTGGCTATCGGTTATCCGTGGGGGCGATTCATCCCATAGAGGCCATCACAAATCTGGCGCATAGAAAAGCCCGGTGACTCCTGCGAGAACCGGGCTTAGTTGGATGTTTCGTAACAACAGGGCGGGGTGCTCGCTTAGTCGGCAACAGGGAACCTAAAAGCGGCCAGCGCTCTCTGCTGACTCCGCCCTGTTGGTACTCGATATGCCTATCGAATGAAGTTCATTATCCGCATCGCCGGCGGATTGTCAACCTGTTTTCTCGTAAAAAATCATTCAGCGCCATCGTTGCCCGGAATAATCCATGCTCTCGATGGAAGTCGTTGAAGTCATGCCCGATTGTCGGCGGCATGAAGTACGGCAAGCCCGTAGCCACTGCCGCCTTTCTTCCGGTATCGCTGGCATCGTTGTCCGCCACCACGAACCCTTCGCGCGCCATGTGAGTGAGGTTTCCGGCGCTGAAACAGACGTGAACCGATAGCCGCTGTTTCGCTGCCGCGTGAATGGATAGCCCCGTTGCGTATCCCTCGCAATACGCGTGCAGGTCGCCACTCCCGATCACAAATTCCGCTCCCTTGGCTTGCTGTCCGTGAATGAATTTCTTCCCCCCGTCAATGCTGATGGTCTGGCAGCCGACCAGCTTTTTCCCGACGTACATTGGCACTACAAGAAGGTTGTCGGCATCGGGCCGATAAACAGCACCGCGCAGTTCTGGGAACCCCTTGGAGTCAAGATAGGCGTGCTGGGTTTGCTCGCACTCGCCTAGTATCGCCTTGGCCACCTTGGCCGCCTGCTCGCGGCCTACTCGCATAACCCTATCTGTGGCCGCCCGTTGTTTGGCGATGGCTGCGCGGTCTATCTTTACTGGTTGCTCGCGGTCTGGGTGCCATATCGCCGGCTCGGTCATAGTGGCGTGGTTCTGTACCCACCCAAAGTCAGAATTGAACAGATAAGCACCGTTCTTGTGGTGCGGCTTGTCTGTCGTCTTGCACCTGCAAATCCTGCCATCGACCAGACTTCTATCAATGATAAGTCCGTGCGCCTCGGCAAATTGGTGGAAATTCATCTCGCGCCCCTAGCCCAGGCAATGTTTCGAGACCTAATCCATTGCTCAATTTCATGACTTGGTGGCAACGGTTTTTTCTTCCATTTCGGCTCTACTTTGAATTTCTCCTTGTACTTGTAGAAGGCAAATCCGTCTTTCTTCCCTTTTGCCCTGGCATACCCGAGAAGTTCTTGATACCAGCGCTCTTTCGTTGCTCCATCGTACTTTTCGACTTTATTTCCGGCCAATTCAAGCATCTCGCCAGGCTGCTCAATCACGTCATTACGTCGCGGCCTGACGTACCCGCAATGATTGCAAACATCTGATTTCCCAGGCCATAGCGCGCCACATGCCGGGCACTTCGCAGCTTCTTTTTCCTTGCTTGTAGGTTCTGGTTTTGGTTTTTCTGCCCCATCATCCAATGCCGTCACCCCATCAGAATACAGCGCGTCCCATTGATCCCTAAATCTGAGGTAATTTCCTGAATGGTCGAGCCACGCGGCGAATTCCTTGCCTGGATGCGGGCGCATCACGCGGCCCATTTGCTGTACATGGCTAGAGAATGACTTACTGAATGGTCTAGCAGATACCCCAATCATCACGTCTGGTACGTCAAACCCCTTAGATAAAACGTCAGTTGCGATCAATCCGTGAATGGCCGTATCCGGCTTTGAAAACTCCTCAATGGCTTGTGCTTTGAATTCGTCGTCATCCTTGTAGCTGATGCTCACGAAGTTGTAGCCGGCTTCCCCGAACTTCTCTGCTAGGTCTTGACCGTGTGCCACGCCAGCGCAAAAAACGATAGTCTTGCGCGGACCTCCGAAAAGCTCATGGGTCATCTTTACCCACTCCGTCACCACGTCTCCGGTGATCTGCACACCACGTTCAGTTGATTCTTTAGCTGACCACTCCCCTGCTACCTTCTTGGCGCCGGTCATATCGACCTGCTTGGCGATGAATACCCGGAGAGGCGTGAGCCAGCCTTCATCAACAAGCTGTTTCGTCGTGGTCGCAGAAACTACACTGGAGTAGGTTGATCCGAGCCCTTTGGTGAACGGGGATGCAGACAGTCCGATTACCCTTATGTGAGGGTGCGCCTTGATGAATTCGATTGTCTGTGCGCGCTGGACGTGGGCTTCGTCAACAATCAGTAGATTCAGGCCTGGGAAAGCTCCGCGCTTTTCGATTGTCTGCGCGCTGCACACCTGGATTTTACGGTCTGGTCTGTATCTCCAATGGCCTGATTGAAGGACGCCGTGGTCTATCTGGTACTTTTCAAGACGTTTCGATGTCTGGTCGCAAAGGACAATCCTATCAAGCACCATTGCCGCTTTGTTGCCCTTGTCGGCGGTGGCCGACATGAGCGATATTGCCATTTCTGTCTTTCCGAATCCAGTTGGCCCGTAGCACATCACGGCGCGATGCCCAGCACGGAACGCTTCGCGGATTGCATCCAATGTTTTGACTTGAAGTGGGCGAAGTTCGAGGTAATCAGCCATGATCCTGGCCTTTTAGTTTTTCTATCTCCTTCCGCTGCATCGCCATCTGTCTTTTCATTGAGCTTGATTCGCGCATATACACGTCTCGGCTGGCTTTTACGGCGTCGAGTTCCGCCTCCAGCACTACCACGCGCGCCCTGAGTTCTGTGATTGTGTCAAGCGCAGCCGTTTTGTCGTCATCGCAGCCAGGCATGGCTTCTACGGCAAGGCGGTCTTTCAGCGCTTCGTTCTCGGCGGCAAGCTCACGGACAGTCTCATGAGCTACTGCAAGTTCATCTTCATGAGGATCGTATTGTGGTTCTTCCGGTTCCGTCTCCGGCTTTGCCCCTGGACGTTTCCCTGTGACCATCTCTACGGCTTCCGGTAGCGTCTTTTCCCCCCTAGCCACCTCCTTCGCTAGTTCTGGGTCGGCTCTGGCTACCTTGTCTGCGTTACGCTGGGTCTTTTCGCTTGTTCCTGATATAGCGGCGCGTCCGGCGACAGTTTGCAATCCGGTAATCTTACCGAATTGCGGATTGCCAGTTTGCAATCCGGTAATCTTACCGAATTGCGGATTGCCAACAGTCTGAGCGTTGCTCCAATCCTGCGCGCTGGCCACAATAGCTGCTTGCTGCCCTGGCGTCATGTGGCGCCGGCGAAGGTTCATAGAGAGCACATAGGCGACGATGCTGCCGCCCTCGAACTCACGGAAATGCGGCTCTATCCCTGCCTCGTGACATGCCCGTATTCGATTACCACCGTCAAGGATCATGCCATCGTGAAGTGTTATCGGGTCTATCAGACCATTGGCACGGATGTCTGCGACAAGTGCCGCGAAGTCGACCCCGGACATACGTGGGAATAGGGTACATAGCGGGTGAAGCTGGAATGACTGCATGAATACTCCTAGCACAAGCGTTTAGAATGGGAGGGTGGGTAAGTCCTGGTGCAGCAGGACAGGGCTGGCCGGCCTTTTCCCCACACAGAAAGTGTATACGTGATATGTGCGAGTGTAAACAATGCGTGCGGCATCACTTCGCGCCCGTCTCGTAAATATCAATTCCGTGGATGGCCTTCATCAAGTGGCGCTTTATCCGATAGCCCTCAGTTCGCACGCCCTTGAAATCCTCTACCACCTCACGGCCGTAGCGCATGTAAACGAAGTCCGCAACGTAGCGCAACGGCGGGCGCCGCCTGCCGAGGATCATGACTGCTGGAGCGAGATCGTAGACTACCTGCAACCGTAGGTCATTGATTTGGTGGGCAGACATCAGAATTTCCAACTCGCGGTATCGGCCCGCCTCGCCTTTGCTGGCGAAGCAGTGCCCATCCACCATAGTTTTTACGGCGCCATATTTGCTCATCAGATTTCGCTCCGGGAAACCTCGGCATTGAGGCCGTGGAGCGAAATGGGCGCAACCGTAGGTTGCTTGTGTTGACTTTCTTCAAAATCGCGCATCGTGGTATCCATGATGTTGAAAGCCCACCCTTTAGGGAGGGGAACAGTTACTTGAATACCTCTGGATGTGTTTCAAGCACCCAGCGCAGCGACAACAGAGCGGCACGCATCCATTCGTACTTGCGGCCGCTGGCATCTAAACCAGTAACGCGGCCGTCTATCTGATCGTGGCAATGGTGGCAAACGAAGGCGACCAGATCGGCGGCCTTGAACCCCATCCCCTTGCCCATTTCCTGCATGTCGGCATGGGCACCGACGACCGTTCCATCATTTTCGCGTCCGCAACAAAAGCACTTTGGCGATTGGCGGGCCAGACCAAGCAATTTTTTGTTGCGATATACGCTCATATGACTTTGCTCCGTGAACCTCGGCCTTCAGGCCCGGGTGGTGAAATGGGCACAACTGGGGGGTAGATCGTGTTGACTTTCTTCAAAACCGCGCGTCGTGGTGTCCATGATGTAGTTAGCAGGCAGTGGCTTCTCGTCGTCGCACACCTTGCAGCGCAGGCGCGCGAACTCAGGCGGGTATGTCGCCGTCTTGCGATAGTCATGCTCGCCCCCGTTAAGACAGTCCGCCTTGCTGGTGCTGTAGCTGAAATGAATCATCGTCGTGTAAGTGAAGGTCTTGCCGCACGCGCCGCATTCCTGCTGGTGCATTTCGTCCTCGTTGTACCCATAGCCGTCGTCGTGGTTGATTTCCACGCCCTCGCCACAGTAAGGGCATTCCGTGTCTCTGCTCATGCTTCCTCCGTTCGTTTGCCTGCTAACCCGGCGCTCAAGTGGTACTGCGCAAAAGAGCGCCGGCCCTTAGCTATGCGTTGAAAGCCACGCCATCTATGGCGGGGGACAGTTACCTCAATCTAAATTGCGCACACTTAATCGCAAATTGTCCGCACTTTCTTGTGTATATACATTGCTAATGTCGCGCCTAACATTCCTCCTGTGCCGACCCACGGTATCGCATCCCATCCTGTTTGCACGACCCACATGATACTTGCTACTTCGGCAACCGCTAATGAATATGGCGTGATAGCCGCTGCGATGTAATTACCGTGGATTACATTTTGTGACTGCAAGGCTCTCAAAAAGACAAGCGCGAAGGTCGCTAGTAGGATTTTCATATCAACGTATCCTGCTTAGGAATTGCCTGCTCTGGTGCGAATAGCAAACCTTGTGCCTGATGTTGTTCTACACGCGCTTTACCTGCTCTGTAATAATCCTCATCAAGTTCGCAACAAGTAATGTCGAATCCGAGATTGATTGCTGCTATCACGCTACTCATGCTCCCGCCATGCGTATCAAGGATTTTATCGCCTTGCTTCGCGTAGTTGGCCAAAAGCCATTCATAGAGCTTTACGGGCTTTTGTGTTGGGTGGATGCGCACCTCTTTATTTTTCATGTCTCCCTGCAGCATTCCGCTCCATTGAAACCTAAAATTACGCACAGATGTTTTGAAACTTGTCCATGCTAGTTCACTATCAGCAAAGTCGGAGTTACCGGTAACCTTATCCCAGACAATCCAGCATGGGCTTGGCTTTGCTATACGGTCAATAAAATGGTTCGCACCCCAAATAATCTGGTTCTTGCTTATTCTTAGAAGTTCATTGAAATACTCAACAGGTGGTGCATTAACATCTCCGCCAGCAAAAGCCTTATAATCTTTCGCAACTGCCAGCTTTCCCCTGCTTGCATTTCTATCTCCATTTTCGCCTATGCCATACGGCACATCAACTATTGCCAAATCAAAATGTTTATCTGGATAGCGCTCCATCATAGCCATGCAGTCTTCGTTAAGAATCTCAATCATATTCACCTTTCAAGATTCAACATTCCGCCAATACGCCATCTTTAACGCAATACCATATATCAGCCTTCGCGTTTTCTCCGATAATCCCGACAGCGATGCGTACTTGTTCTCCGTCAAGTCAAGGTAATGCAAATGCGCCATTTATATAGCCGGGAGACCAGCGCACGCGGCGAGTCGGGAGAGTGTTCAATCTACCAACCATCCGATCATCTTGAGTGTGCCGCTTAGGTCGATACTGCCGCCAGCATTTACGACACGCTGGTGCAATCGTGCCACACTCTGCCGGCTGGTTGCTTGATATAGAGACCCAAACAGGGCCAACCCAGTGTTGTGTTTCACTTGCTTATCTCGGCCGAGATCATCGTACTTCGCGCACGAAAGCTCTTGCACGGCAACAGCGGCCTGCCGGCGCATCCGGTTGCGTCGGTCTGCATTCACTGTATCAACAATGGCATCATCGGCCAGCCGGCGATAACCCTCATTATCAACGGCGCGGAACACCATGCTGTGTTCACGGCGCAGGATGCGGCGAGCACTGTCGATCAGGTGCCGGTTGCTCCGCACGTCACGCTCGCAGGCCGCATTCATGGCGGTATAGGTGATGATCTCGCCTGGGCTGGCCTTGCGCATCAGATCAACTAGGAACCTGGTATCAACTCCGACATCGGTGATAAACACCTTAACCTGGCTCATGAGTAATCCTCCCATGTCAGGATTTCCGCCTTGAATCGACCGTAGTATCCGTTGTTGCGCGGACGAAACCGGCCAATACCAATCAACTGCCCTGCCTGCTCAATGTGATAGCGGAATGCCTGCTCATTAATAGTGTCGTCAATGATTATGAATTCGACCTCGCCGCCCCAAACGGGGATCATCGGGAAGCACTTCTGAACTCGCGCCCCGTCTCCGCGTCGCCCGGATGCGGGGACGAACAACCATTCCCCGGCAACGTCGTCTTTCAGAACAGGCAGAACCATCGGGTCCGTAACCATCACACCGGCCTCAAAGTGCTTCGTATATGTGCTCTTCCCCTTTCCGGGTATCTGGACGCTCAAGAACTTTGCGGCTTCGGCCAGGCAGTTTTTGAACGACATCGGCGGGATAATCACGTTCCCGTCGCCATTGGAGTGCATCTTCTCGCGCCAGGTGCGCCGCTCGAAGTCATCTTTTCCTTCTTTGTCGCGCGCCTCGGTCTGGTGGAACCGGCTCTGGCTGTATGGGCTTACGCCCGTAATCTTTACGACTGCTCGTTTCATCTTCGTTTCTCCTTACTGGGTGTTGATCTTGTGGCATGTGCCGCAATGGCCTGCCTTGACCTACCCGTTGCGCCCGGAACCCCTCCGGTTGGGACTTACTGGGGGGGCGACTGTCGCCAATCGCCTACCCGGTAAACCCTCGCCTTGCCTCGCTTCGCATCGCCAGAACATGTCGTGCAACGCCTTGCTAGGCCGTGTTGATGCAAACGCACCGGGAAACCTTGCGGCTTCCCCCTGCCCTCGCTTTGCCGCGCCGCGCCGGGCCACGCCCCGCGATGCCAAACCTTGCCGCGCCGTGTTGGTGTTTCCACCGGGAAGCGCCCATAAGTCGCTTCCCACTGCAAACTCCCTTGCCTCGCGTTGCAATGCTACGCCGCGCCTGGCATTGCCATGCCTCGTGATGCCGTGCCTGTTTCTGCCGCGCCGTGTTGATGCAAACGCACCCGGAAGAGGACTCGTTAGAATCCTCAACCGTGCTGCCCTTGCCTTGTCTAGCCGCGCCACGCGTTGCCGAGCGCTGCCCTGCCGTGCCATGATAGTGTTCGCTTGCAATAGTTACTCCCCGAATCCGGCCAAGAATGTCTCGATGGCGGAAGCACCCTGTTGGTCGGTCAGGTGCGGCCAGAGAAAACGGGATGCGTGCAGCGAGCGGGCGAACGCCCAGATCGACCGTGCGACAGGCTCGAATTCGGCCTGATCCAACTTCGCCCACTTGATCGACTTCGGCAGTGCAACAGGCTTTCCGTGCGGGCCAGGCACCAAGTCGCAATGCCCAGCGCCGACCTTGAGCCAACATAATAGGTCTTCCTCGTCTTGGAATTGCTCCTGCATGTCGAACAGTTGCCCGACCATTGCGAAGAAACGGCGGTGATACGGCCCACTGCGCGGCTCAACCCATGAAAACACGATGGATTCATCGCCAAGCGATTCGAGCCGCTTACGGAACTTGGCATACGCCCTCTGATCTCGTTCGCTGATGCCGGAGAGCTTGCCGTCATCGCCACGATGCAGATTCACGGTAGGCATCTCTGTTACCTTTTTCTGCTAACAGGGCGGTCTTCGGCGGTGCGAGACACAAGCGCAGCCAAGCGCAGTGCATCATCAGCCGCGCCCGGAACATCGCCGGACTCCCACCGGCTCAGGCGCGGCTGGGGGATGTGCGTCTCCCTGGATATTCGACTCTGCGACCAGCCCCTGGCCCGCAGAGTCTTGATATTTGATTGAGTGGTGGTTTCCATGGCCAGATACTATACAGCAGCGAATATCGAAGTCAATGCGCGCACAGATAGTTCGTCGCCGGACACCTCGTCTGGACCGTACGCTGCCACCGCCCACCCTCCAACCCATATGGCTAGATTTTTTTGTGAATCTATGCGTTACCGTATTGCGCAACCTATTCATTGGCGTATAATTCACATCACCCACCGCCCCCAGTGGACACCCTCACCCAGCAGCCTCGCGGCATAGGACTACGGTGACAGGCCCGCAGGACGGCATGGAGCAGGCGACACACCGGCCACCCTGAGCGGGCGAAATCCAAACGGTGCAGTAACCGACACGTGAAACCAACAGGAGAGTGAAATGAGCAACAACACAGAAGACCGGGCCAGGGAGCGTGAATTGTATGTGATCCATGCAGAAGATTACGAAGCGCGCATCCAGGCCGAAGCCGACGCAATCCTCTCAGAATGCGCCAGCAGCATGCGAGCCAGCGAGGAATTCGCTAACCACTGGGAAGCTCTTGAAGCCCAGCGCGGCGAAATCATCTACTTCGCCTGCCACGCCCTAGTGCAGCACCACGACACCGCCGAGGTCATCACCGGGCGCTTCGTGATCGACCTTATCCGCCGCGCGGCCATGCTCCGAGCGGACCATCAAATAGGGGGTATGTAATGCCCTTCACCTCATGTCGCCTCAATGCCCTCGCCACTGTATTCCGCTTCATGTATGGCGCCTAGCATACTGGCTCGCAGCTTGTCTTGATGCACCGAACGATGTTCAGGGGTCGGTATGAACACCTTCAATATCATCATCCTTGGCTGCCTCGTGTTATTAATAGACGTGGTTGCGTGCGTTCTGTTATCGCGCATCAACAATCTGGAAGCAGCAGTAATTATCTCAATAGGAGTAACAATGATTGATCTTATCTCCGTCCTTGTCGGCCTGTCGCTGGCGATACTGTTCGCGCTGTTGGCCTTATACATCAACAGCGGCACCCTACCAGGAGCGCGGCTATACCACACCTACCGCCTGCATCGGGACACCTACGGCTGCGGCCGCCTAACCGCGCTTCGCAAAGCGTGGTTTATTTGTCGGCATTAAGCCGGCGTCATCACTCATCTAGGAGCAAAATCTGATGATCGTTCCAAACAGCCAACTGGCACCAGTAGATCGCGCCGCTATTGCGCTGGGCGCCAGCAAGCATGAGCAGCGTCTGCTAATGCTTGCGAAATCGGCCGGCGAGATCGTAGCAATCGCAAACAAGGCCGGTTACGAGCAGTGCCACGCGCAGCGGGTCAGCCTGAAATTTGCCCGCGTGGATATTGAGAAGTTGGGCAAGGCGGCGCGCGAAGACGCCACTAAATTCAGCAAAGCCGTAATAGCCGAGGAGCGGCGTCTGATCGGCATCATTGAGCCGGAGGAAACCCGCCTCAAAGCGTTGCAGGACGATTGGGAAGCCGCGCAGGCCGCCGAGCGTGCCGAGGCGGAACGGGTCGAGGTCGTGCGCCGCGACGGGATCAAGGCGTTGATCGTGCAGCGCTTCACCGGCGTACCGACTGCGCTGCTCACTGCGTCAGCCAGCGCGGTGCAGGAGGCATTGAACGCGATGAACGCGCAGGCGATTGATGCCGACGACTACCAGGACATGACCTTCGATGCCGAGAACGCCAAGACATTGGCTGTGACGCAGTTGAACTCAATTTATACCAGCGCCGTCGACCGCGAGATGGCCGAGGCGGATCGCCTGGCCCGGGCAGAAGCGGATCGCATCAAAGCGGAAGCCGCTGCGGCCGAAGCGCGCGCAGAAGCGGAGCGCCTTCGGGAGCGGCTCAAGGCCGAGCGGGATCAGCGTGCTGTTGAGGACGCCGCTCGCAGGGCGAAGGAAGAGGCCGATGCCGCGCTTGCGTTAAGTGCGCAGGTTGAATTGGCTGCTGATCGCAAACGCCAAGAAGAATTGTCCGCCGCCAATGCCAAGTCCGCGAAGGATGCCCTTGACGCCGCCGAGGCCCGAATCAAGAAGATGGAAGAGGATCAGGAGGCCGAACGGGTACCCCCGGTAGTCGCAGCCGAAACCTTGGAACCGGAAAAGTTAGCATTGGAATGGGTTAACCAACCTAATGAGGCGGCCCAGGAACTGGTCATCCCTGCTATTGACGCGGAAGAAGAAGCTGCATTGGTAGAGTTGGAACCCGCGCCCGCCGCCGCCCTGTTCGTACGCCCGTCAGATGCGGAGATAATCGCCGTGCTGGCGGCCGCTTTCGACGCCGATGAGTCCGCTGTTACGGCTTGGCTGCGCGATATGAACCTTAACAAAACAAAGGAAGCGTCATGAGCGCAACACAACTGCAAACCATGGTATCGGCCCAAAAGGGCACGTTTCTGGCGGCCGCAAGGCCAGGCTTCGATACCGACGCCAAGTGGGCAGCCGAGTCAGGGTTTGCCATGCAAGTTCTGTCTGGCAACGACTTTTTGATGAAGGTCGCCCTGGGAAACCCAGACAGCCTTAAGGCGGCCATCGTCAACGTGGCGGCCATCGGGATCAGCCTCAATCCAGCCGCCAAGCAGGCGTATCTGGTGCCGCGCAACCAGAAGGTGTGCCTGGACATTTCCTACATGGGCCTCCTACAAATGGCCATGCAGGACGGGTGTATCCTCTGGGGGCAGGCTCGCGTAGTGCGCAATTCAGATACTTTCGAGATGCGCGGACTGTCACAAGAGCCGATCCATACCTATAACCCGTTCAGCGATGAGCGCGGGGACATCATCGGCGCCTACGTTACCGTGAAGCTACCAAATGGCGACTTCCTCACCCATGCTATGCCAATGAGCCTGATAGATAAGATCAGGGGCCGCTCCGAGGCGTACAAGCGCAAGTCAGGCCCATGGGTGACGGACCCGGAGGAGATGATTAAAAAGACGGTAATAAAGCAGGCCGCTAAAACCTGGCCTAAAGGCGAGAATGGAAGCCGCCTAGAACAGGCGGTGCACTACATGGACACTGACGGCGGCGAGGGAATCGTCCTATCAGAAGAGCCTGTGGTTGAGGACATCGCTATTACGGTCGAGCAGATTGCCCAGATCGAGGCTGGGCTGACAAAGAAGGGTAAGACATGGGAACAATTGCGCGGCTGGTGCGCCAAGCACAAGTCGGTCAAGCGCGACGTACCGACCATTTCAGACTTGACGCGGAACGAGGCGGCGAGTGTAATTTCTATTGCCCTAGCGGTGGTGGCGCCATGATGAAGTCTATGGAGCAGATGCGTGCCGAACTATCCGCGCTGACAATGGCTCGCATGGGCTTCGATGGCGCGGCAGTAGAACAAGGTTCTCCGGAGTGGATACTGATGCGCCGAGGAGTGATTACCGCCAGCCGGGCTAAAGACCTGATCGCCACCGACCGTTCTGGCAAGGGTCCTGGCGCGGCGCGTAAGGCCTACATGCTCGAACTGGCCGGAGAGATCATGGCAGATGCCGAGGATAGCCGTGGCTTCAAGCAGACCGAGTGGGGGCAGTCCAACGAATCGGATGCACGTGCAACATTCGCCTTCCATACTGGCCTGCCGGTGCATGAAATACCGTTCATCTATGGCGATGTTGGGATGCGCTACGGATGTAGCCCGGATGGAATTGTGGACGAGTACAGCGGTGCCGAGATCAAGTGCCCATTCACTAATGCGGTCTACATGGATTTCATTGGCGGAGAAGTCCCGAAACAAGAGTACATGGAACAGATGCAGTTTTCCATGTTTGTCACCGGCGCCGAGTTCTGGCACTTCTGCAACTACAACCCCCGGATGTACGAGAGGCCGTTTCACGCCATCATAATTGAGCGCGACGAAGCGAAGATGAAGATATTTGCCGATGCGGTAGGCCAGATGACGCATGACTTGGATCGCTACTTGCGCGAGACGTGCAAACTCACAATGAGGTTTGGCGACCACTGGGAAAGAGCTAGGGAACGGAGAGAATTATCGCTCGACGTTCCGCAACAGGCCGATAGTCGCAACGAGTCTGATGTGAGGATTCAACCATCAAGGAGTAGTAAATGATTATGACTGGACTAACAAGATTGGGTGGGGATGCACTTGTGCGTTTCCTGAGTAACGGCGATGCGGTGTGCAATTTGTCGCTGGCCTTTAACTACGGACGGAAGGGTGAGGACAATAGGAGGCCAAGCCAGTGGGTAGATGCCTCGCTGTGGGGCAAGCGCGCCGAGGCGCTGGCTCCTTATCTGCTCAAGGGCGGTCTGGTAGACGTGGTGCTTGGCGAACCGCACATTGAGGAGTACCAGGGCAAGAATGGCGCAGGGTACAAACTTGTTGCCCGCGTTATGGAAATCGAACTGGCGGGCGGTTCCATCAAAGAAAACCATTCAACCCAGGAGCGTTCCGATTCAGATCCGACGCGCCATGCCGCACAACATCAAGTTGGTGGTGGAACCAAGGCGTACATGGATGACGATATTCCGTTCTAAAATACACCATATGTTAAAGGCGGCACATTCAAAGGATGAACTTCATTAGCTAACCCGAGAATTAGGAGCAAAATCTGATGTCACTATTAACATTCACAGAACTTTACCACCAGAATTGCATTGTAGAATTAAGCAAACAGGTGCAACAACTGACAGAATTACTGCTAGAACGCGACAGCGAAAGCAGTGAGCAGCGGGGCGAAACGAGCGAAACATGTAAATGGGTTTTGGATGAGGATGGCGCATGGGATACCGAATGCGGTAACCGCTTTGAGGTAACAGAGGGTACGCCGCACGGAAACAATATGTTTTTTTGCGCGTTTTGTGGGAAGAGACTGGAAGAGGAGTAGATAGCTATGGTTACAGGGGAGCACCCAAGGGATTGCAAACACTGAATGCAGTGGGGGAATTGCTCCATTTGTGATATGGATCAGCGTAAGAATGAAACAGATGCGCTTCTTACGGCAGTAGAGGCATTGCTTCACCAGATTGACATCGTCCGGTTGAACCGACAGTTGGGCGTAACTTTTGAAAGGATAGCGACATGAAAACGAAACAACTTACACTTATTGAGCGGCAGCACTGCAACGGGACTCCGTGCAGCAGCTACACGCTGGCGGCATGGCACTGGAAATGGTCTTTGACGTGGAGGTGGAATGTCACATGGACTCCGCAACACGCCGGAAAAATTGGCCTCTACTTCATGCGTACGCATCGCTATGGGACGGGCCTTAACTTTCTCGCGGGCTTGAACCTTCCACTTGTCGGATCGCTGAGCGTACAGACGCAGCCGAACATGCCATTGACGCCCAACGTAGAGCTAACCGGCGCGAGTGGTCACGCCAGCGAAGACCAAAGCCGCATGTTCGAGCGTCCGGGTCGAGCGCCATGTTAGGGATTGCTGCTTCTATATTGTTGCTATTTGCCTTGCTCATGGTTTTTTATTGGTATGTCAACAGCACTTCCGGATGGGGGTTTGGCCGCATCAACTTGTATTGGCCGACTTTTTACTTGCTGTCCGGAATGATTGTTGGTGCTGGCGGTAATACATTCGTTCTTGTCATTAAGCATTTCAGTTAATGCCACAGATAATGAAGCGCCAAGTATTGCCCAAACGAAACCAAGAATACTTGCGCCCCATGCGGCCTTTGTTTGAATTCCAGCTTGCCGAGTTCCTGTAACTGGTTTACGCGCTTGGAGAAGAAATCGGGGTACTATCTAACACGAGTTCTTGAGTAATCATTGTGTGCGTTAGACGGAGATGCTGAATGTCGGAGTCTAGGACTGAGGAAGGGATGCGTCGCCTGGGTAACTGGGCGGCGTGGTGTAGGTCAGGATACATATCAATCGTGATGAGGCACTACTTCCCGCCTGTATCACCGATGTTTAGAGAGGTGGTTGGTGGCTATTGTGGCGAGGAAGAAGATCGACAAGATGTAATCGACGAACGTGATGCGGAGACAACAGAGAAGCGCATTAACGAGATCGCCCCGCTGCTTCGCGCTGCGGTTCTCTGGCGCTTCCTGAACAAGCGCACGCATAACTGCATCTTCCACTTGGACCGGATGCCAGCAGCACAGGTCAAGGAACTGGTACGTCAGGCCGCGAGGGCGCTGTAATGGGCGGGTGGTGCGCCATGTGTCGCAACCGTAGGTTGCCGGTGTTTACTTTCTTCAGATTCACGCATCGTGATCCCTATGATGTAGCTGAAAGCCCCCCATCTATGGCGTGGAACAGTTACCTTAATCTAAATTGCAAATTGTCCGCACTTTCTTGTGTATATACATTATGCTTATATCTCTTTATGTTCACATAATGGCATTGTTCCACTTAAGATTGCATTTCCGCATGTTATACGCCCTAAATCTTCCTCTTCAGATGCTATAAAAACAAGAACATCGTATCCTGCTTTTTTTAGATTTCCTTCGTGTTCTTTATACGGATTAAATGTCAAAATAGAAGTTCCAGTTTACCTTTATCACCATTAACAACAAGGATATTCCCGGTTGGTACTTGTATATTACGAATGATATTCATAATCTAAATTTCCTATGTACATACACTTATCCAAGTTAGTAGTTTGGTGCTCATGACGTTTCCTCCACAAATTCCCCGTCCACGTTCAGCGAATACCAGACGTTAGGCTTGACCCCATTTTCTCCGACCTTACTGGCACGGATGTGAATAATGTTCCCGCCACTATCCCTATGGACGAGAACAATTGCTCCGCTGTGCTTTGCTGCCATGGATTTAGACGAGCATCCGAGGCCACACGCCACAGACTGTTCTCCTGATGCCGACGCCGCGCTATTCTTACCTGTAGCCGATGCCGCCCCCTGCTTTCCATCTGCCGATGCCGTGCTATAGTCGCCTGTTGCCGATGCCGCTCCCAAGTAGCCTGTAGCTGATGCCGAGCCACACTCGCCAGTAGCCGACGCCGCGCCATACCATCCTGTAGCCGATGCTGCGCCCCACTCGCCAGTAGCCGACGCCGCGCCATACCATCCTGTAGCCGATGCTGCGCCCAAGTCTCCCGTAGCCGACGCCGCGCCCCGGTAGCCTGTAGCCGATGCAGCACTATAGTCGCTTGTGGCCGATGCCGACCCCTGACAGCCCGTAGCCGATGCAGCACTATGGTCGCTTGTGGCTGATGCCGACCCCTG
>Ga0210054_1001890_pt1 | contig 16943 bp, 15 predicted proteins | sample CryGeymeta201516_FD_185470 | JGI IMG/M metagenome (GOLD analysis project Ga0210054, IMG submission 185470) | Groundwater microbial communities from Crystal Geyser aquifers in Utah, USA - Crystal Geyser metaG 2015-16 (SPAdes) (version 2) | ecosystem: Environmental > Aquatic > Deep subsurface >... | reverse complement strand
GTCCGCCCGCGGGATTGAAGTGGAACGCGTTCTGCTCGAGAAAAAATTCGCGCCGCTTGATATTCCCCTGACGCGCGAGCGATTGAAAACCGCGCTCGAAAATGCGCAGGCCAATTGGGAGAGAGACCTTCGTCCGCTTCTGCCTCAATTTGTGACGTGGGAGGATGCAATGGCGGTAGTCGTCCCGCTGTTGGAAAAAATCATCACTTAATTCTGTACACGGATTACGCGGATCCTTCGGCGGAGTTGCACGGATCTTTTTTGTTTTCCGTGCGCGAAGCGTCCGCGTAATCCGTGAAACTTGTACTGAGCGAAGTCGAAGTATCCGTGTACAAAAAGATTAAACCTGCTCGAATTTTTCCACTGGCACCACGAACAGGGTGGCGCGTTTCTCGCCGGGCTTGGCTTCGCTGAGACTCCCGCGCAGGACGCGGATGGCCGCTTCCACGTCCGCGTCTTCCACGCCGATCAGCAGGGTCGCGACCCCACTGCGCAGGAATCCGCCGGTGGAGGCGATGCGCGTGACGCGGAAATTCTCGGCGGTGAGCGATTGCGTAACGGGATCCGCATCGTGATCCTTGACGATGACGATGATCATTTTCATGGGGACATCTCCTTCAATCTGTACACGGATTACGCGGATTTCACGGATTGACACGGAAAATTTTTAAAAAATCCGTGTCATCCGTGTCATCTGTCAAATCCGTGTACCGCATTTAAATCTCCTCGTAGCGTTCGACCGGCAAAGCAAACACGCTTGCGCCGCCCACCGTCACCGGGACGGGCGCGGGCAGGGGCAGGGGCGTGCCTTCCATGGGCAGGGTCAGATATTCCACGCGCTGGCGGCAGGCCTGGCGCAAAACTGCCAGCGCCCCCTCCTCGTTCGACTTGGGCAATCCCACCAGTATGGTGGCGTTGCGCCGCCCGAGGAATCCGCCCGCGCTGGAAAGATAAACGACCGGCGCGCCCAAAGGTTCCAGCGCGCGCGTGGCCGCGTCCAAATCCTGTTCCTGCACGACCGCCAGCAATAAGAGATGAATGGAAGCAGGTGTCATTTTGTTCTCCCTGTTTTGTAGAAGCCATACGCCTTCAATACTGGCAGGACAAGCAACATGCCGGTTTCGGGCTGATTTAAATCGCCCATCACACGCTGTGTGGCAGCGACAATTTTATCAATCAGCGCTTCTTCTTTTATCGTTGCGAAGATCGTGCGGCTGAGCTTTTCCGCCGCTTCATAAAAATCATCCAGAGAGGGGATCAATGGAATATCGTCGCGCAATCCCAGTTTTTCAAGAAACTGTCCCATGCCCACACTGTAGGTAATGGTTGCGCCATTCACGCCTTCTTTATCCCAGGCTTCCATCAGTTCTTCCAACAGGTCTGGATTATGCAAAAACAGGATAATCAAATACATTAGGACACCTCCGACTCTTTTGCATCAGGTGAATCTTGAACCTGCTCCGCTTCAGGCTGCATTTTCTTTGGCTCCGAATCTTTCTGTGAAAACAATGCGCGTAGGATGGGCGGCGTGATCAGTGTGGTGACAAGCACCATGACAACGATCGCGGAAAATTCCTCCGCGTTTACCAAATTATCTTTCACGCCCACGCTAGCCACGATCAGTCCCACTTCGCCGCGCGAGATCATCCCCGCGCCGAGTTGGATCGATTCGCGTTGCGAAAGTCCGCCCAGGCGCGCGCCCCAGCCTGAGCCAAGCCACTTGCCGGCAACTGCCGCCAGGATAATAACAACTGTAAAGAGCAATGCCTGTAATTGGAACTCGCGCAGGTCAATGGATAAGCCGATGTTCACGAAAAAGACCGGGACGAACAAGCCATACGCAAGCGCGTGCATACCTGATTCGATCCTTTCTTTTTCATGTGTGCGCGCCAGCATCAAGCCCGCCAAAAACGCGCCTGTGATGGCCGCCATGCCGCCGAAATATTCTGCGGCAATTCCATAAGTCAGCATGACGACGAGTGAAATAGTAAGCAAACCCTGGCTGACAGGCAGCCTGGAAAAACGGCGGATGACCCACGGCAAGGCCCACAAGCCAAGCATCACCGAAAGACCAAGGAACAAGACCATGCGGACGATGATAAACAAAATGTCATAACCGCTTCCGCCTCCGCTTTGCAAGGCGAGAAATACAGAAAGCATCAAGATGATCAAAATATCGTCAAACACTGCCGCGCCCAACAGACTTAATCCCACGCGGCTGCGCAACGCCTTTAGCTCGATCAGCGTCTGCGCTGAGATGCTCACGCTGGTGGCGCCAAGTGTCAGCCCAAGAAAGAGGGCAGCAGATTGATCCAAACCGAAAAGCACACCCACGCCCCACCCCAACGACACGGGCAAAACCACACCCATCAATCCAGCAAAAGCCGCCACGCGCAGATTCTGTTTCATCTCGCCAAGATGTAATTCCAATCCCGCGAGGAACATGAGCAGCAACACGCCCAGTTCGCCGAGTTTGGAAATTGTCTCAGCAAGATTGTGATCAATAAAAGAGAGGTTGAGCAAATTGATGATGGAGGGCCCCAGCAAAATGCCGACCAACAGTTCGCCCAATACAGATGGCTGCCCAAAGCGAATGCTCACATATCCCGCCATCTTTGCAGAGAGCAGGATAATCGTCAGGAGAAAAGCGAGTTGCAGGAAGAGGCTCATGTTGTTAATAGTAATAGTATAACGCGAAAAATATCGAAGTTTCAAGAAACGAAAAGTTTTTTCTCTACTGTACAAATACGAGTAAATTTCGTCACACCTGCACTCCCTGGCACTGCCCGCCAGGGCAAGTGTGCATGCAGGTGCAAGTATTGCGAGGAGGGCGCTCTTCCCGACGAAGTAATCTCTAATATTGTGAGCGAGATTGCTTCGGGCGAGTACGCCCTCGCAACACTTGCACCGCACTGCGTTTGGTGCAGTGCAGGTGTGACGGGATGTGCGGTGAGAGAAAGTTTTTTAAATTGTCCATCCTGTCCGGCTTTCCCGGTTAGAACTCATGATAGTTTTCAACTTCAAATACAAAAATCGTTGCGCCGCTCACGCTAATCTCAATTGGTTCCGAAATGGGGATGGATGGATCGTGGAGCAGTTTATTCATGAATTCGACCCGGTTGTGGCAACTGGCCTTCAGGGCGCGGACGGCCGCTTCTTCGCGGCCGATGGGCATGCCCACCAATAAAGTGACGTTCTTTCGCCTTAGGAATCCTCCGCGGCTTGGCATGCGCGTGACCGCGTAGCCTCGCCTGGCCAGCGCCTGGACGGCGCTCTCCGCATCCTGTTCCTGCACAATGGCAGTCATCAATCGTTTGATGTTTTGCAGTTGCGAATTGGTCATGCGCGTCAATTCCGGCCAGCCTACGTTCGTATCAGTCAGGGCGGTATCCACCTCGCCCACCAGTTGGGAGTAGACCTCCTCCGAGATCACCCCGTCCCGCAGTAACCCGGTCAGTGCGGCGCGTTGCGCCCGCAGGGACTCGCGGTGTGCGGTATCGAGTTCCTCCGATTCCACCAGCGGGTCGGATGTGATGACTTCCTTGACCGCCTCCGCCAGCGCACTGGCGCGATGTTCGAGAAGCGGCGAGAGACGCTGCCAGGCGTGCTCGGAGATCAGTCCCTGCTGACTCATGCGGCGGATGTAATCGTGCGCGGCGCGCCCGGCGACGAAACGCGCGTGACGACGCTCGTATTCCTCCTGAACCTTCGAGCGGTCCACCAATTTCAAGCGTTTGACGAGCCAATCGAAGGTGGAACCCTGGAACAGCAGGGTGAAAAGCACCAGGCCAAAGGCCATGGCCTGCAATCGTCCCCGCTCGGCGGCCAGCGGACCAGTGGTGGGCAGGCTCAAAGCCAGCGCGAGCGCGATGGCGCCGCGCAACCCGCCCCAGAACAGGACATGCTTCCACTTCCAGGAAATCTCCCGGTTGAACAGTGAGAACCCGTAAATACTGACCATGCGCGCGAGCAATGCTCCCAGGATGGCCCAGCCGATGGCCTGCCAGTTGGCGATCATAATATCCATGTTGATCGTGAGGCCGATCAGCAAAAAGACCAGCGAGTTCGACAGGAAGGCCGCGTATTCCCAGAAGTTGAACACCACCACGCGCGTGGTCGGCGACATACCCGAAGGCCCGACGTTCCCGTTCACGATGCCCGCCGCGACCACGGCCAGCACGCCGCTGACGTGCAGGGATTCGGCGATCAGGTACGCGCCAAAGGCCAGCACCGTCGTCAGCGTGGTCTCCACCAGCGGATCGTCAATGCGGTTGATAAACTGCGAAATCAACGTCCCCAGCGCGATCCCGATCAGGGTCCCGCCGCCCGCCACCATCAGGAAGTTGCGGATGCCCAGGATGAGGTTGAATTCGCCTGCTGAGGCGAAATCCAGCATCAGGTTGAACATGACGATGGCGGTGCCGTCGTTGAACAGGCTCTCCCCTTCGAGAAGAAGTTGCAGTCTGTGCGGCACACCCAGCCTGCGGAACAATGCCACCACTGACACCGGGTCTGTGGCCGAGACCAGCGCGCCGAAAACCATGGCCGCAGGAATGGCCAACCCGGCGCCCCACGATACCACGCCGCTCACCAGCAGCGTGGCAAGGATTACCCCAGGCACGGCCAGCGTGAGGATCAACCAGAAGTCGCGGCGCAGGTCGCCCAGGCGGATGTGGAAGGCGGATTCGAAGACCAGCGGCGGGACGAGCAAAGCCAGGATGATCTGCGGCGAGAGGTTGATGTCGGCGGACGTGAGAAAGGTCAGCGCCAGACCGATGAGCACCAGGCCGACGGTGTAGGGCAGGCGCAGTCGCCGCGCCGTGATCGCCACCACTGAAGCGATCAGCAGCAGGAGTACGATGACTTCTTCCACGAGGATGATGTTTTCGCCGGTCATTTCAATCATCTGGTTTGTCCGATGCTAAAAGGTGAGTCACGAATTCATTTTGACTTTCTGCCAAAAAGCGCATCCTGCCTGGTCGGCGGACGGGTGGGGAAGATGCCCTGCGCCACGGAGCGCAGTTCCTCCACGGTGAAGAATGCCCTGGGATGGGCGGCCTGGACAATCCCGATCACATCGGGCAGTTCGAGCGTGAGCATGTCGCGCATCCCGACCACGCCAACTATAGTGGTTAAGATAATGATTTGGAAAATTTTCCACTGAAAATAGCCGTAAAACAAGGCTTTTTGGCTCGCTTAAATTCCAAATATTTATCTTAATGTCTATAGTTTCTCGTCATCATCCACAACGGGCAACAGGCCGATGTGTTTCTTGACAAAGATGGCCGCGGCTTCGCGTATGCTGGCAGTGGCAGGGATGGAAATGACGTTATGTTTCATGCAGGAGGATATGTTCATGGGGGCTCCAAATGCTGGTTGGTTTTGAAAAGTATAACCGAAAGAATCTCTTTTTCACTTCCATTCCACATAGCTACTCAGCCACCGTCATTGCGAGGGCGTTTTTGTTCTCCCTGGCGCCTCCCGCCACATCGTCCCGATGTCCTTCGGGAGGGCAGGTGTGCCCGAAACAATCCCCTCTCAACGACACGGAGATTGCTTCGCCGCCAAAGTACAAGAGCGGCGGCTCGCAATGACGGCTGGGTAGTTACCATTCCACGCGATAGGGTTTCGCGTTTTCGGGAACATGCTCGTACACTTCATCCAATGGAAATCCCTGCGCGTGACAAATAATAACAGCCAGTGGAACGCCGTGTGAGACGATCAACACCGAAGCATTTGGATATTTGCCTGCAATTTCATCCACCGCCGCAATAACTCGTTCTGCAACTTCAAGCGGCGATTCTCCGTTTGGCGTGCGGGCATGAAATGGATCCCGTTTGCGTTCTTCCAATTCATGCGGATATTGTATTTCAATGTCACTGGAAAGCATGCCCTCCCACGCGCCGAGATTCATCTCGCGCAAGCGCGGCTCGGAGGTGACGGTCAAGCCCAGGGGTTCAGCGACCAACCCGGCGGTTTGCCTGGCGCGGGGCAGGTCGCTGCTGTAGATGGCGGAAAAATCCACATCCTGTAATTGATCCAAAAGGGCAAGCGTTTGGGCGCGTCCCATGTCATTTAATCCTGGCGCGTGAGGCGCCTGGCCCTGCCACCTGCCTGTGAGATTCCAATCCGTTTGCCCGTGACGGATGAGCCAAAGTTCCGTCATCTTTTTCTTTCCAAATACTCCTGCACTTCACTCATCGGCGGACGCTCACGCTCGGCGATCTCTTCGACATCCAGGGAGTATCCGTTGGCGTTGTGGCGGATCAACTTCATGGAGCGGTTGACATCCTCCAACACTGCGCGCCCAAAGCGACCCTCCAATTTGCGAATGACCGTTTGAATAATGGCAAACGACATTTTGCCCAACGCTTCCAAATGCTGGTTGTGATGAATGCGTTCCAGCAAGTCAACCTGCGCAATGGCATTCAACCCATAGCGTTCATAAATATCAATCAATAAACCCGTCTCGACGCCGTAGCCTGAGAAGAAAATGGCGCGCTCCAGCGCCTCGCGCCTGCCTCCGTATTCGCCCGAAAGCGGCTGAATCACGCCCGAAAGTTCGGGGTAAAACAGATTCAATAACGGACGCGCGGTTAATTCAGTGACTCGTCCGCCGCCGCCCGCCTGCATCTTTTCGCCCACTTTCAACGGTCGGCGATAAAAACCTTTTACCAGTTGTATTTGCAAATTTAATAAGAGCGGCCCGATGATGCCATACACAAAGCGCGGATGAATGTTCACGATGTCGGTGTCAATCCACACGATGATGTCGCCGCGCGTCACGAGCAGACTCTTCCACAACGCTTCGCCCTTGCCGCGCCGCGCGCCCAGGCGTTCCAGCAAATGCTGGTGAATGTAAACGGGGATGCCCGCCTTCTGCGCGATCTCGCGCGTGCGATCCGTCGAATCGGAATCGATCAAAACGATCTCATCCAGCAACGGGACTTTTTCCATGAGTTCCTTTTTCATCGTGCCGATCACATTGCCCACCGTCTCTTCTTCGTCCAACGCGGGCAGGGCCAGGCTGATGGTCACGCCTTGTTGTCGTTTCAGTTCAAGCAGTTCATCCAATTGCCTGAATTCGTCTGCGTGAAACGTATTCTCTGCGAACCACTTATCCACCAAAATCGAAATCGCCTGCACGCCCGCGCCTTCATCGTAAACCACTTGCGGCATGGGCCTTCCGCTTTTGACCGCGATCACCGCGCAAGGCGCTTCGTTCAAAATGCGATCCGCAAAGGCGCCCAGCGAAGCGGAGCTTGTGACCGGCTGGGAGGTGGTTCCCAAAACGATGACGTCCGCCCGCTTCGCATTTTCAAGGATCAATTGCGCCGCGTCATCCGTGACGACGAACTGCTTCTGCACATCGGGCATTTGCCTCAGCACGCGGTCGAGTCCCTTGAAGGGCGCGTCGCTTCCCGCTTCGAGATCGTCTGATTTACGGAGATGGAGGGCTGTGACTCCTTTTGGATGCAAACCCAGTCCGACGCGCAAAGATAACTCGGCGTGCGGCCCGCCTCTTACTGGAACGAGGATCTGCTTCGGTTTATTCGGAAGTTTTCCGCGCACCAAAGCGACGTCGCATGGCGGGCGGGTCAGCACATCGTTGGTTGTCACACCCAAAGCGCTGAAATGAGAATCCCATTCCAAGCACAGCAGGCCGGGTTTTTCCTTTTGCAAAAGGTTCGAGAGTTCATTCCAGGGCTGGTAGGAAACGATGATCTGCGATTTGCTGGTGATGCGTTCATCTTTTCCATAAAAACGCAATTGTTTTCGCAAGGCGCGCGCGGCCACCGCGCCCACGCTCAAGGATTGATCGGGCGGAACGACCACCACGCCCACAAGAATAATCTCCGCGTCAAAATGGCGTGCAACTTCCAAAGCGTGTATGCCTGGTCCTTCATGAAACAATGGAATGAGAATGGTATGAATGGGTGTAAAGGCGGAATGTTTTTGCAACACTATATCCATTTTCCTGAGCCCCAATAAAATTTCGGGTAATCTTGATTTGGCTTAATTTCAAAATCTTGGGGCAAATCATCAATTATTGTTTGCGCTTTTTCATGATTGTTAGTTTTGTTAGACAAATCAAGCATAGCAATAAAAATATTCGTTTTTCCTTGTAAATTTAGGAAAGGCGTTTGTTGTTCCTTTGGCATCTCTTTGGCAATCTTTAGCAACAACTTACATGCCTCAAAATAAGAATTAAAAGCATCTTCAACCTTATTGTGTATCAAAAGTAGACTTGCATAGTTATAAAACATCCCCCACATTTCGCGGGTCTCATGGCCACTGGAAGCTAATAAACTCTTATAATCTTCCAACCCTTGTTCTGCAAAACCTCGATAATATTTAATGATACCGAGATACCATAATCCGCGAGTAATATTTGAATCCTCACCAACTAATTTAGACTTCTCTAGTCCATCCTCTACACATTTCAGGGCATCATCCCATTCTCCTTGCAAAGCATATAGTCGAGCCATGTTAAGAAGAACGTGACCTTCTTCATGCACCTTGGAAATATGACGACTGATTTTCAAAGATTTTTGATAATATTCCAAAGCGTGCGCATAATCGTCACGGAGCATTAGATAGGTACTACCAAGATTAGTATAGTCCGAAGATTCATCAAATTGATTCCCTGTTTTTTTGTCAAGCTGTGCCGCTTCTTCTAAGTGTTTCACGCTGTTTTCAAAATCATTTTCAATTCGATAATTAATTCCTAAATGACGGTTGACATAGGCCAGCCCAACCGAGTCATTCAGAGTCTCAAATAATTCTAAAGCCTTTAGCAACGAGTCTTTTGCAAGGTGTTGCTGTTCACTTTTGTGATAAGCAAATGCCAATTGAGCCATACCAAAGGCGACTTGTCCTAAGTTGTTCACCTGTTGATATATTGCCAATGCTTCTTTAACTACCTTAACTGCTTCATGACTTTTATTAGTTTGAATATAACAATAACCTAGTTCCATCAGAATGTCGGGTCGTATTTTCTTGTTGTTGGTATCCCCAAGCAGTTCCAGCGCTCGATTAAAATATGAGGTGGCATCAGTAAAAGAGCCAACACGCGATTCTGCCTTGCCTAAAGAATGCCATAGTTCAGACATCTCATCAATCGAAATATCAAAGTCGTCTGCATATTCAATAGCCTTTCTGATCCATTCGCGCGCTACACGATAGTCATATAAATTTTCTGCAATTTTTGCCGACAATTTTGCGTACTGATAAGCTCGCTGCATATCTCCACCTTCTGCAAAGTGTCGTGCCAAAGAAACTGCAATTTGATTTTTTTGATCGCCATATAATTCTTCCAGACAACTCCCGACAGCTAAATGAAAACGCCGTCTCCGAATTGGGTCTAATTTCTTATATAAATACATTTGTATTAACGTGTGTCGAAAATTAAATAGAGACACAATATGTTGCTTTGTTATTTTTCGTTCATCTTTTTTGGCCGATATTAGCCAATATTGACGTCCTAATATATCAATAAGCTCATCTATAACCTGGTCCAGGTCAATTTTTCGAATCGTTGAAATCACTTCTGCAGTAAATTCTTCACCCTCCACACTAGCATAATTGAGCACTTCTAATAAACGATGTTCCAACCGTCCAAGTCTCTGTTCAATTACTGCTTCAATACTACTTGGTAACTGTTCAGGCCCCATGATATCTTGGGAAAGTACCCAATATCCTAAATTATCTTTAAATAACACCTTTTGTTCTTGCATATCTTTTAGTATCTCATTAATAAACAAAGCATTGCCTTCTGTTCGGGAAAGTAGCCATTTAGAAAATCCATTAGGTATTTTGTTTTTTGGGAAAAGTTCGGACAGCCAGATTTCTATACCTGATTCATCCAACCACCCAAGAGATATTTTGCAACAAAGATTATGCGCTACCATCTCGTGTTCCACCACTCGAAGTGGATGTTCCCCAATATTAGACACTAAATCTTCCTCACGATAGGTCGCCACAATAAGAATACGTTGTTTCTCCCAACTTCTTGTTAGGTGAAACAAAAACTCAATTGTCGATTCGTCAGCCCATTGCATATCTTCTAAAATAATAACCAGAGGAGATTTTTTTGAGAACTTAAATAATAGTCGGGAAAATTGTTCAAAAACCATTGAACGCTTACTCGAAGTATTGTCATCTGGCTTTGGGATCTTATTGATTTCGCTAGCTGCTTTAACCATCTTGGTAAAAGTACTCGCTAAAGGACCTATTATCGGAAAAAATACTCCAACTGTATCAGGAGCAATTTCGAGAACAAATTCACCCGCGGTTTTTGCTAGGTTGCCAACTGACTTAAGTTTGTTTTTCTTAGGATTAAGTAATTGCTCTGCCACAGATCTCCACGGCAGAAGCGGATCTCCTTTCCCAAAACTTGCATTGCAATTTGCAACAGCGCTAACTACTTTAGGGTTAGCGAATAATGTTTTTTCTAAGAATTCTTGCAACAAACTGCTTTTTCCTACACCTGCTTCTCCAGATACAAATACTAACTGAGGTTCTCCATGAAGAGATTTTTCCAAATATTTACCAAGCATTTCAATTTCTGCTTGACGCCCTACGAAGATGTTAGATTTGTCCATGCTAACTCCTATGTTTGATTCACATGATTTTCAACTACTTAAATTCAGTATACCTAAACAACCTCAAGTACGCAACAGTGATAGTTGAGTGCGCGCCTTTTGTGAGCTGTGCGATCACCGTGACCCAGATGAAGACTTCCACAAACCCAAGCAGGGGCGCAAGGTGCCTCTTGCCGCGTGAGGTGAATATGATTCGGAGCGTGCCGAGAGTCGCGTCCACGACGCGGGCGAAGAAGACCAGCAGGGGAAGGAGAACCCAGGCGTACCAATCGAGCTCATTCATTGCGGCCGCCTACGACACCGGGGAGCCCTTCGTGCGTCCCATCCACGACAGGTCATCGAATTCACCGAACTGTTCGCGGAAGATGCGATAGTAGAATAGCTCCTCTTTTGAATTCAGGCGCAGATCATTGGGCAATTTCCTCTCATGTTCGAAGTCCGCATTGCTGATCTTTTGTTCGGCGTGCTGTGCGAGAAAATCATCCACGCCGGCACCCTGCCAGAACTTGGCTTTTGGCCGCTGTAGGATCGAAGCGGGCAACGCGCCTTGCATGGCCTCGTGCAAAATCCACTTCTCCACGCCATCGCGGAGTTTCAGGCTGGCGGGAATTTTCAGGGCATATTCAACCACCTTTGGATCCAGGAAACCCACGTGCGCCACGGTTCCAAATGCGGAGGAACTACGATCCACGCGTTGCAGGGCGGTGTTGTGGAGACGGTTGGCGATGTCAATGAGTTCAGATGGCAGGGCGGCGGGGTCAAGAGACTTGAGATAATCATAACCCGCGAACAATTCGTCCCCGCCTTCGCCTGAGAACACGGCAGGGACATAATCTGCGGCGGTTTTGGCAACCAGATAATTCATAACACTGGAGCGCACCAGCCATGCGTCGAAGGACTCAAGGGCGTAGATCACTTCGCCAAGACTGGCATACATCTCTTCGGGCTGTACCACGCGCTCGTGATGCTCGGCATGAATGAAGTCGGCGGCAATGCGGGCAAACTTGAGGTCGGGTGCGCCTGCCATGCCCGCCGCAAAGGTGTGAAGTTTGCTTACATGCGGACGCGCCAGCGCAACCATCACGCTTGAGTCTAGTCCGCCCGAAAGCCACGACCCGACGTCGCCGTTCCCAATCCGCGCCTGCACAGACTCTTCCAGCCGTTTGCGTAATTCACGCGCAATCGTTTCCACCGACTCATTCAAAGCGGGCTGTACTGTGATTTCGGCGTTTTTCTTCATTTCTTTTCCGTCGAAGGAATGTCCAGGCGGCATTTCGTGAATATCGCGTGTGGCAGCCAGCAATCCCTTCACTTCGGATGCAAAACAAAATGAGCCGTCTTCTGTCCATCCATAATAGAGCGGGCGGACTCCCAGCGTATCGCGTTGAAGTTCAAAGCCGCCCGCGCGCGCCTGCGCTTGAGCGAAGTGTCCCGCACTGGCATAGTCTTGCGCGAGTCCCTTTGATTTCAAATCGGTCAGGTCGCGTTCCTGGATTTTCGAGCCAAGCGCGCCGATGGTTGTTCCGTCTACTTCGTATGTTTCGCGCCAATCGCTTCCGCGATGTGACAAGCGATCAAGCATTTGTTCCACAAGTTTTGTTTGCCCTGCGCGGGCAATACCAGCAATTCCAGACATATTATTCTCCTTCGTTAATCAATCACACCTTCCTGCACGAAGCGCGTCAACTCGCTCACGCTCCATTGTTCGAGGCCGAGTTTTTCCACCGTGCGCCCACGCCGCCAGTAATCTGTGCGATGGATGATGCTGGCGATCTGGATCATGCTTTCCATGGCGCGCACGGAAACCCCGTACCGTTTTCCCAACGATGCAATCGGCACGAGGCTCATCGGCACATCTTCGAAGAGATAGCGATGATTGAGCGTGGGCGGGGCTTTGATGCCGTAATAGCCCGGCTGGTTATGGATGGCTTCGTGCAGGTCTTCGCCGTCGGTGTCGTAGGCCAGTTTCAGCCATTCCAGCGCGGTGCGGGCGCGGATGCCCAGCGAGGAGGCGACGGTCACCCGCTCACGGTCCAGCACTTCGAGCAGGCGCGCCACCGAAGGCGTCACGCCGTCAATGTAGAACTGGTAATCGCCGTGCGTGGCTTCGATCCAGCCCGCGTTGAGCAGGGTCAGCGCAGGGTGGAAGATGGCGCCCATGTTGTTCAAGCCCGTGTTGAGCACGTTCACCCCGTCAATGAATTGGGGATAGGCCTCCTGGATCATCTCCAGCACTTGCTGGGTGCGCGTGGCGGGCAGGGCGGCCAGCGGGACGGCCTCCTTGATGCGGAAGATGCGTGCCTGCGCGGGACCGTCGGAGCGGGAGGCATAGATGAAGGTTTCCGCCTCGGCGACGGTCACGTCCGCTGTACAGCCATTGTCGCGCATCACTTTGGCGAATTCGAGCGCGCCGCAGGTGCGGCCCGGATGCAGGATGACGATCTGCCCATCTTTCAGGTGGGGCGCGGCCGCCGCGGCGATGTCCGCGTGCGCGGAGGAGGGCAGGACAACCTGGATGATTTCGGCTTTTTTCAGGGACTCTTTCACGTCTGATGTGACCAGAGCCAGTTTGCCAAATCCGTGCGGCCCGCCCTCGGCGCTTTCCAGTTCGATGCCGCCGCGCTTTTTGATCACTTCCACATGCTCCGGTGTGCGGTTGTAGAGCGTGACGGAAAATCCCATCAACGCCAGGTGCGCGGCCATGGCTTTGCCGCCGTGTCCTGCGCCGATCACGGTATGCTTTCTGGTCATGTTATTCTCCTTGTTTTGTACCGCGACATTCATGTCGCCCTCTGCGAGATGAATCTCGCGCTACGAGATTCGGGCGATTCGTTCTCTCTCCGAAATCGGCTTTCCATTTTCATCCACCGAAACGCACGCGCCATCCACGACGCGCGTCTTCACCGCGCCGCGCGCGAATTCGTTGTTGACGAGTTGCGGCGCGTCGAGGATGCCGGATGTCACCGCGTGGGCGAGGGTCGCCGCGTCGGTGAACGGGTCAGCCGCCCCGGGTCCCGCGAGGGAGCAGATGGCGTCCAGGATCGCGCGGGCTTCGTCAGCCAGTTCCGCGCGTCGCGTTTGGATGGCGGGGTCGGCGGTCATGTCGGGCGCGCCCAGCGCATTTTGGATGGCGCGGCGCGCGATCTTGCTGGCTTCGATCACATCCTCCGCGGTGGCGGCGTGGTGCGCCTCGGTGTGTCCGACGATGTGGTAAATGTGCGGCTTGAGCGCCATTTGCAGGTAGGTGGAGGCGGCCAGGTGTCCGCGCGCCGAATCGGGGTTGAGCGGATGCGAGAGCAGGCCGATGCGGGTTTGCTTCCAAATACGGAAGCCCCCCTCGGTCCCCCCATTTTGTTTTTCAAAATGGGGGGATGAAAGGGGGGTAATCATGTCCATCACGGTCAACATCTTCGCCAAATCCATCGCGTCACTGAGACCGGGCGGACTGTTGAACATGAATTGCGCGATGTAATCCTTCACGCCGAAGGCGCGTGCATTATATGCGGAAAGAAAAGCCGAAACCACAAACACCGCGTCCGACGAATCGCGCATACCCCAGTGATGCGGCTCATTCAACTCGACGGGGATGTTGTGTTCGCCATACCACTTCATTACGCTTTGATGTTCGCGGATCGAACCTTCGAGATCCCACGGGCCGCGCCCATCCATCTGGTTGAACCAGAAAAGCGGGATGGCGCACCACGCAATGTTGATCGTGTCCACGTACATTTCCGCGAGGCGGATGAAATCGTCGGTGCCAGAATAGGTGCGGAGCAACGGAAAATTGCCGCGCCGATTTGCCTCGTATAACGCGCGGTAGTCGTCCGCCGAACGAACGGGGACTCCGCCCGCGCCTTTGCGCCGCGCCTCCTGTCGTTCGGGATGGTAGAAGTTTTCCTGCGCGTCCTGGTCAATGCCGAGCGAGATCACATCCAGCGCTTTGGCGTCCGCGATCTTTGTGATGCCTGCGATGGTCGCTTCCATGGTGGGCAAACCAAAATGATGTCGCAAAATTGGATACGGAGATTTCCACCGGATGCGTTCCACCGTCGTTTGGGGATAATCCACTTCATCCTGACCCGCGGCCTGCTGACCCTTTAAGTAAGCCAGCACTTCCTCGACAGGTTCGCTCCCGTCGAAGGCGCGCTCGAAGAAGCCGAGCGCGTTGGCGCGTTCCACAACAGGCGGAGTCCCGCCAAACGCAAAGCGGACTCCGCGCTCATGCAATTCGGAGGCGGCCTCGGCAAATTCACCCAGCAGGCGTTCACCCGTCTCAGGCGTGAGCCGATACGAAACGCCGACCAGATCGGCCTGCTCGCGTTGCGCGGCGGCCAGTACTTCATTAATCGAAACGGCTGGGCCGAGGAAGACCGTCCGCCAGCCCGCGGACTCGGCCAGCCGCAGGAAATTGGAAATCCCTGCAACGTGGACACATTCTCCGAGCGCGGCGGCGATGACAGTTTTTTGTGTCACGGTTCTCTCCTTTCTAAACATGGCTTCCCCCCTTTGAAAAAAAACGGGCTCATTGGGAATCGCCGTGATTAAACCTTTTGTACACGGATTTCACGGACAAAAGGGATGAACACGGATTTTTTAATAGAAAAATCCGTGCAAATCCGTCAAATCCGCGTAATCCGTGTACCGAATCACGGCAACTCCCAGAGAGCCAAAAAACGATCAACCCTCGGGAATTTTATACCACAAAAAAAGCGACTCCCACAGGGAATCGCTCAAAATTAAAAAGGATTTAACTTTTAAACTACATCGCCACCACGCACGGCTTCGAGTCCGTCACTGTCACCGATTTGCCGTTGTGAAAAGTTACCTCGGTGGAGTCGGCGCCGCGCTTCACGGTCAGCCCGCGGAAGCGGAGGGTGACCGGCCACGGGAAGGGGTTCTTCCCTTCCAGCCGTACGCGCGTCGCGGACAGGATCGTCACGCCCAGGGTTTGCAGGAACGGCGCTACGAAGGCTATCTGCCGGTCACGGTGGATATAACGGCATATTGGCGTCCAGCGCTGAAGAATTGTCCCAGCAAGCATTATCATCCGGCCGCCAAGCGCGCCTTGCCGGCGGTGATTTTTGGAATTAGCGGGGAAGTGGGCGAACTGAATGGGCAACGGATCGCTCTGCCGCGGGCCTTTGAACGAGTGCATCCCAAAGACACCAGCGAAAAGCGCTTGTGGCAGGAAACGCTCAAAAACACCAAGAAAAACCTCCAGGATGATGAAATCGCCGTGGTGGATGCCGAGTTGAAGATCGGCGCTCTGCAAAAAGCCGAGATCAAGCAGTATGTCATCCGTTTGGCAACCAATTTCACCGCACGACGCAATTTTTTACCCGAACATCACAAGGGACGCAAGCCGAAGTATGGTGAATTGGTGCGGCCACTGCCACGCAAACACAATGGCAAAATCTTGCCAGCGACTGCGCCAGATGAAACCTATACCTGGGTCGAGCATAAACGCGAACTCTGTGCAGAGATTTGGCGCGATCAGGTGCTGAACAAGATCGAGCCAAATAAGAAAAACGAAACCGTTGACGTATACGCCATCTATGATCCCAATTTCGAGCAACCCTGGCTACTGGCGACACCGCTCAAGCTCAAACCTGAAAGTGTGCGCGCCATTTATAATGACCGCTGGCCGGTGGAACAAATTCCACTCAGCGCCAAACAGATGGTGGGCTCCCATCGCCAGTTTGTTCACAACCCAGAGAGTGTCCAGCGCCTGCCTGAATTGACGCTCCTGGCAGGCTCGATCCTGAGCTTCCTGGCAGCCTCTTTCCCGCCAACCCCCACGGGGTTCTGGGATCGCAAACCTAAGAGAACCCCCGGACGTTTCCGTCGCCTGCTGATCGGCAAGCCATTTCCCAAAGATGCCCCCCTTTCTGGGCGACTTCGAGAAAAGAAGTCCACAACAGCCCATTTGCCTAAAGGAAACCTGGCCCGCAACCCAAAAACGGCGGCACCAGCGCCAACTTAGCGGACTGACCACAGAAAATATCCTATTGGGTAAGGTTCTTGTCTGACGGAAGTGATTTCTGGTATACGCGCTTGTCACCTTTTAGCGGAAACTAAAGTTAAATGTTAAATGTTAAATATTGTTTGCAAAATCTGCTTAAGGTCAGTAAAGGTTTCTCGTCTGGTGATTGGACCTGGTCGCCATAGGTGATGAGGAAGGAGTCGCGCTCGGTGAGTTTGCCGCTGCGCGCAGGGATTCGCAACCGGTAGTCCGCGATGAGTTTTTCAACGCGGACAAGCAGTAGCGGGGCTTCATCTGCCCTATATCGTAAGGCAAGACAAGTCAAAAGGTTTGTCGTCATTAATTGATAAGGGCGC
>Ga0210054_1001868_pt1 | contig 17046 bp, 15 predicted proteins | sample CryGeymeta201516_FD_185470 | JGI IMG/M metagenome (GOLD analysis project Ga0210054, IMG submission 185470) | Groundwater microbial communities from Crystal Geyser aquifers in Utah, USA - Crystal Geyser metaG 2015-16 (SPAdes) (version 2) | ecosystem: Environmental > Aquatic > Deep subsurface >... | reverse complement strand
GGAGGACTTTAATACCATGCTTGACGCAAAACGTTTGCAATCTTTTTCGCTGTTGAAATCCCTGAGCGACCACGGTCTGACTCAGGTTGCCAAACGTTTTATAACTAGAAGCCTGGGCTCGGGCGAGGTTTTGTTCAACCGTGGCGATAGCGACCCAAATATCTATTTCCTGTTGGATGGGACCATCTCGCTACGCTCCGACGATAACAGCCCCGCCATCTTGATCCGGGCCGACAGCGACGCCGCGCAGATGCCGCTTTCCCGCCTCAAGCCCCGCCGTTACACAGCGGTGGCGGGCTCGGCGGCCAAGGTTGCGGTTATCGACGAGGACCTGCTGGATCGCCTGCTCGCCGCCGACCATACCGCCGCCTATGAGGTTACGGTCATTGAGGGCGACGACCCCGAGTGGATGTTTCACATCTTCTCCAATCCAGCCTTCAAGAAGGTTCCGGAGGACAACTTGATGGCCTTGCTCAGCCAACTTCAGACGCAGGACATCAAAGCTGGCCAGACGGTTATTAGGCAAGGCGACCACGGCGATTATTACTACCTGATCCGGCGCGGACGGGCACAGGTTCTTCGGTCCTTTCGGGGCGAGACGCCGGCTCAGGTTGCTGAATTGGGGCCGGGCGACGGCTTCGGCGAGGAGGCCTTGCTGTCCAATGACCCCCGCAACGCCTCGGTGATCATGACCGAGGACGGGGTACTCATGCGCCTGTCGATCACTGATTTTAATAGCCTGCTGCGGGCCTCGCTGGTTCCGAGGGTCAGCCCGATAGAGGTGCCGGACATGGTCAGGGCCGGGGCCGGGACCATCGACGTCAGGACCTCAGGCGAATATGACGAGGATGGTTTGTCTGGTAGCCTCAACCTGCCGTTGTGCAATTTGCGCCCACTGGCCGCGACTCTGCCGAACGATCGCCAATACATTACCGTCTGCCAGACTGGCCGGCGCAGCTCGGCAGCCGCTTTTCTATTGAACCAGCGCGGTTTCGATGTCTACGCACTGCGTGGCAACCTGGCTAGTCTGTCGGCCCTGAAACCAAATCGATAAACCCTTCCATTTCAACAATAGTTGATTATAATGGTCGGGATTATCCGACAGGAGTTTAACGATGTCCACAGAATTGCTTGCTGCCGCCCGAGCCGGCGACGCCGAAACCGTCCGTCGTTTGCTGACGGCCGGCACGAGGCCCGACTGGGCTGATGAAGACGGCACGACCGCCCTTATGGCCGCCGCGCATAGCGGCAACCTTGAGGTTGTGCAAATCCTGCTGGCTGCGGGCGCCGACGCCAACGCCACCGACGCCAACGGCTGGACCGCGCTGTTCAAGACAGTCTACAACCACGAGCTGGATACCGGCTTCGCCCCGGTCGCGAAGGCCCTGATAGACGCGGGCGCCAACGTCAATGCCACCATCCATTTCGGCATCACGCCGCTGATGTTGGCCGCCGGCGGCGGCGAGGGCGCGGTGTGCGAAGTATTACTTGAGGCGGGCGCCGACCCGAATGCGATTAATGAGGCCGGCCGCACTGCGCTACAGATGGCCAAGGAACGCCACTGGGTCGATGTAATCAACCTGCTTTACGAAGCCACCGGCTTTGCCCCGGAGACTGAGGGCGCTTGCTCCACTGGCGCAGCGCACGGGCCAAGCGAGGCTCAGGTGGTGAACTTCATCAAACGGTCGCATTGACGGTAACGGCGTGACCAGACAGCGTCACGCCATCCTGTCACGCCTTTACAGCCCTTCGGCGCTGTACACCACGGTCAGGGTGTGGCTTTCCCCCGCCGGTACAGTGACCACATTGTCGAGCGCATTGCCGCTTTCCACGCAGACCATCTCGCGCCAGCCGCCCTGGTTATGCTTGCCAGGGCCGAAGTCGGCCATCTTTTCCGCCTTTTCCAGCCACGGCGTCCAGACCACGGTCGAGCGGCTGCCGGTCTTGGCGATGCGGATGCGGCGCTTGAGGTCCGGGTCTTCGATGACGCATTCCGAAGCGGTATCGAGGTAAACCCGGTCAACCTCGCCGGTGAAGGCGATCGGGCCGGTCTGGCGCTTGCGCTGGCCACCATCGACCTTGTCAACGTACTCGACGTTTTCCAGACCTGCAACCTTGACGGCGCCGATGTCGCCAATCCGGAAATAGGTGTGCAAGGCCTCGCCGATCTCCACCGCTTCGGTGTCGAGGTTGGTAGTGACCAGATCGAGTTGGTAGTGACCAGATCGATCCGCAGCGTGCCCCCGACCGTGACCATCAGCTCGACCCGGCAGGCCTTGGCAAACTGGGCGCGGGTCTGATCGTTGGGCATCAACATCAGCTTGATCTGGGTTTCACCGCCGGCCAGCGTCTGGCTGCCGGTCACCTGCCAGGGCACGGTGCGGGCGAAGCCGTGGCCGGGAAAGGACTTCTCGGTGGCATGAGGGCCGAACCAGGGCCAACAAATGGGCACGCCGCCGCGGATGGACTTGCCGGGCAGGAACTTGGCCGCCTCCGAGACCCAGATCACCGGCTCGGCCTGGCCCTTGGGCGTCCAGGTCACCACATGGGCGCCTTGCAGGCAGATCGTGGCTGTGGCGAGACCATTCGCGATCTCGGCGAAGGCCAGGCCATCCGGCCCTGTGCGGAAGGCAAGCTGGTTGGCGATAGCAAATTGCCGGTTCGGCGATTCTGCGTGGCTCGACATGGCGTCTCCCTTCGATTGGTTGAATTACGTACGTTCTACCTGGCTGACGTCGCGCACGGCGCCGAATGCCGCGCTAGTGGTCATCGCCGCGTAGGCGCGTAGCGCCGCCGAAACCGGTCGATTCCGGCCCACGGCTTGCCAGGCCGCCTGGCCCTTGGCCACCATGGCGGCGCGGCGCCTGGCCAGCTCGTCATCGCTGACGGCGACGCGGATGGCTCGGTTGGGGATGTCGATCTCGATCATGTCGCCTTCCTCGACCAGGCCGATATTGCCGCCTTCGGCCGCCTCGGGCGAGACGTGGCCGATACTCAAGCCGGAGGTGCCGCCGGAAAAACGGCCATCGGTAACCAGGGCGCAGGCCTTGCCCAGACCCTTCGACTTGATATACGAAGTGGGGTAAAGCATCTCCTGCATCCCCGGCCCGCCGCGCGGGCCTTCATAGCGGATGACGACGACGTCGCCGGCCTTGATCCGGTCGGCCAGGATGGCCTCGACCGCCGCGTCCTGACTTTCGAAGATACGCGCAGGACCGTTGAATTTCAGGATGCTGGCATCGACGCCGGCGGTCTTGACGATGCAGCCGTCCTTGGCCAGATTGCCATAGAGCACGGCCAGCCCACCGTCCATGGAATACGCATGGGTGAGGTCGCGGATACAGCCATTGGGACGGTCCAGGTCCAGTTCGGGATAACGCCGTTCCTGGGAGAAGGCGACTTGCGAAGGCACGCCGCCCGGTGCCGCCCGGTAGAACGCGGATACCGCAGCCTCGTGGGCGCGCGCGATGTCCCAGACCGCCAGCGCCTCGCCCAGCGTGCGGCTATGCACGGTATGGCAATCCCGGTGAATCAGACCGGCCCGATCCAGCTCGCCCAGGATGGCCATCACACCGCCGGCGCGATGCACGTCTTCCAGGTGATATTGCTGGCTGGACGGCGCCACCTTACACAGGTTGGGCACCTTGCGGCTCAAGCGATCGATGTCCTTCATGGTGAACTTCACCCCCGCCTCCTGCGCCGCGGCCAAGAGGTGCAGCACGGTGTTGGTGGAGCCGCCCATGGCGATGTCGAGGGCCATGGCATTCTCGAAGGCGTCGAAGGTGGCGATGGCGCGCGGCAATACGGTTGCGTCGTCCTGCTCGTAATAACGCTTGGCCAGTTCGACCGCGACCCGTCCGGCGCGCAGGAACAATTGCTTGCGATCGGCGTGGGTGGCGACCAGCGTGCCGTTGCCGGGCAACGAAAAACCCAGGGCCTCGGTCAGGCAGTTCATCGAGTTGGCGGTAAACATGCCGGAGCAGGAACCGCAGGTGGGACAAGCCGAGCGCTCGACCGCTTCGACATCCTGGTCGGAGCACTGGCTGTCGGCCGCCTGGACCATGGCATCGACCAGGTCGAGCATCACGGTCTTGCCGCTCAATACCACCTTGCCCGCCTCCATCGGCCCGCCGGAAACGAACACCGTGGGGATGTTCAGGCGCAGGCTGGCCATCAACATGCCCGGCGTGATCTTGTCGCAGTTGGAGATGCACACCAGGGCGTCGGCGCAGTGGGCGTTGCACATGTATTCGACACTGTCGGCGATCAGGTCGCGCGAGGGCAGCGAATACAACATGCCGCCGTGGCCCATGGCGATGCCGTCGTCGATGGCGATGGTGTTGAACTCCTTGGCCACGCCGCCGGCCGCCTCGATCTCGCGCGCCACCATCTGGCCCAGGTCCTTCAGGTGGACATGGCCGGGCACGAACTGGGTAAAGGAGTTGGCAATGGCGATGATCGGCTTGTTGAAATCGCCGTCCTTCATGCCGGTGGCCCGCCATAAGGCGCGGGCGCCGGCCATGTTGCGACCGTGGGTGGTGGTGTACGAACGATAACGAGGCATGATTGTCACCTTACAAGACCTATAATCCTGCCAATTTTAACCCCACCAGGCGCCTCGACATGCTGGTTCATCCGCAATTCGACCCAATCGCGCTACAGCTCGGGCCACTGGCCATACGTTGGTATGGCCTGATGTATGTGCTGGCCTTCATCGCCTTTGTCGTGCTGGGCCGCCTCCATGCCAAGCGCCGGCCGGAGCTGGGCTGGAACCGGGACATGATCGACGACCTGTTGTTCTACGGCATCCTCGGTGTCGTCATTGGCGGTCGGCTGGGCGAGGTCCTGTTCTATGAGCCGGGCTACTACTTCAGCCATCCGGGCGAGATTATCGCCGTCTGGAAGGGCGGCATGAGCTTCCACGGCGGCCTGATCGGGGTCATGGTTGCCCTGGCCTGGTTCGCCCGCAAGACCGGCCGCAGCTTCCTGCAGATCAGCGATTTCGTCGTGCCGCTGGTCCCAGTTGGCCTGATGTTCGGCCGCATCGGCAACTTCATCAACGGTGAACTCTGGGGCCGGCCGGCCGATCCCGGCCTACCCTGGGCGATGATCTTCCCGCAGGTTGATATGCTTCCGCGCCACCCGTCGCAGCTCTATCAAGCGGCCGGCGAGGGACTGCTGCTGTTCGCGATCATCTGGCTCTACGCGGCCTGGCCGCGCGCGGTTGGCCGCGTCTCCGGCCTGTTCCTGCTCGGTTATGGGGTGTTGCGCTTCGCCGCCGAGTTCTTCCGTCACCCGGACCCCGGCATTTTCAGCGGCCTGCCGTTCGACCTATCCACCGCCCAATGGCTATGCGTGCCGATGCTGATAATCGGTATCTGGCTGTTGGCCCGTCCGGTGCGCTAAAGCCGGCTTGTAGCCAGGCGCTGGCGATGGGTATAATTCCCGACTATTGCAATTGGGTATATCGAGATCGATCATGAATACGCAAACTAACAAGATGCACGAGCTGGTCACCAGTCACCCCGTGGTGCTGGTCATGAAGGGTACGCCCCAGTTCCCCCGCTGCGGCTTCTCCGGCACAGCGGTGCAGGTATTGAAGGCCTGCGGGGTGAACGATTTTTACGCCGTCGATGTTTTGACCGACCCCGAGCTTGGCCAGGCCGCCAAGGACTATGCCCATTGGCCGACCTATCCTCAACTTTATATCGACGGTCAATTCGTCGGCGGCGCGGACATCATGCGCGAGATGTACCAAAAGGGTGAATTACAGGCCATGCTGGCCAAGCCTTGAACGGGCCTGTAAGGTCCAGCCGCCTGGCGGCCGATTTGTCCTGAACTGGTCAGCACGAATAGTATGGCGGCGCAAGACTATGTTTTTACCTGTTGCGCTCTGTGTCGCTACGGTTAAACTGGATTCATCAGGTTTATTCGGGGGTACGCAAGATGCTGATTAAAGAATTAATCGACGGCAACGCGGCCTGTTTGAACCTGGAAGGACGCTTCGATTTCCACTCTCAGCAAGACTTCCGCAGCGCCTATGAGACGATGCTGACCAAGCCTGAAATCGGCGAGTTGAGGCTCGATTTCAGTCGGGTCGATTACCTGGACTCATCCGCGCTCGGTATGCTGCTGCTGTTGCGGGAGGAGGCCGATGCCGCTGGCAAACGGGTCAAGCTGGCCAACTTGTCCGGGGTGGTGAAACAGGTGGTCGAGATCGCCAATTTTGGCAAGCTGTTCACGATTCAATAGCCCTAATGCGCCTGAAGATACTGGTTGTCGACGCCGTCCAGGACAATGCGGAGCGGCTCGGGCAAATCGTCCGCCAGTTGGGCCATGACGTAACGATCGCCCGCGACGGGGTCGAGGCGGTAGAGCACTATCGGAGCGCCGAAACCGACCTGATCTTCATGGCCATCACGCTCCCCGGACTGGATGGCATCGAGGCCACCCGCCAGATGCGCGCCCTGCCCAGCCAACATTGGGCGCCCATTGTTCTCCAATCCGCCGCTGACAGCGCCGAAGAGATCGTTCGCGGGATGGCGGCGGGCGGTGACGATTACCTGGCCCAACCGACCGATGTCCGGATCATCCAGGCCAAGATCGGCCACTATGCTCGCATCCTGACGCTGCAACGCGATACGCAAGGCTATCTGGCGGAGCTGGGCGCCTGGCGCGAGAACGCCGAACAACAGAACCGGCTGGCTCAACATGTGGTCAGCCGGTTGCTGGCCGCCGATGGCTTGCGCGATCCGATACTGAGCTGGCTGAATGTCCCGGCCGATAGCTTCAGCGGCGACCTCGTTTGCGCCGCGCGCGGCCCGGACGATGCGCTCTATGCCCTGCTCGCCGATGCCGCCGGTCACGGCCTGGCGGCGGCCCTGATTGCGCTGCCCCTGACCCAGGTCTTCTACGGCATGGCGGCCAAGGGCTTCCCGATCGATACCATCGCCGGTGAGCTGAATCGCAAGCTGAAATCCTTTCTCCCGGCCGGCCATTTCGTGGCCGCCAGTCTGGTTGCGCTGGATGTCCGCAACCAGGTCATCGAGGTCTGGAACGGCGGCAACCCGGATGTCCTGCTGCTGGACGGCAGCGGCCTAGTTTCCGGACGCTGGCCCTCGCGCCATTTGCCGCTGGGCGTTCTGCCGCCCGACCAGTTCGATGCCACGGTCGAGACCGTCGAGTATGCCCAGCCGAGCGAGTTGGCGCTGTTTTCGGACGGCATCGTCGAGGCCGAAAATCCATCCGGTGAGAGTCTCGGCCTGCCGGGCATCGAGGCGCTGCTCGGCGCCGCGCCCAAGGGACAACGTCTGGCCGCCCTAAAAACGGCCGTGCTCGGGCATCTCGCTGGCCGGCCAGGGCACGACGATCTGTCGGCCCTCGTCATACAGGCGCCGATCGAGCGGCGTCAGACGCTGCGCCTGACTCGGGCCGCCGCCGACCTGGCCGAGCCGGCCTCGGACTGGCGTCTGGAGTTGAGCTGGGGCGCATCCGAACTGCGCACTGTGGACGTGGTCCCCGCCGTACTCGGCTTCATGAGCCAGATTCAGGCCCTCAAACCCTATCAAGGACAACTGTTTCTGGTCTTGTCCGAACTGTTCAACAATGCCCTGGACCATGGCTTGCTGGGCCTCGATTCCAGTCTCAAGAACAAGGCGGGGGGCTTCCAGCGTTATCACGATGAGCGGCGGCAAAGGCTGGAGGCCTTGACCGACGGCCGGATCGACATGGCGTTTCGGCTAGGTCAACCCGATGCCCGGCCGGTTCTGGATATCCGCATCGAGGACAGTGGTCAGGGCTTCGACTACAACCAGTTCGATCCAGCCTTCGACGACTCGGTGGCGATGCGGCAAACCAATGGTCGTGGCATCTTGATGGTTCGTAGTCTGTGCGAGGAGGTCGTGTACTCGGGCCGGGGCAATGTAGTGACCGCCCGCTTTAGCGGTTGAGCGCGGGCAGTCTGCGGCCAGAGGCTTGCTTCACAGGGCGTTGATTCGCTCCAGGTAGCCCTGAATGCGATCCGGTCGGCCGGCGCGCAGCAGCTTGGCCGCCAAGGGCGCCAGGCTGGATAGGTGGCTATGCATGATCTGCTGCTTGACTGCCATCAGATGGGCCGGGTGCATGGAAAAACTGCGCAGTCCCAGGCCCAGCAACAGCCGGGTCATCTTCGGGTCGCCCGCCATTTCGCCGCACACCGACACCGGGCGCTTGAGACGATGCCCTACTTTCAGGGTATGCGCCAGCAACTGAAGCACCGCCGGATGCAACGGGTCATACAGGTGCGCCACCGCGTCATCGGTGCGGTCGATGGCCAGGGTGTACTGAATCAGGTCGTTGGTGCCGATCGACAGAAAATCCAGTTTCTGAGCGAACCATTCGGCTACCAACGCCGCCGCCGGGATCTCGACCATGCCGCCGATGGGCACGCCGGGATTGAACGGCTGACCTTCCCGCGCTAGTTCCGCCTTGGCCAGGGCAATCAGTTCCAGTGCCTGATCCAGTTCGTCCAGGCTGGACAGCATGGGGATCAGAATCCGCACCTGGCCATAGTGGCTGGCGCGCAAGATGGCCCTAAGCTGAGTGACGAACAAGCGCGGCTCAGCCAGACAAAAGCGGATGGCGCGCAGCCCCAGGGCCGGGTTGACGCTGACCTCCGACATCCAGTCCAGCGACTTGTCAGCGCCCGAGTCCAGGGTGCGTATCACCACCGGCCGGCCCTTCATTGCCGCGGCCACGTCGCGATAGGCCTCGAACTGCTCGTCCTCGGGGGGTAGATCGGGCCGGTTCATGAACAGGAACTCGCTGCGGAACAGGCCAATCCCGGCGGCGTTCTCGTCCAAGGCGTCAAACACGTCCTGGGGTAGGTCGATATTGCCAAGCAGCTCCACCGCCTCGCCGTCCAGGGTGGCCGATGGGCTGGACTTAAGCCGCTTGAGTTTCTGCTGTTCCAGCCGCCATTGATCGCTGCGGAGCTGATATTCCTCCAGGATTAGTTGGTCCGGGTTGACGATCACCACCCCAGCGATGCCGTCGACGATCAGCACATCGCCTTCCTGGATCAGGGAACGGGCATTGTGCAGCGCCATGACCGACGAGATGTTTAGGCTGCGCGCCAGGATGGCGGTGTGCGATGTCGTGCCGCCCAGGTCGGTGATGAAGCCGGCGAAGGCGTGCCGTTTGAACAGCACCATGTCGCTCGGCGACAGATCGTGAGCGACCAGTACGGTGGGCTCGTCCGAGACCTTCAATGGCGCCTGACCGGGGTGGCCGAGCAGGGCCTTGAGCAGCTTATCGGCGACTTGTTTCACGTCTTGCTGGCGCTCGCGCAGGTAAGCGTCCTCGAAGCTTTCGAACTGGGCCAGCAAGGCCTCGGTTTGTTGGGCCAAGGCCCATTCGGCGTTGCAGGCCGTTTGCCGGATCAGACCCTTGGGGGCCTGGGAAATCATGGTGTCGTCGAGGATCAATGCATGCAGGTCGAGGAAGGCCGCCAACTCCGACGGTGCGCCCTCGGGGATATGGTCGCGTAGCTGGCCATACTCGGCGCGGACCTCGGCCACGGCGGCGTCAAAGCGCGTTACCTCTGAGCCGACGTCGGCCTTGCGCAACACATAGTGCGGCACTTCCAGGCGGTCGTGGGAGTAAAGCTGGGCCCGGCCGATAGCATAGCCGCCGGAGATGCCGATGCCATGCAGGGTAAAGGTCACTCAGCTTCCCCGAATTTGTCTTCGATCAGGGCAACGATGGCTTGCATGGCCTCCGCCTCGTCCTCGCCATCGGTCGTCACCGCGATGCTGGAGCCCTTGGCGGCGGCCAGCATCATGACGCCCATGATGCTCTTGCCGTTTACCCGGCGACCCTTGCGGGCGACCCAGACCTCGGACCGGAAGCGGGCGGCGGTCTGGGTTAGCTTGGCCGAGGCGCGGGCATGAAGGCCCAGCGCGTTGGTGATTTGCACCTCGCGCTCAAGCATCGCAGTGATCGAAACGAATGTGGATAACCGCGGCCCGCCCGCCGTTGGCCACCCGGCCGGCCAGCAGACCGAGGCCTTCATGACGGTAAGACAGGGCCTTGAGCAACATCGGCAGGTTCACCCCGGCCACCGCTTCCAGTTTGCCAGGACGCAACAGCTTGCAAACGATATTGCAGGGCGTGGCGCCGTACATATCGGTCAGCACCAGCACGCCATCGCCGGCATCGAGAGCCTCGATCTGGCCACGTGCGGCGGCGAGCATGGCGTCGGTATTGGGGTGGCTCATCAGATCGATGGCGCCAAGGCGGTCCGGGCGCTCACCGAGGACATAAGTGGCCGATTGGATTAGGCTCTCGCCCAGGTTGCCGTGGGCGACGATCAATAAGCCGATCATGGGGTTCGGCGGTTAAGAAGATGGCGCATTTTAGTCTTATTCTAGCGCCGGGTAATGGCCTGGATGTCAATATCCGGGTTAAGGCCTATCTGTACTCAGGCTGCGATAAAATCCAGCCTTAGCCATTCGTTCAGCCCGCCATGCCCAGTGACCGTATCCGGGAAATCCCCTACAACTACACCTCGTTCTCCGACCGCGAGATCGCCCTGCGCCTACTTGGCCAGGATGGCTGGCGGCTGATAGAGGACCTGCGCGCCGAGCGCAAGACCGGGCGCTCGGCGCGCATGTTGTTCGAGGTCCTGGGTGATCTCTGGGTGGTATCGCGCAACCCCTATCTGGAAGACGATCTGCTGGCCAACCCGAAGCGGCGCGAGCTGCTGATCGGTGCCCTGCGCCATCGGTTAAACGAGATCGAGGCCCGCCGCCATGGCAACGACCGGGTCGGCGCCCTGCTGGTCCTGGCCAACCAGGCGGTGGATGCCTTCGCCGCCGGGTTTGTCGAGACCGCCGCACTGCGCGCCGAAATCAGCCATAAACTGGGCCATTACACCCGGCGCGACAACATCGCCTTCGATGGCTATGCTCGCGTTTCGCACGTCACAGACGCTACCGACTGGCGAGTGGAATATCCATTCGTGGTGCTCTATCCGGATACCGAGGGCGAAATCCCGGCCTTGGTGCGGGGCTGCATCGAGGCCGGCCTGACCGTCATCCCGCGCGGTGGCGGTACCGGCTACACCGGCGGCGCGGTACCCCTGACGCCACGCTCGGCGGTCATCAACACCGAGAAACTGGACTGGAAATCGGCCATCGAAACCGTGGTTCTGCCCGGCCATACCACACCGACTCCAGTCATCCGCTGCGGCGCCGGTGTCGTTACCCGACGGGTAATGGAGGTCGCCGAGGCGGCGGGTTTGGCCTTCGCCGTGGACCCGACCTCAGCCGACTCCTCCTGCATTGGCGGCAACGTGGCCATGAACGCCGGCGGCAAGAAGGCGGTGTTATGGGGCACCGCGCTCGACAACCTGACCGCGTGGAAAATGGTGACGCCGGATGCCGACTGGCTCACGGTCACCCGCCTCGACCACAACCTGGGCAAGATTCATGACGTCGAGACCGTCCGCTTTGAACTGCAACGCCACCACGCCGATGGCCGCGCCAAGGGCGAGCCGGAGATACTGGAAATACCCGGCGCGTCCTTTCGCAAGTCGGGCCTGGGCAAGGACGTCACCGACAAGTTTCTGGCCGGCCTACCCGGCGTGCAAAAAGAAGGCTGCGACGGCCTCATCACCCAGGCCACCTTCATCCTGCACCGGATGCCGAAGCATGTTCGCACGGTCTGCCTGGAGTTCTTCGGCCCGGTCCACGAAGCCGTGCCGGCCATCGTTGAGATCAAGGCGCACATGGACATAAAACCCGGCGGCGCCCTGCTGGCCGGCCTGGAACACCTGGATGCCCGCTATATCAAGGCGGTCGGCTATGCCACCAAGGCCAATCGCACCGGCCGGCCCAACATGGTGCTGCTCGCCGACCTGGCCGCCGACGATGCAGGGGCGGTCGACGAGGCCGCCGCCTATATCGTCGAGCAGGCGACGGTCAGGGGCGGTGAGGGCTTCATCGCCGTCAGCGTCGAGGCGCGCAAGAAATTCTGGCAGGACCGTTCCCGCACCGCCGCCATCGCCACCCATACCAATGCCTTCAAGGTCAACGAGGATGTGGTCATTCCACTCGACCGGCTGGGCGATTACAGCGACGGCATAGAACGTATCAACATCGAACTGTCGATCGGCAACAAGCTCGATTTACTGGCAGCGCTGGAGACCTTCTTCAAGGGTTCGTTGCCCTTGTTCCAGCAGGAAGACGATGTCACGGCCGACCCGCGGCTCACCGAGGAACGGCGCAGCCGCGCCCTGGAGCTGATCGTCCGGGTGCGTGAGCGCTGGCTCGACCGCTTGGAACGACTAGGCGAGGACGCGGTATTCCGCGCCGTCCAGTTGCACGAAGACCGCATCTCCTGGCGCCACGAGGTGCGCGCCGAACTGCGCCAGATATTCACCGGCCGCGAGTACGAGCCGGTGCTGGCGGCCGCCGACCGCATCCACCAGCGGGTGCTGAAGGGCCGCGTATTCATCGCCCTGCACATGCACGCCGGCGACGGCAACGTGCATACCAACATCCCGGTCAACTCCGACAACTATGCCATGCTGACCACGGCCAATGCGGCGGTGGCCCGCTTCATGCGGCTGGCGGTTGACCTGGGCGGTGTCATCTCGGGCGAGCATGGCATCGGCATCACCAAGCTGGAATTCCTGCCCGAAGCCGCCGTGGCGGCCTTCGCCGCTTACAAGAACAAGGTTGACCCGGAAGGCCGCTTCAACAAGGGCAAGCTGGCCCACGGCGGTGATTTGTCGAACGCCTACACGCCCAGCTTCAGCCTGATGGAGACCGAGTCGATCATCATGGAGCAGTCAGAGATCGGCGCCATCGCCGACTCGATCAAGGACTGCCTGCGCTGCGGCAAGTGCAAGCCGGTCTGTAATACCCATGTGCCGCGCGCCAACCTGCTCTATTCGCCGCGCAACAAGATATTGGCCACCTCGCTCTTGATCGAGGCCTTTCTGTATGAGGAGCAGACCCGGCGCGGGGTCAGCCTCAAGCACTTCGACGAGTTTAGCGACGTGGCCGATCACTGCACGGTCTGTCACAAATGCGCCAAGCCCTGCCCGGTGGACATCGACTTCGGCGAGGTCTCGATGGCCATGCGCCATTTGCTCCGCAGCACCGGCAAGAAGAAGCGCTCGGTCATCTCGATAGCCGCCGAGGCCTTCCTCAACAGTACCGACGAGCGCGCCGTTCGGCTGTTGCGCAAGGGCATGATCCAGTGGGGGTATCCGGCCCAGCGGCTGGGCCACGAGGTGGTCAGCGGGCTGGGCCTGGATCGCGCTCAGAAGCGTATGCCCCCGGCCAGCGTCGGCAAGCCGAAGATGGTCGAGCAGGTCATTCACTTCCTCAACCGGCCCTTGCCCGGTCATATCCCGAGCAAGACCAGCCGCGCCCTGCTCGGCCTGGAAGACCCGAAGATCGTGCCCATATTGCGCAACCCGGAACAAAACGGCGAGGCCGCCGACGCGGTGTTCTATTTCCCCGGCTGCGGCTCCGAACGCCTGTTCTCGCAGGTCGGTCTGGCCACCCTGGCCATGCTTTACCAGGTTGGCGCCCAGACCGTGCTGCCGCCGGGCTATTTGTGTTGCGGCTATCCGCAGACGGCAGTGGGCGACCGGGAAAAGGGCGAGGCCATCACCACGGCCAACCGGGTCTTGTTCCACCGGGTTGCCAACACCCTCAACTACCTCGACATCAAGACCGTCATCGTCTCCTGCGGCACCTGCATGGATCAGTTGCTGAAATATGAATTTGACAAGATATTTCCCGGTTGCCGGCTCATGGACATCCACGAATACCTGGCCGAGAAGGGCATCAAGCTGGATAGCGCCAGCGGGGTAAGTTATATGTATCACGAACCCTGCCACAACCCGATGAAGCTGACCAACTCGCTCGACACCGCGCAGACGCTGTTGGGCGCCAAGGTCAGGCTGAGCGAGCGTTGTTGCGGCGAGGCCGGCACCTTCGCCGCCACTCGTCCAGACATCGCCACCCAGGTCAAATTCCGCAAGGCGGAGGAGATTCAACGGCTGGCCGGCGAGTTGACTGCGGCCCGCCCCGGCGTCGGCGTTAAGCTACTGACCTCCTGCCCGTCCTGCCTGCAAGGCCTGAGCCGCTACCAGCAAGAGACCGGCGTCGAGGCCGATTACATCGTGGTCGAACTGGCCAAGCGGCTGTTGGGCGATACCTGGATGGATGATTACTTAACCCGGATTCGGCAGGGCGGCATCGAAAAGGTCTTGCTGTGACCGACTGCCCGTTGTGCGCCTCATCCGGCGACAGCCTGTGGCGCGACGACTTCTGTAGCGTGATTTCGGTCGACGACCCGGATTACCCCGGCTTCTGCCGGGTCATACTGAATCGCCATATCAAGGAGATGACTGATCTGCCCAGCGCCGAGCGCCAGCGTTTGATGACCGTGGTGTTCGCCGTGGAATCGGCGGTGCGCGAGGCGCTGAAGCCGGACAAGATCAACCTGGCCAGTTTGGGCAACCTGACGCCCCATCTGCACTGGCACGTTATCCCGCGGTTCGCTGATGACCGCTGCTTCCCGGATGCCGTCTGGGCGCCGGCCCGTCGGCCCGGCGCCCAGCGCAGCACGACCGACCTCAGACCCCGGCTGGTTCTGGCGCTGGCCCGGGCGCTGGGACCGAGTCTGGAATAACCCGGTCGGCAGGTAACACGGCGGTGAAGGTGCTGCCCTTGCCCGCCATGCTCTCTATCCGCAGCTTGCCCTGATGTCGTTGCAGCACATGTTTGACGATGGCCAGGCCCAGGCCAGTGCCGCCGGTGGCCCGGGAACGGCCGCGATCGACCCGGTAAAAACGCTCGGTCAGGCGCGGGATGTGCTGGGCCTCGATGCCCTCGCCGGTATCATGCACCGAGAATTCCGCTGATCCGCTGCGGGTCAATGTCCAACTCAGGGTAACGGCGCCGCCGGCCGGGGTATAGCGCACCGCGTTCGAAACCAGGTTGCCAAAGGCACTGTGTAGCTCGACGGTCCGGCCGATCAGCTTGGCCTGGGTCGCCATCACCAGATCGATTGTGTGCCGGCCCTGGCTCAGTCCTCGGGCCTCATTGAGCAGACGTTCCATCAGGACCGGCGCATCCACGGTCTCGTTCTTCATGTCCTGATCGCCCTCTAGTTGAGCCAGCGCCAGCAGATCGTCAAGCAGGCGGCGTACCCGGTCCGATTGCTCCAGCATGAGATGGACGTATTTATGGAAGGCCGCCGGATCAGGCGCGGCCATCTCACCGAAGGTCTCCAGAAAGCCGGCGATCACGGTAATTGGCGTGCGTAGTTCGTGCGAGACGTTGGCGACGAAGTCGCGCCGCATGGCGTCAACCCGTTCCAGCTCGGTCACGTCGTGGGCGAACAACATGCGCTGGTTACGCGGCATGGGCACCATGCGGATCAACAGGGTCTGCTCCGGGACGACCGGCGATTTCATTTGCAGTGGCTGGTTGTAACTATCCAGCGATAACCACTCGGTGAAGCGCGCATGGCGCAGTAGGTAATAGATGAACTGGCCGACATCACGCGCCTGCGACAGACCCAGTTGCCGTTCGGCCGCGTCGTTCAGCCACACAATACGGTTATCAGCGTCGAGGACCACCAGGGCATCGGGCAGGGCGCCGGTCGCCACCCGCATCTGTTCCATGTCGGCCATCGCCTTCTGCTGGCGGTCCTGGCCAAAACGGGTTTGCTTGTCGAGCAGGTAAAAAACGTCACCCCAGCTTGCATCGCCGTTCAGCCGCCCCAGCCAGGCCAGCAGCCGGGCATAGTTCGACAACTGATACGCGAGGATGGCGGCGAGGCAAGCGACGGCCACGGCAAGCCCGGCGACCGGGCTGCGGCCGAACCAGAACAGGATGGAAACCAGGGCCACGCCGCCCGCCGCCAGCAGGGTGCGTAGCCAGAACGACCACATCTTGGGCTACCTTGAAGTTAAAGCAGCCCGAATTCTAGTTCAAAGTCGTCGACAGCCGGTATCCGGCGCCGCGCACCGTCTGGATCAGGCGGTCATGGCCGCTCGCTTCCAGGGCGCCGCGCAAGCGCCGTATATGCACGTCGACGGTACGCTCTTCGACGAACACATGGTCGCCCCAGACCTGGTCCAGCAACTGGGCGCGCGAGTAGACCCGCTCCGGATGGGTCATGAAGAAATGCAACAAGCGAAACTCGGTCGGCCCCAGATCGAGCGCCTTGCCACCGGCGAATGCCCGGTGACTGGCCGGCTCCAGTTTGAGCCCGGCGGCCTCGACCGGGTCATCGGTCAGCTCCGGCGCCCGGCGGCGCAGCACCGCCTTGATCCGGGCCATCAGCTCGCGAGGCGAGAAGGGCTTGGTGATGTAATCGTCGGCGCCGATATCGAGACCCTGAACCTTGTCGCGCTCCTCGGCCCGGGCGGTCAACATGATGATCGGGATCGTCCTGAGCCGGGCATCCGCACGCATCCGCCTGGCCACCTCCAGACCGGACATGCCTGGCAACATCCAGTCAAGCAGGACAAGGTCGGGCAAGGCGTCGCGCGACAGACTCAGTGCCTGTTCGCCGTCGCAGGCGACGCGGACCGCATAGCCCTGCTGGGCCAGATTGAACTTGAGCACTTCCTGAATGCCGGGCTCGTCTTCGACTACCAGAATGGCGGCTGACATGGCGACCTTCTTTGCTAGGAGCCTGTCGGACTTATGATGAAAGTCCGACAGGCTCCTGGTTGATGAAGTCGTCATCTTATGACGATTATGTGAACGATTTATGACGCCGGCGGCGATAGACCCAACGAAACTCACATAGCCCACAAGGGCGGGCCATGCCCGCCGTAAGGGCAGCGGGTGAACGGCGGCTGTGGGCCGCCAGTAGTCGGCGCGGATGTCGGGTTTTAACCCGAAAAACCCGGCCCACGAAACCCGCATACCGGCCCTGCCGGACACAGCCAATAAAAAAGGGTGCGGTTGCCCGCACCCTTTACACAACGTATCTGAGGATTAAGTCAGATTAGAAGTCGTGGTTCAGACC
>Ga0210054_1001825_pt1 | contig 17287 bp, 15 predicted proteins | sample CryGeymeta201516_FD_185470 | JGI IMG/M metagenome (GOLD analysis project Ga0210054, IMG submission 185470) | Groundwater microbial communities from Crystal Geyser aquifers in Utah, USA - Crystal Geyser metaG 2015-16 (SPAdes) (version 2) | ecosystem: Environmental > Aquatic > Deep subsurface >... | reverse complement strand
ACACCGAAGTCCCGGTGCGACTTCGGCTCCGTCTGGGAGAATACCCTCTGTCCTACGTCTGCTGCACGCCTGCCGGGGAAGTTCCGCGAACTTCCACTTCGGTGTGTTCCCAACCTTCGCGGGTATACCTCAACGGGAGGAAGGTGGCGCGGCAGCGCCTTCCCCCCGAGGTTGCGCCGGGAGTCCTCTGGCGGCCATAGGCACGAACGCAACTGCATACAGAGGCAGAGCCAGGCACGCAAACGTCGTGCCGATCGGGAGCTGGCGCGGAATACCCGTCCCCAGGGAAGTCCTTGACCAGTGCCAGGTCACCGATGCGGTGAGCATGGAGGTGAGGGGCCGGAAGATCCCCTTGGAGTCCCTCGGCCGGGAGCCGCTATTCGGGAGATCCTGGTGGAGTGAGTGCAGGCAGGGGGGGCACGGCGGCCGCGGCCGGGGACCCCAGACCTGCGCCGAGCGGCATTGCTCGCGCCCTATCCGAGTAGCTCGAACAGCTCGGACTTCGACGCTTGCTTGTCGAACGTGAGCACGCCGTCACAGCCAGCGCGTTGCGCGGCGAGGCCGATCAGGAGGTCGGCAAGGCCGGTGGAGGTTTGGCGGGCAACAGAAGTCAGTCGCCGCACCATGGCTGCCTCCTCGATCCGCAGAACCGGCAGGAGCAGCAGGTCGTCGAGCGAGTCCAGAATCTCCGTTCGGCCCACGTCATAGGCGGACTCCAGCACCCAGAGGGTCTCCAAGAGCACCAGCAGTGGCACGAACAGGACCTCTCCCTCGGCTTCCGCCTGCTTCAGCCGGTTGCGCACCCTCCCGGCCTGCCGAGGATCATCGTTGACCAAGAAGCGGACCAACACGTTTGTGTCAACGGCCTTCATCGCAACGTCGTCCGTGCTCTCTCCCGGATCGCAGAGTCCATCTGTTCGGGCGTGGCGGCTTCTCCGTCCGGTGAATGCAGTCGTCCGAACACGTCATCCACCTTCTTGGTCACGGGGCGCAGGACGGCCTCCGCGCTTCCCGTCACGGTGAAGTCGACCTTGTCTCCGGTGCCGATTCGCAGCAAGTCCCGGACGCTCTTGGGGATGGTGATTTGGCCCTTGCTTGTCAGTGTCGCTACTGCCAATCGAGCAGCCTCCTTGCGAGTGAAGGATTCCTTACCATACTGTAAGGCGTGGGGCGCGAACGGTCAAGGGGCGGGAGGCTACGTTCAACCGACCGGCGGTGCCGGTTGGTTCGCTCACAGAGGGCCCGTAGCACCGGCCGACTCGCTCCCGAGCCTGGGAGTCACTCTGCCACCACCGCATACCGCCTCACCAGACTGCTCCCCTTCTTCCCCACCCGCAGTTCGGTTTCGCCCATGAGCTCTTGGCCGGTCCTCACCTCTGTCGTCTTCTCCCGCGCGTCGTCCAGGGACTCGACGGTGTACTTGGCGGCCGGATCCAGCCCGCGCAGGCGGACGGTCAACGCGGGGTAGTTGCTCTCGGCACGGCGGAAGACCAACACGAGACCGGCGTTGAGGTCGGGCCGGTGGAACTGGTAGGCTGCCCAATGGTCGGGGGTGAGGGAGCAGCGGTTCAGCGGGTAGAAGTCACCGTACCAGTACGTCTGGTTCTCCTTCGCTTCGGCGAGGGTTGCTTTGGCCAAGTCCATGGGGAAATCGGGGGCAAGGTAGTCCCACTGGCAGATGGCGCCACCGGTGGCGGAGCTGCGGAAGTCGTAGGGCTCGGGCGTCCAGCCGCAGGCGGTGTGGAGCGGAATGTACTGGCTCAGCCCGCAGGTTTGTGCCTGGTTCCAGTCGGGGTGGCCGGGTGAGCAGCTTGTGTCGCTGCGCCACAGCGGCAGTGAGCGCAGGCAGGTCTCGAGGTCGATCCGGCGGCCGCCGCTGGCGCAGTTGTCGATGAGCAGGCCGGGGTATTTGGCGCGCAGCTCGTCCCACATCTCGTAGTGCCCCTCGACGTAGCGGATCTCCGTCATGCCTTGTCGGTCGGGCGCGTCGTTCTGTCGCCAGAAGCCCAGCGGGTCGATATTGAAGTCGTTGCGATAGATGTCGATGCCGAAGTCGGCGATGTGCTTCGATAGCAGGTCGGTCAGCCAGCGGCGGCCCGCCGGGTCGTTCAGCTTGAACAAGCCGCCCTTCTCGCCGCCGAACACGAACTCCGGGTGCTCCCGGGCGATCTGCGTGCCCGCCGCGACGCGCTCCGGCTCGAACCAGAGGACGAACTTCAGCCCCAGCTTGCGGCAGGCGTCGCCGACGGGCTTCAGGCCGTTGGGGAACTCCTTCGGCTTCGGGTACCAGTTGCCCACACCGTTGGGGAAGCCACCCTCGAACCAGGCGGCGTCAAACCAGTGCGCATCGCACCCCACGTCGTGGGCGAACTGGACGGCGTCGATCTGCCCAGCTTCGGTCGGCCACTCGGGTCGCGTCCAGGAGTAGCGGTCGAAGCACTGGCTGACAACGGGCAGGCGCGCCGGCCGACCGTTCACTTTGGGTGCGTACTCGAACAGCATCAGCCGCCGGAACCGGTTGTGCGCCGCTTGCACGTCGCCCTGCCACGGCAGCAGCAGCACGCGCGGGCTGCGGATCCGCTCGCCGGGATGCAAGAGCAGATGCGTCAACTCCATGCCGGCCTGAAGGCGCGTCGGCCCCGCCTCAGAACGGTCCAGCGAAGCCGCCCATTGCCCCGACCAGCCGATGGCGGCTATGACGCCCTCGTCGCGGTACTGGAGGTTGAAGAAGGGGAACGCGCCGTTGGACGATCGACCGCCGTTCGGCGCCAACCGGGTGCCCTTGCCAACCTCCAGGCTGGTGTCGAACGGCACGAAGCTCTGCTCGCCGCAGACGTCGCCGGTGATCCCGTGCAGCACGGCCGGCCGCTTGCTGTTGCCGGTGCTCAGATCGAGATCGAGTGCCTGGATGGACTCAAGGAGCGGCGTGTCCTGCGCGCCCTGGTTCTCGAAATGGAGCAGCCATTCCACCGCCGCGTAGCGCTTGAAGACGGTCACGTCGGCCGCAACGCGCAAGCCACTCTTCGAGTCCGTCCAGTTGATCGTGAACTGGGCGCGGTCGGCGAGTTCCTTCGTGTCGACGGTGCGCTCCCACGCGCTGAGCAACTCGGCGGAGGGCGTGCCGCCGCAGACGAAGGAGAACGGCGGCACCGCGCTCCGGAAGAAGGGCTCCGTCTGGTTGTCGTCGAGCCAGCGCACACTGCCGTCCGCCATGACCAGCTTGGCGTTCGCCCAGTCTGACTGATCCCAGCCGGGCCCGTCAGGCGTGGCGTCAACCTTGAGGACAAGCTGCGGGGTGCCTGCGGGGAGGTCCACCTTCACAGGCACCGGCTCCTCGCCGCCTCGAACGGTCGGCGTACGGAAGACCTCCTTCCCCGCGATCTCGACGCTGAACGCGACGCTGCCACGCACGCCCTGGGTGTCGTAGTTGTTGTCGACGCCGACAAACGCCTCGAACCGCTCTGCGCCAGTCGGCAGCGCGACTGCAATCTCGCTGTTGGCGTGCGTGCCCAGGCCGTGCTGAAACTCGCGCTGCCCGATCTTGAGCGGCGTCTCCATGCACGATTCGCCGAAGCGCAGCACGTTGAAGTCCTGCCGACGCACCTCCAGTGCAATGCGCGGTCCGCGCGCGGCCGGATTGGCGCCGGTGAAGGCGGCCGCGATCCAGTCGAGGAGCGCTTGCGTCTCCGTCGGCGTCGCCATGATCGCGTCGTTTGGGCAGTCGGTCGGGATGTCGGTGTCTTGCATGGTCCAGCCTCCGAGGGGGTGTGTGATGAGCGCGAGGCAGAGGGTGAGTAGGGTACTCCGCATTGTATGAGCTCCTTTGAGGACGCGGACCACGGGGCGTCGGACCGGCGCCTGCGTGCTCGCTCGGCCGGGGCAGACCCGCAGGTCTGTCCCTACGTTGCCCGGCGTCTTCCTCTGCAGGGGTGCAGTCTCGTGCAGTTGAACTACCCTTGCGCCGCAATCCAGTTCCCGATGCCGACGACGATCGTTGAGGCGACCAGCACCAGGATTCCGGCGACGATCAGGGTGTGCGTTTTGCGGCTGCTGCCTTTCCACTCGCGGAAGGCGAGACCCCACAGATTGCTGAAGACGATGATGAAGGCCATGTGGATGGTCCAGCTCGAGAAGTCGTAGCGGCCCATCTTGGTGGTGCCCATGCTGTAGAAGAAGAACTGCAGGTACCACGTGACGCCGGCCAGGGCGGAGAAGACGTAGTTCACTAACAGCGAAGCATCGGGCGCGCTGGTGTAGTCGCGCAGCGTGCCGTTGCGGACATTCAGGAGCAGGCACCAGAGGCAGTTGGTGGTGAACCCACCGGCAAGGGCGACGATGAGGACGGGGAAGTTCTTGAACAGATCGAGCGTGCCGTTCTGCAGAGCCGCCTCGGCGAGAGGCTTGCCGGCGGCAAATGCGAAGGCCATGCAGGCGCTCATAACGCCGGCGAACACAGCCACCCAAACGCCTTTGAGGAAGTCGAACTCCTGGATGGTGGCGCGTTTCTCTTCAGTCGACACCTCGCGCTCTTTCTGCACGCCGGCCAGCCCGCACACGATGATCCCCGCCAGGCAGACAAACACGCCCAACAACGTAACCTGCCCCGACAGCTTCGCCAGCAGGTCGACGAAGCCGCCCTGGAACAGCGGTGGGATCAGCGTGCCGAAGGTCGCGCAGAAGCCAAGCGACAGCGCGTAACCCAGCGACATGCCCAAGTACCGCATCGACAGCCCGAAGGTCAGCCCGCCGACGCCCCACAGCACGCCGAACAGGTAGCACCACAGCACCGCCTTCGGCGGCGCCGAAGTGAGTGTTGCCACCAGTTTCGGGCACAGCAGAATGCCCACCACCCACGGCGCGACGACCCAACTGAACGCGCCGCCAACCAGCCAGTAGCTTTCCCAGGCCCACTGCCGGACCTTCTTGTACGGGATGTAGAAGCTGCCGGCGGCGAGACCGCCGAGGGCGTGGAGCAACACGCCGAGGAAGGGGTTGGGTTGCATGAAGGGGTCTCCAGTCGGGTGCTTGGGCCGTGCTCTCTCGGGAGAGATCGAGCAGTCCGGCTCGTTTGCCGGACAGCAATGATAGCCGCATTTGCCCCGGATGGTGAGAGGCGCGCGATGGTACTCGCGCTATTGCTCTGCGGGCGCCGGACTCATTGGCGACTGGGTAGGTACAATGGGACTCGGTACGGGAAGGCCTGCCAAGGCCGTGTTGGGCAGCCACGGCGGGCGGAGGTCGGCAAGCTCTGGTCTACTCCAGGAGGATCGCTCGATGAAAGTGCTCGGCATTTCCGGAAGTCCCCGCAATGAGTCCACGGCCCAACTCGTCCAGGCCGTACTGGCCGCCACCGGGCTCGAGACGGAGTTCGTCTCGCTGGCAGGGAGGAACATCGGCCCGTGCGTTGCCTGCGTTGGCTGCGTCAAGGACAACGTCTGCGTTGTCAAGGACGACATGGCAGAGCTGCGCGGCAAGCTTGTGGAGGCGGATGCGTTCGTGGTGGGCGGCGCCAACTACTACTCGCATCTCAATGGGTTGACCCATAGTTTCCTGGAGCGTTGGTACCAGTTCCGCCATCAGGAAGGCGGCGCGGTCGTGGGCAAGCTCGCCGTGGCGGTCGGCGTCGGCGGGATGAGCGGCGACGTGGTGGCCGACAGCATCGAGACGTTCATGAGCTACAACCTCGTGGAGACCGTCGCCAAGGTCTGGGGGCAAGGCGCGGCCTGCTGCTTCACCTGCGGACATGGCGAGGAGTGCAAAGTCGGCGCGATCCACATGTTCTTCGGCCCCGGCACGAAGATCACCGAAGACATCTTCCCCCGCCTCTCGAAACAGCCAGAGGTACTGGAACAGGCGCGCCTGGCAGGGCACCTGCTGGGCGAACGTCTCCGCAACGGTCACGACCGGCAGAAGGTGGCGCAAGGCGTGATGGCGAAGCTGGGCGCGCGGTTCAAAGAGGCGGGATAGACCGCGCCGTTCACTACGCACAACGCACCCGTTTCAAGGAGACCACCATGAGCTGCCGCTGCGCATTCCTGGGCTGCGGGCCGCGCGCCCGCGGGCATGCCGAGGCCTACAAACTGATCGACCCGTCACTGGGCGAGATCGTCGCCCTGTGTGACATGAGCGCCGAACGGCTGCAGGCCTTCGGCGATCAGTTCGACGTCCCAAACCGCTACTCGGACCTCGACAGGATGCTGGCTGAAGAGCGGCCCGACGTCGTCCACCTGGTGACGCCGCCGACGCTTCGAGTCGAGCTGATGACGCGCCTCGCTGAAGCCGGCGTGCCCGGCGTCATCGTCGAGAAGCCAATCTGCATTGGCGCCGCCGACTACAAAGCGCTGCGGAAACTGGAGGCTGGCTCGCGGACGAAGTTCGTCGTGAATCACCAACTCCGCCACCACCCGAAAATCCTCGGCTTCCTGCGCGACGTGCAGGAAGGGAAGATCGGCCAGGTCCGCTGCATCGACGCAAGCTGCGTCCTGCCCATGTCCGGGCAGGGCGTGCACGTGCTGGACCTGCTGTTCGCCTTCAATGGCTACGCCGCGCCCACCAGCGTGTTCGGCGCTTCCTCCGGCTACGACGACATCAACGGCCACCACCCAAGCCCCAGGTCGGCCGAGTCCCTGATCACCTTCGAGAACGGCACCCGCGCCGCCCTCATGGCAGGCGCCGGCGCGCCGGTCTTCGTCGCGGGACCGAACCACATGCACAAGCGCATTGCGGTCTACGGCACCCACGGGTTCCTCCACTGGCGCATGAACGGCTACGAGCGTTCCCTGCCGGGCGGCGAGATCGAGTCAGGCGAGTTCGACTACCGGGAAGAAGACAACCCCGGCCAGGCAAACCTGACCACCGCCCTGTTCAACTGGCTCGCCGACGACGACGCCGTCCACCCCAACAACCTGCAGACCTCCCTGGACGAGTGGCTCGTGATCCTGGCCGGCTATGCCAGCACGGTCGAGGCCCGCGCCATCGATATGCCGTTCGATCCGGCGGACGATCTGCTGGAGCAGTTCAAGCGGTTTGTAGGCGCCTGAGAGGCCGAGCAAGGGCCGCGCCGCGGAGCGGTCAGTCCGTGCTCGGCGAGGGTCTCCTGACCCCGCCGGGCCCAGGGGCGCCCCCGGACCGACAGGTCTCCTCGAATCCCGTGGATTCGCAGCCCTTTGAGACCTTCCGGTCGGGCGTTTCGGGGCGGTCGGAGACCTGCCCCGAGCTAAGTTCAAGCGGTTCGTGGGCGCCTGAGGGACAGAGCACCGGCCGCGCCGCGGGGCGGTCAGTCCCCGTACTTCTCCTCGTAGTTCTGCCGCAACTGCTGCACCACGTCCGGGTCCGCCAGGGTGGTCGTGTCGCCCAGCACCTGCCCTTGGGCGATGTCGTGGAGCAGGCGGCGCATGATCTTCCCCGAGCGCGTCTTCGGCAGTTCCGCGGCGAAGAGCACATCGGCCGGTTTGGCGATGGCGCCGATGCGCTTCGCCACGTACTCCCGTAGCTCGTCGGCAAGCGCCGCGCTCTTCTGCACGCCTTCCACCACGGAGACGAACGCCACCGGTACCTCGCCTTTGATCTCGTCCGCGCGGCGGGTCACGGCAGCTTCGGCCACCGCTTCGTGCTCGACCAGCATGCTCTCCAGCTCCATAGTGCTGATCCGGTGGCCCGAGACGTTGATCACGTCGTCGACGCGGCCGAGCAGCCAGAAGTAGCCCAGGTCGTCTTTGACCGCCGCGTCACCGGTGAAGTAGCGGCCCGGGAACTTGGTCCAGTAGGTTTCCACGTAGCGTTCCGGGTCGCCCCAGATGGTGCGCGCCTGTGCCGGCCAGGGACGGGTGAGTACCAGGAACCCACGCTCACCCGGCGGGGTCGGGTCGCCGTTGTCGTCCACGACTTCGGGGAAGATCCCTGGGAACGCCCGGGTGGCCGAACCGGGCTTGAGGGCTGTTACGCCCGGCAGCGGGCTGATCATAATCATGCCGGTCTCCGTCTGCCACCAAGTGTCGACTACGGGGCAGCGCTTACCGCCAATGTGCTCCCAGTACCAGAGCCACGCTTCTGGATTGATGGGCTCACCCACGGTCCCCAGCAGCCGAAGCGAGGACAGGTCATGCTGGGCGGGATGCTGTGCGCCCCACTTCATGAACGCCCGAATGGCGGTGGGCGCGGTATACAAGATGTTGATCCGGTACTTCTCGATCAGCTCCCACCAACGCGTGCGGGTCGGGTAGTCGGGAGCGCCCTCATACATGAACGTGGTGGCGCCGTTGACCAGCGGGCCGTAGACGATGTAGCTGTGGCCCGTGACCCAGCCGATATCGGCGCTGCACCAGAAGATGTCTTTATCGGTCACGTCGAAGATCCACCGGTGGGTCACGGCCACGTTGGCCAGGTACCCGCCGGTGATGTGAACCTGCCCTTTCGGCTTGCCGGTGGTCCCGCTGGTGTAGAGGAGGTAGAGCGGATCTTCGCTGTCCATCTCTTCGCACGGGCACTCCAGCGGGGCATCGATCATGAGCCGGTGCCACCAGTGGTCGCGCCCTTCCTTCATGGGGACATGCGTCGCGTCCAACACGCCCCGGTGGACGACTACCACATGCGCCACGTCGGGGCAGCCCTCCAGCGCTTTATCGGCGAAGCGTTTCAGGGTCACGATGTTGCCGCGGCGCCAGCCGCCGTCAGCCGTGATGAGGACGCGGCTCTGGGAGTCGTTGATCCGGTCCCGGAGCGACTCGGCCGAGAACCCGCCAAAGACCACGCTGTGCACCGCGCCGATCCGGGCGCAGGCAAGCATGGCGATGGGCAACTGCGGGACCATCGGCAGATACAGCGTCACCCGGTCGCCCTTCTTCACCCCCAGCGACTTGAGCACGTTGGCGAACTTCTGGACCTCACGGTGCAAGTCCTGGTAGGTCAGCACCTGCTCGTGCCCTTCCTCCCCCTCCCAGATGATCGCCGCTTTGGTGCGCCGCCAGGTTTCGAGATGGCGATCGACACAGTTGTAGCACGCATTCAGCTTGCCGCCGGCGAACCACCGGAACCACGGCGGCGGCGTCTCTGCGTTGGGCGGCGTCCACTCCAGCACGGTGTCCCACCGTCGCTGCCAGGTGAGGAACTCTCCGGCGATCCGCTCCCAGAACGCCTCGAAGTCCCTCTGCGCTTCCTGGTAAGCGCCCGTATCCCGAACGATCGCCCGAACCTGGAAGTCCGGGTTTGGCTCGATGACTCGTTCCTGCGCCAGCAACGATTGGACCTTGTCTGCCGTTTCAGCCACAGTCTGTGCCTCCCTGTGTGTACTGCCGCGGGTCGTTGCTCGCGGTGCAGTTGCGCGCGGACGCAGGGGCCAAGACAACTCTGCTCCCCCACGAACCAAGCCCGCCGGCACGTCGGAGGTTCACCATCCTGGGGCTACATCGCGCTCAGTGTGCAGTATGGCCGGCTGAGCGCAGCGTGTGAACAGACACCTGGAAAGCCGGCCTCGGCTTGCCTCAGCAGCCAAGCACCCGCTGCACCAGGGCGACGTTCTCCTCAACCATGTTGTCTTTGTCGCCGCGATGCATACCGACGTTGACTACGTCCGTCGGTTTGAGGTTCTCGAAGGCATACTCGAAGGCCATGAGCGCGTCGAGGCGGCCCGAGCCCATGATTTTGTAGCCGATGCACGGCTTGGCAAGCTGGCGGGTGCACTGGGCCGCTGGCGCCACATCGCGCAGACTGAACTTGTCCCCGGCGCCGTCGTGCAAGCTCCCGCAGTTGAAGAAGCAGACGGCGTGGAAGTCCACCAGGTCGAGGCTGTCGACCCACAGGTGCACCTTCGGAGCGTGCCCGGCAACCCCCACCGGGATCCCGTGCGAATGGGCATGGTCGACCCAGGCGCGCAGCGTCTTTTCGTCCTGCTCCGAGTAGCGCGCATCGACCTGGCCGCCATGGAAGAAGAGCGCCTTGCACCCGCTCTCGACGACCTCGTCGACGGCGTCGAGCATCGTGGTGAGGCGGCAGTTGACCTGGGCGATCCACTGAAGCTTGCCGCCCTCGGCCAGGTACTCCTGGGTCGCCTGCAACACGTGCGGCGTCTCGTTGTTGGTGATCATCGTGTTGATCCCCGCCGCCTCGGCGCGCTGCCAAGTCTCTTTGATGCGCTCGATGGTGTAGTACGACACCATCTCCTTGTCGCGCTGCGGGTTCTGGTGGCTGTAGCCACCGAAGGGGTTGGCGCCAATGATCAGCCGGGTTGCGTTGAGGCCGCAGAAGTCAACTGTTGGAATCACGGGTACACGGTCCTTTCTCGGTTCCTCTCGGGTGGGGAGGTCGCTCGGGTGCGAAGGTCTTGCCGACGTCTCCTTCGAAAACGCCGGTCACATGGCGTAGGGGCGGTGCCTGCGTGCCCGCCCGCCGTGGGCAGACACGCGGGTCTGCCCCTACATCCGGTGCGTGTTTTCCGTCGTAGGGGTGTTCGAGCGATAGCGTGAACATGAGTGATTCCTGTGAGAATGCGTTTGTAGTTCCGCGTTCACGCGGGCCCGTTGGAGGCGGTCGCGGCAACAAGGGCCCGCGTGAACGCAGAACTACGAACCAGCGTTCTCAGGCGACGTGGTGCTCAACCAACGGGCGGGCATGGGCGCCTCCTACGGCGCCGCCGGGGCGGGCGGGGTTGGTGGTTTGCGTCACCCCGCAGCGGGGACTCCCGCCCGGAGCGCCTGCCCTTCCGGCGTGTCGGCGGGGAACACCAGACACGCCGCCTCGTACCAGGCGATGCAGTCTTCCCACAGCTCGCCCACGAGCTGGTTGAACTCCTTGCGGACCTGCCGCTCGTCGGCAACGACGTTGTTCAGCGCCTGCACCTTCGCCTGTGCCGCCTGCCGCAGGGCGGCGAACGCCGCGCGGGTGTTGGTGGGCGTCGGGTCCCAGTCCGCCTCGGGAACATTCGCCCACGCCGTCTCCCACGCCAAGGCGTCGTTGAGGGCATCCTGGCGGCTCTCCATCTTCGCGTCCACCGCCGCCAGCGCGCCTAAGGTCGCCGGGTCCTTGCGGTACCTCGCCCGCGCCATGCCGAGGCCCTGCACGGTGCGGTTGTGGAGGTCCTTCACCGCCGCATCGGCCTCCGCCCGCGCCCGCGCCGCGTCTTGCTCCAGACCCAACAACCGCGCCTGCTTCGCCTGCACCGCCGCCAGGTCCGTCGCCCAGCCGTCCCCGGTCTTGTCTTGCCACACCCACTTCTCCGCCAGGCTCTGCTGCACCGCCCGGGTCGCCTCCGCGCGCCCGATCACGAATCCGATACTTGTAGGCATGCTGATCCCTCCGAGTCCACAGAATCGCGCCCCGCGCCGGTCGTACCGCGCTATGATACCCGCTCGCGCTCCCGCCGGAAAGCCCCCTCACCGAGCGGTTACCGGGAGGGCGAAGCTCCCGCTGAGCCGATTCCGCCGCGAATCCTCGGCTCGGCTCAAACCCTACGGGCTTGCGGAGCCTCGCCCTCCCATAACCGGGTCTCCTGACACGCTCTGAGAGGCTCCAGTCCGGCCGGGAGGCGCGCCAGCGCAGCGGCGGACCACGCCAGCCGGGCAGCGCCCCCCGCAAGCTCGGAGGCAGACCCCGCAGGACCGGGAGCGGACCACGCAAGCGGGGCAGTGAGGTGCGCAAGTCCAGGGCCGAGCCGGGCAAGTCAGGAAGAGCACCGAGGCGATCAGGGAGTCGGCCAAGGAAGCCCGGCGGTGCCCCCGCGAGGCCGGGAGCCGCCCGCGCCCGCCCGGCAGAGGAGCGCGCTCGGGGAGCGCCAACCCCTCCCAGCGGCGAAATGGAACGACGCGAGGGCGACGGCGGTTGCGGAGGCGCCGCAGGCGCGAGTGGTTCCCCAATCGTGAGCTGCTCAGTTGACAGTTCCGCGGACTGCCTTAGACGTGCTTTGGCGCAGCGGTCGCCGGCGGCCCGGTGTCGGAGGTACCCAGCAGATCAAGATTGGAGGGCCACTCGACTCCATGTGCCGACCGCGCCACGCTCGGGGATCATGTACACCACATGGCAGAACAAGTACGAGCTGTTGCGGGGTTTGGGGATTTGGTGGGGCGGTGAGGGCAGCAGGTGACGGGTCCTCAAGAGGTTGACACACAGCCCAGCAAGCCCTATACTGGGACCCACTCATCAGCTCCCGCGAGGCCACCGATCATGGACCTCCTCAGCGCCCTTAGAATGGACAAGACCGCTTTCTCCGTCACCTCCCTGGACGATCCCTCCGGAGACAGGGAGTACTGGCTGGCGCGAACGCCCTCCGAGCGCCTGGAAGCCGTCGAAGTCATGCGCCAGATCCTTTATGGCTACGATCCGTCTACCACCCGACTTCAAAGAGTTTTTGCAGTTGCTCAACGCTCACCACGTTGAGTATCTCCTCATCGGCAGCTACGCCGTCGGCTATCACGGCTACCCGCGCGCAACCGCTGATATCGATGTGTGGGTGGCCATGACCCCGGAGAACGCTGGGAAGACTGTGGCTGCCCTCCGGGAGTTCGGGTTCGGGACGCCGGAGTTGTCGCCGGATCTATTCCTGGAAGAAGAACAGGTGATCCGCATGGGCGTGCCTCCGCTCAGGATCGAGATCTGCACGACGATCTCCGGCGTCGCCTTCGCAGAGTGCTTCGCCTCGCGGGTGGTCGACGTGTTGGACGGAGTCACCGTGAACCTGATCGACCTGGCGCACCTCAGGACGAACAAGCAGGCGAGCGGCAGGCACAAGGACCTGGAGGACCTGGCGAATCTGCCCTAAGGAAGTCGGTGGGCACAGAACGTCCGGGCAAGCAGAGGTCGTGATGGTCGCACCACCGGTCGCCGCCCTGCCTCACGACGAGCGAGGATTGGAGGGGGATCACCGGCGGGCTGTGGTGAGAAGGGCGGACTTCGCTCCTCCGGGCGGGAACCATTCCCCGCGGTCGTGTGATAGGTCCTGTAGACAGTGCGGAACGCGCGGGCATTCGGTTCCTTGCGCGCCCGACTGGGCTCTGCTACGATACGTGCGCTTGAGGCGTTCCACCGGTTCGCGCGAGGAGGCGCGGGATGGCTGAGCAAGCTGCTGGTTCTGAAGCAACTGGACCCACGGCCCCTGACAACGGGGCGATGACGCTGCTGGATGCCTACCTGTCGTGTCTGGTCCATGACCTGAAGAAGGTGCTGCTCGCGCACTGGGACCAAGGAGAGGGCAGCCGCTTCGTGCGTTACGGCGCATGGGGCCGGGCACACCGCCTGCTCGGTGATCTTAGCACGCAATGCGACCTCGCCGCACAGAGCCTGCCGTCTGCCCTTGCGCTCCATCTGGCCGAGGAAGGGAACGACCGCATGTTGCGCTTGGCAGCGCTGCACCACAATGAAGAATCGGGCGACAAGCCAATCAAGCGCTCCGACCTGGACCCGGTGGCGATTTACGCGATTCAGGCGGCGGACAAGGCGCACAAGCAGCTCTACTTCCCGCGGGAACCTCGACAGGGAAGCCGCGCGAACAAGCCCGACATCAGCGTGGGCCTGCGTTTCCCGTGCTTCTACCCCTTCTACGGCACCCCGGCGTACTGGCTGCCCGAGAACACCCTCCCGGCCGCCTACCCGGCTCGTGTTCCTGAGGGCGTACGAACGCCGAACTCGACCCTTCACTTCCGGCGGCTCGCCGAGGCTCTGCAGGCGCTGGTGGATTCACCCGAGGGTTTGACTCCGCTGAGTGCGTTGGAGTTACTGGGGATGCATTGCGCGGACTTCCCCGAGTCGCCATATCTCCCGGTGACTTCTCTCGCCTTTCATCAGCGATTGGCCGGCGCGCTCTTCCTCATGTTCCACGAGGTCCTCCAAGAGGTGGCAATCGAGGAGCACCCCATCCCGGTAAGTCTGAATCTCGGGTTGACGACGATCACCACGCCGCCGGAGAAGCTGCGCAACCGCTTGCGAGACGTTCGCAATGTGCGCAAGACGAGCCATCGGCTCCTCGATGCGGTTCATGCCACTCTGCGGCAGTGCCATCTGAACGCTGTCGATCCCAAGCTGTTCCGCCATCCTGGAGCGAACCCGTTCCTGTTCTACACGAAGGACGCCCTGGTTCTCCTGCACGCCGAGCAGGATCTACCCGCGCTGCGAGAAGCGTGCCAAAGCGTCGCGGAGGAATGCGAGAGTGGGTTTGCGCTGTCGACCGAGCTTGTGAAGCTGCAAGCACGTCTGCGTCTCCGCGGCTGGGAGCAAACGGGCGATCCCCGCCAAGGGAAACGGTTGTCCGAGCTGGACCCCGCCGATACGCAACCGGGGCGAAACAGGCTGCCGCTGTGGTTTGAGGACGTCCCGGAACTGGCGACGGTCACTGAGCAGATCACGCCGCTCTGCACGTTCTCCCGCGACGACGAGCAAGCCTGCTTCACCTGCGGCAAGCCGGGCGCCTTCAGCAATGTGGACCACGGCGACAGGCTGTGCCCCACCTGCTACGGTTTCCGAAAGGGATACTGGTTCTGCTCCACGTGCTGCACCTACACCGCAAGCGCCACTTGCCCGTTCTGCGGCGACGCCACGGCATCACCGCCCTCCCCCGCGCTGCTCAGGCAGGGAGACGACCGGCCCGGCAACCGGGTGGCCTACGTCATGATCGCAACGAGCTGCCTGCCTGAGCCGGGGTCACTACGCACAGAAGTGGAAGCCAATCTGGCCTGCTTCCGGGTTGATCGTCGAGACTTCGAGCGGCCGCTGTTGGCGAACGACCGGGAGAGGTGGGAGGAATTCCTCGATGCGCTCGTCGAGACGCGCAGCACGCGCTTCTGCCTGTATGAGTACCTGCAAGCGTCGCTGGACATGGCGCGGTTCCAGGAGGATCTGGAAGACGCGCTCAGTGATTGCCTGCCCTGGGGCGACCTCCCTGCGAAGGCATCGCCCGACGAACGCGAGCAGCGACGGCGCGAAGCCTTGGAGAGCTACTTCCTGTACCGCTCGCCTTCCCTGACCGTGGTTCTGGTTGACGAGCGCAAGCTGGCTCGGTTCTGGCAAGGAGATGCCAAGCGGGGGAAGCCAGGCGTCGCCGATCTCCTCAAGCTGCTGAACGTCTCGTGGGCGGCCAAAGCGGTAACCTGCAGTGTGCACTTCCCCGTGTGGGCGGTGCTTCGGGAGTTCCTGGCAGATGTCGACTTCCTGGCCGCCGCGAGCGGCGGCCGGACCGGTGCGGAGCGCGAGAGCCCCGCGCAGATTGCCGGGCGCGTGCGTGAGGCGGCTCGTACCTGGTACTGCCGCGCCGATGAAGACGCCGCGAAGCGTCCTGACACCGTGGACGCCGGCGTTGACCTCCTGAAGGGTTGCCAGCAGCAATGGAAGGACGTATACGAGGCACACTCACGTCTCGTCGTCCTTCGCGGGAACGTGAAGCGGAGCTTCCCGCTGGAGGTAGGCGAGTACCTGCTCAAGGCAGGGGCCGAGGTGCCCCCTTCACGCCCGCCGTTGGCCCAGTTGGGGGAGCTGTCAGAGATCGCTGAGGAGGTGTGTCGCACCGCCGCGGACCGCGACACCGCTCTGGAGTCGCTGAAGCTGGAGCTGGACAGCCGGGCGTTGAGCGGGCGGGAGAAGATTCCACGCACCACGGTGAAGGAACTGCTTGAACAATGGCGCAGCTTGCCCGACATGACAGAGGCTTCGGGTTTGGTCCGCGAGCTTGCCACCCAGCTCCGCAGCGCCCCGAAGCCGCCCGGAGAGAACACCCAATCCCGCCCGGGACGACCACGCAAGGAGCGAAAGGAGCCAACACGTGTTCACCGTTGATGAGATCCGCATGATCCGCAGCCTCGCCGCGAAGCTGCCTCCCAGACCGGGGGAGGCACCGTCGAAAGCCCAGATTGCATCCTTGGTCGATCAGGTCGAGCGCTACGACTGTGAGTTCGTCTGCCTCGATATCGACGCGCGCGCAGAGGACGGCAAGCTGGGCGCCGCTGCCATCGTGCAGGCACTGAAGGACTTGCTCTGTGCCATCTGGGACGGCCGCGCGGACGACGCAGAACGTCGCACCGCCTGCGCCAATGCGCTGCGGTACGTCAGCAAGTTGCGCGGCCAATCCACCCGGATGGCTTGCGAGTACAGTCCACAGCAGCATTCAAACAAGGAGGTCTGACCGATGTTTGCTAAACTGGAACGCACCGTGACCGTTTCCGCCACCTTCACCACTGAGGGGAACCTGTCCATCAACACCGGCAAAGGCGACGGACTCCGCGACAACCTGGTGATCCGCGACGGCGGCGCTGGGAACAATCCGGTCATCTCGGGGTCGAGCCTGAAGGGGGTGGTCCGCAGCACTGTCGAGTCGATCCTCGCCCAAGCGCTTGGTGACGGGCAGGTCTGTGTGCCCGAGACGTGCGCCCCTCAGAACAGCGGCAAAGCGCTTTACGACGACCGAATGAGCACCCTCGTCGGCCAAGGTGGGCGGCAGCGCATCGTGCCCAAGGGACGTAAGCTGGGGTCGCGGACGTGCAAGTGCCCCGCCTGCGATATGTTCGGGAACACCGGACACGCGGGCCGGACCCTCTTCCACGACGCCCGCCTCCTGTGTGTGGCCGGGGACCAGGGAGCGAAGCTCCTCACCATGTCACGCACGCACGTCGCCATGCGGCGCGATACCCGGACCCAGGCCAGCGAGGCACTGATGACTTGGGAAACGGTGCCCGCCGATACGCAGTTCCGCGGCGACGTGGTGCTGCACAACCCGGAGGACTGGATGGTCGGCGCCGTCATCGCCGTGTTGGAAATGCTTCCCAAGCTCGGCCTGGGAGCAAAGAAGACCGCGGGCTACGGGAACGTCAAAGCGACGATCACGAACGCCGATATCGAGGTCGAGACGTTTGGCGCCGGTGGTGCGGCACCCGCAGCCACGAAGGAGCAGTTCCTGGAAGCCTGGCGCGGGAAGGTCAAGGCGCAACAGTCGCCCTCGACGCCGGTCTGATCCTCCGCGCGGCGTTCAAGGATCGTGCACACCATGCCCACCCCCCTCCACTTCCACTGCCGCTTCACCTCCCCCTTCCACTCCTCCGCGCACAACTTCTCGAACGTCTCCACGTGCGCGCCGTTTGTGCCCGGGAGTGCGTTGCGGGGGGCTGTGCTGCGCTGGCTGATCGACCGCCACTGCACGGAGATCGACAAGCTGCATGAGTGCAACCCCTGCTACCACCGGAAGTGCCAGGCGGACTGCCCGCTCAAGCCGCTGTTCGCGAAGGAGACCCAACTCCGGTGCACTTTCGGGCGCTTCGACGACGGGGAGGGCGAGAGCGCCAGCCTGACCCGGGTGAGCATGGCCCGCGACACGCGCAGC
>Ga0210054_1001813_pt1 | contig 17340 bp, 9 predicted proteins | sample CryGeymeta201516_FD_185470 | JGI IMG/M metagenome (GOLD analysis project Ga0210054, IMG submission 185470) | Groundwater microbial communities from Crystal Geyser aquifers in Utah, USA - Crystal Geyser metaG 2015-16 (SPAdes) (version 2) | ecosystem: Environmental > Aquatic > Deep subsurface >... | reverse complement strand
CGGATTGTGCCGGAATAGTTCAACCCCACCAGCCCGCCGACATAGTTGCCTGTGCCGGTTACTGCGCCGTTTGCGTGGTAGGAATTGCGGATTGCGCCGGAAAGGTTCAACCCCACCAGCCCGCCGACATAACCTAAACCTTTTACGCTGCCGTCAACTAATCCTACATTGCTGATAGCCGCTCCATTTGTATATCCGAAAAGCCCGATATAGTTTGCGCCGGGTCTGTTGCTTGTAAGCCCTGTAATCGTATGCCCCAGCCCGTCAAATGCGCCGGTGAATCGGGCGGCTCCATTGCCCACAGGCTCAAAGCCCGCGCCGCCGTTCCATGGGGCTGTTGCCGCTGCGTCTATGTCCGAGCCGAGGGCATAGTAACCGGAAAGGCCGCCGCTCATGCCCTGCAAATCGGTAGTGGTCGTGCTGCCTACCGCGCCGAGGTCGTTGATGACTGTGTAGCCGTTGCTGTTAATCGTGAGAAACCCGGCGCCGGAGCGATCGGGGAAATCAACCCTTCCTTTGAATGTGCCGTCAGGGTTAAAACCTACCTTGACTGTGCCGCCTGCCACGCCGGTATCACTGCCGTTTGCGGTAGCAGTGTTCATAACAAGGGCAGATGGGCCGCTTGCTGTCATGACTGCATTGATATTGATGTCGCGCGCGGCGGTGAGGGTCAGCGTGTTTGCGCTCCATGAAACCGCGTCATTTACAAAGATGTCGCCATTGCCTGCTGTGCCGCCGTCTGAACTGAGGATGGTTACGTTTGTCGTGCCAAGATTGGTTGAGAGTGTTGCTCCGGTAATGTCTCCGCCGCTTGCTGCTATGGTGTAGTCATTGGGGTCTATGAGCCATTCGCCTGTCGTGCCGTATGGCGCGTATGTTGTGATAACGGCGTCATCCGCAATTTTGACGCTTGCCGCTGATGTTTCTATAAACCCGCCGTCTCCTCCATCGGGCGCGGAGGCGTCCAGCGTGCCGCCTACATTGATTGCGTTATTTTCCATGCCGCCCAAGAGTTTGATTGTGCCGTTTTTGTTTTCTATGGTTCTTGCCTGTATTATGCCCTCATTGTTGATTACGGTCTTTAAGAGGTCTGTTGCCGCCTTTGCCGAGAGAATAACCTGCCCGCCGTCTGCGGTGATTGTGCCGGTGTTTTTTATGCCCAATGCGTCTTGTGCTGTTGCTTTATCAATGGTAAATCCTATGAGGTCGTTGCCTGCAAAAGTCAGGGTTACTTCGTCTGCTGATGCAAGATAGGTCTTGCCTGAATTTGTCGTTATGTTTCCTTCGTTGGTTATTGACGGCGAGATAAGAACTACATAGCCCCCGTCTGCCGCATTTATGTTTCCATAGTTGCTGATGGCTGATAGCTGTTGGCTCATGGTTTGAAACCTATAATTGCCGTCAAGAAAATCGTTATCGTTGATGTTTAATGTTGAGGCAAGAAACCCGCCCACGTTTATTTTTGCATCTTGTCCGATTAGGAGTCCGTTGGGGTTTATTACCCAAACCTGTCCGTTGGCTGAGAGCTGGCCGTATATCAGGGATGGGTCTTGTCCTATTACACGGTTTAAGGATATTGAGCCGCTGCCCGGCTGGGTGTATTGGACTTTTTCATTCGCCCCTATGCTGTATCCCTGCCAGTTGATTATACTCTTGTCAGTGCTTTGGTTTATGTGCATGGTGTTGGCGTCGGGCTGGGTTATGGTTGAGCCGCCTGCTGCCACGGTTCCGTCCTGCGGCAAGGCCCAGACCGTCTGAGAACAGAAAAAGGATATAATGAGCGAGATGCTGAATAGCGCTTTTACTTTTTGATGTTTTCCCCTATACATGATTGCCTCCTTTGTTTGCTTTAAAACGGCATCTATGGTAAATTGGAGATATATATTTGTTTGCGGAGGTAAGCCGGCTATGCCAAAAACAATAGATGCTGTTTATGAAAACGGGGTCTTTAAACCCGAGGGCACAATCGCCTTCAAAGAACATACAAAGGTGCGGCTCATTGTTGAAGACATCCGGAGCGTTGCCCTTTCCACCAGCGGCATTATCCCTTCCAGAAACAGCCGCTATGCCGACAGTATAGCCGTTGATCCGGAATTTCTCTTTGAAGAGGCGTAAATATTGCATCTTCATGAAATTGAAACCGGCGCTGTAGTGTTCATAGACGCCAATATCTTTGTATATCATTTCTCCAAAGACTCCGTGTTTAAGGACTCCTGCACTAAATTCCTTCTGAGAGTTGAAAACGCTGAAATTCATGGCGTTGCCTCCGCTGCCGTAGTGATGGAAGCAGCACACCGCCTTATGATGGTTGAGGCATCTGCCGCCATAGATGTCGAAATAAAAAATCTTCTGAGATACCTGAAACAACATCCCGAAGAAGTCAAAAAGCTTACGCAGCATCTTATCGTCCCCGAAAAAATAGAGGAACTCAATATCAGCATAGAGCCTGTAACAAACGCCCTAATAAAACAAAGCCAGAACAATAAGACAAAATACGGTCTTCTTTCAAACGATGCCCTCTCAATAAAGATCATGGAAAGCCTCGGCATATCCCTTCTTGCGTCCAACGATACTGATTTCAAGAGCGTTGACTGGGTCACCATCTGCACTCCGGTATCAAAAACATCCTGATCTCCTTTCACGCCATAACGCTGTGCGCTCAACGCTAAAACGCCATTGTTGCCTGCACATAGTGTTCTGAATTATTTGTGTTAAAGCTGCCGTTTATTTTAGGCACTGCATAGTCATACCTTACGGAAAAATGTTTGCCTGCATAAAGCCTTAGGCCTGCGCCTATTGACGTGAGATAATCGTCTTTGTTTTCTCCGGGCTGGACGTTGTTTCTGTAAACCCCGCCATTATCCGCAAATAAAACAAACTTGATTGTATCTCCAATGTTCTGCCCCAATATCTTTCTTTCAGGATATATCGGCGACAGATGGAGTTCTGCTGAACCAAAATAGCCTGAATCCCCGCTTTGTGACGCCAGCCTGAAACCCCTTACGCTTCCCGCCCCCCCAATCATGAACTGCTCTGCCACAAAAAGTGCATCGTCTGAAATCTGTCCTGAGGCCTTGAGCATGAGGTGGTTATAGCCGGGAAGTTTCTGGAGCCTTATTATATCTGCTGTGTATTTGGCAAAGGCCCCGTCTGCATTTAGCCTGCTTGCGTCAGAGTCATTTTTGCCGCTGCCTCCAAGGAAGTCTCTTACTCCCTGATGGTATGTGAGGTTCAGGATGTTTCTTCCTTTGGCGCGGTCTATGAAGTCATATGTCATCCCAAGGTTAAATACCCTTATGTTGTCTTTGCTCCTCAGGCTGTCGAGCATGTAGTCATAGACGTCTTTGTAGTCAAAACCAAATCTTATATCTAATGTGTTTTTTCTTGTTTTGATTATGGGATGGAGCAGGTATATGCCTACTACATGGGCTTTGCCGTGTATATCAAGGATTGTGTATTGTTCTCCTGCTTTATATATGCTGTTTGCGTAGTTTAGGCCGAGTTTTGTGCCGTTGTAATCTATTGGGAAGAGATACTCTGCCCTGCCGTATGAGAGTTTGTTTAAATCAATCCTGTCAAGCCCTGTTAGGCCTCTTAACATTAAATAATCTCCGCTTGTAATGAGATTGCCTATGTTGAATGATGCGTTCAGGCGGTGTTTGCTTATTGTGTTTGTGCCGAAGTTGTCATAAGACAGGCTTCCTGATATGGGCAGGCTGTCTTTTGCCTCTGTAATGATGTCTGTTGCGCCGAATTGTTTGCCTGCCTTTAATTGCGCCTTTACATTGAGGTCAGGGTATTCGTTTAAGATGAGCAAGGCCCTTTCAAGCGTCTCTTCTTTGAGCGAGAGGTCTCGTTTGATTCTATTAAGGTGTTTTTGAATGAATTTTGCGCTGTAGGATTTATTGCCTTTTACCGTGATTTCTCCTGTTTTTCCTTCTATTACGCTGATTTCTAATATTCCGTCTTTGATTTCCTGCGGAGGTATCCAGGCATATGCAAGGATATAGCCCAGTTTACGGTATTTTGCTGTTATGTCTTCGGCTATTTGTTTTATTTCAGACAGGGTGAGTTCTTTGTTTTCATATTTTGCAAGGATTGTTTTAAGGGTTTGTTCGTCAATAAAGGTTGCGCCTTTCAGTTTGATTTGTCTTATCAGGATTTTCTTTCCGTCAACAGTCTCTTTGGGCTTTTCTTCCTTTTTCTCAATCACGGGTTTTTCGGGCGTCTCTTTGGGAACTATTTCCTTCTTCTCCAACTGCTGAAGGATTTCACCGCTCTTTTCCTGCGCATGGGATGCTTTAGGGAGCGTAAGCAGTAAAGTATATGCAATTAAAATAGTTAAAGGCAGGAGCCAACCACCATTCGGCAAGCCCCTTCCCCGCTTAATACCCCCGATAGAGACATTCAAGGGCAGGCCTGCGGGGACAAGTTTATAAAATATATTTTTAAGGTTGTTAAGTCTGTCTGTCTGTCTGTCTGTATGTCTGTGCATGATTAATGCCTGCGGCTTAGTTTTTCCCATCTGTCTTTCCCCCTTTTACACATTCTACGAATATTATACAGAGGGGGATTTTGCTTGTCAAGGTAAAATTCACACCCAAATCCCGATATAGAAATTGCATATACCCATCCGAAGAGCATTTAGAGGTAATTTTTTCATTATGCGGTATCAGTTCCCGTCGAATTCGTCTCTAAAATCTCTTTTGCACTGAAGCGCCGCTCAACTATCCGTGTTTTCTTCCTTTTTGTGACGCACCTCTCTTCTGTTATTTCCATTCATCACTATGTCAGTTCTTTTATATATCTTCTTTACCCATCAAGAACCATGCTTATTTCAAAAATATTCTCTCTTATCCTTTTAAATAATTTCAGCTTCTCAAAGTCTGCTGATAGTCTCAAGATAACACTGCCCGCATGTTTTACTATCCGGCCTGCCGTTTGTATCATCTTCCATCGGAATGTCGCTATTGTATGTTTTACCCAAGACTCAGGACATGACAACCTCTTGAATCCCATAAATAGGTTATATGCTATTACTCCTATACGAAAAAACACCGCATTGGCTTCCGTCTGTCCACACGGCATCCTTTCCATCCCAAAGCCGATCTTAAGTTCTTTATTAAAGTTTTCCGCTTCTCCCCTCTGATTGTGCCACTGAAGAACTTCAGCAGCAGCCTTTTGTTCATTGCCCCAGTTCGTCGCCACTGCATGATGAAAATATTTACCCATCTCAAATAAGTTCTCCTGCTTGCGTAACTCTCTCTTTATTACAAGGCGAAAGGCCTTTTTTGTCTGGTTCATCGTATGCACTGTCTCTGCTATCTCATACCCACATCCTAGTATGGGCTCTCTCCATTGTTTATCAGCAATAGCCTCTATGGCTGCCTTTACTGCATTGTCCATATCCGCTGTTATCGCCCATTTCACTGTATCTTCTTCTAAGTCGTTTATTAAATCAGCCTGGTATGAGGCGCTGTCTGCCCGATAGTATCCTATTGTTTTGCCCTTTGGCATTCGGACCTTGCATTCCCTGTAAAAATTCTTCTGCCCGTATGCAGGCGCAGTGTTGCCCTCTCTGAATTCATCATATAGGCAAACCTTTAGTTCATAAAGAAAGCCCAGCATCGGCATGTAGCCTTTGTCGCCTTTATATGTGTAGAAAGCGTCAGCTTTCTCTGCTGTTATTCCCGTCGCATCTGCATCCAAAGTGTATGCCTCGGTTTTATCCCTCTGCATTATCCTGTGATTAAGTGTGTCCCTCACTTTTCCTAATCCATTTAATCCCTCCTGTCCTGTCTGCCCATTACCCATCCTCCGACACCAGTCCCCAGCGCTGTCAGGATCAGGAACTTTATCAATATGGATTAACTTCATCAGTCCTTCTTCATATTTCAATTCCCTTATGTCCTCAAAGCTCCTGCCTCCGCCTTGCAGCATTAATACCAGTGAATCAACAAATACCGAAGGCTTGAATCCACGATTGCTCTTAGATCCAGGCAAATACCTGTCTGCCAGCTCTCTTAATCCAATACCATGATTGAATTCTGCCATCAATGCTAATCCGCTGTGTGCTGTTAGTTTTTCCCTTGTGATTTCTAACTTGAATGGAAATACTGTTTGTTGTATCATTTTCTTAACCCCCTTTCTTGGTTTTTTAAACCTCTTGGGTGATATTTTATATCATTCCAATCCCTTACCAAAAGGGGGTTTTTACTTCTTTCATGTTCTCTAAATCTGTTTTAGGGTTCAGACTGAAATTATCCGTCAGCAGGGAGCTATTCTCTGCACCCGCCGCCCCCGCTCCCTCGATGAGCGCTCGCCATGGATGTTTCATCTGATGGCTGTCCATGGGGCGGAAACCAGCGAAGTTTCCTATGAGACCGACCGCATGCAGTTCATCGGCCGCGGGAACACCATCGCAGAACCACGGGCGATGACCGGGTCTGCTGCGCTTTCGGGCGGAGAGGGCTCGGTGCTCGATCCGATCGTCGCTATCCGGTATCGCATAGCCCTTGATCCGGAAAGATCGGCAACAATAAATATTGTCACCGGCATCGGTGAAACCCGGGACATCTGTATGGGTCTCGTGGAAAAATACCAGGATCGGCGCCTCGCGGATCGCGCCCTCGACCTGGCGTGGACACACGGACAGGTGGTCCTGCAACAGCTCAATGCCACGGAGGCCGACGCGCAACTCTATGGACACCTTGCCGGCAACGTCATCTATGCCAATTCCTCTCTGCGCGCCGACGCGAGCGTTCTCATCAAGAACCGCCGCGGGCAATCCGGCCTGTGGGGCTATTCCATTTCCGGCGATTTGCCGATCGTGCTGGTGAAGATCGCAGATCCGATGAATATCGACCTGGTGCGCCAACTCGTACAGGCCCACGCCTACTGGCATTTGAAAGGGCTGGCGGCGGACCTGGTGATCTGGAACGAAGATCGCGCAGGTTATCGGCAACTGCTCCAGGAACAAATCATGGGGTTGATTGCCGCAGGCATCGAAGCCAATGTGACCGATCGACCGGGCGGCATCTTTTTGAGGCTCGCAGAGCAGATATCGGACGAGGACCGCGTTCTGCTGCAAACGGTCGCCCGCGCCATCCTCACCGACAGCCGGGGGACGCTGTGGGACCAGATCCACCGCCGCCGACTGGCGGAAACGCCGGTCCCGCGCCTCACGCCGACCCGAACCCATCGCGCCGAAGAACCCGCGGCCGCCGAGCTGCCCCGCCGCGATCTGATCTTTTTCAACGGGCTGGGAGGATTCAGCCCTGATGGACGCGAGTACATCATCACGACCGAGCACCGGCAGGTGACTCCGGCGCCATGGGTGAATATTCTGGCGAATCCACGCTTCGGGACGGTCGTCTCAGAGAGCGGCCTTGCCTACACCTGGAGTGAGAATGCCCACGAGTTCCGCCTCACCCCCTGGCACAACGATCCTGTGGGCGATTCGGGCGGGGAAGCTTTTTACCTTCGCGATGAAGAGAGCGGCCATTTCTGGTTTCCCACACCGCTGTCGGGCCGCGGGGCGATGCATTACGTCAGCCGCCACGGGTTCGGTTACAGCGTCTTTGAGCACGTGGAGGACGGGATCAGCTCAGAGGTCTGGGTTTACGTTGCAATGGATGCATCTATTAAATTTACGGCAATGAAGGTGAAAAACGCATCGGGCCGTCCGCGCCGGCTCTCAGCCACCGGTTACGTGGAATGGGTACTGGGAGATCTGCGGCCAAAAACGTCAATGCAGGTGATCACCGAAATCGACCCCAAAACCGGAGCGATCTTCGCGCGGAACCCGTATAACTCGGAGTTCGCCGACCGGACGGCCTTCTTCGACGCTGGCGAGGCGACCCGGACCGTGACCGGCGACCGGACCGAGTTCCTCGGCCGCAACGGCGCGCTTCAAAGACCGGCTGCGATGACCCGTGCTCGGCTTTCCGGCAGGGTGGGGGCCGGCCTGGACCCCTGCGCCGCTATCCAGGTCCCCTTCGATCTGGCCGACGGACAGGAGCGGGAGATCATCTTCAGGCTCGGCGCAGGGAGAAACTCCGATGAAGCAGGCAACCTGGTGCGCCGTTTCCGGGAATCTGCTGCTGCTCGCGGGGCGCTCGAAAAAGTCTGGCAGTACTGGAACCACACCCTCGGCGCAGTGCAGGTTGAAACGCCGGACCATTCCGTCAACATGCTGGCCAACGGCTGGCTTCCCTACCAGACCCTGGCATGCCGTCTCTGGGCGCGGAGCGGATACTACCAGCCTGGGGGCGCATTCGGTTTCCGCGACCAGTTGCAGGACGTCATGGCGCTCATCCATACCGAGCCGCGGCTTGTGCGCGAACACCTCCTCCTCTGCGCGGCCCATCAGTTCAGGGAGGGAGATGTTCAGCATTGGTGGCATCCTCCGACGGGGCGGGGCGTGCGTACGCGCTGTTCAGACGATTTTCTCTGGCTGCCCCTGGCGGTGTGCCGCTACGTTCTGACTACCGGAGACACCGGGGTTCTAAATGAAACCGTCCGCTTCATCGAAGGCCGCCCGGTCAACCCGGACGAGGACTCGTATTACGATCTTCCCCACGCGTCCAATGAAACGGCGATTTTGTACGATCACTGTGTGCGGGCCATTCTGAGGGGCCTCAGCCGAGGCGAACACGGCCTGCCGCTCATCGGATCGGGTGATTGGAACGACGGAATGAACATGGTGGGCGCGCACGGCAAGGGCGAAAGCGTCTGGCTGGGGTTCTTCCTTTATGACGTGCTGATGCGGTTTGCCGCGATTGCACGCCTGCATGATGACCTGTCTTTTGCCGAACGCTGCCAGAGGGAGGCGAGCCAACTGCGCCGGAATATAGAGCAAAATGGCTGGGATGGCGGCTGGTACCGCCGCGCCTACTTCGACGACGGGTCGCCGCTGGGTTCTGCAGATAATACCGAATGCCGGATTGATTCTATTGCGCAAAGCTGGTCTGTTCTCTCGGGCGCAGGGGATGCCGAACGCTCCCGCATGGCGATGGAAGCGGTGGATAGGCTTCTTGTCCGACGGGACCATAGCCTGATCCAGCTCCTGGACCCGCCGTTCGACAAATCGGATCTGAATCCCGGCTACATCAAGGGATACGTTCCCGGTGTAAGGGAGAATGGAGGGCAATATACTCATGCGGCGATCTGGGCCGCGATGGCCTTCGCTCAATTGGGCGACAGCAGTCGAGCGTGGGAACTGCTGGCCATGATCAACCCGGTAAACCATGGGAGGACCAGGGAGGAAATAGCGACGTATAAAGTAGAACCCTACGTTGTCGCTGCCGACGTATACGCAGTCTCTCCGCACGTTGGCCGCGGTGGATGGACATGGTACACGGGATCGGCCGGCTGGATGTACAGGCTTATCCTTGAATCACTCCTTGGGCTGAGGCGTGAAGGAGACAAACTGCGCTTCGCGCCGTGTCTGCCCGACGATTGGGAGGCGTTCAAGGTGCATTACCGGTACAGGGAAACCGTCTACCACATCACCGTGCTCCAACCGGGCGACGGCAGCGTGGCGAGTGTGACCGTCGATGGCGTTGAGCAACCCGATCATGTTATTCCACTTCTTGACGACCGTCAGGAGCATTCGGCCGAGGTGAGAATACCCGCCCCCGGGTAAAGCTGCGGAAAACAATACACTTAGTGGCCCTATTCGTGAATACGGCGGCATTCGAGTGCCGTAGGGCGGTTTCATCGGCGTTCCGCTCCTCGCGGTGTACCAGATGGGTACGCCTCAGTCGCGCGCCTTGATGTGCCCGCCCTACGACCCTCTCGGTACGTCACCATATTTACGAACAGGACCACTTAGCACATGATAATAGAAATTAGTTTTCTGGCAAGGGCAAAGCCATTGTCTGTTATATAAAATATGATCGTATTACTTTTCATGTTTAGGTTTGCTGCCGTATAACTATACCAATTCAGAAACCGATGAAATCGGTCCTTTAAACCTTACATCTTCAAACTGTTCAAAATGGACTTTACCACAGTCAATTTTCATTTTCTCGCTGGGTCTCAGTTCCTGGTCCTTGTCGCCTTTTGTCTCCGCTACGAAATATATTTTCTTTTCGCCCTTGAAGACTATCGCCCAATCAGGGTTATAGGCGCCTATGGGCGTATTTATCTTGAACCAAAAAGGAAGTTTGAAAAAGAACTCTATATTCTCACTGCTCTCACAATCTTTGGCAAACTGATTTTCAACAGATGAATCAAGCGGAATGTAATTTTCATAAATGGTCTTGTTCGGGCTGTTTATCATAAAGGTAAACCGGTCAAGGTATATTTCGAGTTCATTGTCTTCAAACAACGTCATTTCGTAAACCTTATTGCCGATCTTTTCATATTTGATGCCGTCCACCATCAACCCACACAGCACCGCTTTAATAACATTGACCGCATTGTCCATAAAGAGCTGCGGGTTGAGCAACGATTCACTTAGCCTTCCCGACCCTTTGAGTATTTTTAGGATGGTATGTCGCGTCAACTCGGTCTTTGACTGAATATAAGTTAACATATCGGGCATTTCAAACCTGATTCCGTAATCGTCATTTACGCTGTCGCTTATCAACTGTCCGTCAACACCTTTCTGAGTTATCAAAACCTTTTTCTTAGTTGACTTAATGGCGGGCTTTTTTATTTCAGGCATGTTCTTCACTTCTTTTGCAGACGCAGCAATCAATTCATCTGTCTTGTAATCAACGCTATATCGGGTATGGAACTTTATTTTATCCCAAATCTGCAGGAATTTCGGGTCTGCCTCAAAGCCCTTGCGGAAATTGACTTTCTGCCTGTCGCCCCTGTTCTTTACCCTTCCTGAGAAATCCACTCCGCAGTCTTCCTGTATCTCTTTCTGCAATGCCTTTGCAAAATCTTCGTAGCGTTCATTAGCAACAACGGTCAGTTTGTTGATGTTGCGGTCAAATATCCGCTCGCCGTCTTGATTCACCGATAAGCGTAAGCCCCGTCCTATTTCCTGCCTCTTTTTGATCTCTGATTTGGTCTCGTTCAAAGTGCATATCTGAAACACATTCGGGCTGTCCCAGCCCTCCCGCAATGCGGAATGGCTGAATATAAAGCGAAGCGGCGTATCCGGGTCAAGAAGTTTTTCTTTGTCCTGCATTATCAGTTTGTAGGTGTCGTAATCCGCCTGACTCTCGCCTTCGGTATCCTTCGCTTTTCCCTTGCTGTCCTGCGAGAAATAGCCGTTGTGAACCTCGTCAACCGCATAGGGCAACAGACCGCCATAAGCGGGTTTGGCAATCTCCTGCCGATATATCTCTTCAAACCATCCGGCAAACTTGCCTTTTGCAGGATTGCCGTTTGTGTCATACTCCCTGTAATTCTTGACCTTGTCGATGAAAAACAACGAAAGGACTTTAATGCCTTTGCCCTTATAAAACTTTTCTTTTTTGAAGTGTTCTTCGACGGTTCGGCGGAGCATAAACTTCATTACCTCGTCATTCATCCCCCCTCGCGTTTCACCTACAGAAAGCGTCAAACCATTGGTGAGGGTGATAGCGCCGCTGCCTGCGTCAATCTCGTCAATGATAAACCCTTCTTTGTAAATCTCCCGCTCTTTGCTGAGCTTGTAAATATCGTCTCCTGCCCTGACAGTAACGGATTTCTTGACCACACCTTTATCTGTATTGCAATCAATCTTTATTTTCGCAGTAATTTTGGTTTTGGCTGCATTTATCCTCTCCAACTGAATGAATGCCTCATTCATGGCGTTCTCGCTTACGACTGAATCAACCTCTATCTGCTTCACCAGTCCCAAATCATACGCCTTTACCGGATTAAGCGAATACACGAGATTGTAGAGGTTGGTGTGGGTGGCGGAATAACGAAGGGTGCAAAGGGGGTTGAGATTTTCAATCGCCTTTTTGCGGATGTCAGTTTCCATATTTTGCGGCTCATCCACAATTACAACTGGGTTGGCGCTCTGAATAAACTCAATGGGCTTTTTGCCTGTGAGCTTGTCGTTGGGCTTGTTGATAATGTTTTCATCTTTGGCAAAGGAATCAATGTTTATTACAAGAATCTGAATGGCATTGCCGGCAGCAAAGCCTCTTAGATTGGAAACCTTCTTGCTGTCATACACGTCATAATTGAGTTGCACCTTGTCATAAAGGGTCTGGAAATGTTCATGAGTTATTTGCAGGTTTTTCAAAACGCCTTCACGGATGGCAATTGACGGGACTACAATCACAAATTTTTTAAAACCGTAGAGCTTATTCAGTTCATAGATAGTCCGCAGATACACATAGGTCTTGCCTGTGCCTGTTTCCATCTCTACAGAGAAATTCATCCCCTGCAATTCTGTGTTCTCGCTCTTTATCTCATGGCGTTGCTGTATCCTTTTTACATTCTCCCAAATCTGCTCTTCAGTCAATGTCAGGCGGTTTCCCACGCCGTTCTCAGAAAGCAATGAGCCTGTATCAGCCAATGAAAACTCAAAGTCTCCGCCGCTTAAAGGCTGACCTTCAAAAATATCCGTAACAGCCCTGATGGCCTCTATCTGGTATTCCTGATTGCTATCAAAGTGGAGTTTTATGATATATTCTCCTCAATAGGTACAGAAACACTAATTCTTTCTCTAATCTCTTCATAAATTGGTATGCCCACACCTTCAGCTGTCTCTAATGTTACGGCAAGACCATAAAGAACTTCCTTATCAAGACCACCCGCATCTTCTCTGCATATTACTGAAATATTCAAAAACTCATCATCTTGATATGCAACAACTTCTTTCCCTTCTAAAACTTCGTGTTGCACAGTGCCATTTTTAACCTGTTGCCCATCTGCATTTATTCGCTCAACCCCTATAATACTTTTAATATCTTTTGGCTCAAATGACAGATTTGCTTTTCTATATTTTCTATTACCAGCATTAATAGGACTAAACCATGCTAAAGTTATGGTTAATCGTCTCATTTCATTTAGACCGCTTAGGCTGGGCGGCAAAGGAAAGCGAAAATTATGTTTTTCATCATTTCTTATCTCTCCATAACCAATAGCAGTTGCTCTTTGAGCAGTACATTCAAGAACACGACTAATATCAGGGATGCCAAAACCTATATACCGAGCTACAACTTTTTTAAAACCCTGAGAATTGTTTTTGTTTTTTAAGCATGCCTCCAAAATTTTATAACTGTCTCCCCATGAGGCACTGTGTATAAGCAAAGCTTTTAAAATAACTGCTATATTTTTATCATCCATTGCACGCGCATTTTCACTCATTAACAAATTTAATACTTCATAAATTTGAGCGGCGCCACGACTTGCCAAAGCCGCAGAATTGCTTGTTCCTCTTGTATAAACACATCGGCTGGTTTCACCAGCCATTACAGGTGCTGTTGCCACACACTGTCCAGGGGCTTCGCCTGAATCTGATACTTCATATTTGTTAGTTGCATAATCATATAACTGTCTTCCACCAGTGAGATATATTTCTGGTTTGATGGATTTTTTGTAACCAAACCCAAGTGCAGAGACAGGAGAAGGTAATAACTGATTCGGTAAGATATCTATTCTGTTACCTATGTTTATAATACTTGACCTATCTGCATGAACAGCTCCTATGGTTATTGCATTAATAGAATCGGCAGGTGCAAATATTTTCCTATTGCGAATATCCGTCTGAATTATTTGCATTGTAAGTTTTGTTAAGTCATCATCAGAAAGTGCTTTTATATCTTTCGGATTTTTTTGAAGATCAATGTCCGAGGTTATATTCCCAACACTTACACAAAAAAGCACTTGATATTTTTCTGATAACCAATCAAGCAACCTTGCGCAAGAACTTAACTGATTAAAAAATATCCTTGATGGATCACAAACAGAAAGATTAATGATTTTAACTGTTGGTGCAACCGCCTTCTCACTTCCGTCTCCTTTAAATATTCTGTGAACAGAGCGTTCAATAAGGTCTTCAAAAAAAATATTTTTAGGAACAATTTCGGAAGGTGGCCTGTTTATAAAATCTTCTGGATTAGGTTTCATTATAGGTCTGAAGTAAACAGGTCGAGGAAGAGGTTTTTCTCGTGCATCTAATTCACCATGACAAACCAAAGATGCCATTGCAGTTCCATGTCGTCTTTCATTTGCCTGATAATCCCTTTCAAAGTCATCCGGGTCATCCAAAATCAATCTATTTTTAAGTAGAGAATGATTAACAAAAGGCGCACCATCAAGTATAGCAATCACTGGTTTTCCAGATACGTTGCCAACTTCAAAATCACCTTCTACACCATCAGGATATATTTCACTAATAGATTGTCCAATCGGACGAAAAAACATTACATCGCTACTGTTAAAAATCTTTGCGTATTCAAACTTAATCGCTTTTTCAATACAATCCGGCGGCAGTTCAGCTTTTATTGCATAGAATTGAATCTCTTTGATTGTGCAAGTCGCAATAATATTTCCTTTTTCTTCAGAAATAAGTTGTTCAATTTTTGCAGATATTTCTCTTCTTTTATCATCCCTTCTGTACCACAATTCAATTTCAAATGCTATCTTTGAAGCTGTTCCTTTTTTTATATCAAGGTCTTTTTTCCAAGAATCAATAATACCGGTATCTCTTAATCTATCCTGAATGTCCCACTTTCTAATAGACTTGGTGTGTTTAAATATTTCTAACCATTTTGCATAACCTCTTGGCAGTTTTTTATCTTCTTTATCCCATTTTTTCCACAAGCCCAATAAATCTTCCAGAGCCTGTTTATTACTCATACTCAAGAAAAGCCGTCCGCTTATCGGGATTTTTCTATCCTCTGATATTTTATTTTTAATTGTGCTGATTATTTTTTCTTTATACTCTGACAGTTCTTCCGGTATTAATTGTTTAAATTCACCAAGGTTTTTATCTGTTACAGAACCATCTTTATTAATAAAACCATTTTCTTTGAGAAGTTCCCATATTTTTGAGGACCATTTGCAGTCAATTCCATCAATTTTTTCATAAAAAAGTCGTTTTCCAATTTTACAAGTTTGATAATTATATTCATCAGGAGATACTTCTTCCTCATCAATTTCTGCCAGCCATTCAAGACCAGGGATAGCACGTACCGCCCTTTGAAAATCCTCAATCTTTCCTGTTGTCTCAATTACCAATACAGATTCTGGTTCAATTCCTGCGGTTGTATCGGTAATAAAGGATTGATACATGGATTCAAACTGTGGGGTTAATCTATCTTTTTGTTCCTGAAAAGTAGGATAATGATAAGAGTCGGAACCAAATCTTGGCTCCTTCTTTTCACGAGGCAATGCGATAGGTTTTGGAAATATAAGTAGCGGTTTTTCTGTCATATTATTTACTCTTTTTCAACTTATTAATTGTGAACTTTGACTGCCACTGTTTCAGTTTTTCAAAAATAATTTCTTTTGCATTTTCTTGCTTATGAGTCAAAATTGCCTGTCTTGAAACATCTGTGCAAAACTCTTCAACTTCCGAAAAACTATAACCAGATAATTTTTCAGATAGGTTTTTAATATTGTAGTTAAATATTATCCCTGTTCTTTTGATAAATAGTTCAATAAAATGTTCAATATTTTTATTGTCAGGTGGGTTCAAATCCAATCTTAATTGGAATCTACGCCAGACAGCACGGTCAAGAAGCTCATGGTGATTACTGGCAGCAATAACAACAACATAACTTGGCAGTCTGTCCATTTGAAGAAGCAAGGAACTTACAACACGCTTTATTTCACCTGTCTCTTTTGTGTCACCTCGTTCTTTCCCAACAGTATCGAATTCATCAAAAAAAAGCACGCAGGTGCGTGTCTTTGCATAATCAAACATTTTGTTAAGCCTTGAAGCTGTTTCACCAAGAAAACTACCTATCAGATTTTCGTAACGAATGACAAAAAATGGATACATTAGATGTGTGGCTATCGCCTCCGCAAGACTGGTCTTACCATTGCCGGGTGCACCTGTTAACAATATCCTATTCCGTGGTTCTATCCCATGAGACCTAAGAAGATCTGCTCTGTGTTGTTCTTCTATTAAATCTTTACATATCTTTAGCGTTTGTTCTTCAATTATCAAATCCTCAAAGTGTTTCTGGGGCACTGCCTCAAAAATTAAATCTTTGGCATCTCCATTTGGACGCACAGAAACGCCATTTTTGGTTTTGTCCCCATTATTAAGTAATGATGCCAATCTGTCCGCAAGAATATTATGTTTAATAGCTCTCTCTTCCGCAATCAAACTTTCTACTGATTTACGAAAAGAAACCATATCATTACGGTTGGCTGATTGAACTAAACTGATTAAAATATCTGCTCTTGCCATTATTACACCTCCTTAAACTCTATTCCCGCATCACGCATTATTTTCGTTTTTTTCTTCCCAACTTCATTCCTCTTCCGATTTGCCGATCAATCCCTTTGCATCTTTTTCTTCCAGTTCCAGTTTAGGAGCAGCGCTTTTTACACGCTTTTCGACCTGCTTGATATGTTCAGCAGGGGGAAGCTGTTCAGGTAGTGTACCGCCTATACGTTTAATGGCGTCTCTAACTTCTTTACCAACGTTTTCGTGTGTCCTGATTGCTGCTTGCTGATCTTTTACCTTATCTTTTGCTAATTTGTCCCGTGTCTGCGTCATACGGAACTGGTTTGCCGCTAACTCTGTAGTATCCATGCGGTCCATGAGATTTTCTTTTTCAGGTATTCTTTTCTGTTTCTTTATCGCATCCCTGCCAAGCCCTCCATACATGCCTTTATATCCGGCATCATGGAAGACCCCGAACATTCTGTCATGCACTCCTGCATCACGCGCTGCACCTGATAATGCCTTGAATTCTTCGGCTGTCTGTTTGCGGAGTTCCAAACGCTCTACATCAGCGGCAATTGCAGTGGAGATTTCCTGCCGCCGTGCCTGAACAGCAAAATACTTCTGCGCATTGGCAATTTCGGGCTTGCGGGGATCACCATTCTGAGCAATAAGATAACAGGCAAAACGTGACAGATTATAGTCTGGAATCTCTCGTGAACTTCCTGAGCCAAGGTCAACCATTTTGCCGGAGCCGGCAAAATGGTTTCCAGGAGTATTCCCTGATTGTTTGCAAGAGGTTAGCGCCCTTTTAATTGCATCTTCAAATCGTCTCCATTGCGTATATCCTAATAGAGGCTGAATTTCTCGGGCGCTCCAATATTCTGCTCCATATTCATTTACTTTCTTCAGGTCTTCAAAAGGCTTGCTTCCCATTGGCACTAAATTTTTATCTGACATGTCCCCTCCTGAAATAAGGCATCGAGTTTATCGCTCATATCGTCTTAAAATCCACCCCTGCATCCTGCATTTGCAGAACA
>Ga0210054_1001788_pt1 | contig 17480 bp, 14 predicted proteins | sample CryGeymeta201516_FD_185470 | JGI IMG/M metagenome (GOLD analysis project Ga0210054, IMG submission 185470) | Groundwater microbial communities from Crystal Geyser aquifers in Utah, USA - Crystal Geyser metaG 2015-16 (SPAdes) (version 2) | ecosystem: Environmental > Aquatic > Deep subsurface >... | reverse complement strand
GCCATCTTCGCCAGCATCTCGACGATCACATCGTACAGCTTGGGAGGCTCGGTGGCCTTCTGCGCAGCGGATTTGCGCGGTCGGTCCACCCAAACCACATTCGGAACGGCGTTCTCCTCTTGGGGTCCCTTGTAATCGCCGCCGGTGTAGGCCGTCTGAATCAATTCGATGTTCTCGTTGCCGATCTGCAGGTAGCCGCGGCCGGGGATGCCGGGCGGCAGGAAGGCGGCGTCGGCGCGCCGCAGCACCTCGCGGCTGTCATCCGGCGTTTCCACGCGCAGGCAGATGCGGAACTTGATGTTGGCGCGCATCTGGTCGGTGACGCCCACCGGCCGCTGGGCGGCCAGGATCAGGGTCACGCCCAGGGCGCGGCCCAGGCGGGTGATGCTTTCCAGCTGCGCCTTGTATTCGGCGTTGCCGGAGATCATTTCCGCGAACTCGTCAATGATGATGAACAGGTGCGGGTACGGGGGCCGGTCGGGTTCCAGGTTCAAGCCCTTGCGGCGGTAGTGCACGATGTCTTTGGAGTTGGTGTAGGTGTTGAGCTTCTGGCGGCGGTCGAGCTCGGCGATGATGGATGCGAACACACGCGCCGTGGCGGACTGGTCGAGGTTGGTGACGATATCCACCTTATGCGGCAGGCGTTTGAACGGTTCAAAGGCCGAACCGCCCTTGTAGTCCACCAGAACGAAGTTGAGCACATCCGGGTTGAAATTAAGCGCCATACCGATGATCAAGGTCATCAGCAGTTCGGACTTGCCGGAGCCGGTCGAGCCGGCGATGATGCCGTGCACGCCGTCCGCCTTGGCGGAGAAAGTCAGCACGCGCGGTTCGTTGCCCGATAGCAGGCCGACGGCTGTGAAGAGCCAGTCCGCCACCTTGGGATCCATGCTGCGGCGCCAGTTCTCCTGGGCCATCTGCTGCAGCTGGTCGATGGTGGTGACATTCAGCATATCCATCAGGGTGACGGTGGCGGCCAGGCTGGAACCGTAGCCGCGGCGCACGTCAACCATTTCAAGATTGCGGGAGAACTCGCGCGCCTTTTCCTGCGTGGTGACCAGCTTGGTGCTGCCCACATACAGGATGGAGTTGAAGCCGGTCTCGGCGTAGCGGAAAACGGCGGCGTCCTCGTCCACCGGGTCGTTGTCCACCTCGATCACCGACAGGCAGCGGCTGGGGACCTTCGAGCGGTCCGGAACCAGGAAGAGGATGCTGGCGCCCAGCATCTGTCCATCCATCAGGATGGTGGAGATGGCCGCCTCGCCCTCCAGGTCGTGTAGGCAGGACCAGTCCGGGGCGGGGTTGATGGCATCCACCACCACCAGCATGAACGGCAGCTTGACATCCGCGCCGCTTTCCTTGTCCTGCAGGCGCATGCGGCGGCGCTCCAGGATGGTGCGGATATTCTTCCAGAACAGGCGCATATAGTCGGCTTCGTTCTCACCGGGCTTTTCGTCGTTTTCGAACAACAGCGTTTCGGTCCTGTCCGATCCAACACAGTGGGGCAGGGCATAGGCCCAGCGCCAGTATTGCCGCGCCTCGCTTGTACCGGCCACGTAGAGGGTGGTGTCCTGCGGCGATTGGAAGGCGGCATAATCCACCAGCATCGTCCGTACGTAAGAATGCACCTTTTCCGAGGATGTTCCCGTAATGCCGATAGAATGGCGGATGGTGACGCCCTTGGATTCCTGAGCTTGCTCCTCCTTGCCTTCCTCGTCCTGTTTCTTGGATTCGACCTTTTTCTTCTCGGCCTCATCGGTCTGCAGCAAGATCGGGATGGTCACAGGCACATCGTACAGCAGGCGCGAGTCCTCCGCCAGGCGGGTCGCCTCGCGCATCAGGGGACTTTCGGTCTTCTCGTTCTCGGAGATCTTGTAGATCACCGTGGACAGACGCGTGCTGATCCCCAGGCGCAGATCCATGAAATCGTGGTCATGCGGGCGGCGCTCCCACAGGCGCGTGCCCGAGCGGATCTCCTCCTCGCGCCCTGCGGGGGGGCGGTTGATGTCGGCGGCGATGCCGAGTGTCTTTTCCGGGTCGGGATAGTTGTAGAAATAATAGATGCGCTGCTGCTCGTGCTCGCTTTCCATTTTGAGGCGCAGCTCGCTGATGCGGCGCTTGTAGGCGGCTTCCGCCTCCTCGCGCTGTTTGCGGTCCTTCATGGCGCTGTACAGTGCCAGCGAAATGGTGGCGACTACCGACAGGCCCATGGGGATCATCATGAATAGGCCGCCTTTCTGCCCTCCAAAGGTCGAAGCCAGGATGTAGCCCATGATCATCACGGCGGGCAGAAAGGCCTGCTGCAGCAACTGCCCGGTATTCTCTTTCGTATCCGGCGGGTTGGGAACAGTGAACAACCCTGATGGCAGCTGGGGTTCGATGCGGGGTGGGCGGTCAATGAAGATTTTGTCAGACATAGGTCATCTCCCCGGTTAACCGGGCACTATGGATAATGCCAATACCAGGAGCAGCGAAATCGCCAGCAGCGCTCCAAGGATGATAAATAAGATCCGCCAGTTCACCTGGAACGACCGGCGCTCGGCGGGAATGGGCGGGAAGTTTGGCTGCAGTGCTTTCACGAAAGCCAGCACATCCGGGAAGCGCTGGTCGTACTGGCGGGTGATGGACTTTTCAGCGATCTCCGGGATGTTCTTCAGGTCAATGCGTCCGCTGGTCTTGAACTCCCCCTCCATGACATTTTTCAGGACTGCCGGGTCCTTTTTGAGATGGTATTCATAGGCCGGGCGGCCTGCCAGCATTTCGTACAACAACGACCCCAGGCCGTAGACATCCGAGGCCGGGCCTACACCACTGCGCCCGTCGGCGATTTCAGGGGCGGTATAGGCAGCCAGGTTGTAATTCTCATTCCACAATTCATAGATGGACTGGCCCGGATCGGCCACGCCGAGGTCGAGCAGGATTGGCCGCGGGATGCCCTGCTTGTCGAAGCGCACAAGGATCACGTCGGGGTTGAGGCACAGGTGCAGCTTGCCGGCCCGGTGCAGGTAATACACACAATCGGCAACACTCAAAATGATCCAGCCAACGTGCTGGTACCAGGGCTGTGGGTTTTTGAGCAACAGGTTGCGCAGGATCGTGCCGTCGACAAATTTGAACACCTCGTAGTATTTGACGCGGCCCTCGATCACGGTCCAGCCGTAGGGATGGTAGTCGATGGTGCCCTGCGGGTGCGCCGGCAGCAGGACCGGCAGCAGCGGGTGCTGGCCGGCCTTGGTGAGCTGCAGAAAGGCCTTGGCTTCCAGCCGCAGCTTTTCCTCGCAGCCGACATTGGCTACCTTGAGCAGGATTTCCTCTTCGCCGCGCCGCGCCTGGTAGACGATGGCGGAGCGTGTGATGACAATGGGTTGGATGATTTCAATCGGGCCGAACCATTCGCCGTTGTCGAAGATCTCGGTGGCGTTTTCGGCCGGGCAGTACTTTTCCTGACACCACAGGTTGAAGTCCTGTGAGATCACATTGCAGCGTTGACAGATTCGCTTCATAGAGCCTCGCGTGATCCAGTTGACCGTGGATTAATCATGCCGGGAAGGGAATCCGCGCTTGCAGAGCTAATCACTCTTCAAAAGCGCGGATTCTTTGACGCTTCCCGAAGTTCAGTCGTAGTGAGGCACCGGGTTGAATAATACTCAAGATACTCTTATTCTCCCATTACCTCGCGAGTCACACATCAGGGTCTAAATGAACCTATTAGACCCTGATATGTCGCCGTCGCGATAAGCGTGGACGGCGCTCGTAATATCACCGTTGAGTTCCCTCATTTTATCTCCGGCTTTCTTCACATTGGGCTGGATCCGGTCTATGTACATTGCAGCAGCGTACGTGGCGCCCAGGGAGAGCCAGGCGGCTGCCTTCAGAGAGATGCTGATCGCTTCCAATGCTTTCGCTGCAGCTTGCAGGACTTCGCCAAATGTATTAAAACTTTTTGCCATGTTCTCAACTTGGGGAATGTCCATGAAGACTTCATCTGTTATCACGAGAAATTGCATAGGGCGTGTCATCTGCCCTGCTGACCGCGATAATACGCATTTGATAGTCACGCCCAACGGTAAGTTTGTCGGTTGGAATATTAAAAGTATTGAAGTTGACAGGGTCGTTGAAAACGTATTCTGCGGCTTTTGCGCCCCCTTTGGTATCCCAGATCGAGATTTTTATGTATTTGACCAGCTCTGGCGAACTCATGGTCAGTTGAACATCGTAAGTCTGGTTTTCTGGAACAAATAGCAGCCCGGAAAATTGCACAGCCACTGGGCTGGGTGGACCCGGATAATCAGTGTTGGAAGTAACTGTGAATTCGGTGTTCAGCGAACTTCCATCTTTCAGGTTAAGTGTGAGCATGGCATTGTTTTGCCCGCGTTTGGGGTAGATCGCCGCCTCGACCATCCATTGAGCTTTTAGGGCTTCCATAATCTTGGTAAAGGATTGCGCCAGGTCATCCTGATTGGCAATAGCCGAAAATGCACCTGTGCTGGCGGCCATGCTCTGCAATTCCACCGTATTGATGTTGGCCTCTTTCGTAGAAAGCCCAATGGTATTGATGGGTACCTGGTCTTTCGTAGCCAGGTCAATCAACTCCTGGTAAGTATGTTGGCTGCAAACGCTGCCGTCGCGTTTTTCGTCTTTGCCATCTGTGAATAGAATAAGCGCTCTGCGTCCTGCAGATACTTTGGTCATAGATTCAACGGCGCTGTAAGCGGCATCATAAAGGCAGGTGCCGCGGTTGGATACCTGGTAGCGGTCAATTGCATAGCTGACAGCGGGGATGTTCTCGGTGAAATCCTGGATAAGCTTGATTTCTTCATCAAATTGGATGACGGCAAATAGGGAATTGTTGGGAGTATTATTGAGCGCAAGCTTGGCAGCCTCTTGGAGTTGCTGGGCGGCCCCCCCCATGCTTCCGCTTGAATCCAGAACGAGGGCGATATAGATCGGAATATCCGGTTTTTTGAACTGTCCCTCGGCGACAAAACTCGAACTTGATAGAGTTACTTGAGCGCTGGTCGTATCAACATTTAGAATTGGCGTTCCGGTTCGGTCTTCATAAACGTTGAAATAGACCTTCAAGGTCATTGCATCAGGCGTCTCCAACGTCGTAATCAGGTTGACTCGGATATCCCAGTTTGATGCCGATTGCCCGATTGCGATTATGTTGGGGGAGATCGAAAGAAGAATCGCCAGGAAGACAAACGAGACGGATTTCGCCAGCCGAGACACGTGATCCTCCATTTCGGATATCACAATTCTACGGAAGAAAAGCTTGAACCATTATATCAATTTCAAGCCCCTAATACAACCCCCTTTGCATAAGTGGTTCGCAATTTTCTGCAAAAAGCAGTATAATTTTCCTGCCGCCCCAGTAGCTCAAAAGGACAGAGCAGGGCACTCCTAGAATTTGGGCTTCACGCGAGAAATCCCGTGAATGCAGCGGCCAAATTCGGGGAAGCCTAAAGGGACAGCAAGCCATGATCCAGTTCCCAATGACAATTGGGACACAAGGCCGCCAAGTTGTCCAGGGAGTTCACCACCGACATAGGAGTATCGTCAGGAAAATCCTGGATCGGCCTGACATGGCAGACTTCGAAGTGCTTTGAATAACCGCACCTTGAACAACATTTCGGTTGATCCGAAGCATCATAAGTTCTTCTAGCCAGTTGGCGAATCCAAGCATTTGCCTGGTAACGAGCACGCTGGCGGATTTCAGCGATTGTAACTGCGCTGAAATCTCGCGGCTTTGTAGGGTCGCAGGCTTCGCAATAGCTCCGCCGGTACTTTGCCTCGGCCCCACAGGTTTTGCAGAAGAATTGCTGCCGCTTTCGTTTCGGAAAAAGCCGGTTGTTATAGCGAGCGGCGCAGGAAGTACTGCAGAACTTTGGGTTCAGTGTTTCGGCGCCACAATTCAAACACTTCATTGCTGTCTCCACGGTAATCCCGAGCTAAATTGACTTGAAATGGTATCACGTTAACTTTAACCGACTTTCCATTTCGAGTCAACCATGTGTAGAGACTAGACGGCCGCCACCTACAGCGCAGCAGGAGTATCCAGCGCCAGGGTGAAGGGATAGTCCAGGGAGCCAGGAAACTGGCGCAAACCAGAAGGCCAAGGTTGTGGGTTCAATTCCCGCCTGGGGCACAGGCAAATATAGACTCTATCGGGAATATCCGGCATCGAACGGTTGATTTCCCAATAAAGTCTAATTTTTATGTACGTTTGGAGACGATATGAATCCGTATGCGATTCGCACCTCGAGCCTGCGCCGCGATTTCGGGCCGATCCATGCCGTGGACGACGTCTCGCTCGAAATCGCCGCCGGGACGGTCTTCGGCTTCCTCGGCCCCAACGGCGCGGGCAAGACGACCACCATCCGCCTGCTGCTCGGCCTGCTGGAGCCTAGCGGCGGCCGCGCCGAAGTGCTCGGCTTCGACACGCGGGCGCAGGCCGATTCCATCCGCGAGAAATCCGGCGCGCTGCTCGAATATAACGGCCTGTACGAGCGCATGACTGCCGAAGACAACCTGGAATTCTACGGGCGCGTCTGGCACATGTCGAAAAGCGACCGGCAGACGCGTATCAAGGAACTGCTAACCGAGACGGGACTCTATGAACGCCGCAAGGAAGCCGTAGGCACGTGGAGCCGCGGCATGAAGCAGAAATTGGCCGTCGCCCGGACTCTGCTCCACCGCCCGGCGCTTATCTTCCTGGACGAGCCGACGGCAGGATTGGATCCGGTGGCGGCGGCTGCGCTGCGCGAAGACCTGGCCGCGCTGGCGGCGCGTGAGGGCGTGACCATCTTCTTGACCACGCACAACCTGGCCGAGGCCGAGAAGCTCTGCCAGCATGTGGGCGTCATCAACAAAGGCAAATTGCTGGCCGTCGGCACACTGGACGAGTTGCGCGCCCATAACGAAGCCCCACGCGTCGAGGTGACGGGGAGCGGCTTCAGCGAGGCGATCCTCTCGAATTTGCGCGGCCGGCCCGAGGTGCGTGGCGTGGCGGCGGGTGATGGAAAGCTGACCATCGAACTCAGGCCCGGCGTCCCGACCGCGTCGCCCGCCCCCGCAGTTCGAGGGCTCGTCCGCCTGCTGGTCGAATCCGGTGCGGAGGTCGAGGAAGTCCACAAGAACAAAGCCAGCCTGGAAGAGTTGTTCCTGACGCTGGTCGAGGAGGAAGGAGAGCAGAAATGATCGCTGATATCTTTACCGTTGCCGTGAAAGAGATTAAGGAGCTGCCTTACCTGCGGCGCGACAAGTCGCGCACCAATTTGTTCACCTTGATCATTTTTATCGGTGTGTTTGGGATTTTCCTGCCCCTGCAGACCGGCAAGGAATGGGTGACCTCGCCCATCAGCCTGCTTTACTGGGCCTGGCTGCCGTTCATGCTGGTCGGCACGACCATGGTGGACGCGTTTGCCGGGGAGCGCGAGCGCCACACGCTGGAGACGCTGCTCGCCAGCCGTCTCTCGGACCGCGCCATCCTGTTTGGCAAAATCCTGGCCGGCGTGGTTTATGGCCTGGCGATGACCTTCACGTGCATCTTCGTCGGGCTGGTGACGGTCAATGTGGCGTTCGGCAGGGATGGCTTTTTGTTCTTCCCCGCCGCGAACGCCCTGGGCATCCTGGCAGTGGTGCTGCTCATCTCGACCCTGGCCTCCGGGCTGGGTGTGCTGGTCTCGCTGCGCGCCGGCTCGGTGCGCCAGGCCCAGCAGACCTTCACCATTGCCTATTTTGTGCTGCTCATTCCGCTGATGATCATTCCGATGCTTCCGGCGACGGTGATGCAGCCTGTCCTCCAGTTCCTGATGCAGACCGACTTCACGACCATAACGATTGGGGCAGGGCTGATCGTCATACTCCTGGATGTGGCGCTGATTATGGCGGCGATGGCGCGCTTCAAGCGCGCCAGACTCATCCTGGATTGAATAATGGATCTCTCTCCAATCACTGAAGATCTGATTATTGGGACAACCCCGGTCCCTCAGGATTACCCCCGCCTGCGTGACCTGGGCGTGCGGCTGGTGATCAACATGCGCTTTGAGCATCGTCCCAGGCCCGACCTGCACCAGCCACCCTTGAACTTCTTGTGGCTGCCCACGATAGACAGCCCGCTGCTGGTCATTCCCATCCGATTTCTGATGCGCGGCGTCCAGGCTGCGCTGGAGACGATCCGCTCCGGCGGGAAGGTCTACGCCCATTGCGCAGGAGGCCGTCATCGCGGCGTCGCCATGGGGGCGTCCATTTTGATCGCCCAAGGCTACAAACCCGAAGCGGCCATGAAGTTGATCAAGGCCAGGCGTCCGTTCGCCGACCCGGATATTTTTTACATCCGTGGCCGCATCCTGCGTTTTGCCCGTGTGTGGCCCCGTGCTGGAACCGGGACTACCACGCAAGCCTTCACCCTGCAACCAATATCGCCACCGTCACCCCGGCGCCGCCCTCGTTCTCTCCCCCCTCCTCGAACGATTTGACGTGCGGATGCCCCTTGAGCGCAGCGCGCACTTCCTGGCGCAGCTTGCCCGTCCCTTTGCCGTGGATGATGCGCACGAACGGCATCCCGGCCAGGAAGGCGCGGTCGAGGTAATCTTCGAGCATGGAAAGGGCATCCTCGGCTTTCTGGCCGCGCAGGTCGAGTTCCAGGCCAGGGGAAGGTCTCAGGTCGAAGGCGTTGTCCTGAGCTGTCACCCTGAACTTGTCGAAGGGCTGTCGAAGGATCGAAGGTCGGGATTCGGGGCTTTGGACTTTCGACTTTGGACTTTGGACCTGCTCATCAAAATCCAGCCGCTGAATACCCTCCAGCCGGACCCTTATCTTGAGCGCGCCAGCCTGGACTTCTGCCTCGTCTCCGCTGAGAGCAGCAATCACGCCCACTGCGTTCAAGTTCATCAACCGGACGCGTTCCCCCACTTTAAGCGGGCCGCGTGACGGGCGACGGGTGACTTTCGACTTTCGACTTTTGACCGGTTCTTGGATCTTTTCTTCCACCAACTCAACCTGCTCTTCGATCGCCTTCACCGCCTCCAGCGGCTGGCGGGCTTTCTTCAACTCGTCTTTCAGCGTTTCGAGCTGGGCCTTCACGATTTCCACTTCCAGTTCGCCTTCGGCGCGGGCCTGTTCTAGCACGGACTGGCGTTCCTCTTCGATCTTTTCCAGCCGCGCGGACAGCTCGCGTTCCAGGCGGCGCGCCTCGGTGCGTGCTTTCTCGGCTTTTTCGCTTTCCTTGAAGGCAATCTTGCGCTGACGGTGGATGTCGCCGAGCAGTTTGTCGGCGCGCAGGTCGTCGGGGTTGATCTCGCTCCTCGCCGCGGCGACGACGGCCTCGGGTAGTCCGAGTCGCTGGGCAATGGCTAAGGCGTTGGAGCGGCCCGGGAGGCCGATGGTCAGATGATAGGTGGGACGCAGAGTCTGGAGGTCGAATTCCAGTGAAGCATTGACCACGCCGGGCGTGGAATGGGCGAAGGTTTTGAGTTCGGGATAGTGCGTGGCGACGAAGGTGGTCACGCCGCGTTCGAGCAGGTGCGAGAGGATGGCGCGCGCCAGCGCCGAACCTTCCTGCGGGTCGGTGCCAGCGCCGAGTTCGTCCAGGATGACCAGGGCGCGGCGGTCGGCCTTCTTCAGGATGTGGACGATGTTGGTGATGTGGCCGGAGAAGGTGGAGAGGGATTGCTCGATGGACTGCTCGTCGCCGATGTCGGCGTAGACGGCCTGGAAGCAGGGCAGCTCCGAGCCGGACTGGGCCGGGATGTGCAGCCCGGATTGAGCCATCAGCGCCAGCAGGCCAACGGTCTTGAGCGAGACGGTCTTGCCGCCCGTGTTGGGGCCGGTGATGACCAGGGCGTAGGTGCCCGGAGCGAGGTCAATGGTGATGGGGACAACAGTTGCCGGATCCAGTAGCGGATGCCTTGCATCGAGTAGTTTGACGGTTGATAGGTCGAAAGTCGAATGTCGAAGGTCGGGATTGCCTGACCTTCGACATTCGACCTTTGACCATGTTTTGAGAATCGGCTCGGACCCGCGAACTGCTTCCGCGTATTTGGCCTTGGCAAACGCCAGATCCAGTTCCGCCAGCGCGGCCACGCCCGGGACGATCTCTCCGGCCAGCGCGCCGACTTGCTCCGAGAGGGCGGCCAGGATGCGGCGGACTTCGTCGCGCTCGGCCAGTTGCAGCTCACGGTAGGTGTTGTTGAGCTCCACCACCGCCAGCGGCTCGACGAACAGGGTCGCGCCGGTAGATGACTGGTCGTGGATGATGGACTTGATCTGCCCTTTGAACTCGGCGCGCAGCGGGATGACGTAGCGCCCGTCGCGCTGGGTGATGAGGGCTTCTTGCAGCTTGGAAGCAGTGCCGGGGTCGGTGAGATATCTTTGCAGCCGCGTCAGCAGCCGGTCGTGCGCCACGCGCACCTCGCGGCGGATGCCTGCCAGTTTATCTGAGGCGCTGTCGAGCACTTCGCCGCTTTCCGAGACGGTGCGCGAGATGGCTTCCACCAATCCCTGCGGGGCCGGCAGGCGTAGAGCCAGTTCGGCCAGGCGCGGGAAGTCATTGGCCTGTTTTTCGAGATTGCGGCGCAGGTTGCGCGTGGCAATCAACGTGTTGTGCACATCCAGCAGTTCCTTCGGCTCCAGCACGCCGCCGCGCGCGGCCAGGTCCACGTGCTCGCGGATGTCATGTGCGCCGCCGATGGTCAGGTCTTGCGTGGAGAGCAATTTGCGCGCTTCGCCGGTCTCAGCCAGGCGCTCGAAGGCCTCGTCGAAATCGGGGGTCGGGGACAGGTCGCGCGCCAGTTCCGCCGAGGCGGAGAAGTCGCAGAAATCCGCCAACCGGGCAAGGATCTTGGGGTATTCGAGGATGTGGAGGGTTTTGGTGTCCATGCAAGGGTATTTAACCACAGATGCCCAAAGGACACAATGCGAACGCAAGAAAACTGCTCATTGACACATCTCCGTTCGCATGATATAGTTTGAGCCTACGGATACCAGTAAGTTCGCTTTGGAAGGACAACCAAGTCGGCCCATGGGTTCAAATCCATGAGCCGTTTTGTTTTGACTGCCCGATGGGACATATTGAGTACCGATCCAATTTTCTTTTTGCCAAAAGGAGGCAAATATTATGTCTGAACGTATCACCGGCACAGTCAAATGGTTCAACGGGGGCAAAGGCTACGGCTTTCTTGCTCGCGAAGGCGGAGTGGATGTTTTCGTCCACTTTTCTGCCATTCAGGGCGAAGGTTTCAAGAACCTCGAAGAAGGCCAGAAGGTCGAATTCGCGGTTGAGCAGGGCCCCAAGGGTCCGCAAGCCAGCAACGTGGTAGTCGTCAACAGCTGATCCCACTGATTGTCCAAGAATTCCCCGAGATGTGAGTCTCGGGGAATTCTTTGTTATCAACCAGCACAAATTGGCTGAGAGTTCAAACAAAAAAGGCGGCTGATACGCCGCCAGTTTGTCTTTCCTACAAATTATGCCTCTTGCCTGTTTAGCTTGTCACTGGCAAGACGATTCAAACTAACTCCAGATTCTGCCGCTTCGATTGCCAGCCGCCGATGTAATTCTGGCGGTATTCGCACCATAAACTTCCCACTGTATTTTTTAACAGCAATCGGGTCAGGCACAGACTCTCCGCTTGCTTCTAAATCTGCAACCACTTGAGCCACTGTCTGACGGATGCCTTTCAAGGCTTCTTCTGGCGATGGTTCCAACCAGTTCAGACTTGGAAACTCAGCACAGAGGCCGGCATACTCATTGTCTTCCTCTGACCAGGTTACACGGTATGTATATCGGTCATTCTGTAACATCACTTTGCGCCTCCTCCAGGCGTTCAATCGCTTTCAACACTTGTCTTACCTGATATAGTATGGAATTGGCCTATAATATTAGCCACTCCCCGAAACCAAACTGGTTCATTGGGAATCTCCGTGATGATGTGGCAAATGTGGGACAAATTGGCAATTTGTCCTACGGCTTACCGCCAGATATGGGGTCTATCACGGCAAATCCCAGAGAGCCACCAAACTGCCTCCGTCTACGAGCGGAAAGTGTGTTACACTGAAAGCGTCGTTAAATAATTGGATCTCTGTCGTACTTTGGCCGCCGACCCTCTTATTACGGGGTGGCGGCCATCTCTATTTCCGGCCGAGCCGGAGAAAGCAGTAAAAAATGGAAATCAGAATTTATGTAGGAAACCTGGCCAAGTCAACCACGGCGGCCGAAATCAAGGCCCTGTTCGAACAAGCCGGGGCAGTCACCACCGTTGACCTGGTCAAAGACCGGGATAGCGGCCTGTCCAAGGGCTTTGCCTTTGTCACCATGACCACCCAGGCAGACGCGGATAAGGCCATCAGCATGTTCAACGCCTATTCCCTGGCGGGGAACGAGATCAAAGTCAACGTTGCCAAGCCGCGCGTGGAACGCGGTCCGGGCAGATAAGGTCCGGAATAAAATCCAAACATCGCATCACGGCGCCCCTCGTCCCATCCGGACGAGGGGTTTTCTTTTCCCGCCAGCATTGCCCGCGGACTTGGAAGACGCGAGTTCACTTTCCCCGTCCCCCGCGTGGACTCTCGCCCAACCAAACAGCATCCGCCTGCCCCCAATACTTTTTAGTTAGTGGGTCGGGCTCCCATGCCCGGCGGCGTGCCCACAGGGTGCTTCGCGAGGAGCCGCCTCTGCGGCCTTATCTAAACAGTATTGCGCCTGCCCCGCCGTTCTTCCCTGCATCGAACGCAGGACGGTGTGGCGGGGTGACAAAACCCGTTGACAGCCGCTTGACCTGCTAACATTCCGCTTCACCTGCGGGGCGGCTCTGGCAAGACTCGCGTCCGCCAAAGACACCCATACTGCCTCAGAACGCCTGAATCGCGCAGCCTTAGCCCCGTCAGGTGCGAGCGGTGGTTAGCTGGCCTTCGACCTGCCTTGACCTTCGCTCTCGAATATTACTTTACCCAAAACCATTTAGCTTTTGCTGATTTGGAATTTTGTTGGCCTTCAAGAAGCCATCTACATCCGTAAAAACGTTAAGAAATAAGGGCGTGCCCGAAAACGAAAGTGGTGATACAGGGCCAATTGTCATGAAGGAATACTCTCGTGACTCAATGTCAAACGACGAATGAGGATCACGGAACTGCTGATAGAGTTTCAGATACTCGCCCTTTCCACCCACGATTTCTTGAAGTTTCCTGTATTCTGTGCCCATGCTTAAACCAAAGCCGAAGAATGAAATACGAAGCTGTTGGACGATTTCATTATCAAGGCTGGATACAGTTTGGCTGAGAAACATCCAGCCCAAGCCATATTTACGAGTTGTCCTTACCGCGTCAATCAAGTTTGTCTTAATCCTTTGCTTTCGTTCGTTATTGGCAATTCTTTCTTGAGGAGCAAGTCTATGAGCCTCGTCAAGGACGACAAGGGTATTCAAACTTACATCGTTTTGATAAGCGTTTTCTGCCTCTCGAAGCAAAACACCAAGAATGGCGTCTATCAGTATTGGTTTGATTTTTTCATCCCAAACACCTGCTGTAATATCTGAAGGCTTTCTGGATAAATCAACAACCACTAAAGGTCTACTACCAGTTTTAGGAACAGATAAGGCTTGACGCACTATCTGCTCAATAGATAACTTTCCTCCTTCCTCAGAGAAGAAACCAATAACTTTATCCCACTTCTCTTTCAAGGGCGAGAACTGTGCAGTTCCAAGTTTTTGTTTCGCTTCGTCAATAAAACTTTGAACTCTTTCAATGCCGCTCGTGCCGCCGTATATGCGATGAATGTTTGAATTTATATGATCTAACATTCCCAAGAAAGCTTTTTCATCCAAAGCTTTGAGTTTGAACTTGTTGTTATTGGCCTTGAAGAAATCAACCACACAATTTGCCGTTGTTGCTTGATAGTCAGATGACTTAACGCCCATTGCTTCAAAGAAATCGAACTCAAGGAGTAATTCACCGAGCAATTCCCATGTGCCAAGCCGAAACCGTGAAAGATTGTAAACTTCAAATTTTCGTCCAAGCCCCTGCAATATGCTTGGATGTAGCACATTACCAATCGAAAGCTTGTTTTGCTGGTTATTAAGACCCAACGAAAACTCACCTTGAGGGTCAAAGATAAATAACCCCATCTGTTGGTGGCGTGCATACCCCAGAACTATCATCTTTGCCAGAACTGATTTGCCTGAACCAGTTTTGCCAAAAATACCGATATGGTAGGATTCGCCTGCGCCGTCAATGCCGCGTTCAAAATGTTTGAACCAGAGAGGTAACTTAGGCTTGGAACCATACACATACCCCAAATAGAAGATTTGTGATTGATACGGCGCCAGTAATTCTTGCAATACCCCATCGTCGGCTAAAAATATAGGTGTTCCCGTAGCGGGTACTGTTCCTAAAATACTAGGCCGGTAGTTACCTTGTTCATTGGCAAAGACCGCACTCACTATCATCTCCCCCTGGTGGGTATCTTGGCGTTCACTAACAGCGTCAACGCGGCCGCGCTGCCTGATTAAGCTTCTTATGGTGGGGTCCTCGTGCCAAATATTGCGTAGCTTGACCTCGGTAATCTGCCCAAGAGCATAATTTGTATTGTTGTCTTGAAGATAGCGGAAGAAAGCTAACTCCCCGACAAGCTTTTTGCTGACTGAGCGAGCCATAATATCAAGGGCAAGCTCAGTAGTCGAAGACGGCGAACCGATAACTCCAATTCCTTCCGCTTTGCTAACCAGTTCATTCAACTTGTCTGTCATCATTTATACTCCTGACTCTGTTCGATAACCATGCAAACTGATAAATATCTCGCCAATGTCACCCTGATAGTTTTCGGCAAGGCGTTGACTGGCAATTTGTCGGAAAGCGGGTACTGATTTGGCGAGATGCTTCACCATTCTGTCGGCCATATAAAGCGGGTAAGGTTCCATAATTGCTGGTGACCCGCATTGATACTTTATACCTGTTAAAACGGTGTTTAGTCTGGCGGGAGTTTGTGCTATAGACTGTGCCAACTCCAGCCTTAATGCAGGAAGCCAAGTAAAGGGGCGATAATATAAAACGTGAACGCCATTTAGCAAGTTTGTGACTTCCTGGGCAAGTTTTTTGACTTCTGCACTATCGTCCGTCTTCACTGGCTTAGTATTGATGTGCCAGGGGTCTTTAGGCGGTTTCGATGATATGGGCTTTGTATATTCACCAGCTTCTAAAATTGTGCTTAACAAGCCTCTATCGTCATAGGCTTCGGGCCATTTCAAAGCTTCGCCAATTTCTCGTTTCGTGGTGTATTTTGGCATTGCTACCCAATAACGGTCTGATCGGCGTGCCGTTAAAATTTCCTTGTAGGCTTCAAGGTATGCTCGAATAGTTTTGATTAGCTCAGCAGATACTTTTAGGTTCGGCGCGCTCTCTAATTTGTTGAGCGCCTGATTGAAGAAAATTGTAGGGGTAGTAAGTGAGCCATCCAGAAAAACAACCTCGTGAGGAGCATTTTGGGCTAACTGAAGTTCCATTCCTATCATTAGCCCACGCAAAATAGACGATGTCTCTGCTTCGTGTGCTTCGGTATCAACATAAATCAAGTGGCGTGGTTCAGGCCAAAATCTGGTTTCAGAGGGGGGCGTCAGACCTTCAATGGCAACTGCTCCAACTGCCACTAAATCTATCGCTAACAGCCTTTCAATCGCAAGAGCACCGTCAACCCCACTACAAGTAGGAATGGGGACAAGCGGAAGGTTAGCGTCTTTTTGAATTATGTCTTTTTCAACTAACTGAGCACGCCAACCAGCTTTTTTATCCTTAATATCGTTAAAAGAGTGCAATAGGGTCTGACTAATTTCGTCAGTTCGCTCCAGCACCTCTTGAACGAGTGCAGCAGGTAGTTCGGTGAAGGGATTATCGTTCATAAGGTCAGTCTTTGGCTATGGTCTTGGTTAAAATGAGACTGTTGACAATTTCCTGGCTTTCCCATTTATGCCAGCCGTCAACTCTTTCAGAACGTCCTATCAGCCAACGTTCATTCCAATAATCTGCAAGGTTTTCAAAGGGCAAATCACGGTAAACAGGCGTTCCGGGTTTGCCTTCCAAATAATCTTCCAGGTTGTCAATCAGGCGGAAAAGAAAAGCCTCGCGTTTTATCCCATGTTTTAGTATGTCGCCTGATATGCCTATCCTGTCTAAAGTTTGCCTGATAATTTGCCAACTACGTTTAGGGCCAGTACCGTATCCCCCCTGAGTAGAGATTCCTTCTGCTGCCAAATATTGCTTAAAAATGGGGTATAGCCGTTGCAAATGAAAGTTACCATAACCGTTGGTGTATCCTAATGATTCTGCAATCGTCATATTCCGATACTTAAGCCTGTTATAAATTGAGCTTCGTCCAAACGCGCTTGTGGTTGTCAAGGCTACTAAATGGGAGGGTAGTACTCTACCTTCCATTTCGGTTTTTCGTTCCGCATAAACTCTACGGTAATCGTCTCGTACTTGATTAGAAGCCACTGCTAAAGCTACTAATTTACCACCCAAAAGGCGATTATAGGGTGGCAAAGCACCTAAAGTAAAAATGTCCATCGTCTGATTGACAAGCTCTGTTTTCCTGCCTTCTGGATAATTAAACAAACGGTCTCTAGCAGGAAAACTAATCGGTGGAGATTGTAAGCCAAAGATGCCTATTAATTTTCCATTGTTATCGTCTAATAACAAGTATCTTAACCGCCGACCAAAACCAGATGAATAAGGTATTGACCAATAATATCGTGCTAGTCGGAATAAATCGTTATGCCATCTATCAGCAACTTGGACTAATACTGGCTTTATCAGATGGGGTGAAATATCTTGACCATCCGCAAAAAAGTGACTGTAACGCGGTAGTTTATGCTTAATCCATTCCTGGGCCTTTTCCAACTCTATTTCTCGTGATGGCTTATGTAGCAGTTTTACGGCTTCTTTGTCCGATGTAGGGGGAATCAAGTCCCCCTTTTCGTCAAAAGAGAAACTCAGGCTTTCTAGCTCGTCAATAATTAGCTGCTTAAGTTCTTCCGCTGTTATAGCCATTCTTGAATCAACTCCAAGCCAATATTACCACTATTGTTATACCCACATAGCACTTGAAGGCAGCCAGCTAACGGTTTGGCTCAACGGCAGCGGCGGGACAAGCGAGATTCCTTCCCATTATCGCACATTTCTGACAACCCGTCCCCCCGTTTCCGGGTTTGCCTGCCCCGCCTGTCCTGACGGTTTTGGTCAGGGCGTTCTTTGCGGGGAAACGGGTGGACCACAGGGGGGCGGGTTGACCCGTTATAACTCCTCCAGCGATTTCCTGATTTCTGCCAGTTCTTTTGCGCTGATGCCCCATAATTCGGCGGCGGCCAGGTCTATTTCGGCTTCGATGGCGGCGAGGGCCGAGGAGACTTCCGAAGTCTCAGAGACTTCGGAAGTCTGCGCCTCCAGCGCGTGCGCCTGCTGCGAAAGCGCCGACAGCCGGGCGTGCAGAGGGTTGG
>Ga0210054_1001779_pt1 | contig 17527 bp, 17 predicted proteins | sample CryGeymeta201516_FD_185470 | JGI IMG/M metagenome (GOLD analysis project Ga0210054, IMG submission 185470) | Groundwater microbial communities from Crystal Geyser aquifers in Utah, USA - Crystal Geyser metaG 2015-16 (SPAdes) (version 2) | ecosystem: Environmental > Aquatic > Deep subsurface >... | reverse complement strand
AGAATCACCCTCTTCGTAGTAATCCGCATAATTGCTTAGCAAATGGTCGCTAACCTTTGTTTGATTTACCATTCATCCATCCCTCATTCGGACCAGTATCCTCAGTTGTTAAACTCACCCTTCCCTAACGATCCCCAGTGGATTTATCGCAGCCACCATAATCCTGCCGACTTTTATTTCTTGCATTCAACACCCAGACAGTTATCCCATCTTTCCCTTGACTCAACTGCCGCAAATGCAGGATTTTCAGCATCCCTAAATTTGGCTCTTCTAATATTCGAAAACCCAACATTAGCAAGCTCGACTTCAATGGATTTATAATCCCATCCCCAAAGATGATTACTATTCCCAAACCACTCAAAAACAAAACCTTTCAGATACCTGTTTCTGGATTCTCTTCCCAGCCCTGTTTCTCTAATGAAATTAATGGCTGCTTCCGGTGATTTGGTGCTAACATATCTTTGAATCGCAAATTCCAAATCGGGCAGAACAAGGCGAAACAGGCCGCCAACTTCGAGAATGCGCCATGTATTCCTAAGCGCCTTACGGAAATCATCCAGTGGCAGATGCTCAAGAACGTGAGAACAATAAACACCCTTACATGACCCATCAGAAATCGGCAAACCTTCAACAATATCCCCGAATTCAACATTGTGCGGAAATCGGGTTTTATTCTTCGTGTATAATTTCCCAACAAGGGGCATCCGCTCAAAATACAATGTCGGTGATGCATCGAAATTTCGCCAATCCTGAGGGGCATTCCATCCGCAGCCATACTGCACATACATATTGCTACCCATGAAGATGGAGACTCCTACGCAATTTCATACACTAGGCTTTCGTTTATATCTTTTTCAGCCTGTCTTCTTTCGACAGGATCGTCAGGCTGACGGCACAACTTCTCTTTCACCGCAACAAGAACCTCTTCAACAGTGATCGCGCTAACAGCATTACTATTGTCAGCTTCTTTTCCAACAATCACAATTGCTCCGTCCACTTGGGGCGCATTCTTGCTCACGCTAGTGTTTCCAAAAAGCGCAATCACCGGCGTACCAACGGCTGCCGCCAGATGCATAAGACCACTGTCGTTGGATATAAACAAATCACAGTTTGCAATGGCCCCTGCAGTATTCATGATATCCAGCCGATTCACATAGCTCGGAATTGGATCATCCAGATCGTTCATGATCAGTTGCGCCACATCCTTATCATCCGGGCCGCCAAACAGAATTGGAGAGAGTTCCATTTCCTTCATAAGAACATGAATTAATAGCGCAAATCGCTCAGCTGGCCAACGCTTTTCTCTGAGAGTATTACTACAACCTGGATGCAACCCCACGATAGGTCGCCGATTGCAGGTGGCGGCATGTTTCGTAGCCCATCTTGCGCATACTTCAACTGGCAACCTTAACTTCGGGCGCTCATAGGCAACATGGTGCCCAAGCGCTCGCAACAGGTCCAACCGCCATTCCACTTCGTGCGCATCCGGCGCGATGGGAACAGCGTGACTCAACACACAATCCAGTGCCGTTCCAGATGCGTGCCCAATACATTCCTTCGCTTTTGCAAGCCATACAAAAAGGGCTGATTTAACCGATGGTGACTCAAGGATAAATAGTATATCCGCTTTTTTCTTCCGGATGACCAATATCAACCGCAGCATTTCCCATGCGTACTTTATACGCGACAGCCAACCACCATTTTTCGATTTCCTTGGGCTGAGGCTATTGTTATATAACACAAATTCGCCAATCAATCCCTGCCCATCAAGTAAATCTATTACAACTCTCTGGGTCACCACCATCAAGATTCTAGCCGTGGGATATGATTTTTTCAGATTGCTGAGAAATGGCAACAGCAGGAGGGTGTTGCCAATGCCGTATGGATTGAAGATAACGATGTTCATGATGCATGAATACTCAAGGCTTTTTCTTGCCGCCTGCTGATTGTAATAACCGCCGTCAGCAGGCTAAGATAAAACCAAAAGTAGTAGTGAAAGCTAGGCCCTAATGGAGAGGTGGCAGCATAAAGAAAATAAGCAACGACGCCCGCTACGGCAGCATGGCCTGCGCTTCTTAAAAAAGACGATTTACCTACAACACTCTTTGCTGCTCGTCGTGCAAGGATCAAAGCAAGCGCTATATAACTTAGCACTCCCAGCAATCCTATTTTATATAAAAAAACCAGATGGGCATTATGAGCTGAGCCAATGTATAATACCAAATCCCCAGCGTGTTGCTGAATAAACAAATCAATGGCATCACCATGGTTGCCCAAGCCATGCCCAAGTATGGGACTCTCCATAAACCGCTGGAACAGAATGTCCCAGGCAACCCACCTTGCGTAGACGCTCCCACTAATCTGGTAAAGATCTTGCATGCTTCTCACGGTATCTAATGTTCTTTCGCTGTTATAACTGAAAAATACGAGCATGATTAAACCAACAAGCGTGCCCGTAACAAGGAGCCTCTTAAGCCGAACACCTTCAAGCAGCATGAAGATACCTGTTGCTAAAATGACACACAGGATTGGTCCTCTGGCTCCATCAAGCATAAGCGTCACCAGATATAACATGAGAGCAATCCCTACACAGGCCTTCACTGGTCTTGAAGATCGCTTCGCATGAAGGATGGCAAGAGATGCAATAAATCCCAACGCTCCGTACATTCGATTAACATAAACATAGCCTTTTCCGAAATACAGCCACCCTCCCTCTTCCCACCGAAGATAATATTGATAACTTGAGTCAATAAACCATATTACAATAATAAAAATTAAGAAACGATACAGGTTATTCTCATTCCGAAATGCGATGGCAGCACCAACGCCTAACACCCCCAAAGCGAAGAGTCGAAAATTAGCCAGAACATCTCCTGCACCCTTCAAAAGAATACTGTAGCCGAGGAAAAAAAAGCCGATAGCCAGAAAAACAAGAATCGGCTTGAGCAGCGGCCATAAAAACGTCCATAGGGATCGTTTAAGCGACAAGTCGCCAACCACAATAAAACTCAGCAACACCACCAGTAAATCCTCGATGAGAATGGTGGAACCACCTAATCCCGCTGCCGGATTGAGGCTGACATACAACTCCGTCGCAGGCTCAAACACTTCGAGCCATTTAAATAAAACAATGGCATAGATCAGAGCCAGCAGAAATTTCCTGTCCGGGATCGTGGCCCGTCCCTGTGTAGCCATGGATGGCGATTCAATCATCACTGTCTCTTTCGATATATTCCCGAAGATTGCTAATCACCGCCAAGCGGGTAAGCCCCCTGCTGCTGAAGCTGGAGTAAACCCGCTCAGGATATCGCTCCAAAGCTTGCCGGCGCACCCAAGGGCTACGCTGCAAGCGTGCCTTGATGAGTTCTGCCAAGTTAAACCTATCGCATTGATCTCCGGGTACCGGTGGCGGTGCGGAAAAATGGTCCTCTAGATTTCCACGATCAATCGCCCATGGCGACCACCGCGACACATAATCGATAAGCTCATTCGTGAGTCCCGAATACCAGTTTTCCAAAGGATCATTCCAACTCGAACCGGTACTGAAAGGAACGTCCTTCAATCGCCCAAAGGTATTCAGCACTGCAAAGATCACCTGTTTGTTGGTTCTATATTTACTGGGAATTCGTCGGGCCACTTCGACGCTGTTTTGCCACAGGAGAGGTGCGTCGGCCACCATCCAGTTATCAAGCAACCAGATATTCTGGGCAATACATCCATACTCACGAATAGACTGATAGAGCTCATTTTTCAAATTACTCAATGATCCATGATATTCACGATATTCTTCGATAATCGACTTGCGACTCTCCTCACCTAGCTCAAATACATCCTCAGGAGCCTTGAACCAGACAGCAGAGCGCAATACTGCTACCATAGGGGAAATTTCCAATTGATGTAATACATCCACAACACTTCCCACGCCAGATTTCCAGCCGTAAATTCCCTCTCCATCCCCACGTAAAACAACATCATATTCCGATACCCCCTCAAAAAAATCCCACGGTAGCTTGCCTAGTGCCCACATGTCGCTCCAATTGGATTTTTCCGCAAGAGACTTCCAGTTTTCACGGAACTGATCCGCACTTGCGGTGTAGGGCCGGATGGGCCTACCCAAGCGATGTGCAACCACACTTGCTATCGGAAAATCGCTGGCATTCACCGTGCTCTGACCAAATGTGATAAAATCTGGATTTAACCTCGCCTCTATGGCACAAGCAGCAATGATACGGCTATCTGCACCACCGGAAAGCATCACCGCCACCCGCTGTCCTTCATATCTTTTTAAACCGTGGACAATGCCAGCCTTCAGGTTATCGACACACCATTGCCATGTCTGCGGCTGTTCCACATATGAAAAATCCTGTGCAACCCGTTGCTCAGCCACCTTGCCACTGTACAGGTCGATCTGTAATTCATGGTTGGGCAACAATCGCCGCACGTTTTCGAGCAGTGTCCTGCCTCTGATAAAAACATAGCTGGCAAGCATCATCTCGGAACAAGCACCCATATCCAGCGTCAACCTGATTCCCAACTGACGGCAAGCCCGGATCAGTATGGCAAGCGAAGATGAAACCAGAACCGCACCATCCATTTCAAAGATAAATATCGGAATTCCACTGATTACATCGGAACAAAAGGAGATACTGCTTTGCCGCACACCCACCTTTGCGTATAGCCCATCACCATTTGCATGCATCTGGCCGACCAGAAATGATCCTTCCAAAGCAGGCTGCACTTCGCCATTTCCTTTTGGAGAAACCCACAAACTCCAGCACTCACCGGTATCCACTTGTGAGGCGACACTTAGCAGGCCATCTAAAGAGACCCTATTAGCTGCAGGGTGCTGAATAAAACAGAAATGAATAATTTTTTGCATTTGGTTAGGAGGAAATGAATTTCCGATGCCACAACTCATAGCCAAGCAGCGGCCAGGCAACATCGATAAATTCTCTTTGGTTGTATGTCCCCCCGTTCCACCATGCCCTAAACCTGTCCGGATCAACGATTTTCTTATCCAGAAAGCAATCTTCCCCCAGCACAGAGGCGACTGTACGCAAATCAGCATTTTCCGAGAACCATTTATCTATAGGCAAGGAAAAACCCATTTTTTCCCGATAAATGAGTTCATGGGGAAGGTATTTCTCAGCCAAACGCTTAAGCACCAACTTAAGCCCATTTCTATTGGCTTTAACGCTCGCAGGAAGCGAATTCGCAAACTCCATTAATTGATGGTCACAGAATGGAACCCGACCTTCAATCGAGGCAGACATGGTCATTCGGTCAAACCGCCTCAACAGCTCCCTAAGCGAAGTAGCCTGATCAAAAACCGGAATATCATGTTCCGCATCATATTGATTCATCATGCATAAACGTTCCTGATAACCGTACCGCAACTGCTCGGGAGACATATAATATGATAAATCTTTGCCCTTTCGCGTCTCAACAAACATGGTCTTAAAATCAGGCACACCCTTGATAAGCGACTTCACATAACCAAACTTACCGATATCGGGTAGCAAGGCTCCACTAAGTGGGTTTAGACTGATTAGAAGGCCAAGCAAACCGCGATGCACACTGAATTTATATTTTGGGTAGCCGAAGAAAGCCTCATCAGCTCCCTCGCCGCTAAGAATCACTGTAACATATTGCTTGGCATATTCGGCAAGCTTCATAATGGCTACGGCATTGGGATGAACAATCGGATAATCATTATGCCATACAGCATGATCAAGATACTTCTGAAAATCGACGCCGGTAAACGGAATATCATGATGCGTAATGCCATATTGCCCTGCAACCATCATCTGATACCTGCTCTCATCCATTTCCGGCGAATCAGTCATGGAAATCGAAAAAGAATGAAGCGAAGCCTTATGGAAGTGCGTCTGCACAATTGCCGCAATCAGGCCTGAATCTACACCCCCGCTTAATTGGAGCCCGACTTCCACATCACTGATCAATCGCCTTCCGATTGCCTCGATAAGCAGCTTTTCTGCCTGTTCAACAGCTTCATCCATATCAAGCCTTTGCATCTCCTGCGTCGGAGCATAATAAATATCCCGATGAACAACCTCTTTCGGATGGTCAAAAACAAGATACTCACCGGGCAAAAGTGAACAAACATCATTGAACAGTGTCTTTTCCCCAACAACAGAACGATAAATTAAATGCTCAACGACCTTCTCACGATTCTCGGTAAACGGAACAATGCCTTTCAGTGCCTTAATTTCGGAGGCAAAGGCAAAGAATTCACCCTTCTTATGAACATAGTAAAGCGGCTTAATTCCCAAGCGATCACGTATAAGCATGACCCGTTTATTCCGTTCATCAATAATTACTGTGGCAAACATCCCATTGAATTTCTCGAGGCAATGAAGACCCCATGCATGAAAACCCTTTAGAAACACTTCAGTATCAGTCTTTGACTCAAAAGAATAACCTTTTCGGCATAGCTCATTCCGGACTTCTCTGAAATTATAGATTTCGCCATTGTGCAATATGGTAAGACCATCGAATGTCATGGGTTGATGCCCATCAGTTGATGTATCCTGAATAGACAACCTTCTAAAACCTGCACACATCCACTCGGATTGATAAAGACCCGAATCATCGGGCCCTCTGTGGCTCAATATCTCTAAGTTGTTTATTGTTTTTGAAAACATGAGATTGTGTTTGTTACTTGCGCCCCCCACAAAACCACACATTTAATACCTCCAGAAAAGCTTAATAAAATACATCAAAAGGCTTTCTAAAAGCTTGTGGATGGAGATCTGCAAGTTGCAGGAACATAATACGCCTGAAAAGCCTCAGCCACTTAGCCTTCTTGCTCAGGAACGGCCAGCCACAAGAGAACGGTTCCAGATCAACCTTCTTTAAAGAAAACAGAACATCCGCGTGGGAAAAAATTGGCCATTCGACCAATTTACCTCCCTCCACCTTGCAAGGTGTATATTGATCAGTATAAAGATTATATCCCATCGGCAAGAGCATGTCAGCAATCGCTTTAAAGGTGCACCCTTCGCCCCCCCCCCGTACTTCAATCAATATATCAGGATGATTATTCTCAATAAACCCCATACCGCCCGTGATCATATCGGCTTCAGCTCCCTCCACATCCACCTTCAAAAAAAAGTTACCCCCCTTTTTAAAAGATTTTCCTGATACGTATTGGTCCAACGTAATCATCTCAACCGGGATGGGCTTTGGTGTCAAATCACCCTCACCAACAACCATCTCCCGATCAAGCGAATGAGAACCCGGTTTCGTACTATGGTGATAAAGAGTTCCCTGCCCAACTCGGTTAGATAAGGCAATGTTATTGATATAAAGATTCCCCAATCTTCGAAACAACCTCTCCAAACTCAACCATCGGGCTCTTGTCTGAAGCACTCGATAATAATAAGGATGTGGTTCGAAAATATGGCAATCAGAACCGGCACGGGCAACAAAAAAAGAAAACATCCCGATGTTTGCGCCAATATCAAAAAAAACTACATCACTTCCTTTTGCAAGACATCTAGCCGCAAGGAGCATGTTAAATTCCTTGGTCATATCATTCTCTGACCTTTATAAATTGATTTGTCAGTTCTGGATCACTTCCACTGTGTTTGAGACTCTGCACCACTACACCATCGGCGCGTAATTTTCTCATGCAATAGCTTTGGTATTCCATTGGCTACTCCTATCTTACATTCTCAGAGTATAATTTCATTGCTCTTGTACAAAAATCTTCAAGTCTTTCAATTCCATTTTCGAGCGAATAGAATGAAATGTTCTCCCTAGAATGCCTTAGGACACTGCCCCTGAGCGCTGAATCCCGTAACAATAATGCCAGTTTCTCAGCCAGAGATTTGGGATCGTCTTGCCTGAAATAAACCGCACCGTCCGCGAAAAACTCTCTGGTTTCCGGAATATCCGCCATGATTGCAGGAGTTCCTCCCCACACCGCCTCGCAGGGTCCCCAACCCGGGTTCCCCTCCATGATGGATGGGCTAACAAAAATCTTCGATCTTCCGACCTCCCTTTGCATCTCCTGCCTTTCCAGGTGGCCTTTGAATTCAACCGTCACATTCAATTCCCGTGCAAGTCGTTCGCACTCTTCCTGTTTCGACCCTCTCCCTACAATGACAAGCTTTGGGGGCATTTCCAGTTTCGCAACCGCCCTGATTAAAATATCCACTCGCTTATATTCTTCAATTCGGCCCACGTAAACTATCTGGTCCCCTCTCTCGGAAGCCAAACCATCTTGTTTTATGTCGGCACTGGGGAAATAAAGATGCAGTACTTCCGAATCAACACCATAAAACTTCTTTACTTCGTTTCTCGTATGTTCAGATGAGCACAATAAAACATCTCCAGATTTTATATAGTACTCATATTGATCCCGCCATGGCTTAAAAAGTAAGGGATATGGTCGAGTGGAAATTAAACCTCTAATCGAAAAAAGGCTTTTTTGTTCACGTTGTGGGTCCGCCCTCCAGAATGGAAGGTCCCATAAATAATTAATAAATATTTTTTCCGGATGGCTTTTTTTTATTTTCGAATACAATCTCCCCATTTTACTATCGAGAAAACAAGTTGAAAAGACGATATCGCATGACGCATCAAACTCATTGATGGTACTATCAAAACGACTGCACTCATGCATCAGGCAGAATGCGCTGCGCCCATAATAGTCAGTCACATATTCGGGGATGAGAAAGCAAACTTTCATCCGTCACCTCTCAAATTTAGCATTTATTGCATTATTCCTTTCTCAATAAACAGCTATTACTATCCTTGAAAATTCCAAGCCTATTCAACCGGACTGGAACAAACCCCGAATTGATCCCGGATTTCCCTTCGACAAGTTCCATCACAAACTTGTATATCTTGAACCTCATGTCGAAGGCGTTACTTATCAGGAGATAGCCACCGGATCGAACCAACGGTGCATACAGCAGAAAATCTCTCCTCACCGCCTCATAGGTATCCATATCCTCTGCCCAATAAGCATCGAAAAGAACCACATCGAAGGGGGAAAAAGAAGTGACATATTCAAGTACTTCATTTTCAAAAGAAAAACCTTCGACAATCTTCATGCAACTCCTATTTTCCAACAAAACAGACTTGTAATTATCTGGCAACCCTTTCTGCTCTGTCATCTTGTAAACGCCATGCTTGTTGCTTTGGCACATTGGTGAAATAAAATCAGCCTCCAACGCATCCAACCTTACAGGATCAACAGATATATACTGTCTTGATACCGTCATTTCTGAATTGATTGCATCCACACCTATGGCAAGCGTCCTACCCCTATCTCTACCTAGTTCGATGATGTTACCTGTTGTTGCACGTATAAGGCTATGAAATACAAAATTCCGCCCCTGAGCATTAACAAGCGCGGCCTTCCAAGCGGTATCCCTTACACGCCAAGGCTCACTTAGTAGTATTTGCAAACATTGATGAACGTCATCCTGAATCTCATATCCACCGATGCCCAATTTTGCATATCTAGGGAGTGAACCTCGTTGAAATATCGATCGATATAAACGGATGCCATAGATGAGCAATGTATCAATAGGCCAGATGTACTTAGATTCCGACAGATAAAGATATTTACTGTACAGCCCAGAAAGCTTATTCAGATTCATGGTTATAAGCTCTCAGATATTTCTTGAACCAATACATATGAAGCTCACGCCGATTGATATATGAGAACTTGCTGTGAATCATCGAATATACTATTTCGGGTTTGACCGGACATAGGAATGGATATCGCCCTTTTACAGCGCGGAACAGTCTATTGGATATCCTGCTACCGATATTCCTCCAGCCAGCGCTCACGAATATATTTTCTTTTCTCCATTCCGGATGAATCCGCCCGATCATTCCATAATCGACATAAACAACGAGGGTCTTCACCTTCTGGGACATGGCGAAGAAGGAAGAGAAGCCCTCGGGTGTGATAAAAAAATCCATCGCCTTTATGTGCCGGAGCCAGTCCACAAAATCAAGTTGCCCCACAAGATTCACAATTTTATTTTCATGGCAGAGCTTTTCGACCTTCTTCCGGCTATACACTCCCTCCACCCCAAACAAGTAAACATCCACCTCGCTTTCCGGCAACCAACGACGCAACCCTGTAATCCAGCGCAACGAAAACCCTTTAAAATTCCCGCCGACCTTTCCACTGAAAAGCTGAATGCCGACCTTCAACCTTTCACTAGGCAACTCCTCGGGCTGCAGCTCAATGCTTGGAAAGGGTTCGAAAACCACGTCCTCGGGATCGTCAGTGAAATTACCTCGACCATCGCCATCCCAGAATTCACTGACGTGAGGCTCTCCCAACCGTTTACAGTCCTCTATGCTGTTTATATCCGAACCCACGACATGGGATGGGGTCACGTATTCAATATAAGGAATCAAATCAAAAAACTCCCCGATAGGGGCATCCAGCTCAGGAAATCTTGAATAACGGTGAAGCCGAACATGCTTTCCCGTTCGTTTGTGATAACCGCATAGTTTGCAGAAAACAATAAAGACATCGCCCAGAGTTCCGGATGCTGAGAACTCCGTTACAGGATTTTTCATCGAATCAGAGTTTGTAGGGAGGCTCATAATAAAACTCTACATGAATCGCCACCATTTCACTAGACACTTTTGAGCTCTTCAAAATATCGCCGTTCAAATTCGATCGGCGACAGGTTGCCATTATAACCATGCTTTCTTACCGGGTTGTAGAACATTTCGATGTAGTCGAAAATATCCTGCCTTGCAGCATCACGGGTCGAATAGGTTTTTCTTCTGATTCTTTCCCGCTTGAGTAGTTGAAAGAAGCTTTCAGCTACTGCATTGTCATGGCAGTTGCCCCTACGGCTCATGCTCGGCTCCATGTTGTGCGCCTTGAGGAAATCCTGCCAGTCATAGCTGCTGTACTGGCTTCCCTGATCGGAATGGACGATCACCTTTCCAACTGGCTTACGCTTCCAGACTGCGGCCAGCAAAGCCTTGAGCACAAGATCAGACTGCATGCGTGACTGCATCGACCAGCCCACCACTTGGCGTGAGAACAGATCAATCACCACTGCCAGAAACAACCATCCTTCATGAGTTCGGATGTAGGTGATGTCAGTGACCCATGCCTGATTTGGCTGTTGCTGATCAAACTGCCTCTGGAGATGATTGGGAGCCACCACCGAAGGTGACCCACCCTTGGGGCCCGGCCTTCTGCCATAACCAATCTGTGCCTTCAGGCCGGCTTCATGCATAAGGCGGCCAACCCGATTCGGCCCACAGGTTTCACCCAGATCCTTCAGGTCATGGTGAACCTTGCGGTAGCCATAAACACAGCCGCTCTCCAGCCATGACTGTTTGATCAGGCCGAGAACCCTTTGGTTCTCGCGATGACTGCTGGAATAAGGCTGTTTGAGCCATGCATAATATCCACTGGGGTGAACCCGCATCACGCGGCAAAGCATCCGAACCGGATATTCAGGCTGATGCTTCCTGATGAATGCGTACCTTACCGGGACTCCTTGGCAAAGTACGCTGCGGCCTTTTTTAGGATGTCACGCTCATCCGTCACGCGCCGTAGTTCCGCCTTCAGGGCTCGTATTTCCTGCTGTTGAGCCGTGACCTGGTTGTGCTGGGAATCGGGCTTCCCGAACCGACTGATCCACTCATACAGGCTCTTTGTGCTTATGCCCAATCTGCTACAGACGGAGGACACTGAATAACCCCGATCCACTACCTGCCTGACTGCTTCAATCTTGAATTCTTCCGAATAACGTTTGCCACTCACTGTAATCTCCTTTGAGCTGAATTATGTAGCTCTTAGGTGTCTAGTAAATTAGTGGCGATTCAGCGGATCGAAAATCTTGCCCAGTAACATGTACGAATGGAATTCAGTTGAGTCAGTTCCCATTTTAAGTTTATTACATAGGACTTCTATATTTGATTTAGTATAAATAACTTCTATATTTGATTTAGTATAAATAACTTCTATATTGATTTTAGTATTCATTGCTACTAAAGTGCCTTTCAGAGGAAGCAGATATGGAATACAGAATAGCGTTTATAAAACAGGTCTCACCACTACTTAAGAGTTTACGCAACCAGCGCGGGTTAACTCAAAAGCAACTGGGCGAGAAATTGGGTATATCCCAACGAATGGTCGCCACAATCGAGGCGAACCCGGAAAAAACTCGCTTTGAGCGGATACTGCAAATCCTTTCCATACTGGATGCCGATCTGATTATACGGGACCGCAGTGCAATCATAGATAAGAGCAATTCGGCTAATAACGAATCATGGTAAGTCCAAAGCGCAGGAGATCTAAGAATCGCCAATCGTTGAATCTGTGGATCAACGGGCAGCTTGCAGGAAGCTGGCATGCGCACAAAAACCGTCCACAGGAATTTCGGTACGAAGATGCCTGGATACATTCTCCGCATGGGAGAATGATTTCACTGTCGATGCCTTTTCAGCCAGGGAATCTCTCTTACAAAGGTGACGTCGTTGCAAATTTCTTCGACAACCTCTTGCCCGACAGCGACCCAATTCGCCAAAGAATTCAGAAAAACTATGGCATTAAGGGTTCCTCGACTTTCGACCTATTGGCGGAAATAGGTCGGGATTGCGTTGGTGCCATTCAACTCCTTCCGGAAGACAAGAAGCCTGATGGATGGAATCGCATAGAGGCAAGGCCACTGACTGATCTGAAAGTCGAAACCCATCTGACTGCAGCAGTAAGCACCAAACTGCCTGGCGAAGAGCAGGATGAATTTCGCATCTCTATGGCCGGAGCTCAAGAAAAAACAGCACTGTTATGGCACCGAGGTCAGTGGCATGTCCCTGTTGGAGCTACTCCTACAACGCATATCATGAAGCTCGCTCTTGGGCGGGTTGGAAACATGCAGGCTGATATGAGCACTTCCATTGAGAACGAATGGCTCTGCTCCAAAATCATGCAAGCCTATGGCATCGAAACAGCCCATTGCGACATGGCACAGTTTGGCGACACAAAAACGCTGATTGTGCAACGTTTCGACCGCAAGCTTTCCGCAAAAGGAGATTACTGGTTACGGCTTCCTCAGGAAGATATGTGTCAGGCCCTGGGAGAGCCCGCATCCCGAAAATATGAAAGTGATCACGGGATAGGCATGGGCCAGATACTAGAATTACTGCGCGGGTCAAGTTTGGCGGAACAGGATCGCCGGGCATTTTATAAAATTCAGATAATATTCTGGATGCTTGCTGCCACTGATGGACATGCCAAGAACTTCAGCATTTTCCATGAAGCTTCTGGCATGTACCGCATGACACCACTTTACGATGTGCTTTCTGCTTGGCCGATTATAGGAGAGCGAGCTAACCACCTCAGTTGGCATGACGCCAAGCTGGCCATGGCTTTTCGTGCAAAGAATACTCACTATAAACTGAAGGATATTTATCCTCGGCATTTCAAATCGGCCGCGGACAAATTGGGTCTTGCCGGTGAAGTGGATTCAATAATCGAAGAAATTCTGGCGGCAACTTCTACGGTCATAAGCGATGTAGGCTCCATGCTACCGGCTTTGTTTCCACCAAGGGTGTCGGATACGGTTTTTGCCGGGCTGGAGAAATCGGCTAAGAAGATTCAAAAAGCTGTTAATTCCTGAGAACGGGAAAATAGGTGTCAGCCACCTTTTCCCCAAACCTGTTCCTTATGCTGGGATTTTCAGTGAGAAGCTAAAGCTGGTTCCCTGTCCGGGTGTGCTGGCGACGTGAATGTCTGAGTCGTGCAGCTCCAGAATGCGCCGCACGATGGCCAGGCCGAGCCCTGAATGCTCGCCGCCGCGGTGCGAGTTGTTCACCTGATACAGCGGATCGAAAATCTTGCCTAACTCTGTGGCCTCGATGCCACAACCGCTATCGGAGACCGCCACCTCAATACCCTGATCGGTCGCGTTCAGGGAGACGCTGATGCGGTCGCCTTTCTCGACGTGGCGCAGCGCGTTGGAAACCAGATTCTCGAACACACGCTGCATCATGCCGATATTGCCATCAAAAAACGGCAGCTCGGTATCACCGCTCATATTCAGCTTCACCCCGGCCTTTTCGGCCGCCGGTTCAAACTGCTGCAACACATCCTGCACCAGCTCCGGCAGGGCGAACGGCTCGCTATGCGGCGCATCGTGAATGGAATCGAGCTTGGCCATCTCGAACAGCTCGTCCACCAGTATCTTCATGCGATTGCTGAACTGCATGGCACGCGCCACATAGGTTTCGCGTTCCTCAGGCGTGAGCTTGTCTGATTTAAGCTGCAGGGTCTCAAGATAGCCATGCAGGGTGGCCAGCGGGGTGCGCAGATCATGCGACAGGCTGGCGAACAGGTCGCGGCGCTGCGTATCCTGTTCAGATAACTGCTCGAACTGGCGCACGATCTGTTGCGCCATCAGCTGGATATTGCCCTCCAGCTGATTGAGCTCATCGCCTGCTTTAGGCGAGATACCCGGCGGGGTCTTGAAATCACTTTTGCGAAAATCATCGATGCGCGCCGAAAGCCGCCGCAGGCGGCGGGTGAGCGGATAGAACACCAGCAGGCCGATCAGCAGGCTGATGCCGAGGGCGACAGCAATCACCCAGCCGCTGAGATAGAGCAACTCCTTGTCGCGGGCGAACTGTTCCTCGCGGTCATATTCCTCACCGCGCAAGATGACATACAGATAGCCCTTGGCGTTGGCAGCCGAGGGAATGGGCGTGACCGAGAAAACCTTCTGCCGTTCCGGGGCGCGCGGATCATCGCCCAGAATGGGGAATATGGCGTCTTCTCTCAGGAAAGCCTCGATGGGCTTGAGTGACACATGCGTGCGATGCACATGCCCCGGGTCTGCCGAATAGGACAGGATCTTGCCGGACAGGTCGATCAGGTAGATCTCGATGCTCGGATTGACACTCATATAGTCGCTGAAGGTCTGTTTCAGTGCCTGCTCATCCAGTTCGTTTTCATTCACCAGATTGCGCTCAGCGACCAGGGTCGTGGCCAGATTGCGGTTCAGCGACTGGTCGGCATGCTGGATGTTTTTCTGCACCGCGGCGAAAATAAACAGTGCATAGATCAGGCCGGCAAAGCCAAGGGTGAGGGCGAGCGTGGTGGCAAGCCGGGCATACAGGGTGCGCACGATCATGGGTTTTCGCTGAATTTGTAGCCCACGCCCCACACGGTCAGGATATAGCTGGGCCTGGCGGGGTCTTTCTCGACCTTCAGGCGCAGGCGATTGATATGCGTATTCACCGTGTGCTCGTAACCCTCGAACTGGTAGCCCCAGACCTGATCGAGCAACTGGGTGCGGGTCTGCACGCGGCCCGGATGGCGGGCAAAATGCAGCAGCAGATCGAATTCCTTGGCGGTCAGGGTGATTTCCTTGTCCCCGATGGTCACCTGCCGCTTTTGCGGATCAATGCTCATCTCACCTGCGACCAGTACAGAGGCCTGCTGTTGCGAAGGCTGACTCAATGCCTCCGCCGAGCGGAAACGGGCTTTGACGCGGGCCAGCAGCTCGGGGATGCTGAAAGGCTTGGTGATGTAGTCATCGGCGCCAACCTCGAGGCCGACCACGCGGTCGATCTCCGATGATTTGGAGGTCAGCATGATGATGGGGATGTAGCGGCTGTCTTCGCGGAATTTGCGGCACAGGCTGATGCCGTCCATGACCGGCAGCATGATGTCCAGAATGATCAGGTCGTACTGCTTCGCCTTGTACTTCTCCAGAGCCTGCCCGCCATCTGCGGCAATGTCGGCGGCGCAGTTGATATCGCCCAGATGCAACTGAATCAGGCTGGCAAGATCGGCATTGTCTTCAACAATCAGTATCTGTTTTTCCATGGTCGTGTCGCAAAGCATGCCTGAGAAATCAGCCATTGTCCTGCCAGGCAAATGTTGTGCTGCATGATGAAACGGACAGCAGGGGGGTGGGGTGTCCTTGCATGTAATCTTCTCCGCATATTGATCTGTCCCTGCTTCAGGGACAGCACTATGAACGCATGATCTGTTCACATGCGGATCACCGATTTCTAACGTTTTTGTAACAGCCACCTGGGGATGGGGGCGGAGGATGCGAATGGCGATGTTATGAAAATGTTATGTTTTCGTGAGCAATCTGTTGTTTTTTCCCTTTATCTTCACCTGCGTGGCATGATGCCAACACAGACCAAACAAGAAGGATGGAGACGAATATGAAAACAAGCACAAAGATTTTTGCTCTGGCGCTGGCCGGGATGATGCCGATGCTTATGGGCGCAGGCACTGCGACAGCAGGCATGAAAGACGATGGCATGATGAAGAAAGATGGAATGAAGAAAGAAAAGAAGATGATGAAAGACGACGGCATGATGAAGAAAGAGAAGATGATGAAGAAAGACGAGAAGATGATGAAAAAAGACAGTGGGATGAAAGACGACGGCATGATGAAGAAGGAAAAGATGATGGAGAAAAAGCACATGTAAGCCTTTTCCTACAGGCTTTAACAAAAACGCCGGGCAATCTCGCCCGGCGTTTTTTTGTCTTATCGAAGCATGATGACCTTCGAGATCGGGGAGAGCCTAATGCTTAGGCTGGAACATCGGGGTGAATTTCCCGTAGCCCTCTTTCTCCAGATCAGCGACGGGGACAAAGCGCAGGGCTGCTGAATTGATGCAGTAGCGCAGGCCTGTCGGCTGCGGGCCGTCGGTGAACACATGGCCCAGATGCGAGTTGCCCTGCCTGCTGCGCACCTCGGTACGCGTGGAGAACAGCGAGCTATCTACCTTCTCAACGATGTTGTCGCTCACCAGCGGGCGGTAGAAGCTCGGCCAGCCGGTGCCGGATTTGTATTTCTCCAGCGAGCTGAACAGCGGTTCACCCGACACCACATCCACATAGATGCCGGCCTGCTTGTTGTCCCAGTAGGTATTGTCGAAGGGCGGTTCGGTGCCTTCCTCCTGGGTGACCTTGTATTGCAGGGGGGTGAGCCGGTCCTTCAGGCTTTTGCCGGCATGCTGGTCTCTATCCTCGCCCCAGACCTTATCCAGATACTGATCCCGGCCCGAGCCGTTGCGATAATACCAGTAACGAACCGGATTCTTTTTGTAGTAATCCTGATGATATTCCTCGGCTGCATAAAAATGCTGTGCAGGCTGGATCGGCGTGACGATGGGTTTGTCGAAGCGCTCGCTCTCATTCATGGTCTTTTTGGATGCTTCGGCCAGGGCGCGCTGTTCGTCATTGAGATAGAAGATGCCGGTGGTATAGGCATAGCCACGGTCGACGAACTGGCCGCCTGCATCAGTAGGATCGATCTGGCGCCAGAACACATCGAGCAGCTGGCTATAAGTGATCAGCTTCGGGTTGTAAGCGATTTCGATGGCCTCCAGATGGCCGCCCGCCACGTAGTTCTGGTAGGTCGGGTTTTTGGAATGCCCGTTGGTATAGCCGGAGGTGACAGAGATAACGCCGTCGAGCTGTTCAAACGGCTTTTCCATGCACCAGAAGCACCCGCCGGCAAAGATGGCTTTTTCGATTGTT
>Ga0210054_1001745_pt1 | contig 17735 bp, 17 predicted proteins | sample CryGeymeta201516_FD_185470 | JGI IMG/M metagenome (GOLD analysis project Ga0210054, IMG submission 185470) | Groundwater microbial communities from Crystal Geyser aquifers in Utah, USA - Crystal Geyser metaG 2015-16 (SPAdes) (version 2) | ecosystem: Environmental > Aquatic > Deep subsurface >... | reverse complement strand
CATTATTACCAGATTGTTTAACCTTGGTGTTCCGGAACAGGTAATCAGGAATGCCATGAGCAAAAATCTTTCTCTTAGTGTTCTCGGTGGCGGTGTTCAGGCGGCATGTTCACCGGGTTGTGACTCCGATCATTTGCTTGATGTTTCCTATACCAATGAGGCTACTAAAATTACCGACACCACTTTGGCTCTGCTCGGTGCGGGTGGCGCAACTGGAGCGGGCGGTGCAACTGGAGCGGGCGGTAATCTGGGTGGCTTGGGGGGGTTTGGTGGCGGTACTGGTGGTTTTACTGGCGGCCCCAATGGTCCGGTTAGCCCAAACTAATCGAATAAGGTGTGGGATTCAGGAAGGGGAGCTTTGGCTCCCTTTTTTTTTGAGTCTAGCCTTAATTTTTTCTGAGAAGGATGGGTAATGATGCGCAGGGGTTGGTGGGCGTTTTTTTTGCTTGTTGTTTGTTCGGCAGTCCTGGCATCCGAGGCGGTCACGTTTGCTCCCGGGTTGTTGCGTCACATTGCTACGCGCTGGGGTAACGATGCGCCGGAACGGCTCGCCGACTGGCAAGATGAAGTGCGTAAACACATTGCCAAGCAGCGCGGAACCGCCCCCCCCAGTCTGCCTGAAACCTTACGTGACCTTGATGATTTTAACCGTTATTGGAACGATATTCGTTACTATACCGACCTCAGGCACTGGGGGGTTCTGGATTACTGGGCTACTCCCGTCGAAACACTGGCTTCCGAGGGAGCCGATTGCGAGGATTATGCGATTGCCAAGTATTTTAGTCTCAAGGCCTTGGGAGTTCCCGTGCAGAACCTACGCATCACCTATGTCCGTGCCTTGCGCTGGAATCAGGCGCATATGGTGCTGGCCTATTATCCGACGGTGGATGCCGACCCTTACATTCTGGATAATTTGAGCCGCAGTGTCGAGCGTGCCTCGGAGCGTGATGATCTGGTGCCAGTCTATAGTTTTAATGATGAGGATTTATGGGCGGCGGGCGCTGTCGCTGCGGGTGGCAAGTCCAGCCAAATCCGACTGTGGCGTGTCTTGCTGGACAAGATGCAAAGAGAACGGGAAATGTAGTATCGGGGCATGGAATGAGAAATCGTTAAAGACGGGGGCAGGATATGACATTGTTCAGGCAGTTGTTTCTGGGTACATCCATCGCATTTTTTTTGTTGTTGGGGCTGGTGGAAAGCATTTACATCACGAATGCTCGTGTTTATATGCAGGAGCAGCTCAGTTCCCATGCTCAGGATGCGGCGACTTCACTGGGGTTGGTGCTGCCTGTCGCGCTGGCGGACAAGGACGTGCTGCGCGCCGAAGTGACGGTGAATGCACTTTTTGATCGGGGCTTCTACAGCGCGATCGTGGTCGTCAATACGCAGGGCATCAAGCTGGTCGAGAAGACCCTCACTCCCGCACCTGTCGGGGTGCCGTTGTGGTTCACCCAGTTGTTGCCGATGGAAGCTCCTTCGGGCGAATCGTTGATTAGTAAGGGCTGGCAACAGTTGGGGCGTGTTGTCGTGACCAGCCACCCGAATTTTGCCTACAAGCAATTGTGGCGCACCACCGTTCAAGCCACGCTGGGGATGCTGTTGCTGTATGCCCTGTCTTTGCTGGCGATACATGCCTTTTTATCCAGAATTTTGCGACCGCTGAAGGAGATAGAACAGGTTGCTCACGCCATAAGCGAGCGCGATTTTCAGTTGGTCAAGGGGATTCCGAGCGCACGCGAGTTGCGCCGCGTGGTCAAGGCCATTAACTCCATGTCTGCCAAACTTGTCGCGATTATCGCGCACGAAGTGCATCAGGCGACGCGATACCGCGATGAGTCGCGCAAGGATAGTTTGACTGGTCTCGATAATCGGCGCGGGTTTGAAGAGCATGTTCATGCCTTGCTTGAACACGGTGCAGATATGACTTCAGGCGTGATGTATATGCTGCAACTTGCCAACTTTAACGCCTTTAACATCAGTAATGGGTATAAGGATGGTGATGTTTTATTGAAGGAAGTGGCTGACGGATTACGTGTTATTGGGCCGAAACAGGACATGTTGAGGTGTCGTATCAATGGCGCAACATTCGCCGTGATGGCATTTAATATCAGCAGAGAGGAAGCGGGAAGGCTTGGCGAGTCTTTGTGTGCCGCAGTGGGAGCAATCATTCAGGAGCATCGTACACCACCTGCGGTGGCATTAGGCTGTGGCGGTGTTTATTTTGCTGGCAAGAAAGTGACGCTGAATGCGTTGCTGGCGCAGTGTGATCTGGGATTGCTGCAATCCATGACGAGTGGAACGGGTGTCAGTTTGCTCGAAGATATCCGGGAGGATGAACACGTTAAAGGTGCTCAATTCTGGAAACATCTTATTGTGGACGCGATTGCTGCTGATAGAGTCATGTTGCTCGCTCAGCCTGTGATGAATTTTGATGGGAAACAGAAGATGCAATCCGAAGTGGTGGGGCGGTTGATCAGTGCTGAGGGTGAACTGGTTCTTGCCGAGCACTTTATTCCAATGGCCAATCGTTTTCAGCTGACACCCGCATTCGATTTATCTGTATTAAAGCAACTTTTTGAACAAATGGTAAGAAACGACGGAGAGGGCGTGGTTGCTATCAACCTTGCCATTAGTTCTATTCACGACAGCGAGTTGCTGGCTTGGTTGGGAGCGGTCATGAGCGCTAATCCGACCATCGCGAAGCGTCTGGTGTTCGAGTTTACCGAGTTCGGCTTAGTTCAAGATCGTGCGGGAATTGAAAATTTTGTTGCCGATATACGAAAACTAGGCGCTCAATTTGCGGTGGATAATTTTGGTTTGCACCATTCCGCCTTTGAATATTTGCAATGCTTAAAACCTCTTTATGTCAAGTTGAGTCCCGTGTACATACGGGAATTGCGGGATAACCATGAAAATCAGTTTTTCATATCTTCAGTCGTTAATATTACTCGGTCGCTGGATATACGGGTATTTGCCTTAGGTGTCGAGGATGCAAGCGTACTGCCGTTATTGCAAGAGTTGGGCGTGGAAGGCTTCCAGGGTTATGTGAATGGCGGTTTGACAGAATGGGTCTAGGGGGCTATCACGGAGTTGAACGTTTTGCGCAATTTGGTGGCCTATATTGATGTGTCGTGCTGTTATAATTTCCGCGTTATTTAACTCCTACCAGGTTCATCATGACCGTTATTCGTCAGCAGGATTTCATTGATAGCATTGCAGATGCGTTGCAGTTCATTTCGTATTACCACTCGGCAGATTTTATTCAGGCATTAGCCGATGCCTATCGCGTCGAGCAGTCGTCTGCCGCGAAGGATGCTCTGGCACAGATTTTAACCAATTCGCGCATGTGCGCAGCGGGACATCGTCCGATTTGTCAGGATACCGGGATTGTGGTGGCGTTCGTGAAGGTTGGCATGGCGGTGCGCTGGGATGCAACGCTGGATGTGGTTGAGATGGTCAATGAAGGCGTGCGCCGTGCCTATCTCGACAAGGATAACAAGCTGCGCGCTTCTATTGTTGCTGACCCAGCCGGCAAGCGCAAAAATACTGGGGATAATACCCCCGCCGTGGTGCATATAGAGTTGGTTCAGGGCGATAAGGTCGAGATTCATATCGCGGCCAAAGGGGGGGGGTCGGAGAATAAGGCTGTGATGGAGATGCTCAATCCGGGCGACGATATTGTCGAGTGGGTGTTGCGGCAGGTGCAACATATGGGCGCTGGCTGGTGTCCGCCGGGTATATTGGGTATAGGTATTGGCGGGACGGCAGAAAAGGCGGTGCTGCTGGCCAAGCAATCCTTGATGCAGCACATGGATATGCATGAGTTAAAGGCGCGCGGCGCACAGAATCGTATTGAGGAATTGCGCATCGAGTTGTATGACAAGGTGAATGCCTTGGGTATTGGTGCGCAGGGATTGGGTGGACTGACGACTGTGATGGATGTGAAGATACTGGATTACCCCACCCATGCGGCCTCCAAACCTATCGCCATCATTCCAAATTGTGCGGCGACCCGGCATGTACACTTCACGCTGGATGGATCCGGTGTTGCCGTGTTTACGCCGCCTGGAATGGCGGAGTACCCTGACGTGGAGTGGCATCCAGCTGAGGATGCGCGGCGTGTGAACCTGGAAAATATCACGCAGGAGCAAATTTCACAGTGGCAACCGGGCGAGACCATGTTACTCTCCGGTAAGCTGTTGACAGGTCGAGATGCGGCGCATCAGCGGATAGCCGATTTGTTGGCTCGGGGTGAGAAATTACCGGATGGCGTGGATTTTACAGGGCGCTTCATTTATTATGTCGGTCCTGTTGATGCGGTGCGTGACGAGGTGATGGGGCCAGCGGGTCCGACAACTGCCACGCGCATGGATAAGTTCACTGAAATGATGCTTGCCCAGACGGGTTTGATGGGGATGATTGGTAAGGCAGAGCGAGGCCAGTCAGCCATTGAAGCCATCAAGAAACACGCTTCGGTGTATTTGATTGCCGTAGGGGGCGCAGCCTACCTGGTGTCGAAGGCAATTCGCAGTGCCAAAGTGGTTGCTTTCGCCGATTTGGGTATGGAAGCTATTTACGAATTTGTAGTCGAGGATATGCCCGTGACCGTCGCCGTAGATATACAAGGACGTTCGATTCACGATATTGGTCCGGCAGAATGGTGTAAACGCATTGGCATGATTCCATTGCATCCGAGATAGGTCGAGCCTGATCAAGCAGGGCAAGTTGAATAACAAGTTTCAAAACTTTGCGCAGGCAAAGTTGGTAGCGAATTGGCGGGTCTCCCCGCATTGCAGGGTAGTGAATCTGGTCAGGTCCGGAAGGAAGCAGCCATAACTACTTACTGTAAGTGCCGGGGGTAAGGCTCGCCTCCTTATGTAATGCCACGGAGAGAATGATGATAAAGAAGTTTGGCTGGTTTCTTTGTGTTCTGTTGCTCAGTGGTAAGGTGTGGGCGGTAGATGGGGTTTCTTTAGAGTTGGGTAATGGCGACAATACCGACACTGCCCGGGTAGGTGCAATCTGGAAGTGGGATAAACAGTGGTTTGCCGAGGGGGATTGGTGGGTAACCGGTTTCTGGGAAGCAACTGCGGGAACATGGAAGGGGCGCAGTGGTGTCGGTAATAATCAGACGATCACCGACTTGGGCATCACACCCGTGTTTCGTTTGCAGCAAAAAAATCCGTCCGCTATTGCGCCTTATCTTGAAGGCGCAATTGGTTTTCATCTGATTTCTCCGACCTTCGTTTATGCGAGCCGTCAGCTCGGCAGCGCGTTTCAGTTCAGTGACCATATTGGTTTTGGTGCGCGTTTTGGTGAGCGCCAGCAATTTGATTTGGGATACCGTTATCAGCATCTCTCCAATGGTGGCATCAAACAGCCCAACCAAGGTATCAATCTGAATCAACTGCATTTTTCCTATTATTTCTAACGGGCATGGCAAAACAGCAGTCCTTAGTCATCGAATTTTCCATGCTTGTCACTTTCTTTCCAAATCTCCCCCGCCTGCAGGGTAAAGTGCAAGTGAATCGCTGCGCGAATTTCGCGTTTAAGGTGGCATAACTTGTCAGATACATCGGTACTCGCACGTAAATGGCGTCCTAAAAATTTCGCGCAACTGGCAGGCCAGGAGCATGTGGTCAGGGCGCTAAGCAATGCATTGACACAGAATCGGTTGCATCACGCCTATCTTTTTACTGGTACGCGCGGGGTAGGAAAGACCACCATCGCGCGCATATTTGCCAAATCCCTCAATTGTTTGACTGGCATCACCGCCACCCCCTGCGGGGAGTGCAGTGCTTGCAAGGAAATTGATAGCGGTCGTTTTGTTGACCTGATCGAGCTGGATGCGGCATCCAATACTCAAGTGGACAATATGCGCGAGTTGCTGGAGGGCGCGCTGTACGCACCGACCAGTGGTCGTTTCAAGGTCTATATTATTGACGAAGTGCATATGTTGTCCAAGTCCGCCTTCAATGCGATGCTGAAGACGCTGGAAGAGCCGCCCGCGCATGTGAAGTTTATTCTGGCGACCACTGATCCACAGAAGATACCGGTTACTGTTTTATCGCGTTGTTTACAGTTCAATTTGAAACAATTGCCGCCCGCGTTAATCGTGACACATCTTCAGCATGTGCTGGAGCAAGAGCATATTGAGTTCGAGCAAGGGGCCATAAATCTGGTTGCACGGGCAGCGCAAGGCAGTATGCGCGATGCGCTGAGCCTGATGGATCAGGCGATTGCATTTTCTGCCGGAAAGATTGAAGAAGCCGCAATGCGCGCTATGTTGGGTGCGATGGATCAGGGCTGTTTGTTTGAATTGCTGTTTGCCTTGCGAGAAAAAAATGGTGCGGCGCTGCTGGAGGTCGCCGATAGTATGGCATCGCGCAGCGTGGCGTTCGATTCCGCTTTGCAGGAATTGGCTTCCTTGTTGCATCGAATGGCATTAGCGCAGACTGTGCCACAGGCAATTGCTGACGATGAGCCGGAGAGGATACGTTTACTGGATTTGGCCGCCTCCTATACGCCAGAGGACATTCAGTTGTTTTATCAGATCGCTATTCATGGGCGTGCCGAAATTGATTTGGCACCCGATGAATATGCTGGCTTTACCATGACGCTATTACGGATGCTGGCATTCGCGCCGTCTGCGAGTAGCTTGCCCGCACAGGTTGTTGGAGCCAGTGGTGGGCAAGTTGTGTTAGCGAAAAGTCGTCCGCAAACAGTCGCACCGGCTAAACCTTTTACGCAAGTTCCTGTCGTTTCGCCAATAGCTGAAACTGTATCGCCTGCAACAGTGTTGCCGCCCTCGCCAATTGCTCTTGAGGTGACCGATTGGGGCGTTTTAATGGCACAGTTGAATGTGCAAGCTATGGCACAGCAATTGGCGAAGCACTGTGTGCTGGAAAATATTTCGGAGCAGTCGGTTGTTCTGCGTCTGGAGCAGGAACATAAACATTTACAGACGCGGATGGCGGCTGAAAATTTGCAATCCGCGCTGAGTGATTATTTCGGACATCCCGTTAAACTCGGTATTATTTTGGGCAAAATTGCGGAAGCAACACCTGCGAAAATTGAGCATCAAACCCGGCAAATCATGCATGAACAGGCGAATGATTCGATAAATAAAGATGCTTTCATTATTGATGCGCAAGCCGAATTGGCTGCCAATCTGCTAATTGAATCAATTAAACCAATTAAATCAAGTCAGTAAAAGGAACGAAAATATGATGAAGGGCGGATTGGGCGGCTTGATGAAACAAGCGCAACAAATGCAGAAGAATATGCAGCAGGCGCAAGCTGAACTGGCTAGGGTAGATGTAGAGGGGCTGGCGGCATCCGGCATGGTGAAAGTGACTATGAGCTGCGCACACGAAGTGCGTCGGGTTGCTCTGGACGACAGCGTAATGTCCGACAAAGAAATGCTGGAGGACTTGATCGTGCTGGCATTGAATGACGCGATGAAAAAAGTGGCTGCGACAACCGAGCAGCGCATGAGCGGATTTAGTGCCGGGATGGGCTTGCCTCCTGGGATGAAGCTGCCTTTTTGATGGCTGTTTCACACCTTGATGAGTTAATTGCGGCGTTGCGTTGCTTGCCAGGCGTAGGGCCCAAGTCTGCGCAGCGTATGGCTTACCATTTGTTGCAGCGTGATCGTGCCGGTGCGCTGCATCTGGCCACCTCCTTGCAACACGCTGCAACCAATATTCGGCATTGTTCCAAGTGTAATAATTTTTCTGAGCTGGAAGTGTGTGCGCTTTGCGCTTCTACGAGGCGCGATGAGGACTTGTTGTGCGTGGTAGAGATGCCGGCTGACTTGCTGATGATCGAGCAGACGCAGTGTTATCGCGGTATGTATTATGTTCTGATGGGCAGGTTGTCGCCGCTTGATGGCATCGGTGCCAAGCAATTACATCTGGATCGCTTGGTCAAGCGTGTTCAGCAGCATCCTTGTGAAGTGATACTGGCCACTAATTTTACCGTTGAAGGTGATGCGACGGCGCACTATTTAGCAACATTATTGCAATCGCAAGGTGTTAAAGTGTCGCGTATTGCGCGCGGTTTGCCGGTGGGCGGTGAACTGGAGCAAGTGGATAGTGGGACATTGGCGCAAGCCGTGCTAGAAAGACGTGAGTTGACGGTATGAATGAACAGGGCGAAAAGTTACAAAAAGTGTTAGCCCAGGCGGGGTTTGGATCGCGCCGCGCGATGGAAGAATGGATTGCTGCGGGACGTGTAAGCGTAAATGGCGAACCGGCAACCTTGGGGATGCGTGTATTGCCGGGCGATATGGTGAAAACTGCGCATCGCACGATACGTGTCGGTGAGCGTGAACATGCCGTGCGCGTGTTGCTGTACCACAAGCCGGAGGGTGAAATCGTCAGTCGTGACGACCCTGAAAAGCGTGCGACCGTGTTTGACAAGTTGCCGAGATTGCGCGGGCAGAAGTGGATTGCTATTGGGCGACTGGATTTTAATACCAGTGGTTTACTTATTTTTACGACCTCTGGTAAATTGGCTAATCGGCTGATGCATCCAAGTTTTGAAGTGGAACGGGAATATGCGGTGCGCGTGCAGGGAGTCATGACCGACGAGCAGATGAAGCAAGCGCTCAGTGAGGGTGTGGAGTTGGAAGATGGCTCTGTGACTTTTGAAAAACTTGAGGATCATGGTGGCGAAGGTTTCAATCACTGGTATCACGTCATATTGAAAGAGGGCCGCAATCGTATCGTGCGGCGTACTTTTGATGCGCTTGGGTTGCCGGTAAGCCGCTTGATTCGGGTACGTTTCGGTATAATCAACCTCCCGCCGCGTTTAAAACGCGGCATGATGGCCGAGTTGGGTGAAGGCGAGATTGAACAGGTGATGGAATGGGTGGGAGAGTCTAAAGATACCTCAGACATTGATGATGCAGGCTATGTTGGAGAGGAGCCTAAGCAGTTTACACCTCAACAGCCTACCCAAAATAGACCCGCGCTGCGCCGCGCCGTTCGTTCCGCCAGGTCGGGTAACCGAACAGGCGGAAGCAGAATGGATAGCCGCAAGACGGGCAGGGGTAGTGTGAAACGCTGAACTTTGTTGTAAATTTTGTCACTTAAAATACATGCTACAAAAATTATCGGTGTAATGAAAAGCTGAATGGAAGACCGCAGTAATAAAACTATCATGAGCAGTGTGCTGTTTTTGGATATTGTTGAATATTCAAAAAAGTCAGTCACGGGTCAAATCTCCTTGAAGGAAAGGTTTAATGCCTATCTTGCAGAGGCTATTCAGGATATGCCTGTTGCGGATCGGATTATTCTCGATACAGGAGATGGTGCGGCAGTGAATTTTCTCGGTGATGTTGAGGATGCGCTGAAGGCGGCTCTTAGTTTGCGTGCAAGTTTGCTTAACGAAGATGCTCAATTAGAGCCTGAGTTACTGGTGAGAATTGGTATCAACCTGGGGCCGGTCAGGTTGATGCGCGACCTTAATGGTCAACCCAATATAGTGGGTGATGGCATTAACGTTGCGCAGCGCGTGATGGGTTTTGCCGACCCCGGTCAGATACTGGTGTCGCGCTCTTATTATGATGCGGTCTCACGCCTTTCCGCCCAATATGCCGATATGTTTCACTATCAGGGTTCACGTACCGACAAGCATGTGCGCGAGCACGAGGTTTACGCCATAGGTTATCCGGGCGAATATACAACCAAAAAAATGCTAGCCAAGGTTTTCGAAGAAGCGCAGTCTCAATCGGTTGGGATGATGGGGCGCGCCCAAGCTGCCTATTCTGCACTGGCTAAAAGTATGAACAAACGCAGGCTTGCCTGGTTGGAGAATATTAAAAAGGCTGATACCAAGCAGCGCGCTTTGTATGCGGCAGTTGTGTTGGTGCCTTTGCTGATAGGTTGGCTGGCTGTTATGCATGGTCTAAATAAAGTGGTTCAGCCCGATTTGAGTGTCGAGACCATGCCGTCGGCAAGTGTTGAACCAGTGATTGCTGAGAAAGTTGATGTGGGAAGTGCGGCTTCCAGTATGACTGCCCGGCAGGCTGCTGAACAACCAAAATCGCAACAGCCAAGCAATAAGTCGCAACCGGAAAATAACAAGTCGCAACAGACTAAAAAAAGGCTGGACACTCCAGCCCAATCCGCCGAAAACAAGACTCAGAGCAAGGCTGCTATCCTGGCCGTCAAGAAAACCGCATCTGAACAGACACAAGGGGGCAGTGTAAAAGCGGACGCTGAGGCATTTATTCTGGTGCTTTGCAAGGAAGGTTCACAGGTATTCGTGGATGGTTCACAAAAAGGGACTATCAGCAGTTCCGGGTCAACGACTGTGACAGCCAAGCCGGGCAAGCACAAAATAATTATCAATCATGCAAGTTTTGGAATTTATACAAACGAAGTTGATCTTGAACCGGGAAAAATTGAACGGGTAAGTCCTAAGGTGTGCAGGTAGGCTGCATATGTACAACATGACCACAATAACCATTGTTTTAGGTAGCTACCATGATTAGTCAACTGGGGCGCTATGAGGTGCTGGGCGAATTAGGTCAGGGTGCAATGGGCGTGGTTTACAAGGCCAAGGATCCATTGATTGACCGTCAGGTTGCCATCAAAACGATCAATCTCAGCCTGGCTGAGGATGAACTTGATGAATATGAAGGGCGTTTCTATCAGGAGGCCAAAGCGGCCGGTAGGCTCAATCATCCGAATATCGTCACCATCTATGATGTGGGCAAGAGTGGTGATATTGCCTATATCGCCATGGAATTTTTGCAAGGACGCGAGTTGCGCGACATCATGCGCGATGATGGCAACATGCCAGTGGATCAGGTGCTGGATATTGTGGCGCAAGTGGCTTCGGGTTTGGCTTATGCGCATGAACATGGAATTGTACACCGCGATATTAAGCCATCGAACATTATGGTGATACGGGATGGTCATGCAAAAATAACCGATTTCGGCATTGCCCGTATGGCATCTTCTGCCGTGCGTACACAGACGGGTATGGTTCTGGGGTCGCCAAAATATATGTCGCCCGAACAGGTTCTGGGCAAGGATATTGATCAGCGTTCCGATATTTTTTCTTTGGGGGTGATGTTGTATGAGATGCTCACCGGAGAAGCGCCGTTTTTGGGAGAAAACGTCAATGCCATCATGTATCAAACGCTCAACGCAGTACCCAAGGCGCCCAGTTCGTTGAATGCAGGCGTGCCGGAAATGCTCAATTTTATTGTGGCCAAGGCGTTAGCGAAAGAACGTGATGACCGTTATCAAAATGCCAAGGATTTTGCAGCGGATTTGCGCGCCTGTCGGGAAGTTATACCACGCAGTAATCGCCAAATTGATGTGGCTTCCCTTGTCGTGGTTAAAAAAACGCTGGATGCGATTGTTGTTACAGGTCGTCATGGTGCTGAAAATGGCGGGGAGGATTCGGTCATTACCTTAGGGTTATCTAAGTCATTTGACTCAAATGAGGCGACTATGCGCCTGGCTGCCATGACTGCTGATATTCATGACGTTGATGAGTTAGCTAAAACCTTGAAGATAGCCGTGCCAATTGCATCGTCATTCAAACCGGATGTGTCCGGGACCAAACCGAAAGTAGCCAAAACAGGTACCTCTGCCAAGGGGGGTGTTCAATCCGTTACTCCCGTGCGTTCCAGACCAGTAGAATCCTCGGCGGGAAGTAATTTCAAGTTTGTGATTCTATTCCTGGTCATAGTGTTGCTGATGCTGTTGATTTATGTTTCCTGACTTATTGCCAGGTAAGTTGTATGCTCAAGCAGTTCGTGCTTAAACCCTCCCGAGTTTTTACTTCGATGTTGATAATTATGCATCTGCTGGCACTGGTTTCGGTATGGTTGATCAACGGCGCGCCTGGGCGTTGTTTGGCGTTGTCTCTATTGATAGGGATCAGCCTGCTATATTGCCTGTATCGGTATGCACTGTTGCGTGATAAGTCAGCTTGGCTTTCCTTTTCGATAAATCAAAAGCGCGTGCTGATCAACACGCGGGGCGGTGACGAGTGGGTGGGTGACATTATGCATCGCACCCTTGTCACCTCTCATTGCGTAGTGTTGAGTGTCAGTCTCGACGAACGTAAGTTTCCCGTCAGTCAAGTGATTTTCTGGGATGCGATGCCAGTTGAAGCCTTCCGTCAGTTGCGCGTGCGTCTTAAATATCTGTAGTGGCGTGTGGCAATACGTCGGCACTTTAGTGTGGCGACAGGATGGTGGGGTGAGGATGCTTCAGCATTTCAGGATAGTCTTTACTGTAGTGCAGGCCGCGACTCTCGTGACGCAATAACGCACTTTGCACGATCAAATCCGCATTGGTAACCAGATTGCGCAATTCGAGTAAGTCTGAACTGATGTGGAAATGTGAATAGTATTCATCAATCTCACTTTGCAGCAACTGTATGCGGTGTTGTGCGCGTTGCAAGCGTTTGTTGGTGCGCACGATCCCTACGTAGTCCCACATGAAATGGCGCAGTTCCGCCCAGTTGTGCGAGATAACAATTTCTTCGTCGGCATCGGTTACCTGGCTATCGTCCCATGCAGGAAGCTCAGGCATCGTCTGGTTTTTTTTGCCGAGAATATCAATGGCTGCGGCATTGGCAAATACCAGACATTCCAGCAACGAATTGCTGGCGAGACGATTTGCGCCATGTAAACCGCTGTAAGCGGTTTCACCTATGGCATAAAGATTCTGCACATCAGTTTGTGCGTCAGAATTCGCTACTACGCCGCCGCAGGTATAGTGTGCGGCCGGGACGACCGGGATAGGTTCTTTGCTAATGTTGATCCCAAGGCTGAGGCAGCGCGCGAAAATATTCGGAAAGTGCTCTTGCAGGAATTCCACTGACTGGTGTGAAATATCCAGATAGACGCAGTCCAACCCACCTTTTTTCATTTCATAATCAATGGCTCTTGCCACAATATCGCGCGGTGCCAATTCGGCGCGCGCATCGTGTTTGGGCATAAACCGCGTGCCGTCAGGCAGTTTTAAAATGCCGCCTTCTCCACGCACCGCCTCGCTGATCAAAAAGGATTTGGCATGTTGGTGGTATAAGCAGGTGGGGTGAAACTGGATAAATTCCATGTTGGCCACACGACACCCAGCACGCCACGCCATGGCGATACCGTCTCCCGTGGAAGTATCTGGGTTGGTGGTGTAAAGATACACTTTGCCGCTGCCACCTGTGGCGAGAACCGTGTTTTGTGCGGAGAGGGTGATAATTTCATCGGTGGCATTGTTAAGTGCGTACGCGCCATAGCAGCGATTGTCAGCCATCCCCAGTTTCTTGCCAGTGATCAAATCAACCGAAATATAGTTTTCCAATACCGTGATATTGGGATGTTGCAGCACTTTTTCTGAGAGAGTTTGCTGGACTGCGCGCCCCGTCGCGTCGGCGGCATGGATGATGCGGCGTCTGCTATGGCCGCCTTCGCGCGTCAGGTGATAGCCGATGTCGCTGGCAGTGTCCCGTGTGAAGGGTACGCCTTGATCAATCAGCCAGTCTATGGCTTGCTTGCCATGTTCTACGACATAACGTGTGGCGGTCGGGTCGCATAAGCCTGCTCCGGCAATCAGCGTGTCATTGTAATGTTCGTTCGCGGTATCTTCACCTGACAAGACAGCGGCAATGCCACCTTGCGCCCAACTGCTGGCACCGTCCAGCAGGGATTTTTTGGTGATTAAACCTACCCGTTTATAATCGGCGAGTTTGAGCGCCAGTGTGAGTCCGGCAAGACCACTACCGATAATGAGCGTGTCGAAGTGTAGCAATTGGATTCCTGTTATGTTCATTGCAAGGTTGCGACTATAGCAAAACTGTTGACACTGGGGAGTCAATTTAACCGCTGAATGACAATTCAGTGTGTTGGGGTTGTCCAGTCTGGCTGACGAGCAGAGCCACTAGCAGTTATACTGCGCGCCTTGCTAGTTTTCGTACAATAAAATAGTCAATGGAATCATCGGGGATGGTAGATCGGGATGTTGATCAACAGTTGGTAGAACGCGTGCAGCGAGGGGATAAGCGCGCCTTCGATTTGCTGGTTACGAAATATCAGAGAAAACTTGGGCGTTTGATCTCACGTTTCGTGCGTGATTCGGCTGAAGCTGAAGATGTGACTCAGGAAGCCTTCATTAAGGCATACCGTGCCTTGCCGGGTTTTCGTGGCGACAGTGCGTTCTACACCTGGCTATACCGTATCGGTATCAATACCGCCAAAAATCATCTGTTGGCAGGCAAGCGCCGAGCACCGACCAGTACCCCTTTTGATGCAGAAGAAGCCGAGTCATTTGATGAGGCCGGACTTTTGCGTGAAGTTAGTACGCCAGAAAATGAACTCATGAGCAAACAGGTTGTCAGTGTGGTGCAGGCAACATTGCAGGAGTTGCCGGAAGATTTGCGCAGTGCTTTGACTTTGCGTGAAATTGAGGGGCTGAGTTATGAAGAAATCGCCAGTGTGATGAACTGCCCTATCGGCACGGTGCGATCAAGAATTTTCAGGGCACGCGAGGCGGTAGCAGAAAAATTGCGCCCGTTGTTGGAAACCAGTAAAGGGAATAGGTGGTAATAATGAAACATGAGATTTCAACACTGATGGATGGCGAGCTGTTTGAAGACGAAACAGATATTCTGTTCGATCAAATCAAACGCGATCCCGATGCGCAACGTGATTGGGCGGTATATCACCTTATCGGTGATGTGCTGCGTCAGCCTGATTATATTCATCAGGACATAGGAGTCCGGGTGAGGGAGCGTATGCAGAACGAGCCGGTCGTGCTTGCCCCGCGTGGACGGTTACTGAAGCAAAAAGCTCGCATGTTCGCGCTGTCGGCCGCTGCTTCTGTCTTGGCAGTCGGCGTAGTGGCATGGATGTCATTGCAGATCAATCCGGAGGCAGCCCCGCTGATGGCAATGAAGCCATCCGACATACGCACAGTTAATTTGCAAATACAACCCAGGTCCAACGATTATCTGATGGCGCATCAGGAATTTTCTCCCAGCAATGACATGAATGGCGGGGCATCCTATGTGCGCACCGTAATCTATAACGCTGAGGAAAAACCTCAATGAAGTTGTGGTTGGGGGTTTGCGGATTATTGCTGGCGGCCAATGCCTGTGCTGCTGAGATGCAGTCCAAACTGGACTGGCTGAAGACAGTCGCTTTTGCCAGTCATCAAACTGATTACAGCGGGGTGTTTGTTTATCAATATGGTAGTCATGTCGAGACTTCACGGATTGTGCACGTTACCGAAAAAGACAGCGAGTACGAGAAACTCGAGAGTATGGATGGTCCCAAACATGAAATCATCCGTCATCATGGGCAAGTTTGGTTGTTCGGCAATCATAAAATGGTGCAGGCAGATAGCCAGCAGACAAAAATCAGGTTTCCTGCTTTGCTGCCGGATCAATTGTCCACGCTGAGTGAAAACTATCAGGTTAAAGAGGCGGGCACTGGGCGAGTGGCTGGGTATAACACCCAGGTCATTTTGTTTCAGCCCAAAGATAATCTGCGTTACAGCCACAAAATATGGGTACATACCGATTCTGGTTTGCTGTTGAAATCGGAGGTGCTGAATGACAAGAATCAGGTCGTCGAGCAATATACCTTTACACAATTGAAAATTGGCTCCGAGGTGGATCGTTCCTGGATTGTGTCCAGTAACGCAATGGGGGCAACCATTAAGGATAAGGTTAAGCCGTCCTTGAATTCAACCAGCAAGAACGTTAACAGTGGTTGGGTGGCAGATGCCTTGCCGAGTGGTTTCAAGAAAACCATGGAGATTTTGCGACCGATGCACGGCAAACATGCGCCCGTGTTACAGATGGTGTTTACTGATGGGCTGAGTGCCATTTCCATTTTTATTGAACCTGCTGATTCCGATGAAGATGACAACGAAGGCTTGTCCAGTCGAGGCGCTGTTAATCTTTATCACAAGGTGGTGAACAAGACTTTGTTGAACGTGGTTGGCGAAGTTCCCTCGCTAACGGTTATGCAAGTGCTTGATTCAGTGCGTTATAACGGTAAATAATCATGCTTGAGACGCGAGCTGTTGTGGTGCAGTTGCTGGAAAAACCTTTTGTGCTGGTTCAGTCCAGCCAGGGGGGAGGCTGCGGGCAATGTGGTGGTAAAGGCTGCGGGGCAAGCAAGTTATCCCAGATGTTTTGTAGCAAGCCGCGCCAATTTAAAGTAGATAACCGCATCAATGCCAGAGTCGGCGATGAGGTGGTGGTGTCGGTCATGGAGGGTGCGGTGTTGCATAGCATCGGTCTGGTTTATTTGCTACCGCTGGTGTTGTTGTTTGCGGGCGCGGCGCTGGCGGGCAGTTTTGCGGTTCAGGAAGTTCAGCGTGATGGTTATGCAGCACTCGGTGCCTTGTCCGGTTTGATCGTCGGCTTTATCTTTGCCAAATGGATTGCAGCGCGCCAGATAGAGCAGCAGAACCAACCTTACATTGCCAGACAAAGTTGCGAGTAGTGCAACGATTCGTGTTTATAAAATTTTTTACTATGAGGAGGCCTACATGCTAAAAAGGTTTATTGATTCGATGGTGTTGTGTTTCGGCATTATTTTAAGTGTTTCGGTACATGCTGCAGGTTTGCCCGATTTCACTGGCTTGGTGGAAAAACAGGCTGCCGCTGTGGTCAATATCAGCACTACGCAAATCATCCACAATGCACAGGGCATCCCCAATTTCCCGGAGGGTGATCCTTTATTTGAATTTTTTCGTCGTTTCGCCCCGCCCATGCCGCGCGAGCAGGAATCTCAATCATTGGGTTCGGGTTTCATATTCAGTGCCGATGGCTACATCATGACTAACGCGCATGTGGTTGATAGCGCGAATAAAATTACCGTGCGGTTGACCGATAAGCGTGAGTTTGTTGCCAAAGTGATCGGTGCGGACAAACGTACCGATGTGGCGTTGCTGAAAATTGAGGCAAATAATTTACCCAAAATCACGGTAGGCAATCCCGACAAACTCAAGGTAGGCGAATGGGTGGTTGCAATCGGTTCGCCGTTCGGCTTTGACAGTAGCGTGACTGCCGGTATCGTCAGCGCCAAGGGGCGCTCTTTGCCACAGGATAATTTTGTGCCCTTCATTCAGACCGACGTGGCCATCAATCCAGGTAATTCAGGTGGGCCATTGTTTAATATGAGTGGTGAAGTGGTCGGTATCAATTCGCAAATCTATACTCGTTCGGGCGGCTCGATGGGGCTGTCTTTTGCGATACCGATTGATGTCGCCACGCAAGTTGCGGGGCAATTGCGCGCCACCGGCAAGGTGACGCGCGGGCGCATCGGGGTATCAATACAGGAAGTCACTCGAGAATTGGCCGATTCATTTGGTTTGACCAAGCCCAATGGTGCGTTGGTCAGCAGTGTCGAAAAGGGTGGGCCAGCTGACAAGGCAGGCATCGAAGTCAGTGATGTGATTATTAAGTTTGACGGTAGATTGGTCACGGATTCCATAGATTTGCCCCGCATCGTCGCGGCGACCAAGCCGGGAAATAAAGTAAGCGTTGAGTTGTGGCGCAAGGGGGCTGCAAAGGAAGTCACTATTGTGGTGGCAGCCATGTCTGAAGATGGCAAGCTGGCTCAGACGGTCAAAAGCACGACTGACGAGACCGTCAAACTGATAGCCCGCTTGGGGATAGCCGTGAGCGAGTTGAGTCGAGAGCAATTGTCTGAATTGCAAAGCAATGGCGGTTTGCTGGTACAGGATGTCAAAAAC